>Ga0209018_1002416_pt1 | contig 13277 bp, 11 predicted proteins | sample YNPBryBLVA2012_FD_185814 | JGI IMG/M metagenome (GOLD analysis project Ga0209018, IMG submission 185814) | Anoxygenic and chlorotrophic microbial mat microbial communities from Yellowstone National Park, USA - YNP Bryant BLVA 2012 (SPAdes)... ...
TGCCGCCCTAACCCCGCCCCTTAACCCCAATCCAGCCCCCCTAAACCCTCCCAAAACCCCCAAACCCCACCCACCCCAAAACCCATCGCGGAATTTGGGGAGAATCGGAGACTTGACGGCTAAATTGGTTTTTGGTAAGGTCCTTTAATGGGTGGGCATGGCCGAGCGCCCTTCAGAGGAGGTTAATATGCGAAAAGTAGTCTCCCTTCTGCTGATTCTCTCTCTCTCTCTCTAGTTTTGCCCTAAACGACGGTGATCCACCGGAAACCTATCCTGAACCCCAGCAGCAGGGGCAGGTCCTGGTCGCTTACCACCAGAACAGCATGGACTTTACTTTCAAGAACGCCAGGGGCGTTGTTTACGCAACAGGGAGCCTCAGCGCCGACCTTTCCAAACCCAACCCTGAAATGGTGCTCATGATCACCGACTCCCTCGGCAATACGCTCCGGCAAACAGTTTGCGAATATGATCTGGGGGATCGCTTCCGCTACGTTTACCAAACCATGGTACCAGGTAGCCTCTATCAGGGGAACGTGGAGGTGATCAAAGGAGGCGATCCGGTAGATCCTTTTCAAGATCCGTACAATGCCGCCCAGATTGAGGCCCTTGGGGTTTCACTGGGTGCGTACCCGAAGCTCCAGCGTGCCGTTGCCGCCCTTATTAACATCCACCCTGAAATCATAAACCAGAAGGGCAATCAGCTGCTGAAAAGGAACTTGAAGCCGCTTGGCTGCGTGGTGATTGCTACTGTGGGATTGGTCTCCACGGCGGCGGGTTGTGCAACGGTGGTTGGCTGTGGAGTCGGATTGGGTGTCGGACTTGCTGGCCTAGCCTATTGCTCGGCTGGCTAATCCGTTAAATCAGAAAAGTTTTTGGCCATGCCTACCCTTCATATCACTTCCTTAAAAGTTCAGCAAGGCAACTTTTGCCTACAAATTGAGGACTGGCGGGCCAACGGCGGGGAGGTTGTTCTACTGGCGGGGCCCAACGGGTCAGGGAAGACCACCTTTCAAGAAGCTGCCATGGGGGTTCGTAGAGGAGCAGTAAGAACTCTCACTTGGAACGGCCAACCCAGAGAGCGCCTCGTTCCATTGGCTGCCTACGTACCCACGAATCTCGCCTTTTTCCCCGCCGCCCAGCCGAACCAACTGGTTCCGCTATTTCGCACCATGTACCCCACCTGGTCTGAAGAAGCCTTCAGCCGTTGGGCCAGCGAGTGGAAGCTTTCCCTTCGGCGTCCTCTGAAAACGCTGAGCATGGGTGAGAAACGGCGGTTCTTCCTGGCTCTTGGATTAGCTACCCGCGCTTCGATTCTGGTCCTGGACGAACCGCTGACCAATGTGGATCCCGAAATGGCGTACGTCCTTGCCGACGATTTTGTTCGGCTGGCCCGCGAAGAGGGCCTTCTCATCTGGGTCTCCACCAACTTCCTTGAGCCTTTTTGGGGACGCTTTGACCGCGCGGATTTTCTCAAGGAAGGCCTCCTGGTCCATCGGATGGGCGGGGAGGAGGCCGCCCAGACGATGCCCCGCGATCTTTGGCGCAGGATTTACCCATGAAACCGGCATGGGCCTTGTTTCTGCTCAACCTGAGGGCTACCGCCCTTCGGCACGTTTTCGCCCCTCTTTGCATCAGCCTCGTCGTGGCCGCTTTACTGGCCTACGCAGGATCCGGACCCCTGGAAGCGGAGGAGGAAGCCCTTGCCTTGGCCCTTCTGGGGATCCTTGCTTTCATGCAGGCCCCTTTGGCGCTGGCCTTTTCTCCGCTCGAAGACCTTGTTCTCTCCGCACATTCCTTTCGGAGGTCCTGGCCACTCTCTCCGCGTTCCTACGGAACGGCACTATTGCTTTCCGCCGCTTTTCCCCCCATCGCCACCGCCGGCCTTGGGGTGGCTTTCCTAGGCTTTTTCTTTCATGAAGCCTTGGGAAACGAAGGCGTTCTCTTTTCGGCGTGCTTTGCCTTTCGAATGGCCCTTGGGGGAGCCCTGTTTGCGCTTACCGGATACTGGGCCCGAATGGTCTATCACGAGAGAGCCTGGGTGCGAAATGGAGGATTCTATATTCCTTTTCTGCTGTTTGCGGGAATAGCGGCCAGCCATAGCGCGGCGGGAGCGAAAATCCTAATGGCCTCTTTCAAGGCGCTTGCTTCTCCTTCGCTAGGAGCGGTAGACCTCTTTCTAGGCGTCCTGCTTTTTGCAACGTGGGTGCTCACCGTGCGGCTGGATAAGGTGCTCCCGTGAAGGTCCCCTCTAGTATCGCCCAGCTTGCGGCCTTTGTCCGCTTACACCCCGAAGCCGCCATTCTCTGGGGCACGGGGTGCCTTCCAGTCGCACTGATATTTCAACCAGCCGGCGGAAATGTCGCAGGAAACCCTGGCCCTTACGCGCTTCTGCTCCCTCATTTCGTATGCGTGTATTTCTTCCGACGGTGGGCCGACCTCCACCATTCCAGGGAATTTTTCACCCTCTTCTTCGGTCCAGGGCGTTGGTACAGGCTGGCCCTGTCCTATCTTTTTCTCTTACATGGATTGGGATGGGTCGCCATCGTTCTCTTCCAGGGAATTGTCCCTTGGGAGGCATCTCCCATGCGAACCGCCTTTCTGGAAGTCCTTTGGCTCGCCCAAGCCTTGGTGACGATCGGCCCATTGCCTGCCTGGACCTCATTTCTGGTTTTGTTGGGTGTGCTCTTTATCGCCCTAATAGGAACCGCACTCGCGCCTGTTTCCTGATCGCTCCCCGAAAGTTTCGCCCGAGGGCGGGGAGTCCCCTGGGAAGGAGGCGCTCCTCCCGGACGACGCCTTCGGGCATAGCGTGAGGATCCTCTTCCCTCCAAGGCGAAAGGCCGAAACCTAGAGAACGGTTTCTCCGTACCAGCGGGCAGGAGGTGTTCCCATGGACGCAGGCAAGGACCTTCCGGAGTCCACGCCGTCTCCGCCGCCCGAGTCCCCTCCGCCGCCGGCCGCCTCCGACGGGGATCTGCGGGAGAAGAAGGCCCGGAACTGGGCGGTGGCGGCCCACCTCTCGGCGCTGGTGGGCTTCGTCGGCGTGCCCTTTGGCCACCTCTTCGGCCCGCTGGCCGTCTGGCTCCTCAAGCGGGACGAATACCCCTTTGTGGACGACCAGGGCCGGGAGGCCCTCAACTTCCAGATCTCCATCCTCCTCTACTCCCTGGCCTCGGGACTCCTGATCCTCTGTTTCTGCTTGGGCCTTCCACTCCTTCTCGTCATCCAGCTCTTCAACCTCCTTTCGATCGTGGTGGCCGCCGTTAAGGCGGGAGAGGGAAGAGCCTTCCGCTACCCGCTCTGCATCCGCTTCCTCAAGGATTGACCCGCCGGGGGATGGACTCTCCTTCCGCCGCCGGCGTATCCTGGCCCCGCCGAAAGGGAGGTGGCCCATGGAGGGTACGGGCGGACAGGGGCCCAAGGGGGCCCATCCTGGAGCGCCGAAGAAAAAGGGTGGAATCTGGAAGTGGTTTGCCTGCGGGTGCGCCCTTCTGCTCGTTCTCGTTCTTCTGGCGGCGGGGATTATAGGATTTCTGGCCTACAAGGGGGTGCTTTTCGCGAAAAAGAAGGGCGCGGAGGCGGTGCGACGGCTGGAGCAGCGGGAGGGCCTTCCCCCGGTGGCCGGCCGGCTGGAACGGGGGAAGATGGCCGCCTTTTTCCAGGCCTCCAACCGGTGGCCCGCCATCCAGGAGGCCATGGACGCCGGAAACCGGGCGGCCCTGGACGAGGAGGCGCGACGCCTCGGCTTCCGGGATGGCCTTGAGGTGGAGCGCTACATGGCGGTGGTGACCCTCTCGGGCACCATGACCTTCTTGCCGGAGAAGGCCCGTCGGGAAATGTTGACCCAGTCGGTGGGACCGGAGGCGGCGGAAATCATCCTGGCCCCGGCCAACCAGGAGAAGGTCCGCCGGTTCCTGAACCGCTAGCCCGCCATCCCGTCTCCGTCAGGCCGATCGGGCCCGCCGGGTGAAGAGCACGAGGAAGACCCCCAGAGCCGCCAGGCCCACCATGGCCAGGGCTTCCCCTCCCGGCCCCTCGTAAACCTCCGGGGGGAGCAGGTGCACGACCTTCTTGGCCTCCAGGGACCCGGTGGAGCCCTTGATGACGGCGTTGACCACCGCGTCCGCCACCCCCATGAGCGCGCCGCCCGCCATGAATCCCGACGCGAGGAGAATCCCGCGGTCGTGGCGGGGCTTGACCGCCTCCGGACCCTCGCCGGGTCGGGGCCGCGAGACGATCCAGCTCAGGATCCCGCCCAGCAGGATGGGGGTGTTCAGCTCTATGGGCAGGTACATCCCCAGGGCAAAGGCCAGGGCGGGAACGTTCACCATGCGGAGGATCAGGGCGAAGATCACGCCCAGGGCGAAGAGGAACCACCGCACCGATCCCGAGCCGGCCCCGAAGATCCCCACCAGGATCTCCTTCATGGCGGAGGCCTGGGGCGCGGGGATGGCGCTGGTCCCGAAACCCTGGGCAGGGTCTGTCTGGGACATGACCCACATGGCCACCCCGCAGAAGGTGGCCGCCACCAAGGTTCCCAGGAACTTGAGGGCGAGCTGGCGGGCCGGGGTGGCCCCCAGCCAGTGGCCGACCTTCAGGTCCGAGGAGAGGGCGCCGGAGGCGGCGAGACCCGTGCAGACCACCCCCCCCACCATCATGGTGATGAACATCCCCTGACCCCCGTTCAGGCCGAGCTTGAGCATCACCACGCCCGTGATGATCAGGGTCAGCATGGTCATCCCTGAGACGGGGTTGGTCCCGATGATGGCGATGGCCCTGGCCGCCACCGGAGCGAAGAGGAAGGCGATAGCGGTGACCAGGGCCGTGCCGACGAGGGCCGGTAGCCAGTTGTCCCTGAGTCCGAGGCCCAGCCAGAAGAAAAGGAAGGACGTCAGAACGAAGGCGGCGAGACCTCCGAGGACGAAAGTCCCCGGCAAGCTCCGGTCGGTCCGGGCCACCCTCTCCGCGGGACGGTCGTCCCGGCTCCGCATGCCCTTCAGGTTGGCGCCAATGGAGCGGACCATGGAGGGCATGGCGGTGAGGACGCCGAGAATGCCCGCGCCGGCGATGCCGCCCACCCCGATGATCCGCACGTAGGCACGGAAAACCTGGTCGGGGGTCATCTGGGAGATGAGGATCTCCCCCGGAGGGAGGACCGTCTGAAGGGGCCCCCCGATGGCGTGGACGAGGGGCACGAGGACGAAGTAGGAAAGGAAGGATCCGGCGGCGATGACCGCGGCGTACTTGAGGCCGATGATGTACCCGATGCCCACGATGGCGGCGTTGTTGAGCATCCGGAAGGTCATGAAGTGGTCCGCCAGAACCCGGCCTACCCCCACCACCTTGAGGGAGACCGTCTCGGACATGGCGTGGAAGGTCGCCACGAGCCCATCGTAGGCGGCTCCCACCACCGCCGCCAGGGCGAGGATCTTGGCCTGGCTGCCTGCGCGCTGGCCTGAAACGAGAATCTCCGTGGTGGCGGTGGCTTCGGGCCAAGGAAATTGCCCGTGCATCTCCACCATGAAGTGGTAGCGAAGGGGTATGAGGAAGAGAATCCCCAGACAGCCTCCCAGAAAGGAGACGAGAATCACTTGGAGAATGGTGGGCTGGGGAACGCCGGAGCCCGGCGTCCCCGCCAGCATGTAGAGCGCCGGGATGGTGAAGACCGCTCCGGCCACCACGTGGGAAGAGTTGGCGCCGATGGACTGCACGATGACGTTTTCAAGGAGGGAACTCTTCCGCTTGAAGAAAGCGCCCAGGCCGATGGCGAGGATGGAAATGGGGATCGCCGCCTCGATGCCCTGCCCCACCTTGAGGGCGAGGTAGGCCGCGGCCATGGAAAAGACGGCGCAGAAGAGAAGGCCCAGGGTCACAGACCGAACCGTGACCTCCGGGACCCCCGTCTCATCGGGAACCACCGGAACGTAGCGCTCCCCCGGCCGGAGGGGCCGCCTCGCGTTCTCCGGCAGGCCTTGGATCTCCTTCGGCGTGTCATCGTGGGACATGGTGGTCCTCCCCCCAGTGAGGCCCCTCGTTTTGCGGGGCATAAAAAAAGTCTACCACGGCTCAGGCCTTGCTGGCGGGCTCCAAGGCCTTGGCCCCTAGGCCAGGCGGGGCGGGCGATGGTCCCTGGACGCGCGGGCATTCACCGCGGGAACTTGAAAACGTGAGGAAGAGATGAGGTGATGAGGAAAAAACCAACCTTTGAACAACGAAATCAGGGAGATCGGGGGCGTTCCCCTTCCCGTTCACTTTTCGCCTCCTGCTCCTCAGGGTCTTTCGCCCCGGCTCGCCGGGGCGGGGGTCCCGCGGGTGCCGTTCTTGCCGCTTGCGTTTCAGGATGTTAGATTGAAACCGCGAGGTGGCCCATGGTGGACAAGGTCCAGTTCGAGACGGCCCGGAAGACCCCGGAAGTGGACGCCAAGCAGGTGCGCACGGCGGTGGAGGACAAGGGCGTCGTGCAGGAAGTGGACGCGGCGCTGGCGGAGGCCGTGGGAGCCGGCGCCACCGACATCCACTTCGAACCGCAGGCCGAGGGGATGGTGGTGCGGGTGCGGGTGAACGGCACCATGCGGACGGTGAAGGAGGTCCAGGACCGGATGAAGGGCAACGTCCTCAACCGGATCAAGGTCCTCTCGGGCATGGACATCACCAAGAGCCGCATCCCCCAGTCGGGCTTTTTCAAGATGGCGGCGGGCGACCGGAAGATCGAGCTCTACGTCTACGCCCTCCCCACCCTCTACGGCGAGTCCATCACCGTCAAGGTCCAGTACAAGCAGAGCGCCACCCTGAGGCTGGACCAGCTGGGGATGAGCCCGTCGGTCCTCAACGCGTACCGGAAGGCCCTCTCCCGCAACTCCGGCCTATACCTGGTGACGGGACCGCCCGGCTCGGGCAAGCGCACCACCGTCTACGGCTCCATCTTGGAGATTCTGAAGCCCGACATGACGGCCATGGGCTTCGACCCGGTGGTCAAGTACGAGGTGCCGGGGATGGTGCAGGGCAAGCCCGAGGACCGGAGCGAGTTCACCTTCGCCGAGGCCATCGCCGCCCTCTTCCAGCAGGAGCCGGACATCGCGTACATCGGCGACGTGCTCAACGAGCAGGAGGCGAGGGCCACCATCGCGGGGGCCTTCGCCCGCCGCCGGGTCTTCGCCCGGATGACGGCCAACGACACGGTCAACGCCCTGCAGAACCTGGTGGACATGGGCGTCCAGCCCTTCCTCGTGGCCGCCTCCACCGCGGCGGTCATCAACCAGCGCCTGCTCCAGCGCCTCTGCCCCTCCTGCCGGGAACCCTACGAGGCCGAGGAAACCATCCAGAAGGAGGTGGGGCTCAAGCTCCCCGCCGGCGCCCGCTTCTTCCGAGCGAGGGGCTGCACGGCCTGCGGCGGGTCGGGGTACGCGGGGGTGGTGGCGATCTTCGAGCTCTTCGTCTCCTCGGAGGAGCTGAACAAGATGCTGGTGGCCAAGGCGTCGGTGAACGACATCCGCCAGCGGGCCGTCCGGGAGGGACTGGTCTCCCTCAAGGTGGACGGCGTGCTCAAGGCCCTCTCCGGCTATTGCACGCTGGAAGAGGTCCTCAACTCCCTGTGAGGGACCCGCCATGGACCAGGACCTCGTTCTCCGAATGCGCGACGGATCGTTGAAGCGGTGCCGCATCCGCACCCCCTTCGCCGCCGGTGTCACGCGGATTCAGGTGGTCACCGCCGAAGGCAAGGTGGAGACGGTTCCACTGTCGGAGATGAAGGCCATCTTCTTCGTGCGGGACCCCGAGGGGAACCCCACCTACAAGCGGGGCAACGAGTTCACCGAAGGTTCCCCCGCCGCCGGGACGGCGGTCAAGGTGACCTTTCCCGACGGCGAGGTGATGCGGGGCCGGGTCCTCAACCCGGCGGAGCACCGGAGCGGCTTTTTCCTCTTCCCGGCGGACCCCCTGGACAACAACCTGAAGGTCTTCGTGGTGCGCTCGCCGGACGTGGTGGTGGAGGTGGAGGAGTGAAGGAGAGCCTTCCGGCGCTCCTGGAGCGCCTCCAGGAGGTCTTCGGCTTCGCCCTGGTCCCGCCCCGGGAGGAGCGGGGAAAGGACGACTTCGAGGAGGCCCTCGCCGACCTCGGCGAGGCCCTGCACGCCGTTTCCCTCGTGGGACTGGCCCTTCTCTCCCGGAAGAACAACTTCTGCCGTCCCCTCGCGGAGGCGGCCTCCGAGGTCCTCGGCGAGCCCTCCCTCTCGGCCCACGCGCGCTTCCAGAGCCTGCTCTTCTCCGGCAACCGGGACCTCTTCGCCCAGGTCTTTCCCATCCACCTCGTCTCCAAGGACGTGCTCCCCCTCTACCTCCGGAAATACCTGTCCATCCTGGAGGAGCTGAAGGCTCTGGGAGAGAGGGGCCCGGGGACCCCCGCCTCCGCCGAGGCCCGCCGGTCCCTGGAGGAGGCCCTGACCTTCCTCGCCAACAACTGGACGGGGACGGTGGCGGTGCTGAGGCCCTCGGCCCGCGTCCCCGACGGGCCCGCGGTGGAGGTTCTGGCGGGGGGCCCCTCCTCGCCGGGCAAGGTCCGCACCCTCTCCAGCCAGATCCGGCCGGGCCTCTACCTCCTCTCGGAGAACCACCCGCCCATCGCGCTGCACCCCTTCTTCTACCTGGGGGAGGACCGCCCCTACCTCTGCCGCATGGTCACGGCCGACGGCATCTTCTACCGGGCCTTCGGGGGCGGAGGTTTGACCCTCCTCTTCCACCCCCCGCTCCTCATGGACCTGGGGGACTTCTTCTTCCGGTCGGGCGACTACGAGCGGGCCCTGAGGCTCTACCGCCTCATCGAGAACGAGAACCGGGAAGCCTTCATCATGGTCTCGGCCATCGGACACTGCCTGCAGGCCCGGTCCCTCGCCGCCCGGGGGGATTTCGTCAAGGCCGCCGCCGAGCGGGAGCTGGCCCTGGCGGTGAGGCCCGACGCCGCCGTCCTCTACCACGAGGCCGCCGGCGACTACCTCTTGGCCCAGCGCCACGGCCAGGCGGTGGCCCTCCTCAACCGCCTCCTGGAACGGTACCCCCTCAGCGACGAGGGCTACGTCACGCTGGGAGACGTCTACGGCGCCAAGGGCGATGTGGGGAGGGCCCAGCGGGCCTACGAAAAGGCCCTGCTCCTGAACCCCCACAACGTCGCCGCCCAGGAGAAGAAGCGCCAGCTCCAGGAGCGGATGGAGACCAAACCGGGAGCCGAGGGAGAGCGGGTGGAGGGCCTTCCCGAGGAGATCCTCGTCTCCTTGACCCGGAAGGTGCAGGGACGCCCCCGCGCCCCGCTCATCGGCCGCGAGGCGGCCCTGGGCCAGCTCCTGGAGATCCTGTCCTGCCGGGACAAGCGCAACGCGCTCCTGGTGGGCGAGGCGGGGGTCGGCAAGACGGCCCTGGTGGAGGAGTTGGCCTTCCTGCTCCAGGAGCGGGACGCCCCCCCCTCCCTGCAGGGCCGGACCGTTTCCGCCCTCAACCTGGGGGCCCTCATCTCCGGCGCCCGGTACCGGGGCCAGTTCGAGGAGCGGGTCCTGGAGGTGGTCCGGAAGGTGAAGGAGCGCAACCACCTTCTCCTGGTGGAAAACCTCCACCACCTGGTGGCCACGGGGGCCACCCGGGGCGCCTCCCTGGACTCGGCCAACCTCATCAAGCCGGCCCTCCTCTCGGGGGAGATCCAGGTCATCGGCATCACCGACGAGGAGTCCTACGCCAACATCCTCGAAAAGGACCCGTCGTTCCTCAAGCTCTTTCACCTCCTCCGGGTGGAGGAGCTTTCCCTCCCCGAGGTCCGGGAGGTGGTGCGGACCCGGAAGCCCTTCTACGAGGAGTACCACCGGGTGCGCTTCCCCGACGGCCTGGTGGAGAACAGCCTGGAGATGGTGCGGATGTCCGTCTCGCGCAAGGCCCTCCCCGAGAGCGTCCTGGACCTCATGGACCGGGCGGCGGCGCGGGTGGCCCTCTCCTTCGCTCGGGGGGAGCGGCGGGAGCCGCTGGTGGAGAGGCAGGACCTTCTCACCACCCTTTCGGAGATGTCGGGCGTGGCGTACGAGCGCCTGGCCCTCCTGGACCGGGACCACCTGCTCCGCATGGAGGAGTTCCTCAACGCCGAGGTGGTGGACCAGGAGGAGGCCGTCTCCCGGGTGAGCCGTCTGTTGAGGACGGCCAAGCTGGGGCTGGACCTCGAAGACCACCGCCCCGACGGCGTCTTTCTCTTCGTGGGCCCCACGGGGGTGGGCAAGACCGAGCTGGCCCGATGCCTCGCCAAGCTCCTCTTCGGCGACGAGGAGAAGCTGATCCGCATTGACATGAGCGAGTACATGGAACGGATCAGCACCTCCCGCCTCATCGGAACGGCCCCGGGCTACGTGGGGTACTACGACCAGAACCAGCTCACCGACCAGGTCCGGAAGAACCCTTACTCGGTGGTCCTCTTCGACGAGGTGGAGAAGGCCGACCCGCAGGTTCTGAACCTCTTCCTGCAGATCTTCGACGCCGGCCGCCTGACCGACGGCAAGGGGCGGACCGTCCGCTTCAACCACGCCACCCTCATCATGACCTCCAACGTGGGCACCCACCTCTACTCCAAGGGCCGGGTGGGCTACGGAGAGGAGCGGGGCCGGGTTCCCGAGGAGGAGATCCTGAAGGAGGTGAAGGCCCAGTTCCCGCCGGAGTTCCTCAACCGGGTGGACGAGGTCATCCTCTTCCGGAGCCTCACCCCCGACTCCCTGGCCCGGATCGTGGACCTTCAGCTACGGGACCTGAAGCGGCGCCTGGCCAACCAAGGCAAGACCTTCGTCCTGGAGGAGGAGGCCCGGCGCCTCCTGGCCGCCGAGGGCTACTCCTTCGAGTACGGGGCCCGGAACCTCGGCCGGGTGCTCCGGCGAAGGGTGGCCGAACCCCTGGCGGCCCTGGCCCTCACCCCCGAGTGGCAGGAGGCGGCGGGGGTACGGGTCTTCCGGCGGGACGACGGGGTGGCGGTGGAGCTCCTGCCGGAGGGGGGCCTCACGGACGAGGTCTCGGCCGAGGAGGAATCGGACGCGGGGCTCCTGGGGCCCCGTTCCTGACGGAGAAATTTCCCCCCGCACCCCGGGAGCCGGGGAGGAAGGAGGGAAGAGGTGCGGATCGGGGTCATTCCGCCGGTGCCCATGGAGCCCTTCGTGGCCTCCCGCCACGAGGTGGTGAACCTGTGGAGTGCCTTCTTCACGGCGGAGGACCGTGAATCCTTGGAGGAGACGGCCGCCATGGCCGGCTTCCCCCGGAACTTCTCCCCCTACGCCCGGTGCCTCTACGGCCTCCTCTTCGACCGGCGGATCGAGGCGGTCTTCTACCCCGAGCCGGGCCTCCCCAAGGAGATCCGGCAGGCCCTGGTCCTGGCCTCCCAGCAGGGCGTGGAGACCGTCCCCTTCGCCTTCCCCCTCTTCCGCAACGAACCCCGCCTCCGGCAGGTTCTCGAAGAGCTTCGCCGGAGGCTGGAGGTGGAGGCGGGGGTCCTGGAGGCGGTCCTCGAGCGGATTCAGGAGGTCCGCACCTCCCTGCGGCGGTACGACGGGCTCCAGGCCAGGACCGCCGCCTACGATAGCCGGCAGTACGTCACCCTCCTGGCCCGGGCCATGGACCCCCGGGGGGACCTGGAGGCCCTCCGGCGAGCGGTGGAGCGGGCCATCCTGGAACTCAGCGACCGGGGGCGGGACCGCTGGTGCCGGGTGGGCCTCATCGGACTGCCCCCCTACCGCCCGGCCTTCTACGAAGCCCTGGAGGAGATGCGGGCGGTGGTGGTCTACGACGAGTGGGGCCTGGAGAACAATCCCATGGCTCCCGCCACGGACCTGGCGGGGCTCTACCACGCCTGCACCCTTCCCTACGGAAACCAGCGGCGCCTGGAACGGATCCTCAAGGAGATCGTCTCCCGAAGGATCCGCGTGGTGGTCTTCGGCGTGGAGTACCTCTGCGACAGCCTGAGGGACGAGGGTTTCTTCCGAACCCATCTGCCGGTTCCTCTGACGGTCTTCGAGAACCGCGGGGGCGAGTCCCTCTCCGCGGCCGAGGAGCGCGCCCTTCGGCGCCTGGTCGAGGCTCCGTCGGTTCTTCCATGAAACGGGGTCCCGCGAGAAGAGCCGAAAAGACGGAGTGGGTCCCCTTGGAACGTGCCGATCGCCGAATCCCTTGCACCACCTTTGGGAGGGACGGGCGCGTGCGGAAGGTGAGATGAAGGGGTGGAAGGTCCTTCCGTGGGAGGAGCCGCGCCCCGGCGCCTGGCAGATGGCGCTGGACGAGGCCCTCTTCCGGGAAGCCGAAGCGGGCCGGGAAGACCAGCCCGTTCTCCGTCTCTACCGCTGGGCCCCTCCCTGCCTCTCCCTGGGGCGTCACCAGGATCCCGAGGTGGCCGCCGACGGTGCCTTCTGCCGGGCCCGCGGCATTGACGTGGTGCGGCGGCCCACCGGGGGGCTGGCGGTCCTCCACGACGACGAGGTCACCTACGCCGTCGTGGCCCCGATGGACCGTCCTCCCTTTGCGGGGCTGAACCTGATGGAGACCTACGGGCGCATCGCCGGGGCCCTGGTGGAGGGTCTGCGCGGCCTGGGCCTGCCGGCGGAGCTGAGCCGCCGGAGGGTCTCCCCGGCGCCCCTCTCGGCGGCCCCCTGCTTCCAGGTTCCCACCGAAAACGAGATCCTCGTCCACGGCCGAAAGGTCGTCGGAAGCGCCCAGTTGCGCGGCCAGCGGGCCTTCCTCCAGCACGGGGCCGTGCCCCTCGCCCTGGACTACCGTCTCCTGCTGAGGGCCACCGGCCGGGGGGACGAGGACGAAACGCCCTACCGGGCCGCCTTCGCCGGCCTGAGGGAGTTCCTTCCCGGCCTCACCGCCGAGACCCTGAGGGACGCCCTCCTCGAGGGCTTCCGGAAGACCCTGGCGCGGCCTTGACCCCCCGCATGGCCGGGGAGATGAGGAAAAACCCAACCTTTGAAGAGGAGATCCGGGAGATCGGGAGTTTTTCTTTTGGCTTTTCACTTCTCCAACAGAGAGATCGGGGAGATTGGGGAGGCTTCTTTCTTTTACATTTCACTTTTCACTGGACGAAGGCCCCTTTTGTGACGCCCAAATTCCGAGATGGATGGGTCTTGCCTTCGGTGAAGTGGTTGCTACACGGGGGAAAGGCTTTTTCTCTCCAACGAGGAGGGGCCATTCCCTCCCCGCTCCACGGGCAAAGCCCGTGGAGCCTCACCCCACCCTTGGCGCATTCTTCGCCTTCGGCTCGAATGCCCCCAATCCCT
>Ga0209018_1002418_pt1 | contig 13274 bp, 10 predicted proteins | sample YNPBryBLVA2012_FD_185814 | JGI IMG/M metagenome (GOLD analysis project Ga0209018, IMG submission 185814) | Anoxygenic and chlorotrophic microbial mat microbial communities from Yellowstone National Park, USA - YNP Bryant BLVA 2012 (SPAdes)... ...
TGGCGCGCAGGGGAATTGGGCTGGGGCGGGTTTCGGGGGTTGGGGATTGTGGCCCTGCGCTGGCGCGCAGGGGAATTGGGCTGGGGCGGGTTTCGGGGGTTGGGGATTGTGGCCCTGCGCTGGCGCGCAGGGGAATTTGGTCCTCAGTGCAGGCACGTAGCGCCGCTAGATTAATATTTATGAAACTATAAATATTATGAAAATGTGCCTGGTTGGTGGCGTCTGATGGAGTGAACCCGCTGAACTGCCGGATGGCGGTGAGCGAGGAGAACTCAATCCAAGAAGGAGGGAACGAAGATGAGGAAGCTTTTCAGCACGGGACTGCTGGGTATGGTGGTTGGGGCCGGGGTGATGCTGGCCGCGGATGTGAACCCCGGGCGGGACGTGGCCCAGAGACTGATGAACGAAACGCGGTCGGCCAAGGGACAGGCGGCCGCCGTGGCCATGCAATTGCGAAAGGGCGGGGACCTGAGCGGGATTGATGCTCGCACGGCGGCGATCGAGAACCATGCGGCGTCGATCCGGAGCCTGCTGGCAGAGCTGGAAGGGTCGGCGGTGCTGAACGCGCGCCAGCAGGAGGCGCTGGCGACGGCCAAGACGACAGCTGAAGTACTGACGATCATGCTGAACAACAAGAAGGCGGTGCTGGAAGCCGGAACCTCCAAGAGCGCCCGCGAAGGGGCCAGGCAGTATGCCCGGGCGGTGGAGGTTCGGGCGGAGATGCTGGAGAAGCTGATCCGCCAGATGGGGCTGTAGGGCTTGCCCGCGCGGCGCGAGACAACCTCCTGAATTCCGATCCCCGCGCGGCTGACGCCGGGGCCAGCCTTCCGGGCTGGTCCCGGCTTTTTTGTGTGGCGGCAACGGCGAGCGGTCAAAGGGAGGCTTCGGGCAGGAGTTTGCGGATGCGGCCGATTTGGGGATCGAAATTCAGCGGGGGGGCGGGGCAGGCAGAGGCTTCCTGCAAGGCGCGGGCGGCGAAGGAACGGACTTCCGCCACGAAGCGGGCGCGAGCGGGGGCCGGGCTGCGGCTTCCCTGGTGGGCGGCGACTTCGGCGGCCGCCATCCATGAACCGGACTTGCGGGCGCAGCTTTCCCGGGAAGGAGAGGCTTCCGCGAAACGAACGGAGAGGGCGCGGCAGGTGGCGCTTTCTTTCCGGGCTTCGGGGAAGCGGCCGAGGGAGGCGTTCACGACGGCCAGATGGCAGTGAACGTTGGAGGCGCCGTTGAGGACGCGAACGTTGCGCGGATCGGCGGCGAGAAAGCTGTCGCGGATGGCGGCGGCCTCGGAGAAGTAGCGCAACGACCGCACCATTTCGTTGCGGTTTCTGGCGATGAGGCCGAGATCGGAGAGAGCGAAGGTGATGTTGTAGCGGAGGACGTTGTTGCCGGGTTCGCGTTCGAGGAGACGCTGCTCGATTTCGAGGGCGCGGAGGTAGTGCTCCTCTGCGGCAGCCAGATTGGTGGAGAGGAACAGGGCGCCGAGGCGTTTGTAGGCGAAGGCCTGCTGGCTGAGGTTGCCGGGCTTGGCGGCCTCCTCGGGCGGCAGCGAGGAGAAGCCTGCGAGGGCGGCTTCGTAGAGCTTCATGGCCTCTTCGCGGCGTTCGAGGCTCGAGAGGATCATGGCGAGCTGGCTGCGGTTGGTGGCGGCGAGAGCGTGCGCCTCCGGGGTGGCGGGGATGCGGGAGTCGATTTCACCAATGACGGAGGCGAGTTGTGATGCATAGCGGCCTGCCTCGTCGAGCCGCTGGAGCGTGCCGGCGGCGAGGGCGGCCTCTACCAGCAGTCCGGAATGCACGCGGAGGCTCTCGTAGGAAGGCGGGGCGACGGCGCGGGCCTGGGCTGCGGCGGCGAGACCTTTTTCGAAGGAGCGGAGGGCCTCTTCCCTGCGGCCGAGGTTGTCGCTGAAGCTGGAGCCGAGGACGTTGCCGAGGCGGCGGTAGCCTTCGGCGAGTTCGAGCAGGAGGCGCGGGTCCTGCCGGGCGGTGCGGGCGGCGCCGTCGAAGAACTGCATGGCGCGGTCGAGGAGGAGGGCGCGGGCTTCGGTGGAGCCGGGGAGGTTGAAGAGAGCGGAGTGGACCTCGAAGACGAGGGAGCGGGAGAGCTGCTGGATTTCGAGGGCGCGCTGCTCGGCGCGGTCGCGGGCGAGGTGTGCCTCGCGCGCCTGCCAGGCAGTGGCGGCGACGCCGGCGAGGATCGACAGGGCGAGAGCGGCCAGGGCGGCGGTCTCGCCGCGGTGGCGGCGGATCCATTTGCGGATCTTGTACGTGCGCGAGGGAGGGACGGCAGAGACGGGGCGGCCGTCGAGCCAGGCTTCGAGGTCGGCGGCGAGGGCGTCGGCGGAGGGGTAGCGTTCAGCGGGGCTCTTGCGGAGGCAGCGGAGGACGATGTGATCGAGATCCCCGCGCAAGAGGGGGCGGAGGGCGGCGGGAGCAACGGCGGAGGGCGGCCGGGGGTCGGATTCGACGACGCGGCGCATGGCCTCGAGGGGCGAGAGGCCCTCGAGTTCGTAAGGGCGCCGGCGGGAAAGGAGGACGTAGAAGAGGACGCCGAGGGAATAGATGTCGGTGGCGGTGGTGATGGTATCGCCGGTGACCTGTTCGGGGCTGCAATATTCGGGGGTGAGGACATACATGCCGGTGCGTGTGGCGTCCGGGCCTTCGGCCGGGTCGCCGCCGAGGATCTTGGCGATGCCGAAGTCGAGCAGCTTCGGCCGCCCTTCCGGAGTGACCAGGATGTTGGAAGGTTTCAGGTCGCGGTGGACGACGAGGCGCTGGTGGGCGTGGCCGACGGCGTGGCAGACGTCGATCAGGAGGCGGACACGGGCGCGGGTGTCGAGGTCGTGCTGATCGCACCAGCGGTCGATGGGGATACCCTCGACGTACTCCATGACGAGGTAGGGCAGGCCGGACTCGGTGGCGCCGCCATCGACGAGGGCAGCGATGCCGGGATGGGAAAGTTTGGACAGGGCGATGCGTTCATAGCGGAAGCGCTGGGCGAGCTGATCGCCGGGCAGGCCGCTGCGGATGAGCTTGAGGGCGAAGCGGGTCTGGAAGTCCTCGCCGTCGCGAATGGCTTCGAAGACGACGCCCATGCCGCCGCGTCCGAGTTCTCGGGCGAGGCGCCAGGGGCCGATGCGCTGGCCTGCTTGCGGACCGGGCATGAGCTGTTCCAGGGCCGCGTTGGCGAGCGTGGCGGGCTGTTCGAGGAAGTCTTCGGAGGCGTCGTATTCTTCGAGGAGGCTGAGGACTTCGGCGCGGATGGCAACATTGGGGCAAACGGTCTCCAGCCAGGCGCGCCGTTCGGCGGGGGCGAGGTCGAGCGCCTCGCCGAAGAGGCGCTTGACTTCGTTCCACTCGCCGGTGTCCACGGGTTCAGTCTCCGTCGGGCGGATGCGCAGACTGGCCGGAGAGGCGGCGGCGGATCCAGGTTTTGGCCAGGAGCCAGTCGCGCTTGACAGTGGCGGGAGAGACGTTCAGCACATGCGCGGTCTCTTCGATGCTCAGGCCGGCGAAGTAGCGCATTTCGACGATCCTTGCCTGCTGGGCGTCAAGCGCCTCGAGTTCGTGTAGGGCGCGGTCGAGGTCGAGAAGGTCGACCGGATCTTGGCCTGGAGGAGCAGGGGCATCGGCCAATTCGAGGCGTTCGGCGCCGCCGCCCCGTTTTTCGGCGCTGCGGGCGCGGCGGTAGTCGACCAGAATTCCGCGGATGATGCGCGCGGCGACGGCAAAGAAGTGGGTGCGGTCCGTCCAGTGGAGGTCCTGTTTCCCGACGAGGCGGAGATAGGCCTCGTGGACGAGGGCGGTGCTTTGGAGGGTCTGGCCGGGCTGCTCATTGCCGAGACAGCGCTGGGCGATGCGGCGCAGTTCGGGGTAGACGATTTCGACGAGGTGATCGAGCGCCTGACGGTCCCCGGCATTCCACCGGTGGAGCAACCGGGTCACGTCCTGCTGCAAGGTCTCGTCCATCAGCCTTTTGGGGCATTGTATCCTCTCCGAAAGCGCCACGTCTTGATTCCGAAAAAAGGAAACCCGCCGCGGATCTCCTCCATCCGCGGCGGGAGCCGGAAGGCGGGGCGGGCTCCTCCGGTCCGTCTCTCAGACGGCGCACCGCCCCCCTATGACGCCGAATCTCCTCCTCCGAACCCAAGAGGCCGGCGGAGTGCCACAACGGATTTTCTTCCGCACACACACGCCATGGAACGAACCTGACTGGCGTGCGCTCCTCCGAGGCGGAACCACGCGTACGCACTCATCCTCATAACCGGAATCCGCGCCGAAAAAGGCTCACGCAGGCGAGGACGACCAGAGGCGCGCGGGCAGGGCCTCGATGCGGTCGATGCAGTCGGCGAGTTCAGCAGCGGTGCGGGCATTGCCGCCGAAGCGAAAATCCTGATACAGCTGAGTGAACCGGCGCACGGCGGCGGCGAGTTCTCCCTCGGGGAGGCAGGCGGCGAACTCGAGGGGCGTCATCCAGCGGGGCTTTTCGAAGCCGAGCCGGCGCAGGCGGACGAGCATCCGCTCGTAGATGAGGGCGGCGTCATGCGGGCTGGCGGCGCCGTGGCGGAGCTTGCGGCGTCCGGCAGCGAGCTGCCAGCGGTGGAGAATCGCGGCGCGGAAGCGGAAGGCGAAGAATGCGGCGGCGGCAGCGGGGACGAGCGCCAGCCAGAAGAACGGATTGGACGCCGGCGAAGCGGCGGCATTGCGGAGCCGCTGCCACCAGCCAGGCCAGCCGGTCCAGGCGAAGCGCCGGCGGGACTCGCCGACCTGGACGGCGAGCGAGAGCTGGCGGTCGAGGTCGTAACCGAGGACCCATTCCTGCCAGAAGACGCCGACGGCGTCCGACCAGAGTTTGAGGCGCTCCCAGAGGCCCGAGGGGCGGAAGTCGGGATCGGGAGGAGTCGGGTCATATTCCACCCATCCGCGGCCTTCGATCCATGCTTCCACCCAGCTATGCGCGTCGGAGGCGCGGATGACGTGCCAGCCGGTCAAGGCGTTGTAACTGCCCTCGCGGTAGCCGACGGCGACGCGCGCGGGCACCCAGACGGCGCGGAGCAGGACTGCCATGGCGGAAGCGAAGTACTCGCAGTGGCCCTTTCTGCCTTCGAAGAGGAAATGGGCGAGCGGATCGTCGACTTCGCGCTCGAGCGCCTGCGTGGAGTAGCGGAAGTTGGACAGCAGCCAGGATTCGACGCGGGCGGCGCGCTCGGCGTCGGAGCGCGCGCCGGCGGTGATGTTGCGCGCAAGTTCGATGACGCGGGGATCGACGACGGGAAGGCGAAGGTAGTAGTTGCGCTCGGAGAGAGCCAGGGGCGGGGGACTGCCGGGATCGGGTAAAGCCGCATGCACGACGTAGCGGAAGCCTTCGGCGGCCAAGGGGACGCGATAGCCGCTGGCGGAGGAGGCGAGAACGACGGGGGTGCTGAGGCGAAGGTATTCGGGCTGGCCGACGAGGAAGAGCCAGTCGGCGGAGGAGTGGTCGAGCAGGACTTCGTAGGTGAAGCGGCGGGCGGGGCGGCGGAGTTGATCGTCGTCGAGGAGCTTGACAAGGCCCTGTTCCGGCTTGAGGGCCCGTCCTTCGCTGGCCTGGGAGCTGAACCACCGCCAGCCGTCGAATTCCCCGAGGGCGGTGGCGCGCCACTTCAGCGCGGGCAGGCGGCGGTCGAGGAAGCGGGCGTGGAAGACGGTGGCGGTCTGGCGGCGGATCTCGCCCACCTGCCCGAGCAGGACTTCCGAAGCGAAGCCCGAGACGCGGGAGGGCGGTTTCAGGAGATGCTCGAAAGCGGCGCGGGCGGTGCGGGGGAGGAAGAAGAACAGGGCCGCGGTCAACAGCAGAACAGCCAGCGTGGAAGTTATGGTGAGCCGCGCCAGCCGCCAGGGCAGGCGGGCTGCGGAGGATGCGGCGAGCTTGCGTCCGGCCTGGGCGCGAAGAATTTCCTCGCTGGCCATGGCGGAGATGGCGGAGGCGAGGAAGAGGCAGAGGAAGAGGAAATAGGCGCTGCTGGAAGAGACCAGGGAGGCGGCGAGAATGCCGAGGAAGGCGATCACTTTGAGCAGGAGGAAATCGCGCGGGGTGCGGGCGGTGAGGAGTTTGATCACGAAGACGAAGAAGACCAGATGCAGGGTGGCCTTCAGGAAGTCGCGCGAGATCCAGAGATAATCGGCGGGATAGAAGAGGAGATAGGCTGCCGTGGCCCAGGTGGCCCAAGGGCCCGGAGAAGGAAACCGGGCCAGGTTCGCCACCGCGGCGGCGCGCCAGCATAGGGCGGCCCCGGCGGCGGCCAGCGCGAGCAGGTCCTGCAAGTCGTGGAAAAGAACTCCGGCGCCCGCCAGCGCGCCCCAGGCGCTGGCCAGCATGAGGAGCACAGAAGTCTGGTGGAACCGTTCCGGGGCGCCTGTGCCTTTCGCTAGCGGCCCGTTGCCAGCCATTCTGCTTCCAGTTTGGCAGAAAACTCGGCCAGCCCTTGCGTGGATTCCACTCCCGACGAGATGACGGGGAGCCGATCCCGCCACGGGAAAGCGACGGCTCCGGGCTCATGTGGGCCACTGTCGGCGCAGGCCTCGGAGGAAGCCGGCCGAAACGCTGTGCGCGGCTGTTCTTCGATGCCGGTTGACAGCTGCGCTCAGGCGCCCTCTGTCAGAAACCAGTACTCCCAGTCACAGGTGCGCAGCCCGGTCTGCTCGCTCACCGGGCGCAGCACTGCAGTATTGCGCTGGACCGGGTAGCCTCCGGGCAGATACTGCACCTCGAACCGCGCCACGGGCACGGCGAACGGGTGAGCGCCGGACCGCGCGGGGGTCAAGCGCAGCGTTCCACCGGTTCCGGCGCCCAGCCGCAGCCGGTTCTGTGTGTGCGGTTCATCGAAGAAAAACGGATCGGTGGCTTCGGCCACTCCCAGCAGCCACGGCCCGTGGAACAGCGCCACCCGGCCGGCGCTGTCGCGCTCCTGGCGCGTGCGCATCGCATATCGCAGTTGCAGCCGGTCGCCGGCCTGCCATGGGCGCGTCACTCGATACCAGCCGTCGCGCAGCAGGATCTCGGCCGAGCCGCCGCGCGACTCAATCTCCACACGGTCCGCCCACTCGGGCAGCCGGATGAACAACGGCGCAGAGGCGTCGCCGGCCCGGCTGATCTCCAGTTCGACCGAGCCGTCCCGCTCGAGGGCCGATGCAGCGGTCACTTGCAGCGCCTTCCCGCGCCCCTCGCCCTCGAGAGGAAAATCGTAGCAGAGCCCCTCGCCGCTGTCGCGCCACACGTGGCGGAAGATGTCGGGGAAAGCCCGCAACCCGTGCAGCGTGCAGCACCACCACGCGCGCGCCGACCCACCGCCTTGCGCTTCGGCGGCGCCGGTGCGGACGCCGGTTGGGGCGAGCGGGCGGTGGCCGAAATCGCCAGTGCCGAACTGGTTCATCGCGAACTCATTGAACAGCGTGCGCCCGGCTGCTTCCAGATACCGCAGCCTGGCGGTGAGCCGCCACAGCTGCAGGCTCAACCGCAGCCAGTCTGCCTCGGCGCATCCTTCGGTGCGCACCGCCTTGGGCGCCCAGGCTTCGGGAACCGTGCCCGCGACAAAAAGGTTGCCGCTGGAGGCGACCGCCTGCCACTCGCTCTCCGCCTGCGCCAGCAAGGCCGGCTCGCGTGTGGCCTCGTAAAGATCCGCCACGCCGCGCAGCGATGTGAGGAAGCCGTGGGCATGCTCCCCGGGCCTTCGCTCGACCTGGGCGGAGATTTCGCGCGCCAGCGCGAGATACCGGCTCTGGCGGGTCAGGCCATGGAGCGCCGTCAGTCCTTCGATCCATTGCGTCCAGCAGATGTAGCCCGTGGCGAAGGCGCCCTCGGCGAACTGCTCCCGCACGCGCGGAGAATTCATCTCCGGCGCGATTTTCACGGCGAAATCGCCGAGCCGCCGCGCGGCATCGAGAGACCGCGGATCGCCGGAGGCGCGGTGATGCTCGATGAGACCCACAAGCAGCCGGCCGTTGCCCCACAGCACCGCCATGTCTTCCCGGCGCAGCCCCTGCGAGGCGAACGGGTCACCAAAGTGGCCATCCTCGCGTTGTGCCTTCAGCAGTTCCGGCAGCCATTGGGAGAGTTCCGCGTGGCGCTCATTCCGGCCGGCGGAGGTTGCGGCCAGCGCCTCCAGCCAGCGCCCGCTCACGTCGCCGCTGAACTCGGTGAAGCGCCTCACATGGCGGGGCACAGCGTCTGCCAGGACCAGTTCTTTTGTGTAGGCCGGCGGTCCGCCTTTGAGCACGCGCTGCAGGGTGAGATCATAGCGCGAGGAGAGTTGCCCTCCCGGCCGCGCCGGCGCCGCAGATCCCTTCCAGGCCGCTCCGGCGGCTGAGGCAAGCCAGACCCTTCGTGTGATCACATCCCGATGTTACACGCGCCCACGTCGGGCAGATCAACGAAGGCCGCGCCCCGTGCAGCACAAGCAGCCTTCACTTGCGGGTTCCAGGCTCTGCGAGGCGATTCCAGGCGGCCCCGAACGGTCACGCGCGTAACAAAAAGGCCAGCCTTTCGAGTCCGGCTGGTTGTGTGCGCCGCTATTCCTGCGGCAGCCGGCGCGAGCCTGCGCTTCCCGGACGCGGGACCGCATGAGGAACACCGGCGCCGGGTGGAACCGTTCCGGGGCATCAGCGCATTCTGCTAGCGGCCCGTCGCCAGCCATTCTGCTTCCAGCCTGGCGGAAAACTCGGCCAGCCCTTGTGTGGATTCCACCCCGGACGAGCACACGAGAAAAAGATCCCGCCATTGAGAGGCAACGGCGCCAGTCTCATTGCGCCACTGCTGGCGGGCCTCGAAGGCGACCGACTCGGAGGGCATGCGCCAGACGTCGACCAGCACGACGGAGGCGTAGCTGCGGTAGCTGGCGCGGAGCCATTCGGAGGGACGCCAAGCGCGGATGGCCTGCGGGGCGGACTGGAGCGGGGGACGCTCCAGTCCTTCGCGCTTCCAGACGACGGCGAGGGTCTCGGGCGGATCCGGGATCCGCGTCCGGGGCGAGCGCGCGCACGCGCCCAGCGCCAGCAGCGTTGCAGCGGCGAGCAACATGCGCGGCAGCATAGTATGAACGATATCACTGCGCGCGCCGGCCCGCGCCCGGGGGATTAGAATGAAGGACGCCATGATCGGAAGACGCGAATTTCTCTCTTTACCTCTGGTGGCGGCGTGGCAGGCGGGGGAGGAGGCTTTCACGCCGCTGACGGGATGGGTTGTGGTGGACGGGCCGGAGTCCGCGTTCGAGGTGCGGGGCGGGGAGGTGGCGGTGCAGCCTCACGCCTCCTGGCCGTCCTGGCTGAGAACGGAAAAAAGCTACGAAAACTTTGAATTGCGGGGGGAATTTCTAATCGACGGCTGGAACGATTCCGGCATTTATTTGCACGCGCCGCTGCACGGCTATCCAACCGACGCCGGGATTCAAATCAAACTTTTCCACCAGCAGGAGGCAGAGCCGAATGCGTACTCCTGCGGCGCGGTTTTCCCCGTGATCGCGCCGAAGAAGGTGGCGGTGAGAAAGGGCTGGAACGGCTTCCGCATTCTGGCGGACGACCCGGCGCTGAGAGTGTGGATCAACGGCGAGCTGGTGCAGGACCTGAACCAGCGGACGCACCCGGAGCTGCGGGACCGGCTGCGTTCCGGGCCCATCGGCATCGCCGCCGCCTCGGCGCCCATGCGGTTCCGCGCGCTGCGGGTCCGGGAGTTGCCGGGGCGGGAGACATGGCGAGTGCTGTACGGCAAGCCGGAGGATCTGGAGGCGAACTGGCGCCCGACGGTGGGCAAGCCCGTGGCGGCGGCCATCGGCGGGGTGCTGCGGCTGGACGGCGACGGGCTGCTGGGGACGAAGGAGCGGTTCCGGGATTTCCACCTGCAATGCTATGTGCGGGGCTGCCCGCAGCACAACAGCGGCGTGATTTTCCGCAGCGCGGGGAAGGGGACGAACCCGCAATATGCGTATGAAATCCAGCTTCACCCCGTGCCGGAGGCGCACTTTCCGACCGGCTCGCTCTATCATTTCAAGCGGGCGAAATATCCACGCATTGAAGACGAAAAATGGTTCCTGTTCGAGCTGCGGGTGCAGGGCAGGGACTGCAAGGTGCGTATCAATGGCGAAACCGTAATGGAATACTCATTCCTGATGCGGACCGAAGCCGGATTCATCGAGCTGCAGGCGCACCGGCCGGGCTACTGGGTGGAGTTCAAGCAGATCCGCATTCAGACGCTCTGAACAATTCGGCTGCAAAAGGGCCCGGCCGCCTGGCGGACGGCGGCCGGCCCGGAACTTGCGATGCGCCTACCGCGCCGCCTGGACCTTCGGCGTGGACAGGTAGCCGACGATCATATCCTTGCGGACTTCGTTTACAACGATCTCATAAGGCTGGCGTGCCCTGGAGGTGTAGAACTGCACCGGCTCGTTGATCGTCTTGTCCTTCTTTTCCACCTTCTTGTCGTCGGCCACGATGTCGATGGTGTAGCGGTTGCGCTTCCGGTCTGCCTTCTTCAGCTGGATGAAGACGTCGCCGATCTTTTGCGGCTGTTTGGTCTTGCCGAGGTTGAACTCGAAGTAGTTTCGCTCGCCGAGGGCTTTCAAGGCGGCCAGTTCCTTCGAGTTGGTAGCGATGAGGCCGCTCTGCACGCCGAGGTCGCCGGCCACGCTTTTCAGCTGGGCGATGGTCTTTTCCAGCTCGGACTTGGTGCTGCTGAGTTCGGTCTTGACCGAGCCGACCTCGGTGGAGACTTCGCCGATTTTGCTCGTTGCCGTCTGCTCCACCTGTGAGATCTGGCCCCTCAACTGCGCCTCGGAGGCTTTCTGTTGCTGCGCGAGCCTCGCTGCCAGCTCTTCGGCGTGGCGCTGTGCTTCCAGCTTGGCCTGCCCGGTGGCGGTGGCCACCTGCCGGCGGGCGGCCTCAAGCTCGTCCTTCAGCGCCTCGAGGTTTCGCTGCGCCGCAGCGGAGGTGACCGTGGACGCCTCGCGCGCCTTGCTGACCTCGGCCATGAGTGTCTCGCGGTTCTGGGAGATATCCTTCTTGAGGGAGTCGACCTGCAGGAACAGGTAGACATTGGCCGCAATGAGGGCGATGATGGCGCCGAACAGAATCGCCGTCTTCACCCCGCTGCCGCCGCTCTGCGACGGGAGGACATAGGTGGGCTGCTGAGGTGGCTGCCCGTAGGGTGGCACATTGTTGGGATCGCTCACGCGTGATACTCCTTTTCGAGGGCTCTGACGTTTGCCTGTATTAAAAGGTTATCATCCTCACGGTACAGCAGGGCAGCCTACTTGCGGGAGTGCAGCTGACCAGCAGACTGGGGCGAGGGACGCGCGAAGTCGAGAGATTCCTGTTTGGGGATGCCGGGCTCGAAGCAGCGGCGGCAGCGCGCCTCGTAGACGCCCATGGCGCCGACGACGATGAGGTCCTCGCTCTCCACGAGGCGCTGCGTGTGCTTGGCCGGGTTGCCGCACCGCATGCAGATGGCCAGGGTCTTGGTGATGGACTCGGCCAGGCAGAGCAGGTCGGGGATAGGCGGGAACGGGCGTCCCATGTAGTCGGTGTCGAGCCCGGCGATGAGGACCTGCTTGCCGGAGTCGGCCATCCGCTGCGCGACGGCCACGAGGTCCTGGCCGAGGAAGTTGGCCTCGTCGATGCCGACCACCTCGGTGCGCCAGTCGAGCCGTTCGAGGATTTCCGTGGGGCCTGAAACGACCTCGGATTTCATGCGGGAGTCGCCGTGGCTGACGATCTCGTCCTGGGAGTAGCGGTTGTCGAGCGCCGGCTTGAAGACCTGCACGCGCTTGCGCGCGATGAGCGCGCGCCGGAGCCGCCGGATGAGCTCCTCGCTCTTGCCTGAAAACATGGGCCCGCAGATCACCTCGATCCAGCCGAGGTGTCCCATCATGACTTCCATCACCTCACAGGATACGACGGCGGGTGGCGGCCGGCGGCTGCATGCTAGCCTGAGAGCTGTGAAGAAGTGGGTTGTTCTGGCGGCGCTGCTGGCCGGCGCGGCCGCCGCCGCATGGCAGCATCTGCCGCTGCGCTACGCTGTGATCGCCGCCGTCAGGGGAGGCAACGGGTGCCCGCCCCGGCTCGCCTGGGACATCCCGGAACACAAAGCCCGCCTGACGCGCACCAAGGACGAGATCCTCGAAAAGAGCCGGCTGCTTCAGAAGGAATACGAGGGGCTGGAGCTGTACGAGACGCCCTACGGGCGCTTCTGGGCGCCTCCGGGCAGCCGATACACGCTGCCGTTCAACCTGGCCGAGCAGGCTGTGCAGCTTTACGGGAGCGGCGCCCACTTTGTGCAAAAGGGCGACATCGTGCTGGACTGCGGGGCCAACGTGGGCGTGTTCACACGCTTCGCCCTGAATGCCGGGGCGGCGAAGGTGGTGGCCGTCGAGCCGGCGCCGGACAACGTCGAATGCCTGAGGCGCAACTTCCGGGATGAGATCGCGGCTGGGCGGGTCCTCCTGGTGCCCAAGGGCGTGTGGAACCGGCCGGATGAGCTGGAGCTCAGAATCCAAGAGGGCAACGAAGCGGCGGCGACTTTTGTAATGAGCCTGAACAAGGTGGACCGCACGGTTCGAGTGCCTTTGATCCCGATCGACGCCCTGGTCGGCGAGCTGGGTCTGCCGCGCGTCGACTTCATCAAGATGGACATTGAAGGGGCCGAGGTCCGCGCCCTGGAGGGCGCGCGGGCGACGCTCGAGCGCTTCCATCCCCGGCTGTCGATTGCCGTCTACCACCAGTGGGACCACCCGGTGGAGGTGCCGAAGGCGGCGCGGGCCGCCTGGCCGCAGTACCACGTGGAATGCGGGCCCTGCGACGCTCCGGAGGAACGGATGGTTCGTCCGGATGTGCTGTATCTCCGCTGACGGCCGAGTGGGGGACTGACGCGCCGCCCGCTCACCACTTCGCCGGCGTCCACGGCGCAGTGGATCGTCGCGCCCGACTCCCGGGATTCCGAAAAGAGAAAGGCCGGTGAGGACTCGGAGGAAGATCCTCACCGGCGGACAGCCAGCAGGAATCGGAGGAAATCGCTGGCGTTACGGTCAGCGTACGCTGTTAGCCGTCACTATATCACAGATCCGTGAGCCGTCAAGCCCCAAGGCAGGCAACTGTCAGGAGAATCAGATCTGCTTGTTGGTACTGGCGGTACCGTCAGACGTAAAACAGACTGAGCCGCGGCAGCCGGGCAAGTTCATAGACCTTGCGGTCAAGAAAAGATTTCTCCAGGCGTGCCAATTGTTCTGCGCTCATGCGGCTGCGGTAGGGGCCAAG
>Ga0209018_1002419_pt1 | contig 13267 bp, 12 predicted proteins | sample YNPBryBLVA2012_FD_185814 | JGI IMG/M metagenome (GOLD analysis project Ga0209018, IMG submission 185814) | Anoxygenic and chlorotrophic microbial mat microbial communities from Yellowstone National Park, USA - YNP Bryant BLVA 2012 (SPAdes)... ...
TTTGTGTTCTTTGCCCATACAATTGCTCCAAAAAGCCTTCGAGACGGTTATGCCGAATTTTTGACAAATACATGTAGCCAATGAGTTCCTCCAGCCGCCCAAAAGTACCGCATAGACCCTCTAGCGTCTATTTTGCAATATAATTCCGCGCATGGAATCGCGCGCCGCATGGCAAAAGATTTCTACTCACACGGCGCAAAATCTGCGCAACGTCGCCTACTCGGTCGCCTCGCAGGAGTTGGCAAAACTCTCCCTGCCCGAACTGGATGCGATCGTAGACCTGATTGCCAAAGTCGTGCCGGCCGGGAACGTCCCCGGCATGATTTTGAGCGGCCTGGCGCGTTTGCCCGAAAAAACGCCCTCCCCCCAGCAAGTGCGGCAAGATATTCGCGCCCTCTTCAAAGGCGTAGAGCCGCTGATGCAGCGCGCCGTGTATGGCGCTTTCTTTGCCGGGCCGGCGGCGGTGCTATGGGGCTTCAAAATTTGCTCAAACTAGCCGGCAAAGACCCCGAATCGGCCTTTCCCGAAGGCGTTTGGCAATTTTATGTGGATTATGCCCTGCGTGAAGATACCGCACGGCACACCAACGAAACGGACGGCTTCGACCGTCTGTTGGCGGCGCACGGCATTCATTTGAGCCCAGTAGACCGCGTCACTGCCTGGGTGATGGCCGCCATGACCTGCCTGCATCAATACGACGCCTTGCTAGCCAACGAATGGTACGAGCGCGTCGCCATTGCGCTTTTACAAGAAACGGCGCGCGCGCAGGCAGGCGAAACGAGGGTATCCCGCCTGTATCGCGAATGGGAAAGAGTGCGCCCCTATCGGCGCGAGGAAGACGCCGCTTCTCTCCCTTACCCGGCCTATCGCCGCGCCAAATTCGAGCAATTCCTGGAACAAGCCAGCGTCAACCTGTCCAAGCAAGCGCGTGAAAACTGGCAGGCAGCCCTGCAAGGAAAAATGGCCGCCGAATTGCCCGCCTATCAACGGCAAATGTCCATCCTGGCTTATCTCGAACCTGGTCCCTACGGCGAAACGCGCACCCCTTACCCCCTGGAACAAGCCCAGGTGGGCCTCATCCTGCATGGCGCGTATTTCCTGCTCCCTGTCTGCCGCCATGGTTCATCGGCCATGTCCGACGTATATCAAGTGCGCGCCCAAATAGCCATGCTGTTCGATCTCCCCTCCCCTGCGCCGGGGCAACTCTCTACGCTGGCAGGGATACGCCGCGCCGACTTTTCGACTATACGAAAATCGTTGAATCGCAAACTGGCGCAAGAACTGGAACGCCTGCGCTTCGCTCCCATCTTGCTCAACTGTGACCTGCGCAGCCGCGCTCTGCCGTTGGCCCTCGTGCGTCAGGCCGAACGCGGCATAGGCGACCACGCTTTGACCATTTTCGATACCGGCGAGACCTTCGTATTCGATCAGTCGCACATCTTCTTCGATGGCGCCTGGGGGGCGGCCTTGGCCGAAATGATGACCAACGAAGCCCTGTCTTGGGCTAACTATTTGAGCCGCCTCCCCCCGCCCCGCGCCGCCGAAAAACCAGCCTTCACGCAACTGTCTCTGCTGCTCTTGTCGTCCGACCAGAGACTGTTGCGCCGCGCCCGCCGCACCTTGCCCGAAGCCGCCGCCGAAACCAGCGCTGTCCATCTCAAAGCCTGTCAATCCCTGCGCAAATTGTTCAAGCAGCGCAGCGACTTGCTGCAATTGACCATCAACGATTTATTGGTGTTATACCGCGCCATCCATGCCCTTCTTTACCAACCCTCCCCCGCCCTGCAGGCGCGCCTGAAAGAGTTAGCCAAACGCCGCCCCGGCCTCTCTGCCCTGGTCGAAAAGGCATTTCGAGAAGCGCGCACCGAGCGGCTGTATATCCTGATTCCGCTGGATGCCAGCCGCCGTTCACCGCGCGACCGCCTGTATCCGGTCAACGTTGAAGTGCCGCTCGACAAACTCGACCTGCTCGACCTGCACCGTCGAACGCTGGCAGCCCTGCAAACCTACGAAACCGCCTCCAAAGAGCGCGCCGCCGCCTACGCACGCTTCGACCAATTGCAGCGCCATTACCTTTCCCTGCTGGCGGGCATCGGCGCTTACTTGGGCAAGATCAAACAAATGGCCGTGCAAGGCGAAAGTGTCGGGGTGGGCGCCATCCGCTTGTTGGCCCACCTGCCGCCCGCCCTCCAACGCCTGCTGGACGAATTACCCCAACGCATTGACCTGCTCAACAACCTGCTCAAAGGGCAAGAAGTCTTCTCGAACCTGGGCCGCGTGGCGCCCGGCAGTTCATTGACGCGCTTCATCACCGCCAAAGACGACAACGACCAAAAACAATTGGCCTGGGGCGCGTTGACAGACGACAACGACATACTTCACCTGACGCTGCGCGATTTTCGTCCCCACGTAGCCGCCCTGCAAGCCGCCGGCCTGGCAGATCTGGCCAATCACATCGCCCAAGACTACCTCGAAGCCTACGCGGCCGGGCTGAATGGGTACATCCAGGAACTGCACCGCATCACCTTGGCCAGCCGCGAAACCCAACAAACCCTACCGCAAAACAAGAGGCCGGCATGAAAGATCCCCTCCTCGGCCAACAACTTGCCAACTTCCGCATCGAACGCCTGCTTGGTTCCGGCGGCATGGCGCAGGTCTATTTGGGACGCGATGTCATCCTCCAGCGGCCGGTTGCCATCAAAGTCATCCACACCGCCCAGCGCGGAAAGTCGTCGGTCTCCAAACGTTTCGTCCAAGAAGCGCGCATGATGGCAAAATGGCGGCATGACAACATTGTCCAGATTTACTACGCCGACCATCACCAAGACGGGTTTTTCTACTACGTCATGGAATATGTGGACGGCAGCGACCTGGCATCCATCCTGTCCTATTACGCCGAGACCGGCGAATTGATGCCCATCGCCGACGTATTGCACATTACCCGCTCGGTGGCCAGCGCCCTCGACTACGCTCATCGCCAGGGCGTCATCCATCGCGATGTCAAACCTTCCAACATCCTGATAGCCGATCACGGCCGCGTCCTGCTGGGAGATTTTGGCCTGGCGCTCGACACGCGCGACAAATCACAAGGCGAAGCCTTTGGCACGCCGCATTACATCTCGCCCGAACAAGCGCGCCGTTCCACCGACGCCCTGCCGCAATCTGACCTATACTCGCTTGGCGTCTTGCTCTACGAAATGTTGACCGGCGTCGTGCCGTTCGACGACGCTTCCTCAGCGGCGTTGGCCTTACAGCATCTCAGTCAACCGCCGCCGCCCCCGCGCAGCCTCAACCCCAATCTCTCGCTGGCTGTCGAAGCCGTCTTACTCAAAGCCCTGGAAAAAGACCCGCGCAAACGCTATCAAAGCGGCGCCGAATTGGTTGCCGCCCTGGAAAAGGCTCTGTACAGCAAACCGCCCCGCCCTGCCAACGGCAAAAAGCCCTTGCCCCCCATTCCGGCCGGCGTCCCTACTATCCGGCGCAGCACGCTCACGCTGGCCGAAGTCTCGAAACTGAAAAAGCGCGAAAAAGCCCGCAGAAAGCCCCCTCCGCCGCCTCCCCCACCGCCGGTCAAAACTGGACGGCTACGCTACGTTCCAGCGGTGATCATGCTGGGTTTATTGCTATTCTTTCTTGGCTGGTTGACGGGTCAAGGAATCCTCTTCTCGAACGGACGATGGCCCTCTGTCCCTGCCATCTTGACGACGCCCACCTCCTTGCCGACGTTCACGCCGAGCGGGACGGCTACCTCCCTGCCGCCGACCGAAACCGCGACCCTTCCGCCTCCCTCCCCGCCGCCCACGGCTACCGTTACCTCGACCCTGTCGCCTACCCCGACGCCCTCCGTTTCCCCCTCGCCCGACACGACCGCAACCAGCCCGGCAGCCTTGCCCACCGTGCGCTACCCCGGCGGCAACCTGTTCACCCTCTTTTACAACGACAGCAGTTTCTACCTGCTCAACCGTTCCAAAGTCTCACGCAGCGCTTCTGGGTTTACCTTCGAGCGCATCAACGACGACGGCCAATTCGTCAACACCTTTGGCGGCTGGAAGTGGCAAAAATACTACGACAACAGCCTCCCCAATCGCTGCCTGCGCATCGAAATCTACCAGAGCAAGATTCCCTACTTGCTACCAGAGGAATGCCAAAATCGCTTTCTTAGCACCCTCCAACCGCTCGAAACCGACCCCACCCTGTTTTGGACCTCCCAGCCCGGCAGTCAACAATTCCGTGTTCTGTGGATGGGTGAAGAAGTTGCCCGCTGCGAGATTGCGGCTGGTAGGTGTGATGTTTATGTTCCGTGAAAAGGCTTATAAGGAACTCTCATGCCACTTCTCTTCCTCGTCCGACACGGCGAAAACGATTATGTCAAAAACAGAAAACTGGCTGGGCGCCTCCCCGGTGTCCATTTGAACGAACATGGACACGAACAAGCAGAAACGCTAGGAAAAATGTTCGCCAATGTACCGCTCAAGGCCATCTATTCCAGCCCGCTAGAAAGGGCGCTGGAAACTGCCAGGCCAATTGCCGAGATGCATCACCTGCCCATTATCGAAAATCCAAATTTGCTGGAAAGTGATGTAGGCAAGTGGCAAGGTAGGGGATGGAAAGGACTGACGAGAACCAAAGCCTGGGACCTTGTCCAGCAATCGCCTTCGCGGTTTCGCTTCCCTGGAGGAGAATCGTTTCTCGAAATGCAAACGCGAGTGGTCAAGGCGCTGGAAGAAATTTGCGCTCGGCATAAAAAACCCCACGAGGCCGTTGCCGTTGTCTTTCATGCCGACCCCATCAAATTAGCAGTGGCACATTTTATCGGCCTGCCTCTGGATTACTTTCAACGGCTGTCTTGCGATACAGGCTCTGTGACCCTGCTTGCCGTTGGTAAAGACCGAGCGCGCTTGATGTGGATGAACCGAAAGCCGCCATGCGATCTTAATTTTTAGTCGGCCGCCCAAGACGATTGCTAAAGTCCTTCGAACAAGTCTCTTGCTTTTTTGGCTCTGGCAGGGAAGGGTGGCCAGGCGCGCATGTAATCTTCATGTTCGCCAAAGACCCGCGAGAGGAAACCCATGAGCCCCCGTCGCATCTGAATGCCGCCTTGTGAGGCATGACAAGCGCCTGCCTTGCGTTTGACTTCACTGACATTGTGTATGTTGATGCGAACATGAGTGGGAAAATCCACCTCTGCCAGCGATCGCAAGTCAATATCCTTGTTGCGGCCCCACTTGCGTGGATTGACGCCAAAAAGCGGCATGAGGCGTGTCATCACACGCAAGAACCAGCGGGGGAAAACATGGTAGTAGAGAGCCTTCGGTTGAAACGGTGGACCCGCCTCGGGGTAGAAAGAAGCGTCCGATGACCGCTCGAAGGCCAGAGTCGTGGCTTGTTGAATGTGAATATGATCGGGGTGACGATAACCGCCAATTGGATCGAACGTCAACACGATGTCTGGCTTAAGAGTCCGGATGTGCTTGCCCACTTGCCCGGCCACTTCCTCCACAGAATGATTGATTTGGGCTTGTGGATGTTTGTTTTCCTCCGAGCCAGGCATTCCCGAATCGCGATAGTCCAGGAAAAAGACACCGGCCAGTCCCAAAATCTGGGCAGCACAGCGCAATTCAGCCTCTCGCAAGTCGGCAACGTTGTCGAAGCCTTGCAAATGTTCCTCGTCTACCATGCCAGCCTCGCCGCGCGTCGCGCAAACAAGATAGACATGACAACCTTGTTGGGCATAATACGCCAACGTACCGCCCATGCCAAACGACTCATCGTCTGGATGGGCCAAAACAGCCAGGATGGTATTCGTCATTGGGACCTCAAATCCATCACTTCTTTACCGGCTAGTTTATCCTGGATGCGCTCCACAACCGTCTCGAGATGACCAGGCTGGTGAACATAGTCCAAGTCATCCGTACGGATGGTCAATACAGGACACAAATCAAAAGAGGTCAACCATTCGTCATAGAACGAGTCCAATAGAGACAGGTATTCAATGGTGATGCCTGTTTCGATGTTTCTGGCGCGTCGGCGAATGCGCTCCATCAACACCTCTACTGGGGCCTTGAGATAGATCAATAAGCCAGGGCGCGGTAAGCCATCTACCACCAAATCGAACAAGCGGCGATAAGCCAGGTAATCACGCTCAGCCACATTACCCATATGATGCAATGCCCGCGCGAAAATATGGAAATCCTCATAGATGCTGCGGTCCAGAATGGCCGAGCGGGTGTCACGAGCAGCCTCCAGGTATTGTTCGGCGCGATGTCCGAGGAAAAAGATTTGCAGATGAAAAGCCCAGGCACGCATATCGGCATAGAAATCAGAGAGATAGGGATTGTCCGCCACAGATTCGTAGCCGGTGCGCCAACCCAAACGCGCGCCAATGCGCTCAGTGAGGGAGGTTTTGCCGGCTCCAATATTACCCGCAACGACAACCAGGTGTTTGGTCATAGGATTTTTCCTTCCAAGTGATTTTCGCTAATTGTGCAACGAATTGTGTGGCGTTCAATACAAGCCAAAGTATCCATTCAGCCATGGCTGGTAAGAGCAGGGCTAAAGCCACCTGTTAAACTCGACCATGCTCGATCCGCTGGCTCGACAACCGCTCAGGAGACGGAAATCCGCTCACCCTAAAGGGTGCTTTGCAAAGCGGTCTCGGAACCGGCTTCCAACCGACCTCCATATGCTGAGGCGGGGGGTGATTCCTCCGCCAGAGCCGAAGCAACAGCAAGCAAGACTTCAAGAAAGCCCTGTCATACAAGCGCAAAGCGTTGACATTCTATGGCTTTTCAATTAAACTATACGAAAAGGCTACACGCTTACCAAGGAGGTGTGACAATGACTCCTCAACCTCTGACCCATATCACTCCCCAGTCTGGGCTGATGCCAGCCATCCGAGCCTGGGAGATGCATTTGAACGATCAGGGCAGATCACCCAACACCCTCAAAGCATTTCTTTCAGATGTACGCTTACTGACTCAGTTTTTGGCTCCTGACCGTTCTCTGGAATCCATCACAACTGAAGATTTGAATCGTTATTTCAATTGGATGGAAAAAGAACGTCCCGTCCCTTGCAGCCCTAAAACGCTGGCGCGGCGCATCACTTCCACCAAGTCTTTCTTCCGCTGGCTGCATCAATACGGCATACTCTCGATTGACCCGGCCGAAAAAGTGATGCAAAGATCAGTGATGAGCCCACTACCGGTCACACTGACCGAAGAAGAGACACGAGCCGTGTTGCAAGTCGCTGACAGTCACCGCCGCGATCGAAAACCCGATGCGCGTCCTTATACTTTGCTCTCTTTATTGCTGGCTACCGGCGTGAAGAAGAGCGAGTGTATCGGGATTCACCTCAACCACATTGACCTGGATGCTCCCGAAGGGCCGTTCGTCTTCATCCGCTATGCCAGCCCGGCCAATCGCTACAAGGAACGCAAATTGGCCCTGCCAGAAGACTGGTTGACGCCTTATAAAGAATACCTATCGCAATACAAACCCACCGATCAATTGTTCCCGTGGTCGCCCCGCAGACTCGAATACCTGCTGGAAGACATTGGCGAAGAGGCCGGTTTGAGCGGGAAGCATCTTTCTTTCGATATGTGTCGCTGGACCAGCGCCTTGCTCGATTATCGCGCCGGCATGGAGACCGAAAAACTGCGCCAAAAATTGGGAATATCCAAAATCCAATGGCGCGAAATCAATTTGAAACTCCGCCAACTCAGCCGCTAAGGGAGCTTCACTTTCGCTTCAACGTAAAATATAAGACCTGGCGAGTTTCATCCTTCAAGGCAAAAGGATGCGCCAAACGATAACCAGGCACCCAAATCACGGTATCACCCGCGCACAGCAGGGGCCAACCATCGCGCAATCGGTGGGGCAATTTCTCATTGATAAAGAAATCCGAGAGTTTCATCGAATGCCCATCCATACCCAGCGGCTTGAAGCGGTCGCCCGGCCGGCGTGTACGAATTTCCAAATTTTGTGGCAGATGGAAGGCATCTATCCACACCTGGAAAGGATCGTCGTTGGCCTGAGCCTGCTGCATTGCCAGTGAAGGTAAACGCCATTGTTCACAAGTCAGACGCCACCCATCAAAGTCGAGGTGACCTGGCACCGGCACTTCCAAAGAATTTACATTCTGTGGCATTTGCGGCCAGCGCTCGAAAGGTAAATCAACATCTTGTTGGGCAAGATAAATGCGGTTTTCCTCCCGAATTAAACGTGTCCCCCCCGTCAAATCTACCCTGCCGCTTTCTCGAGACGCCAAGAAATCAACAGCCCGATCCAACACCGAAAAACGAACATCCGTCAGCCCCGGCGTCACCCCTTCTAAAGCGCGGCGGAGCAGATTCCTTTGCAGGCTGGGAGCGTAAGAACAAAATAGTTCTGCATCGAAAGAAATCAATCCATCCTGTTCCTGCAAGACGCATTTCTGCCATGCGCCTTCCTGGAGTTCCATCAACAAAAGATAGTCGCCCTGCAAGGAAATCGAACTGCGCCAAACTGCCTCTCTAAAACGGGGATTATAACTTTCCAATTCTGGAATGAGCAAATGACGGATGCGGTTGCGTAGGAAATTCAACAAATCGTTGCTGGGATCGTGATAGGGGCGCAACCCATTGGCAGCGCAAAAGACTACCGTCTCTTCGCGCCACACGCCCAGCAACGGCCGCACTACCGGAATGTTGCGCTCGAAAGCCGGAAGGAACGAACGATAACTCATCCCTTTCAACCCCCTCAGACCGGCGCCGCGTAGAAAGTGCATCAATACCGTTTCCACCTGGTCATCGGCGGTGTGGCCCACCGCTACCGCCTGAGCCTTCAAGGAGCGGGCCTGCGCAAACAAAAACTGATAACGCAAGATGCGCGCTGCTTCTTCGAGCGTTACTTTATGGCTATCCGCATAACGACGCACATCTCCCTTGCCCATCACAGAAGGAATATTCTTGCGGGCGACAGTCTGTTCAAGCAGGTTGGCCTCTACATCGGCGTCAGGACGTAATTGATGGTTGAAATGCGCCACAACGATAGGGTAACCATTTTGACGCAAGACTTCCATCAAGCACAAACTATCTGCTCCCCCAGAGACGCCCACCAAAATAGGCTTGTCGGCAGATAGTTTGCATTTTTCCCGGCAGATGGCCTCGATATCGGTCAACATCCTTGACTTCCTGCGAATGACCTATTCGTACAATTCGACCAACACTCCGCCAGCACTTTCGGGATGGATAAAAGCATATTTCCTGCCGTTGGCTGTCGTGCGCGGCGTGTCGTTGATCAAGCACACGCCTTGGCTTTTCAGACGCTCTAACATACCCGCCAAATCATCCACCTGCAAGCAAATGTGGTGCATCCCGGGGCCGCGCTTGGCAAGATATTTGGCAATGCCCGACTCGGCGCTGGTGGGCATGACCAATTCGACCTCTGTACCTTGCAGAGGCAAAAACGCCACCTGCGACTGTTCATTCGGCACGTCGCGTAATTCATGCAGCGAAATGCCCAATGCATCACGCCAAAAAGACAAAGCCTTTTCCATATCATCCACCACAACGGCTACGTGATGGATCCGTTCTATGCCCGACATACGCACTCCTTTTTTATCGCTAATAGACTATACAGACGTAATTCGCTTTTCCATGAGATCGATATAAGCGCCCTCGAGCAGCGCCTCTGCCCCGACCCCCAGCCTGCGCATCACATCCCAGGCAATCGCCTGTCCCTCATCTTCTCCTTGTCCTTCCCGCAAGACAACTTCCAATTCCAAAAAGTGACCCAGCCCCTCCACCTCATCGAGATGGATGCGCGTTTGCCCAACCAGGTACAGCAAGCGGGTTTTTCGCACCACGCCACGCACGCCCAAAGCCCGCGAAAGCATCTCTTTCAGCGCCGCCGGCTGTTCGGTGAGGAAGATGCTGTAGTCAGAGCGTTTGGGGCCGGCCGCGTCGGGGCGGGAGTAAAAAATCAATTGCGCGGGAGCAGGTCCAAGTTCACGGAGTTTGAGGCGTCCCCGCTGTGTGTAAAAGAAAGTATCCACCTGAGTCATGACCTCTACAGGCGAATCGCTCAATTGCTCAGCACGTTGGCGTAGGACAATCGGGTCCAAAACGCGGGCTTTGATTTCGATATTTGCAGGCATGATGGATAGTTTACCATACCGTTGCATTCAAGAAACAGATACTTGCGCCTGGTATCGCACCGTGAGCACCGGACATCCCGCCGCTTCGGCTACCTCAGCCGTCACGTTGGGGGCGTATAACTGGCGAAGGCCATGCGCACTGTAAAGTGAGCCCATGCACACCAGACCATATTTTTCCTGGTCCAATTCAGCCAGAATTTCTTCTACGACATTTCCCTGCCGCACTTTGAACACGGCCTCCAGGCCAGCCTGCTGTGCCAATTGAAGCGCCTGCCGCAAAGTGCGACCCAGCAAAGTTTGCGTGTCTAGCAGGTGGTCCCAATTTTCACGCACAACGCGCGCTTCGGGGTAATCCAGGTCAATCGGCGGAACCACATGCAACAACGTCACCGGAATATTGATTTGGCCGGCAATCTGCAAACCCAGGCTTTCTGCGCGCAAGCCATACGCCAAGCCGCCCAAACAAATCAAGATGCGAGTCGGTGGGATACAAGCCGCCGGGACGTAGAAGAGCGGCCCACTGATGTCTGCCATCAACTGTCGAAAGGAACGCCCCAACAGCAAACGACGCAAGGGAGGTCTTCCCAAAGGGCTGAGAACGGTCAAGTAATTCTTCTCACGCGCTTCTTGCGGAATGACATCTTCGGCCTGACCCTCGACAACTTCCAAACGATAAACCAGGTGCTTCTCATCGAACAAAACGACAGCGCGGCTAAAAATATTCTCCAGCGGATGCGATTCATCGTCAATGTTCGGGCGTTCCCGTGGTTCGACGATTCCCAACAAGGTCAAGGGAAGGCACATGGCGCCCGCTAGCCAAGCAGCATATTCGATGGCCGGCCAGGTAACTTCGAACCCATTCGTGGCTACCAGTATTTCAAAGTCCATCGTTCATCTCTCCTGCTTATCGGAATAAAACGACTCCTAAGATTCCTGCTCCAAGCAAGACAAGGGGAGAAGGGAGGTCGAACCACAAAGCCAACGCACTCAAGGCGGCAATCAACAATGCGCGGCGTTTGATTGTCTTGGTATTCTCACTATAGAAAATATTCCAGGCAACGACAACAATCAGCATCGCCACCGCGGGACCAAGTCCCATCATGAAGCCCTGCATCCAGGCTTCGCCTTGTAACTTTTCGAGCAAGGCGGCAACGGCCAGCATAATCAACGTAGGCGGCAAAACAGAACCCAGCAAAGCAGCAATCGTGCCGGGAAAGCCGCCGGCGGCAAATCCCACAAACATTGCCAATTTGAGCGCCTCACTGCCCGGCAGAAAATTCGAGAAGCCAACCGCCTCGACGAATTGCGCCTCGGTCATGATCTTGCCTACGGCTTCCTTGTAAAGCAACCCCACAGAAGCCGGGCCAGAAGTTGTCAGGATGTTGACCTTGATGAACATCCAGAACAATCGTCCCCAAACTATCAACTTAGAGCATTTCATCTGAAAAGGAAAATCCCTATCAGGCCGGCCAACAGCAACACCAAGGGGGTGGGCGCATCGAACCATAGAGCCGCCAAACTGACGGCCCCGATCAGCACCATTTGCCAGTTGACCGTCCCGCCATTGCTGTCTGTAAAGACCTTCCAGGCTACGAATAACATCAAAACCGCTACAGCGGGCGTCAATCCTTCTACGAAGCGGCTGACCCAGGCTTCACGCCGTAAGCGGTGCAAAATAGCAACCACGCCCAACATTAACACGGTAGGCGGCAAAACGGAGCCAAGCAACGCCACCAGCGCGCCCGCGCCACCCGCCGCCGCGTATCCCACAAACATTGCCAATTGCAATGCGTCGGAACCGGGCAATATGGACGAAAATCCCACCGCTTGCACGAATTGGGCCTCGGTCATGATCGTACCAACCGCCTCCTTATAGAGCAACCCCACCGAGGCCGGGCCAGAAGTACTCAGCAAATTGACTTTGATGAATAACCAGAAAAGTTGCAGAAGAGTATCCAAAACGCCTCACAGCGCGGCAGATTGTCGGTATCGTCTCAAGAAATCGGGAGACGGGGTGTTTCTCCACTTGTCCTTTCGAAGATACGCTGGCCGCACGTAAAGAAAAGGATGAAAATGGCCTCACGCTCGGCAACCAAATGCTTTTGGCTGTGGTTACTGCAAACGCTTGAGCAAGTACAATGCGCCCCGCTCGAAGCCGCGCTCGAGATAATATTGCCGTGTACCGACCGCCGAAATAACCGCTAAGCGCTCGAAACCGTTTTGGCGGGCCAGCCTCTCGGCTGTTTCCAGCAACTGCGTGCCTAAGCCAGCGTGTTGCGCCGCACCCTCTTGTTCTGCGCCCACAGGTAAGGATTGGCCATAGACATGGAGTTCGCGCACCAGCGCCGCACCGCGTAAATCTTCCAGACCAGTTTGGGGAGAATTCGTCCGCGGCAAAGACAAGCGCAGGAAACCTGCCAGATGATCGTCTGGCGTCACGAACGATAGGAAATGCTCCTCGGCGCCGTCAGCCGAGTAGACCAAGTCGTCCAGGCGCAGCGTCTCTGGTCGCACCGGCTTGCCACGCACTTCCCGACAACGCACACACTGACAAGCCATGCCACGCCGCCGCAACTCGCGCTGGACATCTTGCCGCAGCGAGGTACGCCGATTCCCTTGCACCACGCGCGTAGAGGGAATGTCACGGATGACGCGGTTGACACGGCAATAGCGCGGGATGGTTACTTTGATGTCTGCTATCAGGTCAATCAATTCCTGGGTGGTATAAGGCTGATATTCGCCGCGCTGCCAAAAAGCGTACAATTCGGCATTGGCAAGCAACTGGGTAGGGTAAATTTTGATCTCATCTGGGCAAAGTCCGTCCCACAGACGGCTGAAATCGGCGCGGTCAGAGTCGAGGGTCGCGCCAAGCAAATTGGGCATCCAATGAAGAACGATTTTGAACCCTGCCGCCCGCAACAAGGACACGGCCCGCCGCGTCGTTGCCACGTCATGCCCGCGCTGATTGAGCGCCAGAATACGGTCATCCAAACTCTGCGCCCCCATCTGCACCTTGGTCACGCCCAGGTGACGCAGCCAGCGCAACTCGTCTGGCGTGATCTCGTCGGGCCGCGTTTCGATGACCAGCCCAACGTTGCGGTGAGGCGCGGTTTCGTTCCACGCCTGGGCCTC
>Ga0209018_1002421_pt1 | contig 13262 bp, 9 predicted proteins | sample YNPBryBLVA2012_FD_185814 | JGI IMG/M metagenome (GOLD analysis project Ga0209018, IMG submission 185814) | Anoxygenic and chlorotrophic microbial mat microbial communities from Yellowstone National Park, USA - YNP Bryant BLVA 2012 (SPAdes)... ...
TCACAGGCCTTCGAGCCGCCAGCGCGAGGATTCTCATGAACGCCATCGTGGACCTGCGGAGCGATACGGTGACCCGTCCGACGCCGGCCATGCGCGAGGCCATGGCCCGCGCCGAGGTCGGTGACGACGTCTTCGGCGATGATCCAACCGTCAATCGGTTGCAGGAGCGGGTGGCGGACCTGCTCGGCAAGGAGGCCGCCATCTTCATGCCCTCCGGCACGATGGCCAACCAGACGGCCATCCGCGCCCACACCGAGCCCGGTGATGAGATCATCGCCCATCCGGACTCGCACATCTACAACTACGAATCGGGGGCCCCGTTTGCCCTCTCGGGCTGTTCGATCCGCCTGGTGGACGGCCCTCGCGGGATGTTCGATGCCCCGGACGTCCGCGCCGCCGTCCGGCCCGGCGACCCGCACTACCCGCGCTCGCGACTGATCTGCATTGAGAATACCCACAACCGCGGCGGGGGTTCCATCTGGCCGATCGATCGCATCGCACGCATCCACGCCGTCGCCCGGGAGCTCGGTTTGCGGATGCACCTTGATGGCGCCCGACTCATGAACGCCTGCGTGGCCACCGGCCACAAGCCCGTCGAATATGCCCGGTATTTCGACACCGTCTCCACATGCTTCTCCAAGGGCCTGGGGGCACCGGTGGGGTCGGCCGTGGCCGGCACGAAGGAACTGATCGCCCGGGTCCATCGCTTCCGCAAGATGTTCGGCGGTGGGATGCGGCAGGCCGGGATTCTGGCGGCCGCGGCCCTGTACGCCCTTGACCACCATGTCGAGCGGCTGGCGGAAGACCACGCCAACGCGAAGCGTCTGGCGATGGCGCTTGCCGAGATGCCGGGCGTCCGCATCGACCCCTCCCAGGTGGTAACAAACATCCTGTACTTCGATGTCGATCCCTCGTTCGGTACGGCCCGCGACCTGTCGCAGCGGCTTCGGGCCGAGGGTGTGTGGATGAATGCGACCGGCCCCCAGCGCATCCGCGCGGTCACACACCTCGACGTGGACGCCGCCGCCATCGACCGCGCGATCGGCGTGCTTCGCCGCGTCCTGGCGGGTCGGTAGCCGGCAGGCCGGGCTCCTGTTGCCGGGACGAACGCGCCTGCATATCGTGATCCGTGGTGCAGCTCACCAGGCTCTCGACAAAAGCCGCGGGATCTGCGGCCTTCGGCGAAGCTCGCGGGCGGGGGCGGCGCGCCATAATCGCGGTCGTCGCGGCTGCCGTCGCGGCGGGCCTGCCGTCCGTACGCGGGACGTTCCTGCAAGGTGACGACCAGCAGCTCATCCGGGATTTCGCGCCGGTTCGTTACGCGTCCCCCGCCAACGCCCTGCGGCTTCTGGACCCGGCGGTCCACCGGGACTTGTATCAGCCGGTGCCGCTGCTGATGGCCTCCGCGGAGCTGGCTCTGGCCCGTCTGTTGCGGCTCGGTCCGGCGGGCGAGGCAGGCCTGCTGCATCTGACGAACGTACTGATTCACGCGGTGAACGCATGGCTGGTCTGGGCCTTGCTGGCCGACATCCAGCGCGACCGGCGGCTGGCCTTTGGGGCGGCTCTTCTGTTTGCAATCCACCCTCTCGCGGCGGAGCCGGTCGCCTGGATCAGCGGCCGGATGACGCTCCTGTCTGCTACGTTCTCGCTGATGGCCGTGCGAATCGCAGCCGCGCCCTCGGATCACCGAGGCGGGTGGCGGGTCGCCCTGATACCCCTCTTCAGCGTCTTGGCAATGTGCAGCAAGCTTCAGGTGGGCTTGCCCGTCCTGTTGGTCCTGGTGCTGGCGGTCCGCCGGAAAAGACCCTCGGTACCGATGGGCCTGGCGGTGCTCGCGGCAACGCTGGTGACCGCCGGATCTGCCGTCCTGAATCTGCGTCTGTCTGCCGGCGACGAGGTCCTGGCGGCAGGGGGCCAGGCGCTCGGTGGGTCCCGGCTGGCGCGCACGGTCTTCGCGCTGGGATGGTACCTCCGAAAGGTACTCCTGCCCGTCGGGCTTTCGCATACACATCCGGCCGACCCGGCCCTGGCATGGGCCGATCGGGGCGTGCTCCTCGGGGGTATTGTGGTGGTGCTGTGGGCGACGATCGTCGTCCTGTCCCTGCGGAGGATCCCGGCCGTTGCGGTTGGGAGCGCCTGGTTCCTGGCCTGCGCAGCAGGCTCGCTGCCGCTGGTGGCCGTTCGGAACGTGGCCGTGGCCGAGCGCTATGTGTACCTCGCGAGCCTCGGCGCGTTCTGGGCCCTGTCGGCGGGTTTGTGGCTCGTGTACGAAAGGCTCCGCGGGACAGCCCGGATCGCCGTGGCGGGTGGCGTGGCGGCCGCCGCAGGCGTGCTCCTGGGGCTGCATTGGTACGCCGCGGCCTTCTATCTTGATGACGTCCGAGTCACCCGGAGAGCTGCAAGCCTCTATCCGCACGCGCCGGGGGTGTGGGAGCACCTTGCGCGGGCCTGCTACCGCTCGGGACACTTTGCCGAAGCCCTGACGGCCGCCCGACGCGAGCTGGCCAACGGCGGACCCTTCGCGGCGCGGGCCTATCAGGTCGCCGGCCTGGCACAACTCGAACTGGGGCAGGTCGACGAGGCGCTGCAAAGCCTCGAAGCCTCCGTGCGAACGGAGCCTCGCGATCCCCGCGCATGGCTGCGTCTGGGCGAGGTCCTTGAGCGGCTCGGCCGCAATGACCAGGCCCTGGCCGCTTATCGCCGGGCGGCCCGTTCGGAGCCTTCCTACGCGCCGGCGGCGCTTGCCCTGGCGGCGATCCTGCGAGCCACGAATCAGTCGGAGGAGGCGCGGCGGGCATACGAACAGGCACTGCAAGCCAATCCGTATGAGTGGCGGGCCGCGATCGGGTTGGCCGAGATGGACTTGGCGGCTGGACACGTCGAGGCGGCCGTCAACCGGCTTACCGGCCTGCTGGATTGGATGCCCGATAACATCTCTGCATGGACCTTGTTGGGCCTGACACACATGAGAACGCAGCAGGCGGACCGCGCTGAGGAGGCCTTCCGACGGGCCCTCGAGAGGGACCCCACCCATCTCCCGGCCGCGCTGAACCTGGCCCTCCTGCTGGAAACCACCGGGCGAACCAGCCAGGCCGTGGCCATCCTGGCCCGGGCCGCCCCGAGCACGGCCGATCGCGAACTCCTCTGGGCCGCCCATGAGTTCTGGATCAGGCAAGGGCGTCCGGCGGAGGCCGTCCGGCTGTGGTCGCTTGCCTTGGCGATCGAGCCTCGGGCGGCCGACCTGCGGGCGGCCTACGCGTGGGCGGCGGTCCTGGCGGGGCAGACGGCGACGGCCCGCGAGCACGCTCTAGCCGCCCAAGGGACGGATGCCTCAGCCGGCGGCCTGACCGCCCGCATGGCCCTGGCGGTGGAGGCGTTAGTTCGCGGCGATCCTGCGCCGGCGGTAAGCCTGGTCCGCACGCTCGTTGCAGAAAACAGTCCGGCCGAAGCGGCGACGCGCAGGCGCTTCCTGCAAGGGCTTTCGCTTCTGGGCGACTCTCGGCCGACGGATCCCTGGCCGTATTACCTGGCGGGCGAACTCCTTGAATCGCTCGGGCAACACGATGCGGCCGAGCTGGGCAGGAGGCGCTTCCGCGAGTTGTGCAGCGGGGCCTGCATCGAACAGGCACGCCAGCTCGGCATCATGCCCTAGCTGCGGCGCGCACGACACGGCGTTTGAGTCCTTCTGGGCCCTCCCTCGTGACCGTTGGGGGCGTCATCGGGGGGCTGGAGCACGAGTTGCGAACCATTCGCGGCCCGGGGCTTGGCGGCGGTTCCGGCCGGGCACGTCGCTCATTCGGACGCCGGCGATTTCTGCTGCTCCCGAACGCGTCGGTCGGCCTCGTCGAAGGCCTCCGCCGGGTCCTTGATCAGCCCGGTGTCCATCTGCTCCCAGACTTTCAGTACGCTTCGGCCGGCTTCGGAGAGCCCCGCCTCGCCTTCGTCCACGCCCGCCGCGGCGGAAAGGATCTCGTCGAGCCGCTGCTGGTACATTTCGGTCGTTACGGCGTCGTTCTCGATCATCCGGCTGAGCCGCAGGAGGTCTTTTTCGCTGATGAGGCCCAGGCGGTTGCCGTGCAGCGCGGCCCGCTCGGCATTCTCCCGCAGCATCCGCAGACGCGATACGGTGAGCATCTCCTTGCTGCGGATGTTGAGCTGGCGGGAGAGCATGAGCTGCTCGCTCGTCTTCATCTCGAATTCCTGGGCGAGCATTCGCCGGACCTCCGGCGTCTTCTCCCCGGCGCCCCGCTCGAAGATCTGTTGCTTTTCGGCCGCCAGCTTCTGGATCCGGTTCAGCAGTTGCGTGCGGTCCTTCTCGAGAAGCAGTTCCTGGCGGCGCAGCTCCGACCGGTTCATCTGCGAAAGGGGCTTGCGCTTGCGACTGAGCCACCAGAACAGGTTCATTCGCGTCTCCCCGCCAGCCGAACCGTCCGGAAGGGTCGCCTCGGTCGTCGCCGAGCGGGACCCGGGTCACCCCGCCTCCGCGGCGCCGCGCTCGCGCTGTTTGCCCGGCGGCGCGACCTGGGACTCGGGGGCCGCGGTTTCCGGCGAGGCGGCGGCCGGTGACTCGGCTGCGCGATCCGTTTCCTCGAACTCCTTGAGGATGTCCAGTTCGTCCTGGGTCGCCAGGGCGTCCGCCGCGCCCGTTCCGAGCGTCCCGACCAGGTCCATGTCGGCCTTGAGCTGTTCGAGCATCTCCTCGGCGCGGACGGCATCGGCCGTCAGTTCCTCGGGCTCGGGCAGCCGGGCCATCTGACCCTGCTGGATCAACGTCAGATTGTGAATGTGCGTGCTGATGATGTTGATCTGCTGGTTCAGCATGTTGGCCGTCGCGTTGATACGGGCCATGTCGCGGCGATGCTGAGCCAGCTGAGAGGCCACCCGGCGACGGACCACGGGCGACTTGTTCTGCCGTCCCTGTTCCAGCAGGTCCCGTTCCCGCTGTTCGAGGCGGGCGATGTCTTCATAGAGACGGTCCCGCCGCTGGGCGAGCTGAGCCCGCCGCTCCGAAAGCAGGTTGATCTTCCGGGCCTCGTTGCCGGCGCGTCCGAAGAGCTGCCGGATCAGGTCCACGACCGACATATTGTCGTCCTCCGCCCGGGGGACCGGTGCCCCCCGGAACAGGATCGCATCACGTCCCGATCGACCGACACGCAGCTCAGGGTCCGCCAGCGCGGCCTGCCGGAATGCCTGTGCCACGATTTCGGACGGCAGCCCCAGTCGTGCTCCGATGGCCTCCGCCGAGAGGCCGCCGGTCAGCAGGTCGGCCGCCCGCGCGTCGATCTCCTCGCGGACGCGCTGAATCTTGCGGGCGATCGTGTCCGGATCGAACAGCTTGCAGAGGCGTTCGTCGGCCGCCTCGCCCAGCCCCGTCGTCGTCCATCCCCCGTCGGCCCGGGGCTCGACCAGCACCAGCGTAACATTCGGCAGTTCCAGATGCGAGCGCTTCACCTCTTCGGCAAAACCGCTCGGGCTGCACACCCCGATCACGAACGGAATATCCGGGTCCGGAGCGACCCGGCGCACGTGTTCGAGCAACTCGCTCAGGCCGATCGGCGGCGGGGCCGCCGGCTCCGCACCCTCTGCGGGCACGTAGTGCGCCGGCGGCGCAAGCACCGTGGCGATGGCCGTCCCCGTCGGACGACGACCGAAGAACCACCGCCGCTGGTATCCCTGGAGCACGATCCGCCGCCCTTGGGGAATCTGGTGGAGAAGCTGCCGGTCATACAGGCCCCGGCCGGCCAGGAAATCACGGACGGCCAGCCCCTCGTCCAGCCGCGACAGTCGCCAGATCGTGCCACGGAGCTGCCGCCCCCGGGCCTGGAGCAGGTTGTTCTCTGCGCCGGCCAGGAATTCGGTCTCGATCTGTAGAGCCCGTCGGGCGTACTCGTTCACCGATACCCGTCCCGTCGTCGGGGCCTGCGGGCCGCGCTTGCCGCCCCGATGGCCCGACCCGGCGCCGCGCACTCGCCGCGCCGGCCCCGCCCGTGCCGGTCAGCACGTCGCGACGCGCAGTTCGGCCCCGCAGAAAACGCAGTAGAGGTCCTCCCGCAAAACGAATGCCCGGCAGACAGGGCATCGTGGCACGCGCTCCACGAGCTGGACCCCGCAGTGAATGCAAAAATGGTCGTCCTCCGCCACCTGGCCCCCGCAGGCCCCGCATCGCCACCCCTGCGGCGTCGCCACCCGCCGTTCGGTCGCGGGGCCCGCCGCCCGCGGGGGAGCGGCGGTGTGCCGCTCCAGCAGTCGGAGCGCCTCGCCGGCCGAGCCGATCCGACGCTCGTAGCGCGTGTACAGACACGAGAAGAAGTCGTCCGTCCACGAAGGAACGTCGGGCCGGACCTGTGTGGGCAGGTCGGTGCCGGCCGGCAGGCCGCCTGTGATCATCTCGAAGAACACGATCCCGCAGGTGTACAGGTCGCTGCGGGCGTCCACCGGCTTGCCCTCCCGCTGTTCCGGGGACATGTAGGCGATCGTCCCCGAAATGCTCCGCCCTTCCTGCGTGAGCAGGCTGCCGGATTGCATGATCGAAGCCGTCGTCAGACCGCCCGCCTGACCGAGTCCGAAGTCGGTGACCCGGACGGCCTCGGCCGTGATGTCGCCGGCACGGATGTCCTTGCCGCCGGCGATCAGAATATTCGGGGGCTTGATGTCGCGATGGATCAGACCGGCCGCGTGCGCCGCCTCCAGGGCCGACAGCAGCCCGCGCATCACCTGCACGACCGCCTGGAGCGGCAAGCCGGCCGGATGCTGATCAAGGATCTGACGGAGCGACGGCCCGTCGACGTACTCCATGACGAGATACGGCTGCTCCGCATACGGGTCCAGATCGATCGCGCGGACGATGTTGGGGTGCCGCAGACCGTGGACGGCCACTCCTTCCTGGCGCAGGTTCCGCACGTACTGTGCATCCGTGGGGATCTTGATCGCGACCACCTCGCCGAACACGTGGTGGTGGCCTTTCCAGACCTCCCCGAAACTCCCCGAGCCGATCCGCTCGTCCAGGATGTAGTTCCCGATCCGATCCCCGGCTGCCGGACGTTGCATGGGCGTTGCCTTTCAGAGCGCAGCTTCCGCCCGTTCTGCGAGAAACTCACACACCAAGAAATTATAAACCCCGGCCGAAAGCAAACCAAGCAGGACGACCGCCCAGCTCAGCGTCCCCTCGATGTCCCAGCCGGCCAGCCAGAAGGCCAGAACCGCGTCCACCGCGACGTAAGCGCCGAGCGCCAACCCGCTTACGAGGTTCGATTCCGCCTTCACCACCAGCGGGGGCACGAAAAACGTCGCCCACGGGAGAGCGGCCGTCAGCCCCACCCACAGCAGGACCATCCGCACCGAGTGCCACATGGCGGTTCGGGTGGCAGGGTCCATTCGCCAGTACCAGACTACGACCAGCGTCGCCGTTACCACCAGGACGGCCGTGAGGACCTTTCCCCCGACGTACTTTGCGACGGCTTGAATCATGCGGCGTGCTCATGTGCTCCCGGCGCGAGGCGCATCTATCATAACCGCGGACCGCTCCCCGTGGCCATTATGCAAAGACGCGGACTTTGGAGTCAGCCGGGGTTGCTGCGGGGAATCCACGGGTCGGAGGGGCTGGTCCGGGTTGGTTCCCGGCTCCGTCCAAGCCGGGCGGCCTGGGCCCCTGCGTAGCGCCCGCCGCCGCCGTCAGGGGTGCTCACAGGCCCGCGCTGACCCCGGCAGCCGTATCTCTTCCGGCGCGGGCGATCCGGCCCTTGCCGGTTCGCTTTACCGTGTAGAGCGCCTTGTCTACTTCCTGGATCAGGACCTCGGGCGAGAGGGCGGCCGTCTCCCGCAGGCCGGCGATTCCGATGCTGACGTCTACCGGCACGCCGGGCAGACGGTCGGCCGCAGACTCACGAATCGCCTCCCGGATCCGGTTTCCGAGCACCTCGGCCTCCTCCGCGGATGTGTGCGGCAACAACGCGATGAATTCGTCGCCGCCGTAGCGGGCTACGATGTCTGCCGCACGGAGCGAGTTCGAGATGGTGCGGGCGGTCAGCAGCAGCACCTCATCCCCGATCCGATGCCCCTGCGTATCGTTGATCCTCTTGAAGTTGTCCAGATCGACCATCAGCAGGGACACGTCCTGATCGTATCGAATCGCCTCGGCGAACTCGTGGCTCAGCGCCGCCGTAAAGTGGCGGCGATTGTACACGTTCGTAAGGGGGTCGCGCGCGGCCAGGTCCTCCAGTTCCCGGGCCCGCTCCTCCATCTTTCGTTCGAGTTCCGCGGTCAGGCCCAGCATCGCCGCACGCCAGGCCCCCAGGCGATCCCCCATGGTGTTGAAGCACCGGCAAAGCTCGGCGATCTCCGCCGGCCCGACGACGCCGATCCGCGGCTCGAGGTTCCCCGCGGCAAACTGTTCGACGACCCTGCACAGCCGCCGGAGAGGTCGCGCCAACCAGGATCCGATCGCCCAGCCGATCGCGAAGGCCGCCATCGCCGACACCGACACGAACCACGCGGCGGCCCGACGGAGCCGCTGGACGGCGGCTCGAACAGGGGTGCCGTCCGCGACGAGATGGACGCAGCCGCCCGACGAGTGGGCACTTCCCACCGGCACGCTCGCAATGGCACACGTGACCTCGACCTGCCGCGAGAGACCCCTTCCTCGTACGTAGACGTGTGGACGCGTGTCGCCGGCGATCGGATCGGCCTGGCTCGGTGCGTCCTTTCGGGGCGGGTACCCGGCTGCGGCCCCGGCAGGCTCAGCGGCGAATATGCTCAGCCGGACCCCGGCATTCTCGCGAGCGATGCGATCGCACAACCGCTCCAGCGCCGGCCGGTCGCCTCGTGCCAGGGGCTCCGTGGCCTCGGCAGCGGCGCCGCAGGCCAGGCGCCGGGCCCGCTCGGCGAGCTCGCAATAAAGCTCATCCCGAATGCTGTTTGCCAGGAGCCAGGCGAGCGTTCCCCCGAGAATGAACGTCGCGACCGCCATCATGAGGCCAAGACGGCCGGAAAGGCCCGAAAAGGTGCCAGCGAGGGTTATGCGGACCGCCGTACAGTGGCGGTTATCCTGGCGGCCCAAGGGCTGATGCGGGGGCGCGGCCATCGCATTGAAACGTACGATTCAGAGCCCCGCAGCCGCAAATCGAGTCATTTTGCCCAGGCGGTACAGGCGGCCGGCGTCAGGGGGTGCCGGCTCGCGCAGGGCCGCCGTGCGCACCGCCGGCGACGGTTTGGGCCGAGTGCGTCCGGATCAGGTGCGGGGAAAGCGTTTTCGGAGGCGGCGGATGCGATCGCGGATTACCCGTGGCGCCACGTGCCCCGGCAGATTCGACGCCGGTGTTCCCGGGCGGTCGCTGTAAGGGTAAACGACGATCCGGTCGAAGCGGGCGCACTCGAGAAAGTCGAGGGTAGCCTCAAAGTCTTCCTGGGTCTCTCCCGGGAAGCCTATCAGTACGTGGGTGTGAAGCACCGCCCCCGGCGCGGCCCGGCGGATGCCGCCGACCAGGTCCAGAAGGTCCTCGGCAGTGTGACCGCGTCCCATCGCCTGAAGGATGCGGTCGCTTCCCGACTGCGCTGGAATGAGGAGTTCGCCGAAGTGTTGCGGGTACGCCGCCAGCACTTCCAGGAAGTCATGCTTGAAGGCCAGGAGCCAGGCAGGATGCAGGTCGGCCAGGTGCAGCACGTACTGCCCCTGGTGTTGCAGGATCCGACGCAGCAGTGCCGGGAGATTCGTTCCGATATCCTGCCCGTAGCACGCCACGTAACCCGCCAGGAGCTTGAAGTGACGGGCGCCGGATGCCAGACCGCCGCGGAACTCCGAAACAATCTCATCGACCGGCTTTGAGATCAGCGTCCCTGCAGCGAATCGGACCGCGCAGTAGCTGCACTCGCCCAGGCAGCCGCGTGCGATCCGGAGAAAGAAAACGGGTTCTCTGCGCAAACCGCCCTTCGCTATGAGCCGGCCGACCTTCACAAGAAGGCGCAGCGGAGTGACCGGCACAGCGCGCGCACGTAGGAGCCAGCTGCGGAAACGGGAAATCCGTCCGAATACCGCGTAGGCCCGCCGGACCAGAGGATCGAACGCGTTGAGGTCCGGGACGTCGCGGAGTGGAACGCGGGCTCCGATGATCCCGTCCAGTGCCGTCAGATCACGCGGGGGAACCGTCAGGCAGCCGTAATCCCGGCGGAGCTGGTCCGGCTGAATGCCCGGCAGACAGCCAACCGCCACGAGTCGGGTTCCGGACCGCAGGGGCCGACGAAGGTCTGACAGAAGCTGTAGAGACTGATGCTGCACCTCTTCCGTGACGCCGCACATCGAGACGACGACGAGGTCCGCCTCCGGTGCACGGTCCACGCACGTCCACCCGTTGCGCTCGAAGTAGCGGTACAGCAACGCGAGGTCGCTCTGGGCTCGCGGGCAGCCGTAGGCGAAGGCGATGCAGACGGACGGCGTTCCCGGGGTCGAAGCGGCGGTTCCGTGCGACTCGGCTGGGTGCATCTGGGCCCTTGCTCCGGTCTGCCGGTATAGTACCACGCAGCGCCATTTCCGTGCGGCTCGGCTGGGCGCGCCGGCCTTGTCTGATCGGTCCGTGGCGGCGGCGATGTGAGCCGTGCCCGCCGTGTGAGCCGGGCCGGCCGGGGGTCGGGTGCGGGCGGGGATATGGGACACCTCTTTCAGCGAGTCTCCCGGACATCGCAGAGGAGCTGTTGACAGGGACGCAGGTTGCCGATAATATAGGTGCCGTGGTGATGCGGAGCGCTTACGACAGGCTGGTCGATATGCTCGCCGGCGCGACCGTCGGCGCTCCGTCCATCGGTCTGCTCCTGGGCCTTAGCGGGCTTCTTTGCCCCGCGTAGGGCCTGCGGGCGGTTCTGAAACAGAGAAACCGGACATCGCAAAGCCCTACGCACCTGAGGCGCAGGGCTTTTTTGTTTGGTGTTCCGCCAGCGAGGTCAACCATGAGCCACTTGGACGTTCCGCCGGAATCGTTGGACCTGGTCCGCATCTTCGACACGACGCTGCGGGACGGCGAGCAATCGCCGGGGGCGTCGTTGAACCGTCAGGAAAAGCTCGAGATCGCGCGGGCCCTTGAGCGCCTCGGCGTGGACATCATCGAAGCTGGTTTCCCGATTACCTCCAACGACGATTTCGAGGCGGTCAAGGCCATCGCCGGCGAGATCGGCGGCTGTACCGTGGCGGGCCTGGCCCGCTGCGTCGAGAAGGACATCCAGCGGGCGGCGGCCGCCGTCAAGGACGCTCGAAGCCCGAGGATCCACGTCTTCTGCGCGACCTCGGAGATTCATCGGAAGTACAAACTCAAGCGGGCCGAGGAGGAGATCGTGAAAATGTCCGTGGACGGCGTCCAGCTCGCTCGGAGCTTCGTCCCGGACGTCGAATTCTCGCCGGAGGATGCCTCCCGCACGGAGCCCCCGTTCCTGGCCGAGGTGGTCGAGGCGGTCATCGCCGCCGGGGCAACGACCGTCAACATCCCCGACACCGTCGGCTACGCCACCCCGTACGAGTTCGGCGAGCTGATCCGCTACCTGTACGCGAACGTCCCGAACATCCGACAGGCGGTGATCAGCGTACACTGCCACAATGACCTTGGTCTGGCGGTGGCCAACTCGCTGGCGGCGGTCCGTGCGGGAGCCCGGCAGATCGAGTGTACCGTCAACGGCCTGGGCGAGCGCGCGGGCAATTGCAGCTTGGAGGAGGTGGTCATGGCTTTGCGGACGCGGGCCGACGTGTACCGGTGCCGTACCCGCGTCAACACCCGGCGGATCTACCCCACGTCGCGTCTGGTGGCTTCCCTCACGGGGATCTTCGTTCAGCGGAACAAGGCGATCGTGGGGGACAACGCGTTTGCCCACGAGGCGGGCATCCACCAGCACGGGATGCTGGCGCACCGCTCTACCTATGAGATCATGAACCCCGAGGACGTGGGCATACCCGCTTCCAAACTGGTGCTCGGAAAGCACTCGGGGCGACACGCCCTGAAGGATCGACTTGAACAGCTCGGTCACCACCTCACCGACGCGCAGCTCGACGCGGCCTTCGAACAGTTCAAGGCGCTGGCCGACAAGAAGAAGGAAGTGTTCGATGCGGATCTCGATGCGATCGTCGAGGGCATCGTTGCCGACACGAAGGTCCCCCACATCTGGGAGCTGGTCAGCCTCCAGACCACGGCCGGCACCAGCGTGATCCCTACGGCGACCGTTCGTCTCCGACACATGCCGACCGGTGAGGTCCGCGAGGATGCCGCCACCGGCGACGGCCCCATCGATGCTGCTTTCGCCTGTATCCTCCGGTTGACGGGCCTTCAGGCTACGCTGCGCGATTACGACCTCCGCGCGTTGACCGGCGGACGGGATGCCCAAGGCGAGGTACACCTGGAGATCGAATCGGAGGGCCGCCGCTTCCGCGGACGCGGGCTCTCGACGGACATCATCGAGGCCAGTTCGCTGGCGTTCCTCCAGGCCGTCAACCGAGCCCTGATGCCGCCCCGGAACAGCAACGAAAACGGCGCCGCTGCGGCCCGCGAGAGGAAACCGTGACTCCGACGGCGGGCATGTCGCCTCGGAGTGAGCGCTCTCCCCGATCGTGGGGCCGACACCAGACCGCGCCGCCGCGTGGCTCACCGGGGGCTTCTCCCGCGTAGGGGAGGGCACGCAAAGCCCGTCCGTGCCCTGCACCGGGCCGGGTGCCCAACATTCGGCTTGTGTTGATGTCCTGACGCATTGCTGCGGCCCGCGCCAGGGGGTTGACGTATGTTATCGGTCCAACATAATCCGCGATTGGACGGCCGGCAGCGTGGCCGGCCGGTGCAGAATGGTTCAGCCCCCGACCCGAAGGCAGGGTGGGCTCTGTACTCGGCGGCGCAGCTCACCCCTGAACCATGACCCATCATCAGAGAAGCCGAAGGAGGACGAGGCTATGGAACGGTTACGCGGACGCAGGACGTGGAACCGCCTGGTGGCGGGCGCGGCGGTGGTCTTGGGGCTCGGGATGGTCTTCTGGCATCTGCCGGTGCAGGCGGGCCCGCGCTCCAGCTACTCCCCTGTGGTGATTCAGGAGGACTTCCAGACGACGAAGGCCCGCATGGAGGCGGCCAAGCCGGACGTGATGAAGCGTCAGGCGGCCCTCCTGGAAGAGCGGTACGACCTGAGCGATCGACCCGCCAGAGACGTGCGCATGACGCGCGGCAAGCCGGTGCAGGAAGGCGTGCGCGTGCGGTTGCCCGCCGGCATGACCTGGGAGAAGCTCGCCTCGATGAGTCCGGAGGAGG
>Ga0209018_1002422_pt1 | contig 13257 bp, 9 predicted proteins | sample YNPBryBLVA2012_FD_185814 | JGI IMG/M metagenome (GOLD analysis project Ga0209018, IMG submission 185814) | Anoxygenic and chlorotrophic microbial mat microbial communities from Yellowstone National Park, USA - YNP Bryant BLVA 2012 (SPAdes)... ...
AAGAGCAGACGGTCGCCTGAAAAGAGCAGACGGTCGCCTGAAAAGAGCAGACGGTCGCCTGAAAAGAGCAGACGGTCGCCTGAAAAGAGCAGACGGTCGTGGTCGAGGGGCAGACGGTCCGGGTCGAACCGAGGTAATCGTGGGTGAACCGGGAGCGGCCCAGCAGCGGACCAGGCTCGATGCGGCGGGGCTACTTGGTGGGAGCGCCGTGCGTGGTGTCGTCGCGCTTCTTCGCGCGGGTAGCCGCCGCGGCCCGGCCTACGCTTTGGTAGAAGTCGATGGCAGGCTTGCAGATACTGGCGATCTGCGGGTCGCGCTTGGCGTGGGGCTTGGCGATTTCGTACATGGCGAGCAGGACGGGCCGCGTCAGGTCGCCAAGGTGGAGCCGTGTGTCGCTGGCCTGCGCGGCGAAGGACTCGGCTGCTTGGACGAGCGGGGCAAGAGCCATCGCGCGGTGCAGCCGGTCGGCGACGAGGTCGGCCTCGAACCGGGTCGGGTCCTGTCCGGCGTCGTCGTCGGCCAGGGTTTCGAACAGCGCGGGCTTCTTCTTGGCGAGATCGAGCAGGCTCGACAGGGCCTCGGCCTCGCCGGTCCGATAGCGGCCAGCGCTGTGGCGGCGGCTGTCCTCGGTAAGCTCGATGAGGCCGGGCAGGATGCCGTCGAGCTTGGAAAGCAGGTTGATCGCCTGCTTGACCCGAGTCTGCAGCTCGGCGATGGGCATGGTGAAGACGTCGTCGGACTTGGGCTTGGTCGTCATGGTGGAAAGGGAAGCACAGTCCGGGGTCAGGAGGCAATCGACATCGAGCGCCGCCCGGGCTCAGGCGGCGACATGACGATGTCGAGTCACCTGCGGCCGGGGGCTGGCGGCCGGCACACGTCGTTCTCGTGCAGGGCGGATTCGGCGGCAGCCCGGACCTGGGCTGGAATCCGGTCTCCGTGCAACAAGGGGGCGAGGCGCTCCTGCAAGTCGGCGGGGTGGAGCCGTCCTAGCGCCACAATCGCTGCGCGGCCCAGCCCGCTGGCCGCTTCCGGCGAGTTGGCGTCGGCTGAACGGCGAGCGAAGATCGTCAGCGTCGCGACCGCATCGCGATCGCACATGCTGCCCAGGGCGCGAACGGCCTGGAGGCGAACCGCCACAGGCTCGGCGCTGTCTTCCGCGCGGGATCGGACTTCGGAAGCATGGGCGGCGGCGCCCCGTTCGCCGAGAGCCCCCAGGGCCGCCGCGCGCACCGTGGGCGACGGGTCTGTCAGCGCGACGGCGAGGGCGTCATCCGCCGCGGTGCCACCGCCACCGTGCGCGAGCGCGCGTGCAGCCTCGGCCCGGACCAGGGGCCAATCGTCGATCATGAGACGGCGGACGAGATAGGGTGCGGCCGACGCATCCGATCGCAGGGCCACCGCGGCGGCGGCGCGCACGCGCATGTTGGCGTCTTCGAGCGCGTAGGCGATGGAGGGATGCAGCGCCTGGACGGGCGCGGAGAGCTCCACGGCGTGCCATCGGATCATCGGGGACGGGTCGTGAAGGATACGTTCGTGCAGGTACCTGGCGGCTGGGTCGTGGCCGAGGGTGGCGAGCGCGGCGGCCGGCTCGCAGAGCAGGAACCTGGTGCGGTCATCGTTGTGGCTCGCGGCGATCCTGGCGAAGGCGGTGGCTGCGGCGTATGGCATTTGCGCGAAGTTGTCCTGCACGGCGCGCAGCAGATCGAGAGACATGGCGGGGGGCGCTTCGGTCAGCAACCTTGCCAACGCATGCTGACCGGCCTCGTGGCGGCCCGCTCGTGCGAGACTCGCGCGGATCGACGCGCGCGACGGGGCATCGGCGAGGCCGAGGATCGGCACGAGATGTTCGATCGCGGTCAGCGGTGCGACGGACGCGAGTTCCTGGGCGGCGGCGAGGCGACCGCGTCCCAGGTGCCCGGGACGTTGACCAGCGCTTTCGCACAGCTTGGGGTTCAAGTACCCATCGGTGCATCCGGGGCCCCGGTCCAGCACGGCTGTCAGCGCGGGGGCGGCGCGCTTGCCGCACCGTCTGATTCGGTCCTGCGAGCGCGTGCGGGTTCGGTCTGATCGGTCGGCGAGCAGCGAGGCGTACAGGGGAGAGGCGAGCTCACAGGAGGCGCCGTCGAGCACGTCGAGCGCGAGCTGTCGTCCCGCCTCGTCGAGCTGGGCATAGCCTTGCAGCGCGGCCTTGTGGGCGGGTTCGCCGCCTCGCATGAGAACCTGCGCGGCCGAACGGGCCCGTTCTCCTCCGCCGGCCAGCGCGGCGGCCAGCCCTTCGAGGTCCGTCGTCCCATCCCATTCCGAGCGCGCCGACACTTCCGACACCGTCACCTGCACGTCGTGGTTGTCGCGTCCCACGTACGCCTCGCCCAGCACCAGAGCGACACAAGCGGTGCGCACCGGTTCGGGAAATCGCAGTTCGAACTGCGACCCAGCCACCTTCCACCCATCTTCCGGCACACTCACGTCGAACAGCGCGTCCGACGTAGCGACCCAGAACCGGGAGGGGGCGGCGCCGTGAGGGATCATCGCGGAGGGTGGCCGGAAGGTGAACGTCAAGGACGTGATCGGGACTTCGGAGGGGGCGCGGAGCGTCACGAACTCGCCCCTTCCTTCACCTCCGCGCGCCTCGCTCCACGACGTCTCCGGGTTGCCATCGGCCACGGCCAAGGGGCTGCCGACGGCGCTCGATGCCCCCTGGGGCGCCAGGAGCTGCGCGAGCGGTGCGGGCTGCGGGGAGGTGACCGGCGAGGCCTGGATGCGTATCGCGCCGTCCCTGTCTCGCTGGGACAGGCGCTGGAGCTTGACGTGTTTGAGCGACAGATCGAGGGGGAACACCAGGCGGGGCGACAGCAGGCTTGGCCGTCCGCACAGCTCGATGCCTGGCCGAATCTGGCCGATCAGCACGTGGACGGTGCCATCAGGGGCGGGGTCGGTCACCTGGACGGCGTCGGCGGCGTCTGCACCTTCGGGCGGAAGAGGTGGTGTGGCGCCGCTCCAGATGACGACCGGTTCGGTGCCGTTGCCCACCGGGGCCGCGACGAGTGCCTGCCACCGGGACGCACCTTGGCCGGCGTCGACGAGCACGACGTGCCGGTCTGCGGCGATGCGCAGCACGGAAAGATGCGCCTGGGCGAGGATGGCAGGGTCGGGTGGTGGTTTGAAAGCGAGCGGCTTGGCGTCGATGGGCGCGCAGGGGAGAGCGGCGCAGGTGCGGGCGAACAAGGCAGCGCCGCCGGGAGCAGGGAGCAGGCCGACGACCATGGCACGCTGGCCTGGGGAGGAAGGGACCGAAACCGTGGGCGGCGGGGCGGGCGCGGCGGGGGGCGACTGCGCTGCAGCGATGACGGGCCAGCCTGCGCAGGTCAGCGCGACGAGGCTCGCAAGGATGCTGGAGAGGGCGGGGCGCATGGCTGGGTCGGTATAGCACGGGGGAGCGGGCGGCGAAGGCGGCGTCGCGGTCGATCCGGAGCGGCTGGCGAGGCGCGGCGGAGGATCAGGCGCCAGATGGCGTCATGGAGCACTTGGCCGGGCACCGTGAAGCGAGATCATCTTGCTTTTCGCCTGCGGTGCATATTGCAGGTTGGTCGTCTAGCCCCACAAGCCGGGACCAAAGTGGACAATGTTGTGATGGATTGCCTCGGCCACATGCTTGACGAAGCTCATGCCTCCGCCCGATACCGGTTCTGCAGCTCGGCGCGGAGCCTGTCGACTGCACCCTGGATGACGTGGTCCACCTGGTCCCGGGAGAATCCAAAGAAACCGCCGAGGTCCATCAGCGCTTCTTGCTCCAGCTCGGTGAGACGTCCGTCGGCCAGCGCGACGAGGGTGGCAAACCCGAGGGCCTCGCTGCGGGACGCGCCATCGGTGAAATCCTCTGCGGCGCGCCGCAGACGCTCGCGCCGTCCCAGCATCTCGCAGCCTTGCGCCAGGTCGTGGAAGTGCAACGCCAGCACCTCGTGGCTCACGACCTTTCCGGTGACGTTCTCGAGCAGCAAGGCCAGAGCGTGGCGTTCTTCCTCGGCGAAGCCGTCGGCCGACGACACCAGCCAGGCCAGCTCGAGGATTGATTGGAAGTACGCGGATGATTCCTCGTAGCAGCCGTCGAGCGTGGCTCTCGCGCCCTGCGCTAGCCGCGTGGACGACGGAAGCGAGAGCGATGAGGAAGCGGAAGCGCCGCGGATGGCTGCCTCCACGCCGCATCGCAGCGCGTCTTGTGGGAAACTCGTCAGGTCGACTTGCACGGGCCACCCCCTTCTTGTCAGCCATGCCACAGGCGCGGTCCGTGAGCAAGGAGGGGACCACGCCAGGGGGGCACGATGGCGGACGGCGAGACTGTTGCGCAGCGGGCGGGATGGGGAAGGACCAGGGCCGCCGGTGGCCGGCTGCTACAGCAGATTGCTTGCGAGCTCGGCCAGCTCGCTGCGTTCTCCCTTGAGCAGCACCATGTGCCCCGCCAGGCGCTCGGACTTGAAGCGGTCGGTGACGATCGTCAGGCCGTTCGACGCGCTGTCCACATACGGATTGTCGATCTGGAACGGGTCGCCGGTGAGCACGACCTTCGTCCCCTGACCGGAACGCGTGATGATGGTCTTGACCTCATGCGGTGTGAGGTTTTGCGCCTCGTCCACGATGAGGTACTGGTGGGGCAGGCTCCGGCCGCGAATGTACGTGAGCGGTTCCACCTGGATCATCCCGTCCTCGACCAGCTTTGGCAGACTCATTCCCTTCTTGACCGCCCCGGCCCCCAGCAACAAGTCGAGGTTGTCGTAGATGGGTTGTAACCATGGGTTGAGCTTCTCATCGACCGTGCCAGGCAGATAACCCAGATCCCGGCCCAGGGGGATGATCGGTCGGCTAATGAGCACCCGCGAGTAGACGCCTTCGTCGATGGTACGTTTGAGCGCAGCGGCCAGGGCGAGCAGCGTCTTGCCCGTGCCGGCCTTGCCCACGAGCGTCACCAGCTTGATGCTGTCTTCGAGCAGCAGATCCAAGGCAAAGGCTTGCTCCCGGTTGCGCGGGCGAATGCCCATCACACCTTCGGTCGGCACCTTGAGGGGCACGATGCTCCCCTTGGCCTGGTCGAAACGCCCCAAGGCCGTGGCGCTCGGATCCGCCGCGTCACGGAGCTGGACGCACACGTTCGGATTGAGCTGCACACCCTCTGGAACGGGCGCTTCCTTCTTGGCGTAGAAAGCGTCGATGCTCGACGCCGGCACGTCGAGCTCCCGCATGCCGAGGTCGAGCTGTTCGACCTCGACGCGCTGGTTTTCGAAGTTCTCCGACGTCACCCCCAAGGCGTCTGCGCGCACGCGCAGATTCGTGTCCATGGTGACGAGGATCGTCGGTGTGCCAGGCGCCGCGTCGCGTACGTCGATCGCGATCTGGAGGATCGCCGCGTCCGCCTTCGTCGGGTCGAGGGCGATTCGGAGGCCGTCGCGGCGGGACGGCAGCGCGACGCGCAGCGAGCCTCCGTTTTCCATCGGCACACCCTTCGCGAGCGAGCCGTTGCGCGCACGCAACTCATCGATGAGCCTCGCCACGGCTCGCGCGTTGCGGCCTCGCTCCGTGCCCTCCCTCTTGAAGTGGTCGATCTCCTCGATGACGAAGATCGGGATGATGACGTCGTTGTCTTCGAACTTGAAGATGGCGCGTGGGTCGTGCAGGAGCACGTTCGTGTCGAGCACGTAGTTCTTCTTCATGCGATTGGCTTCCCAGGCCCGTCCGCGTCGCTCGGCCGGCGCCTGTCCGTGCCTGTAGCAAGGCTGCGCGTCGAAGGCCAGCCGCGTGTGGATCGTTGTGCCGTTTCGCGAACCCTGGCAGCATGCCCGCGATTTCGCCCCTGCCCCAAGGTCGTGCGCACGAGCTGGCCCGACGCTGGTAGACTCGCTGCCGATGCGACGACACGCACGAATGGTCCTCTTGCTCGCGAGCTTCGGAACGGCGCTGGGATACTCTTGCACGCCTCCGCCCCCCAAGCCCATCGACGTCGATTCGTTCCCCACCGCGTCGACGAGCGCCACGCCTCTGTACATCACGAACGATCCCGCAGCCTCCGCCTCAGCCTCCAACGCTGTGCTGGTGGTGCCTGGCGCCAGCGTTTCTGGCGAGCTTCCGCCCGACGTCCCCATCCAGATCGAGGAAAGGACCGCAACCTGCCCTCGCGCGACCTGCTGGCGAACCGGCCTGACACCGAAGCCTGGCGAAACGAAGCAATCCCCCCTCACCGCGTCGCCTGACCTGGGCATCACGCCACCCGTGGCGCTATGGCAAGAGCACCTCGCTGCCAAAGGCCACATCGACTTCCCTCGTGCCAAGGGCTTCGGCCTGCTCGGCGTCGTGCTCCGCGGTGTCGTCGCCGTCGTGCCCAGCGAGGGCGGCTCGCTCGCCGCGCTGCAATCCTGGGGATCGTTCGTCGCTCCCGGCGCCGGTGTCGCGCTGGTGGCCGACCAGGCTGGTGCCGACGTGTTGGTGGTTGCGTACGCCGACGACGGTCCGTTGGGCGACAAGCTCCACGATCTGCGCATGCACGAGCGCGCCTACTACTGGGCAAAGCGAAGCTCTCCGGTGCGGATTGAAGATCTGCGGCGGCATCCGGAGATCACGTGGGCCGACGGTGCGGCGCGTGTCCGCATGGCCTTCCGGCGCGACGAATCGCCGCGAGCGTACCTGGGGACGATGGTCCTCGGCCCGCAGCAGCGGGTGCCGACCCATGCTCACCAAGACTCCTGGGAGATTCTGCTGCCGATCCGAATCGGCGGCAGCTTCGAGCTGTCCGGCGTCGGTCTGGCGCCGGACAAGGGGCCGTTCCCCAAGACCGTCGAGGCGCATCCAGGGTCGCTGGTGATGATCCCTGCCACGGTCGAGCATGCGTGGAAGCCCGACGGCAGCACGCCTCTGCTGGCGATTCAGATGTTCGTGCCTCCCGGGCCGGAGGAACGGTACACCAAGCTGGCCGGCGCACCCGCCCCGCCTGCCCCGTCCGCTCTTCCCTGAGCGCGCCGCAGTTCGGTGGGGATTCGTTCGACAGCAGTGGGGAGCACGGCGCGGCGAGCGGTCGCGTTCGCCGAACGGCTACTGCGGATTGGCAGGTTTGGCACCCGACCCAGCGGGGGCGTCGCCGCCCGCGAACTTCTTGGGTGACGGCGTGACCGTGACGGACACGGACTTCGGCGTGCCGAGGGAGATGAGCTCGCTGAACACCACTTCGAGCTCACCCGTGGCCTTGTCAGCAGGCACCGCATAGACGGCTGCCTGCGGGATTTCCGCGCCGACCGCGATCTTGTCGAGCGTGCCCTTGCTGGCTTCGGGCTCTGCCAGGGCCAGTGCCAGCGCACCGTCGGTCGAGGTCTCATACTTCGCGCCTGTCTTGTCCTTGAGCTTCTCGTCGAACGCGAGCAGGTGGCTCTTCGGCTCCTTGCCGTCGTTCTTGAGCTTGTAGTACACGACCACGAACTTCTGTCCCGCCGTGTTGGGCCTGGTGTCGCCGATCTGGTCCGTCACCGCCGCCTTGAGTACGGTCACGCTGAAGTCGCTGCCAGGGGCCTTGAACGTCTCGCCCACTTTGGCCTTGGTGGAGCTCTCCGACTTCTGCGCCGAGGTCGACCCCGAATCGCTCGACTTGCCGCCTCCGCAGCATCCTCCGACCGCAAGCGACGCGGCCAGGATGGCCGCCACGCCCAACCAGGTCCTTCCGTGCATCATTCGAATACCTCCTCCTTCACGACAGAGATGGTTGTGGCATCGCTCGCCCCGTTGGTCCTTGTGTGCGCGAACGACTTGCCGCCAACGCGAGGCGGCGAGACTACCCCACCCAGCATCGATGGGAAAGCGCGCGGTGCCTGACCATGTCGAATCGGTGGGGGACGCATGCTCACCCCCAGTGCACGTTCGACGCGCACGCTTTCTGCACGGCAAGACGAATCATCGCGGTTTCATGCGGCAATCCATGCGATTGCGTTGACACCCGCCGCAATTCAAGTCGCCCGCCTGATCGAGCCGGTTGGGACGCCACGACATGCGCGGCATCGCTGCGCTATCGTGGCCACCATGAGTCGTCTCTACGCGTCGCTCGCGCCGCGCGCGGTCCTTGTCGCTCTGGGCTCCGCCGTGTGCCTCCCCGCCTGCGGGGCGGACACCACCTCGCCCAACCCCCTTCCCAGCACCGGCCTTGCTGCGGACGTTGCGCTGAATGCAGGCACCTATGAGCTTGTCATCCACGCCGCCGACCTGACGATGGTCCTGTCGCACCGAGGCGACCCCTTGCTGCGGTTCCCGGCGGGCTCGATGCAGCTTGGTGCGGTGGATGCGATCGACGATGCGTTCAACTACGATCCGTACCCGCTGCTGGTTCCCGGGCCGCTTACGCGGGAGCCCGACGGATTGCGCTGGCTTTCGGTGAGCCGTGCCGAACTGCTTTCGAGCGACGCGACAGGGTTCGACGTCCGGCTCACCTTGGGCGAGGGCAAGCAGGCGGTGCTGCATGCGGAGGTGTCGGCGAGCGGCCGATTCCGCCTGGCGATCACCCCACAGGAGCAGGGCGTGCCCGTGGCACTCATCCGGCTTCGCCCGCTGGCTGACGCAAAGGAGGGATTCTACGGCCTGGGTGAGTACTTCGACGACGTCAACCATCGGGGCCACGTCCGGGCGATGCAGCTCGAGGCTGACGGCACCATCGAGAGCAGCTACAACGAGGCACACGTGCCGGTCCCATTGATCATCGGCACGAGAGGCTGGGGCCTGTTCGTGGAGAGCAGATACCCTGGCGTATTCGACGTGGCATCGCAGGCCGACGACCAGCTCGACATCGCGTTCGGGACAGGCGCGGCGTCGGTCGAGGGACTCACGTTCCACCTGCTCGGCGCAGAGACTCCCCTCGACATCACACGTCTGTACTACGACATCACCGGCTATCCCAAGCCGCCGTCGCGCTGGGCGCTCGGCCCGTGGGTGTGGCGCGACGAGAACCGCGACCAGGCGCAGGTGGAAAACGATCTAGAAACCATGCGTGATCTGGATCTGCCAACCAGCGCCATATGGATCGATCGGCCCTACGCCACGGGCGTCAATACCTTCGATTTCAATCCATCACAGTTCCCCGACCCGCAGGCGATGATCAGAAAAGCCCATGCCCTCGGGTTCCGCATGGGATTGTGGCACACGCCCTATCTCGACGAGAGCGATGGGAGCACGCAGTCTCTGCGCGAGGAGGCGGAGCAGAAAGGCTACTATCCGAAGAAGACCGGCATGCTCCTGAACAAGTGGGGAAAGCCGATCGATCTGACGAATCCCGACGCGTATGCGTGGTGGCAGGGGCTCATCCGCCGCTATACGGACATCGGCATCGAGGGATTCAAGATGGACTACGGGGAGGACGTGGTGCCAGGCCTGCTCGGAGCGCGTAACATCTGGGAGTTTTCCGACGGCAGCGACGAGCGGACGATGCACAGCCTCTTCACGCTGCTGTACCACCGGGTCTACGCGGAGACGCTCCCCTCCGATGGTGGCTTTCTTCTTTGCCGTGCGGGCAAGTACGGTGACCAGGCGAGCGCGCGCGTGATCTGGCCGGGCGACCTCGATGCATCGTTCTCGAAACACCGCGACAAGCTCACGGTGGACGGCAAGACGTTCAATGCCGTAGGAGGTCTGCCCGCGTCCATGATTGCAGGGTTGACGCTCGGGCCTTCGGGGTTCCCCTTCTACGGAGCGGACACCGGAGGATACCGCCACGCGCCACCGGACAAAGAGCTGTTCGCCCGTTGGTTCGAGCAGACCGCGCTGTCCACCGTGATGCAGATAGGCACGAGTTCGAGCGATGTTGCCTGGGAGCCCACGGCCGACAACGGGTTCGACGCGGAAATGCTCGGCTGGTACCGTGATTACGCGCGATTGCACCTGCGCCTGTTTCCGTACGAATGGACCTACGCACAGCGCATCGCCGTCGACGGACGGCCGATCCAGCGGCCGATGGGGCTGGCGTTTCCGGACCTGGGGGAGCACCCCTGGGACCAGTACATGTTCGGCGACGACCTGCTGGTGGCGCCTGTGCTCGAACGCGGGCAGCGCGTGCGATCCGTGCTGCTGCCCCCCGGAACATGGGTGGACTGGTGGACCGGCGCCCAGTACCAAGGTGCAGGTCGGGTGGACGTCGACGCGCCTCTCGACCGGCTGCCGTTGCTCGTTCGTTCGGGAGGGATCATTCCGCTGCTTCGGCCCACCATCGACACGCTTTCGCCCACCACCGATCCGTCGCGCGTGGACTCCTACGCGACTACGCCCGGCATCCTCTACGTTCGAGTCGTTCCAGGGCCGGAATCGTCCTTTTCGGTCTTCGACGGCGCAGAGTTGGCGCAGAAACACGACGGAACGTCGATGACGCTCGTATCGGGCGACGGAAACGAGTTCAAGCTAGGAGTGGTATTCGAGCTGCTGACCATTGCGGAAAAACCGTCATCCGTGACCGACAACGGCGCCGACTTGGCCGAGGTCGCGTCGGCGTCCGCGCTGGAGCAGCAGGCGAGCGGATGGGTGTGGGACGCCGCTGTGGGAGGGCGGCTGATCGCGAAGGTAGGCGCGGGCGCGCACACGGTGGTGGTGAATCGCTAAGGGGTAATTGCGCGGCTTTGCTGACGGCAAGGGCAAGGGCGCTGAGGCGACCTGGTCACGCCTCCGCGAACAGCCCCGTCATCCACGCGCGGAAAGGAGCGCCCCACGACGGCAGCACCACGGACTCGACGCCTCGTCTGCGCAGGTGGCGCGTGATCAGTCCGGTTTCGTCCGCAGAGCGGGTTCTGACCCAGACATGCCGCATCAGAGACTGCTGCTTCAGCTTCTCCGTGGGCGTCTGGATAGCGCCTTGGGCCGCCTTCCGCTGGGTCTCCCTGTCCGCGTCGATCTCGTTGTATCGCACGCCCAGCCAGCGCATGATATTGATGTCGGTCATCGACAGGCCGATGAACACGCAGTGGCTGTCGTGCAGCGCCGCAGCCATCACCCGGTTTGCGAACGACAGGGGACTCGCCGTCGACTGCCAGTACTGCGCCTCCGTGAATACCAACGTATCCGGTGCGTCCATCCACCAACGATCCTCCGGATCCTTCGGCAGAAAACCGTGCACATGATAGATGGGGATCGGCGGCAACCGGCCGCCCTGTGGGTTCGGCAAGTTGTGGCTCGCGCGCGCCACGACCCACCCGATCGGTGGGTCGTCGTCGTCCAGCCCACGGTGCAGCTCACGCTCCAGCAGGTCGTCGGCATTGAACGTGACCACGCGGACGAGGCGCCGTGACACCGACCGCTGCTGCCACTTCATCACCTCTGCAATCACCGACAGCGAGTCGCCCTTGCGGCGGGTCTCGTGCCGGTACATCGCGTCGCGTATCGCCCCGGCGAACGTGTCGTCCACCTCATCGTCCGGCGATGGGGCCTTCCGCAACCGGTCCTTGCGCGCGCTGGACATGCCGGCCTCGATCTCCTCGAAAGCGATCGGAAGTGCGAGCGGGTGAGGCGGCGCTGAAGACACGGTCAGCCGGGCGAGGAAGTCGTCGGGGACCTTGCCTCGCAGCAGCTTGCGAACCTGTTTGAGCATCTGCCCGTCTTGCGGTGACGACGTCAGCCATGCGGGCCGACTGTGGAACGCGTCCATCCAGAGGTCCGCGGCCAGGTCGAACCAGGAGGGCACCCGGCGGGGTATCGACACACCAGCGCCCAGCACGAGCGTGATTGCACCACGTTTGACGTGGGGCGGGATGCATACGGACTCGGGTCGGCTAGCCACGGCACAGTGCTTAGCATGGGTGGCGCGGATCCAGACCTCTGTCAGACCGCAAGGTCGACAACCCAGGCGGTGCCGACGTGAGCGGCGACGATTTCGCTCGCAAGGTTCACCCAGCGACCGCACCGTTCGAGAATCAAGGCGTCAGCCGTGACGACCCAGTCGAGCGTTGCCAGCACGGGGTCAGGGTTCGGGACGAGTCCCACGGTGACGGGGAAAGGCCAGGACGACGCGATGCGCTCGATGAGTACCTTGAGCCGTCCCGAGTTGCTGACGCGCTGGTCGAGCAGGAAGCGTGCGGCCGACGGCGGGTGGGGGCGCAGGTAGTCGCCCACGAGCGAGAGTGCAGTCGCTGTTTGATCGGCGATGGAGTAGGAACCACGCAACCCGGCGAGGTCTCGCAGCGCGCCTTCCCTCCCTCGCACGAGCACCCCGCCGGCGAGCGCCACTTCGAGCGCGATCACGAGGTTGAAGCCGTCGATGTGAAGCACCGACCCTTGCGCGGTGCGTGCCTCGGCGCGGCGAGCCACGCGGCGGTCCCGCGAGTCGTCGCTCGAGCAGCTCCGCGAGACGGCCACGCGTTGCCGCAACTCGAGCTGATGGTGATTGCCCGCCGCGGCAAGGGCGGTTTCGGGAGAGTACCCGCGGCCGAGCAACCAAGACACCTCTTCCGCGGCCCGGCGGAGCACGGGCAGGCGCGCGGGCGCGAACAGCCGCGCATCATCGGGGTGGGGGCCTCGGCTCATGCTGGTCGAGCCTCGAGGCTATCTTCTCGTCGTTACGGTGACTACCGCCTACCGCGGTGCTCGACCATGCCCTCGGTATCGGAAGCCGCGACCTGCCCTGCCATCCTGCCAGGTCGAGACCGCCTTGGCCGGACCACGCCATGCCCAGGACCGTGCGATCGGTCGCAGCCTTGCCCCATGAGTCATACGGGCGGCAAGCGAGCCGGCAGGTATGCTTGTCGCACCGGCGATGCGAACCCTGGGATGTCTTGCCACCACGGTGCTGATGATGACTTGCAGCTCGGGCTGCACGAGTTCGAGCGACGAGAGGGACGCAGGCGAAGCGCCCGATGCGGGCCAACAAGCAAACGACGACGCTGCCATCGACAGCCCCTTCACCGGCACGATGCAATGCGGCAGCATCCCTGTCGCCAGCCCGAAGTGCGCGACATGCGCCGATGCGCTCTGCTGCGAGCAAGGCCAGGCGTGTGCCGACCACCAGGATTGCCTCGACCTGCGGGCGTGTCGCCGCGGCTGTGCGCCTGCGGACCAGGCTTGCCAGGACGCATGCGAGAGCCTGCATCCCGAAGGAGCATCCTACGACGCCGCCTTGACGGCGTGCCGGATGCGCCAATGCGCCACGGACTGCTTTGCAGGCGCCGATGTTCCTTGCGGGTTCGCGGTCGCACCGGCCGCTTGCAAGAGCTGCGCGGAGGCCGCGTGCTGCGATGTGGGCTACGCGGCCAACCTGCAGCCGAC
>Ga0209018_1002423_pt1 | contig 13251 bp, 11 predicted proteins | sample YNPBryBLVA2012_FD_185814 | JGI IMG/M metagenome (GOLD analysis project Ga0209018, IMG submission 185814) | Anoxygenic and chlorotrophic microbial mat microbial communities from Yellowstone National Park, USA - YNP Bryant BLVA 2012 (SPAdes)... ...
CCGGCGATTGCTCTACATCCCTGCGCTCGTCGTCGCTCATCACCTCCAGCGCAAAGCTCGGTACGATACCCGTCTCCCACACCTTCCACGCCTTCCCACTCGTGCGCGGATCCAGCCCCGGCAGCACGTACACGTCCGGCGCCACCGCCTTGCGCGGGTTGTGCTGCTCCCAGTAGTTGAATTGGTCGGCTCCCACCAGTGCCTTCCTGCCTTGCCTGGCGAACAACGCCACGATCAGCGGACGCAGCATCTCCACGATGAGCCGCTGCAGCAGGTCTTCGCCCACCTTCTCCTGCACGGGATAGATCGTCGGATCGATCGCAGGGGCTCGTCGCCGCGCTGTCGAGGGCATGGCGTTAGCCTACGGCGGATGACCCCATCGGGCAACCGGCGCTGGGCATGCGGTCCGCAAGATCGTGAAGGTCCGGCACGAACACGTTGCGGTCGCGCGTCGCGTGCCGCATGCAAAGGCGTGATGCAACAACGCGGCGCTCGCTCCGATCAGCTCGATCTGTTCGCCCCGCGCGGTGCTACCCACGCACCAGCGCCCGGTCGCTCCGGGCTGGACGCACGCTTCTTGTCCTTGGCCCCGATGGCCGACGCGATCCCGTCGTCGATACGATTCGGCACGAGTTCCTGGAGCTTCCCGGGTTGGGCCGGGATCGTATACGAATCCGGCCAGACCGAGACGTCGTTGGCGCGGGGCGGGTTGCGGCAATACGTGCGACATCCCTTGCTGCGGACGGTCGGGATCGACCGGAGCTACTACCGACCGCTGAGCGCGACCGATCTGGCGCAATACGCCGAGCAGCTACCCGCTGGATTCCCCTGTTGCGCCAAGGTACCTGCGACCTACACCACCCGCGTGCATCTGGGGCACGGATCCGGGCCCCGTGGCAGCCCGAATCCGGTTTTCCTTGACCCATCGCGGTTCACGGACGAAGTGGCAGCGTCCATCCTCGAGGTGTTCCGCGATCACATGGGTCCACTTATCCTCGAATTCCCGCCCATGCCGCGAGGCTACCGGATCGCGCCGGCCGCGTTCGTCGAACAGCTCGAGCGTTTCCTCACCAGCATCCCGCGCGAGCTGCCCATGGCCGTGGAAGTCCGCGACGAACGCCTGCTGACCCCCGAGTACGCGCGCATGCTCGCGCGATGCGGCGCGGCGCACGTTTACAACTACTGGAGCGCCATGCCGCCGCTGGCAGATCAGGAGAACGTGGTACCGTTGAGCACGGCCCGCTTCGTGGTGGTGCGCTTGCTGCTTCGTCCGGGCACCCGGTACGACGAACGCAAGAACGCCTTTGCGCCGTTCGACCGAATCCTGGACAGGGATGAGCCAATGCGTGCGCAGGTCTGGTCACTGCTGCGCTCATGCGTCATAGATGAGCGCGCGGCATTCGTATTGGTGAACAACAAGGCAGAGGGGTCGGCCCCGCTGACGATCGAGGCGCTCGCGACGGGGTTGGTCGAACGGCTCGGAGCGCAGCAACAACGGGCTGTGCGTAGTTCTTGAACGCCTCCCCCGGGTATCGAGACGTCCATGGCGCGGGACAGGGATCTACGGTCCGATCCCCCAGGGAGGCTGCGTTCGAGCACCGTAGCTTTGGGCCTTTTCTATTATGATATCCACATTCATCAATCATCGATCAGGGCCCGTATTCCTTTCTTGTTGCCTCTCGAGAAAGCAAACGTGGGACAACGGTCACTCGGGCAACCGGTTGGGCCGCAGGTACGCTTCGTCGACTCGATGAGGGCTGACGTTTAAGTCTTCATGCCGTATGCCGATGCAATCTCCCCTGGCACCTTGACCGATCAGAACGACTACCCTGTCATGGTTGACAACCCGAGCTGCTCGTTTCTCCTTCCCGACGCCTGTGACTGGCGGAGCCCCTCGCCATGCTGCGCACCCATCCTGCTTCTCACCTCACAAACGCCTTGTCCTGCGCGGTGGCCCTCATCTTGCCCCTCCAGGCATGCACCTCGGCCGAGCAACACACGGGCGGCCAGCCACCGCCGCTCGACGCCGCGGACGTGACGCCGGACGCCGTGCCGCCCGACAAGCCGATTCGCTGCATCCAGAACGTACCCCCCGAGCCCGCGGTGGAACCCTCGCCGTCATCCCTGGGATTACCCCACAGGTGCTCTGGAAGCGGAGCACGGTCTATACGAGCCTGAACTCAGAGCCGGTCCTGACCGGCGGTCACCTCGCGTTCATCAGCGCCAATGTGCTCGAGATCTTCGACCTGGAGGGCAACCTGGCCGGCGAGTACGGTGATCTCGGCACGATGGTGGCTACAGGCCTGACGGCGGACCCGGCCGGCGACTTCTACTTTGGGGCGACCTATCTCTTTCGCATTTCACCAACGGGGGCAAGACGCTGGCGAACGCCCTTGGCACCGGATGTCGAAGACGGGACCGGCGGCGCGTCGTCTGGTCTCCTGTTGAGCCCTGACGGCCCGCTCTTCGTTCAGATCAAGGGAGGCATGCTGAAAGCCATCCCGACGGGCGGCCTGTCGTCGACGCATACCCACTCTACGTCAGGTTCGGAACCTATTCCGGACTGGCAGCGTCGTGGCGGGATGAATCGAGTGGCGCGCGGTTCTTCTTCCTTGATCCTTGCGGACAGAAGAAATGGGCGCTTGGTGCGCGGGAGACCTTCCACATCTCCGGCTTCGGCGGTGAACTCGTTGTCACGACGACTTCGGCTGTTCTGGTGTACTCGCCGAGCGGCGAAGTGTTGCATGGACCGGCCTTCATCGGCTGGCCGGAGGTCATCGGCGCTGACGCGACGCTGTATGCCTTCCCGCGCGCCCTGGACACGAACAGCGCGTCGGTGCATGCGAATCCCAGGGACCTGAAGCGCCAGTGGTCGCTGGACCTCGGACAACCATGCCTCGAGCGGTCTCCCGTCTTGGCAGACAACGGCGTCATGTACATCGTTCGAAGCGGCATTGAGAAGACGTCCACCAAGGCGGTGCAGACCGGCAAGCTCCGGTCTCGCACGCACGGCCATGCCCACGCGCAACCACGACAACCGACGAACGGGATGGCTATCGCCCTGAGCAACGGACCCGACAGACCGCTCGCCACACGCGCCTTTTCCTTCAGCCGCACTGGGACGAAGATCTTCTGGGGATGCAGGCTCCAAGGCGTGCATCCCTGGCTGCTACGGTTTCGGTGGCCCGAATGAGCGCCGGGAACAGGGAACACGACCGGTCGTGTCAGGTACACGAGCGGGTGCAAACTCCAACGACTCGTGCACAGGTGCGTGACGAGCAGGTAGGTGCGTCGCTTCCCCTACTCCACCCGAATCGTCCGCAGCGAGATCATCACGAAATCCTTCGTGCCAGGCACCTCGGCCCACACGCTTACTTGATAAAGCCCCTTCTGTCCCCTGTCCGACAGAGGGACCTCGATGGAAAACCTGGACCCTTGTACCGTCACCGGGATCGACGTCACAAACCCTTTCGGGAAGTATGTCACATACGGCGCCGGAACGGGATAGGTGCCAGTCTGGAGCAACTCCGCCCCGGTGCGCCGCGGCGCAAACGCGGTCCTCGCGATCCCCACGCCCACCAGCCGCGCCGGCGACGATACCGCTCCCGATACCCTGATCTTTTGCCCCACCTTCGCGCTGCGTGGCAGCTCGTCGTACGTCCCGTACTGGTCCGTGAACTCCTGCGCAACACACACCACGTCGACTCCCTTGGCCTTGGCCAGCCCTACGCCCACGTGCGTGTGCCAGCGTTTCAGGATGTTCTTGCGATGACCATCGTGCGGCGGCCGTTCGTGGAACAACGCGTCCTCGACCTTCTCGATCGCCGCCGGATCGAACTGCGGGTGCGGATCCGGCTCGCGCTGCTTGGCGTCCGCGAAGCACCCCGCGTTCTCCTGCACCATGTGTACGCCGCCCACCTCCGTGTACCGAAGCTCCGGCACCGACCCGTCCGTGCCCCAGTGCGCCGTGTAGCCGTTGCGCACCATGTCGTCGGCGTGTACCTGCCCCGCTCGCGCGGCCGTCTCGTCCCATGCAACGGGGCCAAGCCCCTGCGTTGCCCGGTCGCGGTTGATCAGCGCCAGCATGTACTGCTGCGCCTGGGCACGGTCGAGCTTGCCGCTGGGGCGCCGCACCTCATGAGGCGGCGCGACATGCCTGGGGTCTGCTTGTGCAGCGGGGCTTTCGCCGGGTGCGCCACCGCCGGCCATCGGCGCGCCGGTCGACGACTTTCGAGCGCCTGCGCTGCATGCCGTGATCAGCGCGCACGCTGCGAAAACCGCTGTCGATGCGAGTCGCATGAGCAGGTCCTAGCATCGCACGCCGTGATGCGCAGCGCGTTTGTGGTGACGGGTCGGCCAGGCCGCGCCCAGGGTCAGGCGCATTCTGCCTGCTGCATTTCGATGGCAGCCTGGATCCTGCTCACCATCGCGTGCGGTGCGAGCCTCCCGCAGGCGCCGATGCCGTCGATCGGAACACAGATCCGACGGCAGCTCGCTGCACGATGACGTGTGACCACGCAGCCAAGATAGGTGTACTTCGGAAGCTTCTTTTCGGACCTCTTCAAGACCAGCATGCGTTCTCCTGCCTCGCGTCTCGTGACACCGTCTGGGCGACGCAGACCCACAGGGGCTGTGGTGCCGGGCGTCGTGCTTGGCAAGGGGGCGTGGCTGTGAAGTCGCCGGACCGTGAACCCAAACCGCTTGGCTAGGATCCTATGTACATTCCCCTGGCCGAGGCTTGGCGGTTCCATGCTCCCCGACGACATCCAGCTCGCATCCCCGATAGAAGACGTGGTGAACGCGTTTCCGCAGACGGTCACGTGGCTCATCGAAGCGCACGGCATCCGGGTCATTCGGTGCGGCGCGCCCATCTGGGCTACCGTGGAAGAACTGGCCGAGATGCACGGGTTGCCGCCGGCGAGCCTGCTGGCCGCGCTGCGCGACGCCGCCCGCACCGCGGCCGTGTGAATTCCGCGGCCCGCCCCTTGCGCTCACCGCCTTGAGGGTTCAACCTTCGCCGCCGCATTGGGTGCCCCAGATCGTTCGCCGAAGATCTCAACATGACGGTTCGCGCTGCAAACTGGGCTCCTTCCGTCCCCCTCGAGGCGCCGCCCGCGTCCATCGTCGACCCCGACGGCGCCCCGCAGTACGGCATGTTCGCAGGCCCCCTCGGCACCGTTTCGTTCGACCGGTTGCGCAGCCCCCTCGCGCGATCCCGCACGTGGCGCCTCACGCATCACAAACGCTGGGTCTACGTGCTTCTTACCGCACGCCATCACATCATCGCCACGGCCGTCGTCCAGCTCGGTTACGTCGCCAACGCGTTCATCGTGGTGGTCGATCGGCGAACCCGGTCGGCAACGTTCGACGGCTCCTATCTTACGCTTCCACGCCTCGCCCACGTCGGCGACACCTGCGAAGATGGCTGCGACGCGTGGTTCCGCAGCGTGCAAGCACGCATAGCGCTGAGCCGCCCTGCCGGATGCTCGCACTACACCCTCGCAGCCGATGCGGGCAGACTCAGCCTTCGCGCGACGTTCTCCGCATCGGATGCTCCCACGCCCGTGACCGTCGTGTCGCCGGTCCCGCAAGGCGTCGTCAACGTCACCGAGAAGCGCGTGCTGATGCCTGCGCATGGGGCGATCCTGCTCGACGGCGACGCTGAACAGTTCGACGATGCACTGGCCGGGATGGACTACACGAACGGGCTGCTCGCCCGACACACCGCGTGGCGCTGGGCCTTCGCAATGGGCGCGACCCAAGACGGACGCCCCGTGGCATTCAACCTGGTCGATGGTTTCAACGAAGGCCGCGAGTGCGCGGTCTGGATCGACGGCAAGCTGGTCCCGACCGATGGGGCGCGGTTCGAGTTTCAGCGAAGCCAGCCCCTTGCCCCCTGGAAGGTGGTGACGGACGACGAGCGAATCGACCTGACGTTCTCGCCGGACGCTCTTCACGCGGAGCACAAGAACCTTGGCCTGGTCCGCTCGAGGTTCATCCAACCCTTCGGAACCTTCCAGGGCACCATCCGGCCCCCCACCGGTTCCACCGCCACGCTGCAAGCCCTGCCTGGCGTGGTCGAATCACAGGACGTCCAGTGGTAGCGTCATCTGTTCCACCACCTGATGAGCTTCCGGTGTCCGCCGAGGCCGTGCTCGACGAGGTGAGCCTCCTCATCGCACTGCTCGGAACGGACGGCAACGTGCTGTACGTGAACGGCGAGGTGCTTCGGCGTTCCTCCGACGCCTACGAAACAATCGTGGGCCGGCCGTTTGCCACGTCCCGATGGTGGACCTTCCGGCCCGGCCAGACGGACCAGATCCAGCAAGCCATCGAGCGTGCTCTGCAAGGCCGCGTCTCCCACCTCGACGTCGAGGCCCAGATCGTTCCGTCCCAGCGCATCATCGTCGACTTCGAACTGCGCCCGATGCGATCCGACACCGGCGCCATCGTCGCCATCCTCGCCCAGGGTCGCGACATCACCGAGCAGCGCGCCGTCGAGCGCAAGCTCCGCGAAGCCAATTTCAGGTGGCGCATCGTCGCCGACTTCGGCGTCGATTGGGAGCTCTGGCTCCACCCCGCAGGCCATGTCCTGTACTCCAGCCCCGCCTGCCAACGTATCGCCGGCTACACGCCGGATGAACTCACCGAAGGCAAGGTTTCCCTCGTTCAGCTCATCCACCCCGACGACCGCAAGCGCGTCAGCGCACTGATCACCGAAGCCTTCTCCGGCTCCCCAGGTCACAGCCAGCGTTGGCGCATCGTGCGTCGTGACGGCCTGCTGCGTTGGGTTTCGATGTCATGGCAGAGCGTGTTCGACGAGCAAGGCAAACCCATGGGGGTTCGCTTCAGCGTTCGCGATGTCGATGACCTGCACTGTGCGGAAGAAGAACAGCAGCGCCTGCTGGCTGCGTACCGAACCCTCGCCAGACACTTTCCGCGCGGGCTCGTGGCGCTGCTCGATGCCGAAACGCGCTTCGTCGTTTGCGACGGCCCGGCGTTGCACGCGCTTCCCTTCAATAGCACGAGCATCACTGGTAAACGCGTCGTCGATGTCGTGGAACCAGCCGTATGGACCGAGGTCCAGCCGCTGCTGTCTCGCGCGCTCGACGGCCGCGAAGTCGCCGAGGTCGTCCGCGTCGGCAACACGACATGGCTGCTGCATCTGACCCCCGTCCCCGACGATCAAGGACGAATCTCCCACATCATCGCGTCGGCCGTGAAGAGCCAGGACGCCTGGCTCGAGCCGCAGGAGCCGCCTACCAGCCCTCGACGATAGCCGAGGCGGTCACGAAGGCCAGGGTGGGTACAGGCTCGCGAGCCAGATCATGCCGAACACCATCAGGTACGGCACGGTGATCAGCATGAGCACACGCCGCGTCGGCCACCGCTCACGCCGCTCGTCCTCCAGGCTCGGCGGCTGCATCGCCCACACGCTCGCCAGGGTGATCACAATGATCGCGACACCCTCGATCGCCCACCAACCGCCAGGATAGTGCGCTTTGAGCACGCTCGCGGCAACCCACCAGTACATCCCGTACACCGGACCGCAAACGGCGACCGCGAGCAACACACCGTTCCAATCCACGCTCGCTTCCGCGGGCTTCGCGTCCGGTTCGGCCCCGCCCTCCTTGCCTGCGGGCCGTTCGCCGTCGCTACCAGCCTTCGCCTCGGCCGCCTTGGCCCCTAGCACCGAAGCCCGCACTGCCGGCTTCAGCCGCACGAAGTAGAACGCCGCCACCGTCACCAGAGCATACGCGATCATGAACAACCACGCGCAGTGGCTGTAGTAGTTCACGTTCCTGGCCCCGACGGAGCTGGTATAAATGATCCACGCGCCCCAGAACGCGAGGTAGCCCGCGACGGCCAGCAGCAAGCCCGTCCGAACCTCCCTGGTACGCATCGTGGCTGGGTCCACCGGCCGCGGAGCTTCCCGTGGCGTCTTGCGGGCCGCCGACGCCCGCTCATTGGGCTTTGCAGCTCTCTGGACGTCGGGCGCAGCCGGCTTCGCGGCCTCGGGCTCGTCGTCCTCGTCGTCCTCGTCGTCGTCTCGTTCGACCTTCGATGAACGCTTGGACGATGCTGCCGTGTCCCGTCGGTCGGGCTTGCGAACTTTGCCTGCCGATTCCTTGTCGTCGTCCTCGCGGTCGACCTTCTCGTCGTCCTCGTCGCGCTTCTTGTCGTCCATGGGATTGCCCGGGGCAGCTTCCTATCGATACGGGTTCGTGTCCAGATCGCTGGGCGACGAACCGGTGTCCTGGCCGGCATCGCCTTTACCATGGCCGGAGCGGCGTGTCCCCGACCCTGCAGCAGGGACCGACCGCTCCGAGGAAGCAGCGCTGGCCGGAGCCGTCACGGCCGGAACGCCCGAGGCGGATGTCGACACGCCAGGCGCGGCGTCGGGGAGGGTCGGTGCCGACGCTTCGGCTGCGGTCGGCGTGGACGCCACGGCGCGCACGTTGCTCGAAGAACTCCAAACGACGATCGCCACGACCGCGATCACGGCGAGCGTCGCCATCCCAGCCGCCACGATCAGCGCGGGGGAGCGCGACCTCGAGCCGGGACGCGAGTGTGCCTCGGGCAGCGTGGCCTGCAACGCGAACGGGCTGGTCTTGCCCGTGAGCGTAGCGGGCTGATCGAGGCGCCCCACGCTGCTGATCTGGCTGCGTGCAGCCCAGCTACGCACGATCTCGCGCTGCTTGGCAATCTCCGGTCCGGCCACATCGTCGACGAACGCCGCGACTTCGCGCGTCGACGCGATGCCGCCCGCCTCACGACATGCGGACTCCAACGCCTCGGCAAACTCTGAGCAAGTTGCGAACCGCGCAGACAGGTCACGCTCGAGCGCCTTTGCGCAAATCTCACTGAACACCGCAGGCAGGTCGGACACCGTGTCGGCGAGCCGCGGGATGGGCTCGTACAGAAGCCGCCTGAGCGATTCGGCGTCGCTCCCCTCGCCGCGTCCCTTGAACAGGCGACGGCCCGCGAGCGTCTCGAACAAGATCACGCCCATCGCGAAGATATCCGCGCGACGATCGATTTCTTCCCCTCCCGCCTGCTCCGGGGCCATGTAGCCCAGCTTACCCTTGAGCTGGCCCGCTCGCGTCGTCGTCAATCGCGCGGCCGCCCGCGCAACCCCGAAGTCCGTAATGCGCGCCGTGCCATCGACACCGACCATCACATTCTGCGGAGACACGTCTCGGTGCACGATGTTCAGCGGCGCGCCGAAGTCGTCGGTCAACGTGTGCGCGGCCTCCAGCCCCGCCAGCGCATCCAGCACCACCTTGACCCCGATGCGCCACGGTATCCTCTCGCCCCTCGAGGCGCATCGGCCGAGCAGCCGCGCGAGCGATTCGCCCTCAATGTACTCCATCACGAGGTAGTAGCCCACGTCGTTGGTGCACACCTCCAGGATCGGCACCACGTTCGGATGGTGGATCCGCGCGGCCAGACGCGCTTCGTCGAGGAACATCTCGACGAACTCCCGCTCGTGCGCCAGGTGCGGGTGCAGCTTCTTGACCGCGTACAGCCGCTGAAACCCGCCCGCGCCGCCGAGCCTCGCGAGGTACACCGTCGCCATGCCGCCCGCCGCGAGCTCCGCCAGCAGCTCATAGCGTTCGACCCGGTGGGCCTCGGACTCGTTCGGTTGGGCCATCAACGCCACGACCGCCTTCCGTTCCTCAGAAACGCCCCGACGCGTGCAAGCCGACGCCGTGGATGTCGAACGTGGGCGCCACGCTCGCCGAAGGCTCGTGCGCACTCGTTGCGGTCGCTCCCCAATCGGTGAAGAACAACCCGATGACCGCTGTCGACACCACCCCCACTGCGGTGCCTGCCAGCAGGTAGTTCGTTCGGCGTTCCTTCGATTCGCCGTCCTGGTATTCGGGACAAGACGTGCCCTGCCCCACGCACTTTGCGCGTACGGTGTCAGGGCCAGGGTTCGATTGCGCATCGAGCCCGCTCCACACCGTCACGCCCCCCACGACCGCTGTCGCTCCGACCGCCAACCAGAACAAGGTGGGAGGCGCTCCACGCCCCGGCACCACATCACTCTTCTTGCTCGAACCAGCCGGCGGCAAGGCAACCGGTGCAGGCGACGATGCCGGCGGTGGCGTGACCGGAGCAGGCTCCTGCTCCTCAGAAGGAGCCTGCATGCTGACCGTCGTCGACGTTCCTTCCTTGCCGTCAATCTTGCGCGATACGGACCGGTTCTTGCTCCACCCGGCGACCAGTTCATGCTCACCAGGATCGGCGAAAATGACCTGCGAACTCGCAGCGTCGTCGCGCACGAGCTTGCCGTCGAGCGTCAGCGTGCAAGCCGGGTCGCAGGTCACGGTGACCTTCTGCAACTTCGGCGTGTTCTGCAGCAGGATCTTCTGAGCAAGCGTGACGGTCTCGCGATCATCGGGGTACAGCGCCTGGGCGCGCACGCAGAGGGTGGCTGCTCGTGCGAGCTCTCCGGCTTCCTGCCTGGCGCGGACGGCCATGCGGATGGCTTGTGCGCTTGGCGCATCTCGAAAGGCATTCTCGAAGTGCGCTGCGGCGCGTGGGAAGTCCTTCTGCTTGTACGCGCGCCGCCCCGCATCGAACTCCTCGGCCGCAGCCTTGACCTTCACCGGGTCCACCGTGGTCTCCTGCGCAAGTGCAAACCCAGGCAGGAGGACCGCCAGAAACGAGAACACCAACGCAAGGGCTAGGTCGCTTGGTCGCATGTCCGCCGCACGATCGGGGCCGGCCCTTGTTCAGCGCGAACCCCATGAGCTTTTATCGTCGCGCCCCGCCAAGCTGCCGTCAACATCCCGCCGTCCGGCAAGTGCCGCCCGCACCACGGTCGCGCCTGCTCCGCATGCCGTGTCCTTCCTTGCCCCACACTGGCTCTCGCCCAGCCATCCCGACCTGCCCGCACGATGCTTGGTCCCCGCTCCTTCGCGAGGTATCCTCTCTTGGGCTCCAATGCTGCGTTCCAAGACCGTGGGCCATGGTGTGCTCGCAATCGTCGTCACGCTCGCCCAATGCAATGTGTACGACGAAAGCATGCTGCTGCCGGGCGAGGGTTATGCCGGCGCGCCCCCTTCCACGCCGGAATTCGGCGTCGGCTGGTGGTCGGGGAAAGACCCGCTCACATCCTGCTTCTCCGCACGGCGCCCCTCTGCCGCCGACAGGCCCTCCGGTACCAGCACCAACGACGTCGGCCCCCTCGTGTTCGCCATCCGCTCCATGCGGCTCGGCTCCCGCAACCTCGCCGGTGAGCTCGACCCCAAGGCATGGCAGGACATCGGCTTCGACCTCGACGGCGTCTGCACCGTTTCCCCGACCTGTCCGACCACCGGAGAACTGGTTTCCTGCAAACAGGTGTCGGCTACCATACCGGCCGATGGCTCCTATTGCCGCGACAACAATTTCGGGAACCTCGAGTACCTGATCAGCACCAACGCCGACATCCAGGCCCGCTTCAAGCTCAACGACCCGTCGTTCAACTGCTCCTTGTGCAAAGGCGCCTACAACATCCTGTTCCGCCTGACCGGCTACAACGGCGAGCCGAACGACTCGTCCGTGCGCATCGACATCTACCCCTCCCCCGGTCTCGACACCCTCAAGCCCGTCGATTGCTCCACCGAGAGCTGGGACGAGACGGCGTGCTGGACCCCGGAGGACCGCTGGCAGGTCCAGCGTGACTATGTCCCGTCCGGCACGAACGCAGACAACATGGGCGATTCCACGCTCTACGATCCGAGCGCCTTCGTGCGCGACGGCTACGTGGTCGCCACGCTTCCGGCCAATACGCTCTTCTGGTTCCCCGGCAACCGCGGTGTCGCCCTGGCCTTCCCGCTCAAGGTGCAGGGCGGGGTAGTCACGGGCAAGATCGTCCAGCAACCCGGCGGCACATGGGAGCTGCAGGACGGCATCATCGCCGGGCGGCTGAAGTCGACCGACGCGATCGAAGCGTTCCAGATGCTGGGACTGTGCAAGGACGACCCGCTGTTCGCGGGCGCGCAGCTCTATGCCTCGACCTTCGCCGACGTGCTCTCCAGCGGAGATACCGCGCCGGAAGCCACTTGCGATGCCATCTCGGTGGGGATTGCGTTTTCCGCGTCGCCCGCCAGGTTCGGGTCGCTGGTCGATGTCGCCCCGTTGGTCCCGTGCGAGTCGAGCGATGCAGGAACCGGTGACGCCGCCGACGAGCCCGACGCTGCAGCCCAAGACGGCGACTGATTGCACCCGTTGAGGGGCCTGCCGCGCGGGTGCTAACACCATCTCCACGTTGCAACCGACCTCTTGCCCCTCTCGCCTGCCGCGGAGCACCTGATGCACATGCGCCCGCACCTCCGTCTGCTGTTCGTGGCCGGCGCAACCTTTTGCCTCGCCGTCATCGTGCGCTGGGTGCACGCCTGGTACGCCGAGCCCTACGCCGTGTGGGTCGGCTGGGACGAAGCCTACATCGCCGCGTTCGCCGAACGGATGATCGAGCGAACCTGGACGCCCTACGTCGACGCCGTGAGCCACCGTGGTCCCCTGCTCTACTGGCTCGCGGCGATCGTGGAGGTGGTCGGAGGACGCTTTAGCTGGCTGCCCTTCCGGAATGCGGCGCTGCTTGCCGTGGAAGCGAGTGTCGCGCTGCTGGTGCTGGTCGGCATGGCCGCCCGACGTCCCCTGGGCGGATTCATCGCAGCGTGTACCTTCGCCTTCGCAACCCTCTATGGCATGGAGCCCAAGGATGGCATCGGTTTCAACGGCGAGGTCGTTGCGCTGCCTTTCGTGCTCGCCGCCACCTGGCTGACGATCCTTGCCCAGAACAGGTATCCGGCGCGTTCCAACCGGCGCGTCTGGCTGGCAGCAGCCGCTGGTGCGCTCGTGGTGCTCGGCGGCCTGTGCAAACAGATCGCCTTCGGCCACATCTTCCCCCTCGCGGTCTGGTGGCTCGCCGCTGCCGTTCGCGAACGATCACCTGGCGGGCGCCTCGACGTGCGATGGGCCCTCGGCTTCGTAGTCGGCGCGGTCGCCCCCATGCTCGCTGTCCTCGCATTCTTCGCACAGACCGGAAGCCTGCGCCCCTTCTTCTACTACTTCTACACCTACAACAAGGCTGTCTACCTCGGCCCCGTCACCCTCGGCTTCGCCATCGAGTCCTCGTACCTCTTCCTTCGCGATCATGTCCCGCTCCTCTTGATGACCCTGCTCGCCGTCGTCGCCGGCTTCTCCCGCGTCATCACCCGGTCGTCGTGGCGATCACCCCGCTCCTGGCTCGTCGCC
>Ga0209018_1002426_pt1 | contig 13244 bp, 9 predicted proteins | sample YNPBryBLVA2012_FD_185814 | JGI IMG/M metagenome (GOLD analysis project Ga0209018, IMG submission 185814) | Anoxygenic and chlorotrophic microbial mat microbial communities from Yellowstone National Park, USA - YNP Bryant BLVA 2012 (SPAdes)... ...
GAAGCCCCCTTCGGGGGCTGCGTGAGCCTGCGGAGCAGGCTTTCGCTTTGAGCCGTGGGGTTTAGCCCACGGCGGCCTGGCTTAAGTTGTGACGAATGCTGCTGGGTTTGCCTTCTGTCCCTGTTCGGTGTATAACTGCTCCTGGCTTGACCTATCATTCCGTTCGAGGAGGTGCACCATGCCTTTGACGTACGTGATGCGGGCGATCATTCTCCTGGCCCACCTGAGTGGCCTGGTACTCAGCATCATCCTGCTGGCGAAGAAGAAGGGCACCCCCGCCATCCTGGCGACGGTCGCTTTTGGCCTGCTCTTCCTGCTCGATATTGGCGGCATCTTGCGTGACGCTTTTTTGAACGACTGGCTATACCGCACGGTCGTGTTTAGGAATGTCCAATGGGCGATGGGTGGCCTGAATTGCTGCTGTGGCATCTTCGACCTGGCGGCGATCGTCTGCCTGATCATCGCCCTGTGGCAGGCGGTCAGTGGCCGGATGGCTCCGGTGAGGGGAGAGGAATCGTCGGCGGAGGCCGTGAACCCTCAGGAGTGAAGACCGCCGAGTTCGACTACGACCTGCCGCCCGAACTGATCGCCCAGTCTCCGCTCGAGCCGCGCGACAGTTCGCGGCTGTTGGTGGTGGACCGTGGGACAGGGGAGCTGCGGCATCGGCGCTTCAGCGACCTGCCGCAGTTCCTCCATCCTGGTGATCTGTTGATTCACAACGAGAGCCGCGTTATTCCGGCGCGTGTGTTCGCCCGCAAGCCCGCTGGCGGGCGGGTCGAGTTGCTGCTGCTCCGGGCGCGCTCGGAGCAGGTCTGGGAGGCGCTGGCGCGAGGGCGAGGGGTGCGCCCGGGCACTCGCCTGACGTTGTTAAGCGCGCCGGACGGCGTGCCGGTCGCGACGGCGGAGGTGCTGGAAGAGGGCGAGCGCGGGTTGCGCGTGCTGGCCTTCGACCGGCCGGCGCTGGAGCTGGCCGAACGGGTGGGCCAGACCCCGCTTCCGCCGTACATTCATCGCCCGTTGAGCGACCCCGAACGCTACCAGACCATCTATGCGCGCACGCCCGGTTCGGCGGCAGCGCCGACCGCCGGGCTGCATTTCACGCCCGACCTGCTGGCCCGACTGCGCGAGATGGGAGTGCGCCTGGCGTTCGTCACCCTGCACGTGGGACTGGATACGTTCCGCCCGGTGCAGGAGGAGCGGGTCGAGGACCACCGTATGCATACCGAGATCTGCTGCCTCTCAGCGGAGGTCGCCGAGGCGGTGAACCAGGCCCGTCGCGAGGGTCGGCGGGTGATCGCGGTGGGGACGACGAGCGTGCGGGTGTTGGAATCAGCCGCGAGGGTCAATGTCCAATGTCCAACTTCCAACTTCCAACTTCCAACTTCCAGCTTCCAACTTATGCCCTTCGATGGTCCGACCGACCTGTTCATCTATCCCGGCTATCGCTTTCGCGTCGTGGATGGACTGATCACTAATTTCCACCTGCCTCGCTCAACGCTGCTGATGCTGGTAGCGGCGTTCTGCGGCAAGGAGCTGCTCGACCGGGCTTACGCAGAGGCAATCCGGCTGCGCTACCGCTTCTACAGCTTCGGCGATGCCATGCTGATCCTGTAGGTCGTCAGCCCCTTGTCCGGCGTCTGTCTGGCGGAAAGCGGTGACTTGGGGTAGAATGGGGGGCAGGGGGGGGTGAGTATGGGCGAGATCGGATTGTTGAACTGCATCTACTTCGTCCTCTTCGCCATCGGCCTGGGCTACGCCATCATCTCGGCGCTGATGGGCCAGTTGACCCATATTGACCTACCCGGCGTGGACATTGACCTGCCTGGGGTAGACCTGCACCCAGACATGCCCGACATCCACGCCGAGGTCTCGTTCGACGGCGGCCACGACATTGACCACCCTGACGTGGGGCTATCCCCGCTCAGCCCGATCACCATCGCTACCTTCATCACCACCTTCGGCGGCGTGGGGCTGCTGGTCAACAACCTGACCCGCCTGGCGTCGCTGTGGGGACTGCTCATCTCCGCTAGCAGCGGTTTACTCCTCTCTGGCGTCATGTTCCTGCTGTATACGCGGGTGCTGATGGCGGCGCAGGGATCGAGCGAGTTGCGGATGCGGGATCTGGCGGGCAAGGTTGGTGAGGTCACGGCGCCGATCCCCGAGGGAAGGGTGGGCGAGGTGGCGTTCGTGGCGCGGGGCAGCCGCATCACCGCCCCCGCCCGCTCGGCCGATGGACAGGCCATCCCCCGCGGCACTGTCGTGACGATCACCAGCAGCGTGGGCGGCGTGATCGTCGTGCGTCCGAGGGAATTATCTATAGAGTAGAGAAAGGAGCGCGATGGGTTTCAACATCGGTTTAGCCATTCTGGCCGTCGGAGGCATTCTCTTCGTCTTCTTCGTACTGCTGGGCTTCCTGGCCTCGCGCTACAAGAAGGTCGGCCCGAACCAGGTGTTGGTCATCTCCGGTCGCCGACACACGTTCATCAACCCGGCCACCGGTGAGAAGGAACGGGTTGGCTTCCGCGTCGTCAAGGGCGGCGGGGCGATTGTCCTGCCCGTCGTCGAGCGGGTGGACGTGCTCTCGTTGGAGATCATGACCATCCACGTCCAGACGCCCGAGGTCTATACCAAGCAGGGCGTGCCGGTGTCGGTGGACGGCGTGGCGCAGATCAAGATCAAGGGCGATGATGTCTCCATCGCCACGGCTGCCGAGCAGTTCCTTTCCAAGTCCTCCGACCAGGTCATGCAGGTGGCCCACGAGACCCTGGCCGGTCACCTGCGGGCGATCCTGGGCACGATGACGGTCGAGGAGATCTACAAGGACCGCGATGCCTTCGCCCAGCAGGTGCAGGAGGTCTCGGCGGTGGACATGGCGAACATGGGCCTGGGTATCGTCTCCTTCACGATCAAGGACATCCGCGACGAGCAGGGCTACCTGGATGCACTGGGCCAGGCGCGCACGGCGGAGGTCAAGCGCGATGCGACCATCGGTCAGGCGCTGGCCGCCCGCGACGCCACGATCCGTTCGGCGGAGGCACGGCAGGAGGGGGAGACGGCCAAGCTGATGGCGGAGACGAAGATCGCCGAGGCGAACAAGAACTACCAGGTGCAGAAGGCGATCTACGAGGCGGAGGTCAACCGCCAGCGCGCCGAGGCCGAACTGGCCTACACCCTCCAGCAGAACATTATCAATCAGCGGATCAAGGCCGAAGAGGTGCAGGTCCAGGTTGTCGAGAAGCAGAAGCAGATCGAAGTGCAGGCCGAGGAGGTCGCCCGTCGCGAGCGCGAGCTGGAGGCGACGGTGCGCAAGCCGGTGGAGGCGGAACAGTATCGCATCGAGACGCTGGCCAACGCCGAGCGGATGCGCCTGGAGACTGAGGCGGTGGGCCAGTCGGCGGCGGTACGCAAGATGGGTGAGGCGGAGGCCGACGCGGCCCGTGCCCGTGGCCTGGCCCAGGCCGAGGTGAGCAAGGCCCAGGGCGTCGCCGCCGCCGAGGTGATCCGCGCCCAGGGCCTGGCCGAGGCCGAGGCGATGGAGAAAAAGGCAGCAGCCTGGCAGCAGTACAACCAGGCGGCGATTATCCAGCAACTGATCAACGGCCTGCCCCAGATCGCAGCGGCCATCGCCGAACCGCTGGCCCGCACCGAGCGTATCGTGATCATCAACAGCGGCGATGGCGGCGGCGCTTCCCGCGTGACTCGCGATATCACCGATATCATCGCCCAGGTGCCGGAAACGGTCCAGGCGCTGACCGGCATGGACCTGATCGCAGCGATCCGTAACCTGCCTGGAGTGCAAGGAATGTCGCAGGATGAGGGCAAGACGGACTGAACGGGCTTTTGCCCGACAGTTGGACGCACAGGACGAACTGGCCTCCTTTCGAGAGGCCTTTGTCATCGCCGATCCGGATCTGATCTACTTGGACGGCAACTCGCTGGGCCGTCTGCCGCGGCGGACGGTCGAGCGCCTGCGTGTGGCGGTGGAGGAGGAATGGGGCCGCGACCTGATCCGCGGCTGGAACGCGGACTGGTTCGCGGCCCCGGCGCGCGTTGGTGAGAAGATCGCCCGCCTGGTCGGCGCCGCGCCGGGCCAGGTGATCGTCAGCGACTCGACCTCGATCAATCTGTTCAAGCTGGCCATGGCCGCCCTGGCCCTGCGCCCCGGACGCAGCCGGATCGTCAGTGATGCGCTGAATTTCCCCTCTGATCTGTATGTCCTGCAGAGCTGCGCCCACCTGCTGGGTGGCCGTCACCGTCTGACCCTGGTGCCGTCGGCGGACGGTATCGCTGTGGACGAGCGCGACCTATGGGCAGCGATCGACGAGGATACTGCCCTGGTCGAGCTCTCGCACGTCACGTTCAAGAGCGGCTTTCTCTACGACGCCGAGGCGGTGACCCGCCGGGCGCACCAGGCTGGGGCGTTGGTGCTGTGGGACCTCTGTCACTCGGTCGGGGCCGTGCCGATCGAGCTGGACCGCTGGGGTGTTGACCTGGCCGTGGGCTGCACCTACAAGTACCTCAACGGCGGGCCGGGCGCGCCCGCCTTTCTGTACGTGCGGCGCGACTTGCAGGAGCAGGCCGTCTCGCCGATCTGGGGCTGGTTTGGCCAGCGCTCGCCGTTCGCGTTCGAACTGGATTATCAACCGGCGGAAGGGATCGTCCGCTTCATGGTCAGCAGCCCACCGATCCTCTCCCTGCTGGCGATGGAGGCGGCGCTCGATCCGCTGCTGGAGGCCGGGATCGAGCGCATCCGCCACAAGTCGCTCCGCCTGACGGAATACGCGGTCGAGCTGGTGGACGAACGGTTGGTGCCGCTGGGTTTCGTTCTCGGCTCGCCGCGCGACCCGGGGCGGCGCGGTTCGCACGTCAGTATCCGCCATCCCGACGGCTACCGCATCAACCGGGCGCTGATCGAGGAGATGGGCGTGCTGCCCGACTTCCGCGAACCGGACAACATCCGCCTGGGGCTGGCGCCGCTGTATACGTCGTTCGAGGAGCTGTGGGAAGCAGTCGAGCGCATCCGACGGGTGGTGGAGGAGGGGCGTCACCTGCGCTATCCGGCCGAGCGCCTGCCGGTGACATGACAACGTAGGGCGGGCCGCCGGCCCGCCCTACATCCGCAGCCAGCGGCCCGCCCTACACCCGGGGCCGCCGTGTTCGCCTACGGGGGCAATCCGTAGGGGCGGGCCTCTGTGCCCGCCCAGTGTGCCCGCCCAGGACGGGCCAGCGACCCGTTCTACAACAGGGATGTCTGGTACAGGCGGTGTCGCTTGTACGGCCTGACCCCCAGAGATTCCAGCTCCTGAACCATCCGCAGGTTCGTCTCCTGAACCTGGGCCAGGTCGCCGTACTGGTACTGAAGGCGGCCGATCAGCGTGTCGTACATCTCGGCGTACAGCAGCGCGTTGCCGCCGATGCCCCGATAGCGTTCCTCGATGCCGATGCCGTTGAAATCCAGCCACTCCGTGCGCTTGAACTCCCGCAGCAAGTGCAGCCAACCCGTCGGCCACATCTGCCCCCGACAGCGCTGGATCGCCGCCGACAAGTCGGGGTACATGAGGACGAAACCGACGATCTCGTCCTCCTTCATCAGTAGCTTGATCAACGTAGGATCGGCCACTGAAATGAAGCGCCCGGCGATCATCTTCGCTTCGGCCTCGGTCACCGGCACGTAGCCCTGCACTTCTTTGAACGAGCCGTTGTAGACGGCCATGACGCGCGGGGCCATGGCCCGCAGTTCGGCCTTGCTGCGGAACGTGACCGTGCGCAGCCCGCGCCGCTGTTTGACCTGCGTGGCCACCTCGAGGAAGCGCTCCGGCAAGCCGATCTGCCGGTCGAGATAGCAAGAAATGAAGTCGAGTTGCTTCTCCAGGCCGGCGTCCTCCAGCAGTTCGGGGTAGTATGGATAGTTGTAGGGGATGCCCATCGCCGGGCGGTGCTCGAACCCCTCGACGAGGATGCCCTGTCCATCGCCGGCCATGAAGCCTTTCGGCCCCCACAGGCGCTCCAGGCCGCGCCCGCGGGCCCAGTCGGCGGCGGCGGCGAAGAGGGCGCGGGCGACGGCGCGGTCGTTCACGACCTCGAAGTGGTAGAAGAAGGCGGTGCGCTCGTTGTGGTACTGGTTGTAGTGGACGTTGTCCAGCACAGCGATCCGGCCCACGACCTCGTTTCCCTCCGTCGCCAGGAAGAAAGCGGCCTGCGAATGTTCGTAGAACGGGTGGCGATGCGGATCGAGCTGTGTGATGACCTCGTTGACGAACGGCGGAACCCAGAGGGGATTGTCTCGGTGTAGCCGGAAGGGCAATGCGACGTAACGGCGGACGGCGCGCCGGTCGGTCGGGTCGAGGCGCTGGATGGGCATCGGATCTCCTGTACCGACCACAGACCACTGACCATCGTCATCTAGACGTGGTCAGTGGTCGGCGGTCGGTAGTTGGCTGTATTGGCTGGCTACTCGGCAGGCGTACCGATCAGTTCCACCGCATCAATCTCGTTCCAGTAGGGAGCGTTGGTCAGATCGAGGGTGATGCGGATACCGGCGATCGGGAAGTCAATGTCGGTCACCGGGATGGAGAAGATGCGTGGGCAGTCGGCGACCTCGCCCGGCGCGCCCTCCCAGACGATGTGGTAGCCTGCGACCAGGTCAATCACCTCGACGCGGGTGATGAAACCGGGCGTTTGAGTCTCGTGGATGTTGATCATTCGGGGGATGACCGGCGTGGCGTAGGTCAGCTCCAGCCATTCGATACTGCCGGTGGTGGAGGAGGCCCAGGCGCTCGCGAAGTCGCCGCACTCGGAGGTATCGGGTTCTCCCGTGGCCTGCATCGCCGACCAGTCAGGGGTGGAGTATTCGGAACTGGCCGCTGCTTCGATAGCCCACTGACCGAACGCCTCACCGCCGCTGACGGTCCAGCCCATCGCCCCGCTGATCTCCACGCCCATCCAGGTCTCGATCGGGTTGTGGTTGGAGTCTTCGGCCTTCAGGTCGTAGGTCCCTGCCGGGATGTCGGTGATGGTGTAACGCTCGCCAGCCGCGATGATGTGGGCGCCGAGTTGGTCATCGCCCCAGGTGGTGCTAGAGCTGGGGGAGATGTAGAGGTACCAGATGTCCGTGTCGGAGGCGTTGATGATCTCCAGCGAGGCCGTGCTGCCAGCTGTGCCGATGACTGTCCAGGTCATGTCCTCGTTGATCTCCACGCCCATCCAGCGTTCGATCTCGGTGTGGCTGGAGTCCTCGGCCAGGAGATCATAGGTGCCGTAGGGGATGTCGGTTAGGGTGAAGCTCTCGCCCGCGTAGACGATGGTGGCGCCGAGCTGGTCATCGCCCCAGTCGGTCTCGGAGCTGGGGGCGACGTAGAGATACCAGATGTCGGTGTTGGAGTTGTTGATGATCTCCAGCGAGGCAGTCTCTCCCGGCGCCTCGGTGGGCGGGGCCTGGGTGGGCGGGGCCTGGGTGGGTGGTGCCTGAGTTGGCGGGGCCTGGGTGGGCGGGGCCGCGCCGCCTCCGCAGGCGATGCTGGCCAGGATCAACAGCCCGATGGCCAGTCCAAACCATTTGACGCTCTTCATGTGTGCCGTTCTCCTCTCGTAAGATTTGCATCCGTAGTGTATACCCGTTTCGCTGTTTTGTCCATGTTCATATTTCTCAAGAAGAGGATCACTGTTCCCAGAGGTAGCACGATCGTGGCGAGAGGGCAGGGGCCGGTGCGGGTCTCCTCCTCTGGCTCCTCTTCGGGTTCCTCGGCCACGGCCTCGCCGGGGACTGGTGGCTGACCCTCCTCGCCGGTCGGCGGTGGCGCGGTGACGCCGATCAGATGGACATCGTCCACCCACAAGGCGCCCTCGTTGCGCATCTCCTCCGCGCCGGTGCTGAACCCGTAACCGGTCACCCGTGCCGGGTCCAGAGTCTGCAGCCCGCCGCTGTCGGCCCACTCAGCGCGGCGGAAGTCGTCCCACGGGAAGACGAACTGCGCCCAGCCGACCGCGCTCTCATCGGTCGTCTCGAAGTCCACGATGAAGGGGGTCGGCGCGTTGGGATCGCCGGCGAAGACGCTGAGCGTGAGCCACTGGCCGGCCTCGTCGGCATGCAGCCACATCGTCAGCCCGTCGCCCGCGCTCCAGTCCTGCGTCCCGTCGAAGCCGCGGCTGCAGTCTCCCCAGCCGCCGGGGGCGACGCTGTAGGCGAAGCGCAAGGAGGCGTCGCCGCTGTGGGCCTGGCTATCCGGCCCGCACTCGACGGGCGACTCTGCCCCGTCGCTGGCCGGCCACCAGATGCCCTCGGTGAGTTCCATGTCATCCACCAGACCGGTGGGGGGTGGGGCGACGGGTGGCTGCTGCTCTCCACCCGGCGGAACGGCGATCGGGGCGGAGGGCGTCAGCCCGTAGCTGCGGATCGCTTGGTCAATAAAGTCCACGAAGAGGGGGCCGATCTCCTGGTTGGCGCGCTCGTTGGGATGGGCGTCGTGGGCGTCCTCGCGGTACTCCCGGCGCAGGAAGTTGTCGTCGTCGGCCAGGTAGCCGAAGAAGTCGAAGACGACGATGTTGGGATGGCCGGCCAGGTACTCGTCCGATTGCAGCCACTGGGTGAAGGCGCGCGCCCGCGCGCCCTCGTCCGGGTCACTCTCGGCCGGCACCTGCGGCGGTTGCGTGACGATGACGAAGAGCCGGTTCGGGTACTGGTCGATGCGGTTGCGGATGGTCAGGTAGTGGGCCTGGTACTCGGCCAACTGCTCATCGCTGCCGATGTTGCTGGTGGGGAAGCAGGACTTGAAGGCGATCACGTCGTACTGCATCAGGTAGCTGAAGGTGTTGTCGGGCGGGTCGTGCAGCGGCTGGCTGAAAATCGTCGCCAGTCCGTCGGGGTCGGTGTTATCGTCGGGCACGTCGAAGTTCCGGCCGCTGTATGAGCCGTCGGCCAGGCGCAGGCCGTCGCCGTTGTAGCCGTGGTCGTAGAACTCGTAGCCCAGCGCGGTCAGTCCCTCGCGCACCCCACCCTGATTGATCAGATTCTCGCCACAGGAGTGGTGGAGGAAGATGATGCGGATGGATTGGGCGGAGGCGGATGGGCAGGGGAGCAGGGAGGCGAGGAGCAAGGGGACAAGGAGCAAGGAAGCACGGAGCAAAGGAGCACGGCAGCGATACGAGGATTTCATCGGTCACCTCCATGAACTTACTGACGGGACACGCCACGTAACTGCTCACCCTCCCGCAGGTTTGGGCGCAATTTGCAGCCCAAATCGCACTGCAATGACCACTCCGATGTGTTGCTCGGTCACTTCCGAACCTGCGAGAGGGTGAGCTGAGCGCTTACTGACGGAACACGCAACACGCACTACGGTTCTTCTTCCTGGCACACATTGAACGTGATGCTCCATCGTTCTCCCTCGTCGTCGTAATCGAAGATCCAGATGTGCTCTCCGGGATTGTCGCCCGGGCCCAGGTAAGAGCAGGTCCTGTAGGGGCCCAAGCCGCCCGCGCCCCAGTTTTCCTGCGGGCTGTAGGTCTCCGCGCTGTCCACGGCACCGCGGAGCGTGCCGGGATGCGACATGGCGCCGCGAATTTCCAGCTCCTCGTCCCCGGCTACGTCGAACCAGTAGGTATCGTATTCGTCCTCGGTGAAGTGTCTGACGCAGTAGTAGGGATTGAAGCACGAACCCCAATCAATATCCTGGCGGATGTGCCAATCGGCCACCGAGCGACGCGAACCGCCGGAGGACAGGTAGACTTGCAGAGAATACTCAACGCTGTTCCTGACGTCGTAGGGCGCTTCGATCCACGTCCACGACACCCACAGGCGGGTCGAGCCGCCGACGGTGTACTCGTTGTTGGAACCGACGGTCTCGGCGATGTCGTTGTTGGGGTCCACAGTCACCGTGTAGCCGTCGAGCATCAGCGCGCGCTGCTCGGGGCCGATATTCGGCCATTCCAGGATCACGGCGTCGTAGCGGTCCAGGCTCACATCCGACCACCACTCGGCGGGAGCGGCGAAGTAGCGGCCGTCGGGGAGATTGACGCGCAGGCCGAGGTTGGCGTGCTCCACGGAGCCCTCGCCCCGGTTCTCCACGACCACCAACAGCCGCTCGCCAGCGCTGTCGTAGCCGACGTCGGTGATGGTCAGGTCGGCCAGGGGACGGCAGTAGCGCCCGCGCCGCCAGATGTACATACAATCGCCGGTGGTTTCGTCGCACACCTGGCGGTCGTCCTCCTCCAGCACCTGGTTGCCGGGGTCGAGCAGGATACATGCGCCCAACGGCGGGTGGGGGGTCAGATCGGGGTGTTGCAGGATCGCCGCATCGCCGGGGGCGAGGAAGAAGTCGGGCCAGGAGTAGGCGCCGATGCCGGCGCCGCTGGGCCAGGTCACGGCGATCTGCAGTTCGTGCTCCGGCCAGGAGGCCGCGCCGATGTTGCGGACGTGGATCTGCAGTTGGCCGCTGCGCGGCTCGACGGTGAGGTCCTCGACGATCAGCATCGGCCGCGGCGGTTCGCTCCCCGCTTCCGCCAGCGGACTGCCGAACACCGGGCTGACGGTGAACGTGACCCGGCAGCGCCGGTCATCCGATTCCAGGCCCGTGGTGAGCGGGCGGTCCATATCCTCGCTCGCTATGTGCGTCCATCCTTCACAGACCCGGTCGTCCGCGTTGCGGTAGCCGGTGTCCTCGTCCCAGATCGTGTAGCCCAACAGCAGGTCCTCGCCGAATGGCAGTTCGACGAAGAACTGGGCGGGGCCGTCGCCGAAGTAGGAGGTAATGCCGTTGATGTCATACTCGGAGTCGTGGTCGAGGGCGAAGACGCCGCAGATGCCCGGCCCGTCGCAGCGGCCATCGAACGTCACCCCTTGCTCGCCGACGTAGAACCCGCCGTAGACCGGGCCCACGTCGCCGGGATCGCGCTCTCCATCGCCGCCCAGGTCGCGCGTCTCCAGCGTCCCGAAGGTGACGATGACGGCGCGCTGGCATTCATCGGGGTCGGTGGAGGCGGTCAACTCGTTGGAGGGGCGGGATTCGGGGCCGTCGGGGAAGCCGTAGCGGAAGGCAGTGACGGTGAAGGCGTACGCCTCGCCGCATGGTGGGGCGAGCCACTCCGGCGGCAGGCCGCTATCGCGCGCCTCCGGCTCCTCGATCCACTGCAGCGTGTCGTTCAGGTAGACGCGGAAGCCGTCTATCGGCTCCTCGTCGGGCAGCGGGTGGTAGTCCCAGCGCAGGACGTAGCGGCGCGTGTCGAGGCGCAGGTTGGTCGGCGGGGTCATGCTGGGGTCGAGGAAGATCGGGTGCCCCCTGCCGCTCGCCTCTGCCCGGCTGATGCGGTACTCCAGGGTGAAGCGGCCCTCGGTGCCTTCGCCCACAGCGCGGCGCGCGAGGCCGTCCCAGGCTTCGGGGCGCACGGCGAGATCGAGCTGACCTAGGTCCAGCGCGTCCGCGCCGCCACCCGCGCCGCCGACGCAGGTCACCTGCGCTGTGAACGGTTGGTCGGCAGGCCAGTCGAAGCGGAAGGCGCGCTCGCCGGCCATGTGTGCGGCGACGTCCCACCCGTTCTCTCCCAGCGGCGCGAAGGATTCGTCGGTGAGCGGGTCGCTGTCGGCGTCGGGGTACCAGCGCGGGGCGAGGGCGTCGCCCGCGCCGATGTAGCAGTGCAGCGACTCGATGGCTGCGTCGGTCGTCAGCGCGAGCAGCTCCACGCGCAGGGGCGTCGGCTCGTCGTCGCCGCGCTCGAACAGGCGGAAGCCGCCGAAGAGCAGCTCCAGCATGTCCCACAGCGAACCGGGGGCGACGTCGTGCGGGGCGGGTGGGACCTCATCGGATGGGGTGGGCGGTGGCGATTCCTCCTCAGGCAGCCCTTCGACCGGTTCCTCGCCGGGCAGCACGAGCACGTCACCGGACTGCAGCGGCTCGGTGGGATCGAGGCCGGGGTTCAGCGCCAACACTTCCTCCAGGGTCGCTCCGCTTTCGACGAGGAGGCTCTCCAGCGTGTCCCACGGCTGGACGATGTGGCTTTCCAGGGGCGGGCCCTCTGCGGCTTCTCCCTCGACCGCTTCGACGGCGACGGTGGCCTGGCCGCTCACACCGCTGGCGGAGACGGCGCGCACCAGGAGGACGTGCGCTCCCAGGGTTTCCGCTTCCCAGGCGGAGCTGAGCACCAAAATCGGGGCGCTTCCCTGCAGGCTCTCTTGGATGGCGACGAGCGTGCCATCCACCCACAGCTCCATGCGCGCCACGCCGCCCTCGGCGCGGGCGGTGGCGTGGGCCAGTCCCCCCTGGCCGAGAAGGACGCGCTCGCGGTGCAGCGGGGCGTGGATGAGCACCAGCGGGCGCTCGCTGATCGCCCGGTGACGCTGCGCGCCGTAGGCGTAGACCAGGAGGAGCATGCTCACGATGAGGCAAAGGGCCAACAGGCCGAGCACGAGCCACAGCACGCTTGCCGATTTCTTCGTTTGCGGGTTCACTTGTCTCTCTCCGGGGGCGGGCCAGCGGCCCGCCCTACATTGGGCCAGCGGCCCGCCCTACATTGGGCCAGCGGCCCGCCCTACATTAGGCCGGTCTGCCCAACAAAGGGCGGTTAGCGGCTCAGGGTGACCGCGAATGCCCAGCGCGGGGAGAACGGCCCGACGTTGTTGGCGCCGTCCACGGCCCGCACGCGCCAGCGGTAATACCAGCCGCACTGCACGTCGATCGTCAATTGGGCAGCGCCCAGGCCCTCCCAGGGGCTGTCCGGCATGGGCTGCCAGTTGAAGTCACCCCAGTGTTGATCCACCTGTACCTGGTACTGGGAGATGCCGCTGGGATCGGTGACGGGGTACCAGTGTAGGGTGACCTGGCCGGCGCAGGGCAGTACCTCGTCTGGGTTCGGGCTGGACTGCCGAGGGGCTGGAGGTGGGGTGGTGTCGGCGGGGGCGGTGGGGGGGGCGCAGGAACCGGTGACGCGGACGGTGATCTCGCGCTGCTCCTGCCCGCCGCCGCGCAGTTGGACGGTGAGCGTGTGCGTCTCGTCGCTGCAGGGGCAGATCGTGCGGTAGCCGTCTCCGGTCGTTCCTTCGCCGTCCATGTAGACCCCCTCGACGTTCTCGACGTGCCAGCGCAGGTTGGTGCAGGAGCCGGCGATGATCTGGTCGGCGTCCACCCAGAACTGGATGATCGCGCCGGGTGTGGGGGAGGCGGTGGGGGAGGCGGTGGGGGTGGCAGTGGCGGTCGGCGTGGGGGTTGGGGTGGGTGTGCGGGTCGCGGTGGCGGTTGGCGGGGGCGCGGTGGAGG
>Ga0209018_1002427_pt1 | contig 13244 bp, 8 predicted proteins | sample YNPBryBLVA2012_FD_185814 | JGI IMG/M metagenome (GOLD analysis project Ga0209018, IMG submission 185814) | Anoxygenic and chlorotrophic microbial mat microbial communities from Yellowstone National Park, USA - YNP Bryant BLVA 2012 (SPAdes)... ...
GATTGATCTGGTAGGTCCATCCTTGTCGCGTCCAGGATCAAGTCGACTGGACCGACGACGTTCGTCGGCAGGTATTCCGTCGCATTCGTGGCGAATTCGCGCCGCCCTGGGTTGATTGCACCCAGCTCCAGAACACGGCCGGTCAGCTCGGGCGCCAACCGCTTGACCGCGGCGTCGCAGAGTTCCCGCACAGGAGTCTTCCTTCGCATCCAGTACGCCAATGCACTCCTAAGCATGACTGTCCGTTACCTGCTCATCTCTTGGGCTATCCGGTGTCCTCGACCACTCAATCGTACTCGATGGCGGGCCCGCTTCGCAAGTAGCCATCATGCCAAGGTTGCATTTTGTTTCCCCGGGCTGCAGCGAGGGCGGACGCCGCCTGAAGGCGGACGGATTCGGACGGAGGCATGTCACCAACGACAGACCAGCTGAGGCCTCACGTGCCCGCCCGGCGGATGGGACCACTCACATTCCGCCCGACGCCCATTCCGTTGGCCTCCTCAGACGAATCTGTGGGGCTGAGGTGGAGTCGGGAGGTCGCCGAGGGTGTGGTAGAGGGCGATCTTGAGGGTTTCTGCTGAGCGGAAGCCGTAGGACTTTCTGGTCACCAGTTTCAACTTGTTGTTCATCCCCTCGACGATTCCGTTGCTCAGCAGCTTTCTCGCTCGGAAGTAGTTGAGAATCAGGTTGCGATGCTTGCGCAGGGTCTTGGCAACCTTTTTCATGGACTCGATTCGACTGCGCATCGTGCGGGTGCACCACGCGTCGAGGAACTTGCCAGCCCACGCCGGGCTCTTGTAGGCCCAGAAGTGCTCGTCGAAGTCCTCGGCCATCAGGTAGGCGCGGGTGGTTCGCAGATTGAGCTTGAGCAACTGCTGAAGGCGGACCGCTTGGCCATAGAACAGGTTCGCGGTCTTCTTGAGCAGGCACCAGCGGGTCTTGTGCAACGTGACCTTGTCGCCCTTTCTGCGCAGGTCGGTCGCTTCGGCGCGTCGGGTGGCGTCGACGGCCTCCTTGAGCTTCTTGACGATATGGAATCGGTCGAGGATGTTTATGGCGTTGGGGCAAAAGTCGCGGACGACATCGAGGTAGGGATTCCACATGTCCGAGCACACGAAGCGAAGGCTGCGACAGTGCGCGACGCCGAACCAGGTGAAGAACTGCTTGATGGTGGCCTTGGTGCGGTTTTCGCCGAGCCAAAGCAGGCGCTTGGCGTTCGGGGAGATGTCGTAGACGACCGTCATGTAGTTGTGGCCCTTGCTGAAAGCGATCTCGTCAATCCCGAGCGAATCGACGCCGTCGAGATTGCGGTGTTCAAGGCCCCAGTGAACGACCCACTGCACCGCAATGCGGACCTTGTCCCACGACGAGCCGAAGCGCTTGGCGGTCTCCCACCACGACAGCCGCTTGGCCCAGTCGGCCAGGAAGCACATCAGCGCGATGGTCATGGGAGACTTGCCGTCGGACCACGGCATGTGCTCGACGACGACCCCGTGTTCGGGACACTCGACAGGCCTCGGGGCGTACACGAGGAACACTGCGATCGCCCACAGCGCGACGAATTCGAAGCGCCGCGTCGGCAGGTGATCGTAGCCAGGACACGGGCGCAGGCATCGCGAGCACCGGCCTTTGGCGTTGGCGCGGTGAATGATGGTCGCCTCGATGCATTGGCGAGAACCGGCGCCCGCGAGGCGCACGTCGCCATAAACGAAGCTCTTGAGCGGATGGACGCGGTTGAGTACGGTCTTGACCTGCAGTTGCATGGGTCGTCCTTTGGTGAGGAACGACGCGTTCGTAATCGAAACGCCTTGCCATGCAGCACCTCTTTTGTGCGCGGGCCATCTGGAGCTCCGAGCCCCCGCCGGAGGCATCCGTCGCCCATCGCCCACGGCGACGCCCGGCCACCAAGCGCAGCGCAGGGCAACAGAGCACCTGGAGCCGCCCGGAGCCGCGCGCAGGCGCTCGCCCACCATGCGGCTGACTGCCCGCAGCGAGCTGACCAGCGACTGCCGAGCACGGCGAGGACGGCGAGGATGCGACGTTGCCCGCAGCGAGCATGGTGGCATCACAGGCGTGGCGATGGGCGTCGGCTATCCACGCCCGGCGGTCAGGGCGTCTGCGTGCCAGTCATCACCCATGAATTCCCCAGAAGACCCCATTCAAGAGGCTGTCGACGAGGTCAGGGTCCGATTGCAGATGGGGATGAATGAGCTTGATGGCAACCTGGCGCTCAAACCCCGAACCCCCCACGCCGACGGCAAGGTACACGCTGGCCATGCCACCGCTCGCGATGGGCAGCAATACCTCGTAGCGCCCGAGCCGGTCGGAGGATCGCACGGGCCGGAGCGAGTCTGCAGGAAGCATCCTGCCGACAGGGTAGCATGACCCATGCCTCCCATCCAGCAATCCTTCTTGCAGGATTCCCGCTTCCAGCCCGGTGTTCCGCCCGCCGTGGTGTCGCCCGTGATCCGCGTCGTCCGCAAGCACGACCGCCGTGGGGCTTGCGCTCGTCCAGGACCGGCACTTTCTTCCGCCCCGCCCTGACCGCCAACTCGACGCCTCGCGAACCGGCGAAACGACCGAACTCCCAATCGGGCACCGCCTTGCTCCGTCTTCTTCCGCAGACCCCACGAAGCACGGTGCCGCGCGTTCCGACGCACTCGGTCGGCCAATCGACTCCCGCAACGAAGACAGCGCGAACGCGGGCGCCGCCGGCAGTGGACCGCACGACAGACTCGGTGACCGGCCATCGACGACTCGCTGGCACCGGGCTGGTGCGCCTTCTGGCGCGCCTCGCAAAGGCGACCAGCGTCAGGAACAAGAAGCGCTTGCCCTGTCGGGGTGCACAGTCCATTCTCTCATCGTGGATACCCGTCTGCCCACCATCCTGTGGAACGCAACACGTCTGGCGAGCACGCTGCTGCTGACAGGTACCGCCTCGTGTAGCGACGACACCCGGGTCAACCCTGCACCGGCGGCATGCTATCTGCTGGGACCCGGTGATGCTGTGCCGTGTCCGGCCCTGGGCACCGCGTGCTCGACCCCGCCAGGCGACAAGCCCGCGATGTCGGAGCCAGTGCAGGTGGTTCCGTCGGACAGGATGCCGCGCGAGGTGGTCTCGCAGGTATCCCACAACAACCTCGATATCATCTGGTTCCACGACCGATTGTTCTTCGCCTTCCGCACCGCTCCGTCGCACTTCGCAAGCTCGGACACGCGCCTGTACGTGGCGAGCACCACGGATCTGAAGACCTGGCGCTACGAAACGAGCTTCTACCTCGAGACGGACCTTCGCGAGCCTCGGTTCCTGTCCTTCGACGGCCGGCTGTTTCTGTACTTCGCGGTGCTCGGCAAGCGTCCGCTGATGTTCGAGCCGCAAGGCGCCAAGGTTTCCGAATACCTCGGACCCTGCTCCTGGAGCGAGCCGCGCGACGTGTTCGTGCCGGGCTTCATTCCTTGGAGGATGAAGACGTTCGGTGACAGACCCTACATGATGGGTTATGCGGGCGGGGAGGACATCTACGGAACGGGCGAGGCGGCCATCGACGTCTACTGGCTGACCACATCCGATGGACACGATTGGGAGCCGGTCGTGCCGGGAAAGCCAGTCGTGCTGCGGGGCGGAACCTCCGAGACCGACTTCACCTTCGCCGACGACGGTGCCATGATCGCCGTGAGCCGTAACGAGGCCGGCAACGGTAGCGACTTCGGCTCGCGGATCTGCCGGGCGGAGGCGTCGGATCTGGGGGCGTGGCAGTGCGTCAGCGATCCCAGGAAATACGATTCCCCCCTTGTGTTCCGGCATAAGGGAAAGATCTGGCTCCTTGCACGGCGCAATGTGACCGAAACCGGCAACTACGACCTCGGCATGGACGACCTGCCCCACGCGGAGCAGTACCTGCACTACCAGATCGAATACTGGCAGACCCCGAAACGCTGCTCGCTGTGGATTGTCGACCCCGTTCACCTCGAGGTGCAGTTCGTCAAGGACTTGCCGTCGCGAGGCGACACGTGCTTTGCCAGCACGGTTCCTCTGAAAGACGACGACTATTTGATCTTCAATTACACTTCGCCGTTGGGCGGGCCGGAGATTAGCTGGAATGAAGGCCAGAATGGTCCCACCGTGATCTACCGTCTCACGCTAGGGCTCTGAGAGGTGGTTCCACCGAAGGCCGAGGAATGCCTGCCTCGGGCTGCCTCACCGTTCGGGCTTCTGGAAGAGAGAGCTTGGCAGGTTTTCGCTCAGGCGCGGCCTGTCCCAGGTTGTCGATGCCGGCCGGCCTGACGGCCGCGACAGCGCCGCAGCGTGCCAGGCGTGGCGGTCTGCCGTCGCTTGCCCCGCCTGCTTGTCCTGCGGGCCGTGCCTGCCGACCAGGGGGCCCGCCCAGGCGAACCACCGCCGGGGCTGCACGAAGGGCAAACACCCTTGCCCCCACAACCGCGCATGGAGTCCGGAACCGGCAGGTGCATCTCGCCCCCCTGCACGGTGCAAAGGGCAGGAGACGATCGCGGAGGCGACCAGCACTGTAGTAGGAAGGACGCATGAGTCCCTGGCTCCTCTTCACCATCACCGTGCTCGCCGTTGCGTTCTTGGCCTTGCGATGGTGGACGAAGGAAAGCTCGGGAAACCCCAGGTCCGCCGCGCAGGACCGTGCGATCGTCGTGTCGTTCGAGCGTTCGACGGCGCAACGAGGGGCCGCCCTGCTCGACGCAGCCCTGCGGCACTTCGAGGCGCGTCTGCAACGCGACGGGGTCGCCGCGGACACGCCGGCTTTCGGCCCGTCGCAAGCGTTCGATGTCCTGCGGGCGGCCGCACGGGACCTGTTGGAAGCGTGGCCCGAAGACCCGCTGGCGCCGGGCGAGCCCTTCTTGTTCCTGCGCGCGAGCGTCACCTCGCGGCACCCCGTGCTGCGGGTCGTCGTGGACGAGGGCGGGCACGCGGCCCTCCAAGCGCTGGCAGCAGCCGACTTCGCGACCGCGTCCAGCGCCGCGGCCGACGCGGCCCGGGCCTGGATTGCTCGCGTCCGCGCCACACGCCAGCGGTTGGAAGGTGCGCAGGAGTTGGCTTGGACGAGCCTGACGCTGGTGGGGCTCGGTATGATGGACCTCGAGCCGGACGCCCGTGCAGAGGAGGTCGTCAGCACGCGGTTGCGGAGCGTGCTGCGCGGTCATCCGGCCGATACCGGGCTGGAAGCTGCCGTCGTCGCGGCACTCTGGATGCTGTCGACGGCGACAGCCGACGACAGGGCGGACGATGGCTCCCCGCCCATCGAGGATGCTTTCCTGGCTGCTGCCGTGGGACGGTTGCTCGCGCAGCAGGCGTCGAAGGCTTCGCTCGACCAAAGGGCACGCGCGATTGCGGCAGGCCATTGGGATCTGCTGTGGCTCGCCTGGGAGCTGGCGCGTGGACAACAGGACAACGACAAGGCGGCACAATCGTTCCGCGCTTTGCGCAAGGCCGCCGCCGCCTGCATGGCTGGGCACGACACGCCACTGCGTCACCTGGAGTCGGAAGCCGCAAAGCACCTCGAACTTCCTGTGGCCGCCCGAGTCGTCCAGGTCGCGTCGCTGCTGGCTGCTGGCAGCACGCAAGACCAGGTCATCGGCAAGGCGGCAGGGCACGAAGCGCGTGCCAAGCCTGAGAAATCCCCTCCTTCGTGAGCATGCGCGTTCGGCGTGCGCGTGCATGAAGACTCCGGACTCGACAGGTATGGCAGGCAATGGGAGTGCGTCGCTGGGTTACGGCCTGCCGCGCCTCGTCCCGCCGCGCACGCGCACGGCAACGAACGCGACAACGCCGTGGATTCGAAACGAGGGGATTTCTAGGGTGCCAATCGCCATCCCGGCACGGTGGGACCGTGAGTCGCTGGAAGCTGTTTCGGATTGACGATTGCCGCCAGGCGCCGACCCGGCGGTCACGGTGATGGTCGCGGTGGCGAACCATCGATGGGTGGCAAACGCCAAGCCCCGAGGCGTTGCGTCACGTTTCCCAGGATGCACGGCGCATTCTCTTGCGTGTGCTGGTTGTCGATTGCGCGGCCGACTTCGCTGCAATCATTGGTGATCGCTGCTGGACGCCGAGGGGGCGGTACCGGCATTCCAGCCTGGTCGGGCATGGACGTCGACCCCCATCACGGGGGCGGCCACGAACCAGACCCAGCCGCTCACGACGGCCACGCCGATGAGATTCATCCACCAGCCAGTTCGAGCCATGCGTACCATCGGGATCTGGCCGGTCCCGAACGCGATCGCATTGGGCGGCGTGCTGATGGGCAGCATGAACGCGCAGGATGCGGAGATGGTTGCGCCGAGCATCCAGATGCGCGGGTCGACGCCGGCCCGGGACGACATGCTTGCGATGATGGGAAGCATCAGCGCGGTGATTGCAGTGTTGCTGGTGACCTCAGTGAGGAAGGTCATCAGGAGGCAGACGACCACGAGCATCGCAAAGGGAGAGAGCGCGTGCGCCAGAGGCGCGAGGGTGGCTCCCACGGCGCCCGCCAGACCGGTGGCCGTGAAAGAGTCAGCGATCGCGATGCCTCCGCCGATCAACAACAAGATGTCCCAGGGCAACCCTTTTGCGGTCTGCCAGTCCATCAACGTCTGCCCGCGCCGCGCGCCCGCGGGAACCACGAACGCCAGCAGCGCGACCAGCACTGCCACGGCGCCGTCGCCGATGAACTCCGCGTCGGGCACAGGCGTCAGGCGCCACCAGCCGGGGACGGTGCCCAGGGAGCCGAGCGCGATGTCGGCGCGAAACACCCAAAGCACGGCAGCGGTGACGAACAAGGCCGCCATCCTGCGCTCGGCGGGGCTTACCGGGGGCAGCTTGCTCGCTTCCCGCTCGAGGATGACCCTGGCCTGCTCGGATCCGTGGTCCTGCGGTGCGGCCAGGCGCGTGAGAACGAGCCACGCAAGCACAATGAAGACGGCCACCAGCGGGATACCGAAGGCCATCCACTGCACGAACGTGACGGCAGGCGCGCCCGCCTTGCGGAACACGTCGTACTGGCTGAGGAACAGGGCGTTCGGTGCTGTGCCGATCGGCGTTCCCATGCCTCCGATCGAGCAGGCGTAGGCCGTACCCAGCAGCAGCGCATAGGCGAAGTTGGCGTGGCCTTTCTCGCTCATCGCATGCGTATCGTGCAGGCCGCGCACGAGCGCGGTGAGCACCGGGAACAGCAGCAGCATGGTGGCCGTGTTGTTGAGCCAGAGCGAAAGGAACCCGGCAGCCGCCATGAACCCGAGAATGAGGCGGGAAGGGACGACTCCCGCACGCTGGACGATGCGAAGCGCGATGCGGCGATGCAGCCCCCAGCGCTCGATGCCGAGGGCGAGCACGAAGCCGCCGAAGAACATCCAAACGATCGGGTGGGCATAGGCGGGAGCAATGAGCTTGACGGGCATGGCGCCGAGCATGGGCATGAGCGTGAGGGGCAGGAGGGAAGCGGCGCCGATGGGCAGGGCCGCACCGAGCCAGCACGCGGCGGTGAACGCGGTGACACCGGCAGCGATGCGCGCGGGCAGGACTTGCGCACCTGGTTGGAAAGGGAGCCAGCGCGTGGCAAAGAACACGGCCGACCCGACTCCCAGAGCGAGCGTGAGCCGTGCCGGTCGCAACTCGAAGGGAGGGGGCCCCTGACCGCTCATCGTGGGCGTGTTGTACCGCGGAATCGCCCCGAGATGACAGCGATTGTGGCCGTGTAGCCCGGAACGCCTTCGCCAGAACAGGTGGTCGGCTTCCCCTCACGCCGGCGAGGAACGGTCGACCACGTTCAGACTCGCGACGCCCGCTTTCTGGGAACCACAGCCTGTCGAGGATACTTGAGATAAGGGATGATCGCCTCATTCTTCGAGGAGGCAGTTCCGTCGTAGGTTATGGTCACGATGGGCACACCCGTGGCCTCGCCAATGCGTCGGGACATGGCTTCCGTCACCAGGGACGGGCAGCAGAACGCCGGGGCGGCCATCACGAACAAGCAGACGTCCGGCACGGTCTGGAGAACATGGTAGATCTCAACAAGATTGTCCATGCTCTCGCCCGCATGGCGATCCGTAAGCCAGAAACGCTCGAGGATCTGGGCTGGCGTGGGAGCCGGATTCGCAGGCGCGCACGGTCCGAGGATCCGGCAGAATTGCTCGTCGTACTTTCTCTCCAGCCGGCGGAGCGCAGCCAGGATTGCGCTGGACACCAGCGCTGTCTTGTACCGCCCCTCCTTGATCCAGCGCGACACGTACAGGTCCGCCACGAGCTTGCCGTAAACGCTATACGGCGTCGTGACCACCTCGCCGCCATGTTGCTCGATGAACCGCACCAGGTCCTGGTTCATGACGTCGTTGTCCCGGGTGTACAGGTCGCCGAACACAGCCACCTTCGGACGGTGATGATCGGCCCGCGGGATGGACTCGAACCGGTCCACCACTCCCTCGACCGCTTCGAGCTTGTCGCGGCCTCGCAGGAAAGCTTCCCGCAGCACGTCCAGCGATTGCTCGAGCACCTGGTCCGTCTCGCCGGGGTGCTTCTCGTAGGGGCGTATTCGGCAGACCAGGCGTCGCAGGAGCCCTCCGAACATGTAGGCGAAGTACGTGTTGATGCCTGCACGCAAGGAGATGTCGACGAAGGTGATCTCGCCCTGGTACATGGAAACACGCTCGAACCCCTCTCCGTGCTGCTCCAGCATGTTCTGGATGACACCCGTGAAGCCCCCGATGTTGCAGGACAGACGCGAGCGGACGCTCCAGAGCACCGTGCTCGCGGGGTCCAGGCCCATTTGCCGAACGGTGTCGATGAACCCTTGCACGATGGCCGTGAGTGGAATGCACTGGCCCGTATTCCAGCGAAGCGACTTCTGGATGGACAGCGTGTCCTGCTTCATCAGCACGGCGTTCACGCCTTCATGACGCAGATTCGCCACCAGCAGCTCGCCGCTCAGACGGTCCCACGACGGAATCACCAGGGTCTTGCCGTCGAGCCTGTCCACGATGGACGGGTTGGTCCTCAGCGCGCGGGAGAGCCGGGTGGGTCGCCGGGTGCGATGATGGTTGCGAAACGCTCCGACCGCCGCCTCGATCCGCGTTTCGTAGCCGACGGACGACTCGTGCTCGTCGAGCTCCAGGATCAGGTACGGCTTGCCCCGGGCGTCGAGGATGCGACGGAAATACTCGATGGTGCAGCTATCGGGCGCACACTTGAACGAGGTGACGAGCACAGGGTACAGACCGTCGCGGTTGGCGACGACCTCCGCGGCCTGCAGGATGCGAGCTGCGTAGTTCCAGTGAACCACGCGCAGCAAGTCGTCGATCGCGGTGACCTCCTCCGGGTCGAAGCAGAGCATGTCCTGGTAGAAGGCCTTGATGCCGAGCTTGCCGAACAGTTCGGGAATGCGCTTGTTCATCTGGACGGGCAGACACGTGTAGGGCCGGCCCAGCAGGACGACGGAGATGTCGCCAGCTTGCCGTAGCTGCTCCTGCATCACCGCCTGAAGCCGCTGCTTGCGTGTGCGATGCTCCTGCACCGCCTCCCGATGCGCGGCGGCGATCTGGGCGAACCCCACCTCGCCCGGCATGGCCTCGCGCAGACAGGCAAATAGCCGCGCCATGCTCTGAAACGACTCCGCACCGTCGGTGAACATCGGCGTCAGGCACTTGCCCCTCAGCTCGCCGGGAAGCGTTTGCACCAGCGCAGGCGCGTATTGGCTGTAGTAGCAGTACTGCCGACGCGTCTCTCGGTCTTGCCGATCCGCCTCGAGGTAGTAGGGCACGAACAGGTAATCCACCTTGTCGGCGAGGAATGCGACGTGACCGTGGAACGCCGCCATCGGCGCGCAGAACTCGGCCCTCGCCAGACGCTTGCCCGCCGATACCGGGTCCGGGCAGGATTCGCTCGTCAGTACATTCAACCCCAGGCGCTGGAAGAAGGACTTCCACAGAGGCAGATCCTCCACCAGGAACAGGGCGGCGGGTATGCCGATCGTGCGCGCTCCCGGGGTCTTCTTCGACGCTACGCGACAGACACGGCCACGCTCCCGATCGAGGTCGAATCCGGACCGATTGTTGGATACATGCCTGGGTGTGTCGTAGTCTCGCCCGCAGAGGTAGCCGTACGCCGAAACCTCTCCCCGTACCTCGGCCTTGACCACCTTGCAATGATTGCGGCACAGCTCGCAGGTCTCCTTTTGCAGGGGAATGTGCTCGCGGTACAGCCCGAGGCCGCGGAACCGAGGCTGCGCGATTGCCTTGTCCGCACACTGCAGCGCAACCCCGAGCGCACCCGTCAGATGGCAGTATCTCGACACCGCGATGGGCCGGCCCAGCTTCTGCTCGAACGCCGCCACCAGCGCCTTGTTCCTGGCCGTGGCTCCCTGGAAACAGATCCTGCGTCCAATCGCCCCCTCCCGCGCGACCTTCTGCAGGTAGTTCTCCCGCACGGAGTGCAGCACGGAAGCCAGAATCTCGCCGACCTCATAGCCGCTCGCCAGCAGATGGTTGACGTCCCGCTGCATGAACACCGTGCACCGGTCGCTCGCCATCGGCGCCCGGGCCCTCTCGACCAACTCCGCATACGACGACAACGGGCAGCCGAGGCGGCGCGCCTGCTCCTCGATGAAGCTCCCAGTGCCGGCCGCACAGACCGTGTTCATCACCGCGCTCGTCACCATCCCGTTGCGAAGCGTCGTGAACTTGGCGTCCTGCCCCCCGATCTCGATGATGGTGTCGACCTCCGGATCCAGCTCGCAGGCGGCACGCGCATGCGCCGTGATCTCGTCGACGACCAGGTCCGCCCCGAGGAGGCTCCCCACCAGCTTCCGCCCCGAGCCCGTGGTGCCCGCCGCAAGCACCCGCAGCTCCACCTGCGCCTCCGCCGCCCAGGCGGACATGGCCTCGAACAGCGCCTGCGCCGCAGCGACTGGACGCCCTTGCGTGCGCGTGTAGAACCCAGCGACCACCGTGCCGTCTTCCCCAAGCAGCACCGCCTTGGTGCTCGTCGACCCGATGTCGATCCCCATTCGTACGCCAAGCCGCTGCCCCGGCTCGGTCCGCACGTAGATATCCACCTCCACGATGCCCGCCCCCTGCACCACCCGCGGGGCGAACTCATCGTGACGCTCGGAACGGAAGTCGGGGTACGACGACAGCGCGAGGGTCAAAGGCTCATGGACGTAGACCCTACCCTCGTGCGCGGGTGCATAGATGTCGCGAACGTCGCGGAAAGCCTTCGGCATCAGCAAGCGTGATCCGGGCATCCTGCCGCGTAGCTGCGCGCGAGCGTCGAGATCGTCGCGCAGCAACAGCGCCGCTCCCAACGCTCCGTAGCAGGGAGCCAGGTCGTCGACCAGCAGCTCGCAGCCGACCAGCGACGACAGATGCGCGACCACCGCCCGGTTGAGCGCCAGCCCGCCTGCAAGAACCACCGGCTGCGCCGCCGCCTCGCCCGCGAACAGGGTATCGAAGATGATGGTCGCCAGCCCGTTGCACAGCCCGCGACAGATCGCCTCGCGCGAATAACCCTCCTGCTGCGCGTGAATGATGTCGGTCTTGGCGAATACCGCGCAGCGCGAGGCGACCTTGGGCACGTCGCCCTCCGCTGCAAGCGCCGTCGCGCTGAGCTCCGCCCCGCTCGCAAGACCCAGGTTGCGCGCTTGCTCGTCCAGGAAGCTGCCCGTCCCGGCCGCGCAACCGCTGTTCGTCTTCGTCTCGAGATAGTCACCCTGCGCGTCGAACCGTACGAGGCTGAACTTCTCACCCCCCAACAGCAGGATCGAGCCCACCCGCCCGTGCAGATGCCTGGCCGCCGTAATCAACGCTACATGGCTGTCGTAGCTCGCCGTCGAAAGCACGCCCTTGGTCGAAGAGGACGTGCTCGCCACCCACCCGACCCGCTCCAGTGCAATGGCGTCGAGCATCTGGCCCAACGTCTGCTCGATGCGGCCGTGATGAAACGTATACGCCCGGCTCCTGACCCGGCGCTCCCCGTCGATCTCCACGATGGAGATGCCGACCGACCCGATGTCCAGGCCCAAGATCGTCTTGCCGCTCACCGAGAGCTGTGCGTGCATGGCTACTCCGTAGATCCCGCAAGGATACGTAAGCAACGCCGCGGGACAAGTGCGTTGTCCGATCGGGCCTGCGCTGCCTTGCGCCATCACCGGGCGCACCGTGGCGTCGTGGCCCTCGCCCACCCCTTCCACCTGGGACCGCTGCAACGACCTTGCGGCGCCGGCCGGCACGACCGCGCTATGATCAGCCCATGACGAAGCTAACGGGCGTGGTCCACGAGCGCAATCTCGAAGGCGGGTTCTGGGAACTGGTATGCGACGACGGTCGCTCGTTTGTGATCCATGGCGGCGACGCACGGCTCCACACGCAGGGGCTGCGCGTCGAGGTCGAGGGACGGATCGACGAAGACACGATGGGGATCGCGATGGCCGGACCGATCGTCGACGTGAGGCGCTACCGCGTGCTGAGATAGGAGCGCACGGTCAGTCGGGGATGAAGTCCTTGCGTGTCGTGAGCGCAACGTACGGCAGCTTCGCGTCACCAAGCGCTTCGGCCGCGCCTTCGAGACGGTCTACCACGACCACCACGCCCACCGGGTCGAGCCCTGCGTCCCGCAACGTCTGGGCAGCTCGTAGGGTCGATCCGCCCGTGGTCACCACGTCTTCGAGCAACACGACCGGCATGCCGGGACGCATCGACTTGTCGCCCTCGATGAGCTTCTTCATACCGTGATCCTTCTGCGTCTTGCGAACGTAGAACGCAGGAAGCGGACGGCCCTTCTGGAAACTGACGAGTGACACCGCCGAGGCGAGGGGGCAACCGCCGAGCTCGACACCGGCAACGGCTTCCGCCGCAGGCAGGTCGTCGAGCGCCTGGAACATGAGGTCGCCGAGCACGGCGTGCCCCTCGGCGGTCAGCGCGACTTGCTTGCAGTCGAGGAAGAAATCACTCTCGCGGCCCGATGCGAGGATCACGCGCTTTCGCTCGAATGAACGTTCGGTCAGCAGGGCGACGAGACGCTTGCGGAGCGCTGGGTCGATCATGCCTCACGCTCCCTTCTTGCGAAGGGCGCCCTTGGTCTTGCGCTTGAGCGCAGGGATGGCCGGCGGCGGAGGCCCTTGGGGCTCCACCGGCTCGGGAGCAGGCGGCGGTTCCGGCGGGGCGATACGCGGTCGCGGTGGCGGCGCCTGGGGTGCGGACGCCCGCACGGGTGCAGGGGTAGGTGCGGGGACGGGCGCAGGGGCGGG
>Ga0209018_1002428_pt1 | contig 13244 bp, 16 predicted proteins | sample YNPBryBLVA2012_FD_185814 | JGI IMG/M metagenome (GOLD analysis project Ga0209018, IMG submission 185814) | Anoxygenic and chlorotrophic microbial mat microbial communities from Yellowstone National Park, USA - YNP Bryant BLVA 2012 (SPAdes)... ...
CTCTCATATGTCGTTCCTTTCTACCCAAGTTTACACCAATTTAATTCGGAACGCATTTGCAAAATCCTGTACTAAGCCATAGGCGCCTTGTATAAGAGACAAGGATTGGCTGGATTAGTGCCCGGGTCGTTCCGCTTTATGCGGTTTAGGGTTTGCTTTGGCATGATCAGCTTCTGTGTTGTCATGGCGAGACGGCGAGAGCGCTGAAGCCCTCTTCCAGTACAGCCCGGCAGCTTTTTGCTGGGTTAGCGGTGACCGTGAGCGATTGTCAACAGCGCAGTTTCGACTTGGCTTGGCGTGCGCAAAAGGTGTTGCACTGCGGCCGGTGTCATTTGCAAGAGGCGGATCGTGCTAATCGAGCAAAGATTTCAGCGCCGTTAGGCGCGGGTCGAGCGGCGTTTCATCGTGATGGCAAGTGGTCTCGTTGAGGTTTTCGCCGCAAATGGGGCAGAGTCCTTTACAATCGGGTTTGCACAGTGGGTTGATGGGCACATCGAGCAGCATATACTCGCGCACCAAAGGTTCGAGGTCAATGAAACCCTCTTCGGGCAGGATCAAACCGGCATCGGTGATGGAGCGGCCTGAAAAAGCATACAGCTCAGCAAAGTCAATGTTGAGCGACTGGGTGAAAGTCGTCAGGCAGCGAACGCAATCGGCCTGGACTTGGGCATGCATTTTAACTTGAGCGAGGAGGCCTTGGGGGGTGCGGGTGAAGCGGGCGACGCCGGTCAGGTCATTCAACTGCAGATCAGGCGGCAGGCGAATTTCCCGCAGGTCGAACTGGAATTCATGGCTGAAGCCGATGGTCTGATGGATGATGAAACCAACGTTCAGCCGGAGCGGAGAGTGAGGATTGGACACGGCTGTAGAGGGCGTCGCAGAACCGGATTCGATTGCACAGATTATAACATCCTTAGAATCCCAAGTCAAGGCATGTAACATTTATTGATAAAAGAGAGAGAGATTTTCTCGCTCCATCCCCACATATGGGCATCCGGCCGCCCAGCGCCCCACAGACGGCGATTGGGTACCATGCGGATAGTAAAAATCCTCGCCCGCCACGCCTCCCATACGGTATACTTGCCCCATCAGCAAAAGGCTTAACTTCGGCCCAAAAATCCACCCTCCACGGAGATGCTGCGAAAATGAAATTGCTCTTGGCAACCAACAATCCAGGCAAACGCGCCGAGATACAGGCCCTACTGAGCCTGCTCCCCATCGAATTAATCCTCCCAGCCGATATGGGCCTGCTTCTGAATGTCCGCGAGGAGGGACGCACCTATGCCGAAAATGCGGCTCTCAAAGCCACAACCTTTGCCAGAGCCTCACGCCTGCCGACGCTGGCCGACGATTCTGGCTTGGAAGTGCAGGCCCTGGGCGGCGCTCCGGGGCTGCATTCGGCGCGTTATGCCCCTCAGCCCAACGCCACCGACGCTGACCGGCGCGCCTATTTGCTCGCAAATTTGAAGGCGCATCCCCGCCCCTGGCTGGCACGCTTTCATTGCACTGTGGCGCTGGCCACCCCCGACGGCCAAGTGCAATTTGCCGAGGGCGAGTGTCGTGGCGAGATCATCCCCCAAGAGCGCGGCGAGAACGGTTTTGGCTACGATCCCATCTTTCTCCTGCCCCCCCTGCAGCGCACCATGGCAGAGCTGAGCATGGATGAGAAGAATCAGCTCAGCCACCGCGCCCGGGCCGTGAAAGCCGCTCTGCCGTTCATCCTCGAGCGGTTAGCCAGCTCTTGACCCGCGTGAATGGTCGTCTTTCTACAGGCTGCGACGCTCGATGGCCCATTCAACGCCAGTTCGGCATAACCGTCCCGAAGGTTTTTTAGAGCAATTGTATGGGCAAAATTGAGCCTTCGGGACGGTTCAAGGGCTTATCTTGAATTCAGGTTATTCAGTCATCGGCTACTCGATGTGGGCGCCCTGGCTGGCGTGACACAGGTAGACCTGCGCCTGACGGTGAGTTCTTTGCTCATAGGCGCCCACCAGGCCCTGGATAAAGCTCTGTGCCTGATCAGCATACACCAGGTTGACCGTACAACCGCCAAAGCCTGCCCCCGTCAGCCGGGCGCCAATACAGCCGGGCTGTTGCCGCGCAATCTCGACCAGGGTATCCAGCTCAGGGCAACTGACCTCGTACAAATCACGCAGACTGCGATGGCTGGCAAACATCAACGCTCCAAAGCTCTTCGCATCCTCGTGTTGCAGGGCCACCGCCGCTTGCTGAACGCGGTCAATTTCCTTGACCACATGTTCAGCGCGCCGACGCACCTCCGCCGGCAGATAGTCGCTATAAGCTGCAAATTCGACCGAGGAGATATCACGCAGCGAGCCAATATCGGGCTTGAAACGGCGAAGCAGCCTCACAGCCTCCTGGCAGACCGCGCGTCGTTCGTTATAAGCCGAGGTTGACAGCGTGCGGCGCACCCCTGAATCGGCGATGACGATGACGCTCTGCGGCAGTAACGGCATGGGGGTATACGCCAGGCTGCGCGTGTCGAACCATAGGGCATGCCCGGCCACGCCGCAGGCGCTGGCGAACTGATCCATCAAGCCGCAATTCACACCCACATAGTGATTTTCGGCGCGCTGGCACAACTGCGCCAGCCGCAGAGGCTCCACCTGCCAGCCGCCCAATGCTTGCCAGACGACGGCAAAGGCCACTTCCACGGCAGCCGACGAACTCAAACCGGCGCCAATTGGCACATCCGACGTATAGGCTGCTTGCATTCCGCTCACGGCCAGCCCTTCATCGAGCAAGCTGGCTGCTACGCCCGCCGGGTACAAGGCCCAGCCGGGCAAGGGGCGACCCTCGACATCGCGCCGGCTATCCAGCTCGGCCAATCGGAAGGTGACCCTCTCGCCCAAATCGAGCGCCGCCACGCTCACCACCCCCTCCGTCAACGGCGCCGCGGCCACCCGTACGGCGCGATCTATCGCCGCGGGCAAGACAATACCATCGTTGTAATCCACATGCTCGCCAAGCAGGTTGACCCGCCCGGGGGCGCGCCCAATCAGAGCCGGTTCGATGCCAAAGTGAGCGTTGAAGGCTGATTTCAACTCCATAGTTCATCCTCGCAAATTCAAACAAGCACAGCGTAGGCACGCACCGGGAAGGCGGACGCGCCCTTGATCTTGGCCGGGACGGCGTGAAAGACGAAGCCCTGCGGCGGTAAAGCCGCCAGGTTGGTCAAATTCTCGACAATTAGAATACCTTGGCGCAACAGGGTGACATGCACCGGGCGGCGAGGGTTGGTGGTATCGTCAATCACCAGGCAATCCACCCCGGCCAGCTTTGCCCCGCCGTCGCGCAGCGCCGCGGCTGTTTCGCCGCTGAGAAAAGGATAATCGTAGTATTTCGGCTGTCCCCAATAACGACTCCAGCCGGTATGGAACAGCACCGCCTTGCCCGCCAGGTCGAGGTTGGCCAGCGTCTGCGACCCAATGGGCTGCCGTGCCTGCGCCCAGGTGCAATCCACCACGATCCCCGGCAGCACCAATTGCTCCAGCGCCAACTGCTCGATGGTGATGCCCTGAGGGTCGAAATGATAGGGACTATCCAGGTAAGTGCCCAAACTGGTGATGAAGCGCACTTCCGTAATTTCACAAGTGCAATCCTGATACCGACCGCTGGCCGCGGCTTGCGAATGGCTCAGCCAGGGGGCAATGCGCGGACGCGGCGCCGAGGCGCTAAACAGCGGCGTATCCGGTTCAATGGTATGGCTCAAATCAATTAGCTGCATGAGCACTCCTCACAGGAACAGGATGGTCAATAGGCTGATGAGCATGACAGACAGCACGGTATAAGCGGCCAGGCGGCGCATCACATCGCCTTCGCGGCCAGTCAGGCCCACTGTGCTGGCGCCCACCACAACTTTAGCCGGCGCCAGCACCGAAGCCAGTCCGGCCCCCGCTGTTTGCGCCGCCAGGATGAGAGTGACATTGCAGTTCAGCAGTGCAGCTGTGCGAGCTTGCAACGCGCCGAAGACCACATTCGAATTGGTGTTACTGCCAGTCATGAAAGCTCCCAAAGCTCCGATCCAGGGCGAGACAAGGGGAAAAGCTAACCCTACCCCCTCTGCCAGGCCGCGTGCCAGCGCATCGGTCATCCCGCTATGTTCCATGATGACCGCCATAGCCACCATGGCGGCAATGCTCCAACTAGCTGATAAGACCCGTTCGACGGTGCCGCGCACGATGCGCCGCGTTGCGCCGGGGGCATAGCAACCGGCGCGGCGGTAGATCCAATAGGCCAGCGCCGAGACATAGAACAACACTGCCCCAGCGTGGCGAAACAGGGGGATCACCCGACCGGGGCCGGCTGCGATACGGTAACCAAGAGTGGTTTGCACCTCGGGGAAATCGAAACTGAGTTGCACCTGCCCCAGGAAGGCCTTGAGCGGAGGGATGAGCTGGATGGCCAGCGTAATCACGACAAGAATTGCATAGCCCGACAGCGCCCGCAAGACGGCGCGCCCATCGAGCTGGCCGTTCGGCTGCTTGCCATTGCGCAGCCAGCGCGCCAGGGGAAAGGCCACCAGCAAGCCGCCCAGGCTGCCCACGAATGCCCCAATCGTCCAAAGACCGGCTGTGGCAGTGAGATATTGTCCCACACCCATGACCAGCCCCAACAACGTCGCTGCCCACCACAAGCGCCGCAGCGCTACCCATCCGCCAGCGATATGCAATACCATCAGTCCGGCAAGCGGCGCCGAGATGCCGAGCAAGAGCGCTGCGTGCGGGGCAAGACTCTCGCCGGTTAGGCCGCTAGTCGCAATCAGCGCCTGAAAAGAGGACGCCAGCGACCCAAAAGTGACCGCCCAGCCATGCCCCACCGAGGGCAACAGCACCGCCGTCATCGGGTTGAAACCCATGGCAACCAAAATGGGCGAGACAACCGCCACCGGCACCCCAAAGCCGCCCACCCCTTGCAAGAAAGAGGCAAACACCCAGCCAATGAGCAAAGCCTGCAGGCCAGCGTCATGGGCGAGATGCGGCAGGGCTTGTCCAATGACGCCGATGGCCCCGGCCTCATCGGCCACACGGTATAGCAGAAAAGCCGCCCAAATGATGAGGAGAACATCGAGGGTGAGCAGCAACGCCTTACCGTGCGCCACTGCCAGCAGATCCAAACGCGCCCCAAAGAAGACCACAGCAATCAGCAGCGCAGCCGCATAACCAGCCAGGCCAGCTCTGACCGCGCTCCAGCGCAGACCCAGCATCAGGGCTAAAACCAGGGCAATGGGGGTGAGAGAAGCCAACAAGGACATACCAGCTTTGTCGCAAACGAGGTCGAGCGGGAGATCACTCCAGGGAATCCAGAATGCGTTGCAAATCTGCCGGCAGGGGAGCCTCGAAAGTGCGCGGCGCAGTTTCGCCAGGCAGAACCACGCTGAGGCGCGCGGCATGAAGAAAATGGCGATCTAGCGGCAAGGTGGGGTGTTTGCGACCGTAGACGGTATCGCCGGTCACCGGACAGCCAATGAATTTCAAATGCAGGCGGATCTGGTGAGTGCGGCCGGTTTGGGGATAGACCTCCAGCAGAGTGTGAGCGGCGAAATCGCGCAGGGTGCGATACTCGCTAATGGCCTCACGCCCCTTATCCGCTTGGGTGACGGCCATGAGCTGGCGGTGGGAGCTATGGCGCCCGATAGGGGCTTCGATGCGTCCGACCGGCGTAGGTGGGCGCCCGTCTACCAATGCCAGGTAAACCTTGTGAACCTGGCGATTGCGGAACTGATCTTGCAGCCAGTGATGGGCAGCGTCGTTCCTGGCCAGCAAGATCAAGCCGGAGGTGTCTCGGTCGAGGCGGTGGACGACCCCCGGCCGCAGCACCCCGCCAACGCCTTCCATTTCAGGCGCATGGGCCAAGACGGCATGAACCAACGTCCCGCTGGAATGTCCTGGCGAAGGGTGAACCACCATGCCAGCCGGTTTGTTGATGACCAGCACATCGGGATTTTCGAACACAACCTGAAGGGGGATCGCTTCCGGCGCAAGGTTGCTTGGCTCCGCCGGGGGGAGGCGCACCTCGAGATGGGCGCGGCCCTCGAGCAGAAAGCCCGCCTTACGAACGGTCTCTCCATTCACCTTCACCCAGCCGTCCTTGATGAGGTTCTGCAAGCGGGTGCGCGAGAGTTCCGGCAAACACGCGGTCAGATATTTATCCAGACGTTGAGGTGTCTCGTCGGCGTAATCGAAAGAGAAAATTCGCTCAGTCATGGTTGGTCGAGGCAATTAGCGACGCAAGCGCAGGGCGCGCCAAAAATCCAGGCGGCGTGCCCGCCGGTTATGGATACGCCAAAGGCGCAGGCGTAACACCAGGCGGGGAGGGGGAGATAGCTTGCCGAGCGCTGTTTCGAGCGGGATCAGGTAGCGGGCGTCGGTGGGTGAGCGGCGGGGCGGCAAAACCGGCAAATGGCGCCGGCAGCGGATTTTTTCGACAGTGCGGCGCAGCTGGGAAGCCAGACGTTCTTGCTGCAAGGCCGGCAGGTTGGAGATGACAATCAGGGCCGCGGCAATCGAAAGGGATGAATCGGCCACGTTGAAGATGGCGAAACTACCGACGGAGATGAAATCGGTGACGCTGCCGATTGACAACCGGTCGAGCAAGTTGCCAGCCGCGCCACCCAAGACCATGCCCATCGCCAGGCGAATCACCCGGTCTTGGCGGGGGATGCGCGGGTAGAAGTAGAGGACACCCAGGATGGCTAAAACGCTGAAAACGGTAAAAATCAGGCCAAACTGGGGCAACTGACCGAAGGCCATGCCGGTATTGGTGATGTGGACGATGCGGGCATAGGGTTCGAGCCAATCGCCAAAGGGATTCCACACTTCGTAGAGGGCCAGGTTACGGCGCACCCATATTTTCGTGTACTGATCCAGGGCCAGAATCAGCCCGCCAATCAACAATAAGAAGGCGTAATCGCGCAGGTATCTTCTCAAAATCGTCTCCCGCCAGTATGGCATTTGCACCGAGAGCGGTACAAACTGGCTGTATAGGCGTGATAGGATTGCAAAATGCACCCAATTTTACCGCAGTGGAGGCGGGCTTAGGCTCGCGGGTCGGAGCAGTTTTGCTCTTTGAGCGGCAGCCAAACGCAAAAGGTGGTGCCTTTGTTGGCGGCGGAATTGACTTCGATGCGGCCGCCGTGGTTGCGCACGATCCAGTAGGCGATGGAAAGCCCGAGGCCAAAGCCTTTGCCGTCTGCCGAGCGGGTGCGCGACTTCTCGCCGCGGTAGAAGCGCTCGAAGAGATGGGGCATGTCTTCGGGGGGGATGCCGGGGCCGGTGTCGCTCACTGTCAGGCGCGCCTGGTTGGCGGTCTTGCCCAGGCTGACGATGACCTGCCCTCCGGCGGGGGTATATTGAATGGCATTGCCGATGAGGTTGACCAGCACTTGTTTGAGGCGGTCGGGGTCGCCGCACACCAGCACCTGATCAATCTCGCCGATCTTGAGGGTGAGTTTGTCGCCGGCCAAGACGCGCATGGGTTGGAGAGCCTCGAGCAACAAGGTGTCGAGTTCGACCGTCTGGCGCGCCAGGGGCAAGCGGCCAGCTTCGGCTTGGGCGAGCAAGAGCAGGTCGCCTACCAGGCGCGTGAGGCGGTCTACTTCGGTTTCGATGCCATTGAGCGACTCCTCATCGCTGCAGCCCATGCGCCGCAGCAAGGCGACGTTGCCTTTGATAACGGTGAGGGGGGTACGCAATTCATGGCCAACATCTGCCATGAAACGGCGTTGTTGGTGGAAGAGGTTTTCGAGGCGTCCGAGCGTCTGGTTGAAGGCGTTGATGAGCTGGCCGACCTCGTCGGCGGGCAGGCCCTGAGAGGGGATGCGCCGTGAGAGATCGTCGGCGCGGGTGATGGTGAGAGCCAGACGGGTGACTTCCTTGAGCGGCAAAAGCGCCTGGCGGGTGCTAAACCAGGCAGCCAGGCCGGCCACGCTGATCGCCATCAGGGTGCCGGAGGCCAGCGCCATCAGCAAGGTCTGCTGGATAGCATCTACAATCGTGAGTTTGGCGCCCACTTGCAAGATACCCACTGGCCGCTTGCCGACTTGTAGGGGTACCGTTAGGACGCGCAGGTGAACGTTGCCCAGGAAGGTATCATTGAAAAGCGGGCGGCTGGATTGATAGCCAACGGGATCGAGGGGGCGGCTGGTGGGTGTATTGGGAGAGGCGCGTAAGCGCTTTTGCCGGTCCCAAAGCTGGACGTACACATCTGCGGGCAACTCTGTCGAAGGCAGGGGAACAATGACCAGGTCGCCGCTGGCATCGAGGCGGGTGTTCTTGAGAATGTCGGTGGCCGTCTTGCGCAAGGTTGCGTCAACCTGCTGAGTGGCAGTGACACTCACCGAGACGTAAACCGCCACCCCGAACAAGAGCAGGATGCCCCCCACCAGGGTGATATACAAAAGCGTGATGCGGCTGCGCAGCGACATCGTGCAACGCTTCTCCCGGCCACTTTGCAGGCGAGAGTAGCTCAGGAGGTTTCTCGCAACACGTAGCCCACTCCCCGGACGGTGTGCAACAAGCGCGGTTCATTGTTGGCCTCGAGTTTTTGTCGCAAATAGCGCATATAGACTTCGATGATGTTGCTTTCGCCGCCGAAATCATAGCCCCACACGCGGTCGAAGATCATATCGCGGGTGAGCACCTGGCGAGGGTGGCGCATGAACAATTCGAGAAGGTCATATTCTTTGGCGGTAAGGGGAATGATGCGCTCGCCGCGTGAAGCTTGGCGGGTGCCTGTATCGAGGGATAAATCGGCAAAACGCAGCACTTGCGGGCGGTTGGGTTGAGCGCGGCGCAACAGGGCGCGGATGCGCGCCAGCAATTCGTCCAGGTTGAAAGGCTTGACCATGTAATCATCGGCGCCCATATCCAGTCCCTGCACGCGGTCGGTGACAGAGTCCTTGGCGGTTAGGATGAGAATAGGCACGCTGCCTCCGGCGCGCAAGCGGCGGCACACTTCCAAGCCATCCAGACCAGGGAGCATCAAATCCAAAACGACCAGGTCGGGAGGGTTGTCACGCGCCAAAGCCAAGCCGCTTGTGCCGTCCAAGGCAGTATCCACCTGATAACCGTCATAAGCCAACCCCCGGCGAAGGAAGCGTTGGATCGCTTCGTCATCCTCAATGATCAAAATTCTGGAACCCATAAGCCCTCCTGAATGGATTTGGCAAACACCGATGCAAAAGAGAACGCCCGAACAACAAGCCATACAGGTTTGCTCGGCTAGGTTGAATATACCACAGGCCGACAAAATCACAAAGGCCGCCTGGCCAGGCGGCCTTTGCAGGGCAGGGGATTGAATTACTTGATTTCGACCGTTGCGCCGGCAGCTTCGAGCTTGGCCTTGGCGTCGTTGGCGACTTCTTTGGAGACGGCTTCCAGGATTTTGGAGCCGGGTGTTTCGGTTACATCTTTGGCTTCCTTGAGGCCCAGGCTGGTCAATTGGCGGACGACTTTGATGACCTCGATTTTCTTGGCGCCGGCGTCTTTGATGATCACGTCGAACTCGGTCTTTTCCTCGACAGGTTCAGCGGCGGCGGCAGGGGCCGGGCCGGCGGCAGCCGCGGCAACAGCCACAGATGCGGCGGCAGAAACGCCCCACTTCTCTTCCAGTTTTTTGACCAATTCAGCAGCTTCAAGTACAGAGAGAGCGCTCAGCTCCTCAACCAGTTTATTCAGATCAGCCATTTCGAACTCCTTGATTAGAAAGATTATGAGATTTTATGTTTGTTGTTTGTTGACAGCGGCAGGGGCGGTCACGCGCCTGCCAATCAGTTGGCTGCTGCCGCAGGTTCGATGTGAGCCTGAATGACAGCCGCCAGCGAGCGGGCCGGCTCAGCCAGGGTACGCACCAATTTGCCGGCCGGTGCGAGTAAGACGCCCAGTAACTGAGCGCGCATCACCGGCAACGGCGGCATTTCTGCCAAGGCTTTGACGCCGTCGGCGCTGATGGGTTGCCGGTTGAGATAGCCGCTCTTGACTTTGAAGAATTCCGAAGTGCGAGCAAATTCTGCCACGGCTTTGGCGGCCGAGGGTGCGTCTTCGAAAGCAAAGACAACGGCTGTATCGCCTTCGAATTGACCTTCTTGCACCGGCCAACCGGCTTGCTTCAAAGCCAGCTTGCCGAGGGTGTTTTTGACGATGTGGAATCCGGCGCCAGCCTCGCGCATTTTGGCGCGCAAAGCATCGAATTCTTTCATCGTAAGCCCCTGGTACTCTACCAGGATCAACGCCTGGCTGCGGTTGAGCCATTCTTGATACTGGGCAACAAGTTCCTGTTTACGCTCTTTTGAAATAGCCAAAGTTGTCACCTCCTTTCTCAACAAAAAGTCTTTGCCTGACGCAGGCGCCGGGCAAAGACTTTTTGAGCTCCGTTTGGGGTAGCCCTGGGCATGAGTCTTCACCTCGGCAGGAATTTAAGCTGACGGCGTCGAGACCGTTTGCTACCGCAGCGCCTGCTGTCTTCGGCGAACGAATTGGGTATTCTAGCCAGAGCCGGTCAGGCTCCGGCAAGGTGTTTACTCGCGGACCTCCATGTTTTGTGCTTGGACGGGGTCTACTTTGATGCCTGGTCCCATGGTGGTAGCCAGGGTAAGGCGCTTGATGTAAGTGCCCTTCAAGGAGGCTGGTCGAGCTTTCTTGACGGCTTCCACGAGCGCTGCCAGGTTGTCGTAGAGTTGCTCGACGCTGAAAGAGGCTTTGCCAATGGGGACGTGCAGGTTGGAGGTCTTGTCGACGCGGAATTCGATGCGCCCGGCTTTGGATTCGCGGATAACGCGGGGGAGGTCTTCTGCCGGTACGACCGTGCCCGCTTTGGGGTTGGGCATCAAGCCACGCGGGCCGAGGATGCGCCCCAAGCGGCCCACCTTACCCATCAAATCAGGGGTGGCCACGGCGACATCGAAATCCGTCCAGCCGCCCTGAATCTTGGCGATCATTTCATCGCCGTCGGCCACGTAATCGGCGCCAGCCTCGCGGGCCAGGGTTGCGCCTTCGCCTTGGGCGAAGACCAGGACGCGCACGGTTTTGCCCAGGCCATGCGGCAGAACGACGACGTCGCGCACCTGTTGTTCGGCATGGCGGGGGTCTACACCCAGGCGGAAATGCGCTTCGACTGTTTCGTCGAATTTTGCGGTGGCGGTTTCCTTGAGCAGGGCAATGGCTTCGCTGGGGGTGTACCAGCGTTCCTGCGCTACTTTGGCAGCCGCCGCCAGATATTTTTTACCGTGTTTAGCCATATGTCTCCTTTGTGGTGCTGACGGGTGGGTGACACCCTCCCACGAATTCAGTCCTCAATCGTGAGGCCCATGTTGCGGGCCGTGCCCTCGATTTGCTTGATGGCGCCTTCGAGGTCCACGGCGTTCAAGTCTTTCATTTTCAGCTCAGCGATCTCGCGAATTTGTTTGCGCGTGACCTTGCCCACCTTCTCCCGGTTGGGGGCGGCTGAGCCTTTCTCGATGCCAGCCGCTTTTTTGAGCAAGACCGCGGCAGGTGGCGTTTTGAGAATAAAGGTGAACGACCCATCGGTGTAGATGCTGATCTCGGCCGGGAGAATTTCACCCACTCGGTTTGCCGTGCGGGCATTGTATTCCTTGCAGAAGGCCATCAGGTTGATGCCGTGCCCAGCCAGAGCCGGGCCGATGGGGGGTGCAGGGTTGGCTTTGCCAGCCTGAATCTGCAGTTTGACGATTGCTTTCAGTTTCTTAGCCACAGATTTTTCTCCTTGGTGGTGTTGGCGGGTATGGATACCCTCCCACAATCTTCAACAGCCATCAGAGACTTGACGGCTGGTTACTACGCTTTCTCCACTTGCAAAAAGTCCAACTCGACCGGTGTTTCGCGGCCGAAGAAATTGACCATCACTCGGACCTTGGCGCGCTCCATATCAATCTCGGAAACCGTGCCGCGGAAGTCATTGAAGGGGCCATCCACGATGCGCACGCGTTCTCCTGGGCGGAAGGTCACTTTGATGCGCGGCGCTTCGGCTTCCATCCGTTTGATGATCTGAGCGACTTCCTCCGGCCGCAGGGGCGTGGGGGTATTCCCCATCCCAACGAAGCCGGTCACCCCAGGGGTGTTGCGCACCACATACCAGGATTCTTCGGTCAGGATCATGTTGACGAGGATATAGCCAGGGAAAACCCGTCGTTCGACCGTGCGGCGCTTGCCCTCTCTGACCTCGATTTCTTCTTCGGTGGGGACGACGATATCGAAGATTTTGTCTTTCATCCCCATGCTCTCGATGCGCTGCTCGAGGTTGTAACGAACTTTGTTCTCGTAACCAGAATAACAATGCACCACGTACCAGGCGCGCTCATCTTCTGTCTGCGGCAAGGTCGCTTGCCCGCTCTGGTTTTCCGCCGGCAGATTGGCCTGAGGAGCATCAGTTTCGGCAAGGGTCTGCCGTATGCTGTTGCTCTGCTCAGCCTGATTCAGCTCATTATCCTGGTCAGTATCGCTCATTCTAACTTCCACTCTGCCACAAACATCTTTCGCCAGCAGTGGCGACACACAAAGCTCAGCCGCCCAAAATCAGTCTGAACAACTGGGCATATAGAAAATCCATCAAGCCCAGGAACAAACCAATGACGATGATGACAGCCAGGACAATCTTGGTCAGGTTGAAGGCTTCCTGGCGGGTAGGCCAGGAGACTTTGCGCAACTCACCCACGGTTTCTTGGATGAAGCGCTGAGAGCCCTGAACGAAGCGCTGCAAAAAATTGGGCTTGGTATCAGCCACCTTGTTCCTCCGTTTTACGGTTAAAACGCCGCCTCTTGCAGACGGCGTTTTCAGGAAAACTCCTGAGGCAGGCCAGGCAGGAATCGAACCCACAACCCCCGCTTTTGGAGAGCGGTGCTCTGCCAAATTGAGCTACTGGCCTAGTGTGGGGCGGTTCGAAACCGCCCGCTACTTCGTCTCCCGATGAAGGGTATGTTTGCGGCAGCGCCGGCAGTATTTCTTGAACTCCAGGCGCCCCGGATCGTTGCGACGATTCTTCTCCGTCGTGTAATTACGCTCTTTGCACTCGGTGCAAGCCAGCGTGATGATGGGACGAATATCTTTCTTAGAAGCCATAAGACTTTCTCGGCAGGGCTACCCAGCGGCCCAGCCCTGCCTCTCCTCGTTACGCCAAAATTTTCGTGATCACGCCGGCGCCAACCGTCAGACCACCTTCGCGGATCGCAAACTTCGACCCTTGTTCCAACGCCACCGGCACAATCAGC
>Ga0209018_1002429_pt1 | contig 13240 bp, 13 predicted proteins | sample YNPBryBLVA2012_FD_185814 | JGI IMG/M metagenome (GOLD analysis project Ga0209018, IMG submission 185814) | Anoxygenic and chlorotrophic microbial mat microbial communities from Yellowstone National Park, USA - YNP Bryant BLVA 2012 (SPAdes)... ...
AATTGACCAACCCCGAATCGGCTGCAATATGCTAAAATGGCACATCCACCCAAATTCTGGAAGGTCTCTATGAAAAACGTCATTCGGCCTATCAAAGGCACCCGTGATTTCTACCCCGAAAACATGGCCGTGCGCAACTGGCTGTATCAAACCGCCCGCCAGGTCTCGGAAGCCTTTGGTTACCAGGAATACGAAGGCCCCATCCTCGAATCGCTCGAACTGTACGCCGCCAAATCTGGCGAAGAGCTGGTCAAGGAACAAGCCTATGTCTTCCCCGACCGCGGCGGCGACCAGATCACCCTGCGCCCTGAACTGACGCCCACGCTGGCGCGCATGATTGCCCAACGCCAGCAACAACTGGTTTACCCCCTGCGCTGGTGGTCTTTTGGCCCCTTCTGGCGTTACGAAAAACCCCAAAAAGGCCGCACGCGGGAATTCTTCCAGTGGAACATTGACATGATCGGCGTGGATACCCCCGAAGCTGACGCCGAATTGATTGCCATCCTGGTCACTTTCTTCCAAAAAGTCGGCCTGACGCCTCAGCAAGTCAATGTTCTGGTCAACGACCGTCGGCTGATGGATGTCCAATTGACCGAGTTGGGCATTCCTGCCGAGCGGCGTGCGGCTGTCTCCAATTGGATTGACCGGCGTGACAAGCTTTCTGCCGACGAATGGACAGCCTATGGCCGCGACATCGGCCTCGACGCCGCGCAACTGCAAGGGGTCCAGGCCATGTTGGAGGATCTGGCTCTGTGGCAGCGCTCCCCCGAACTCAGACGTCTCTTCGATGCCCTGCGTACCTACGGCGTTAGCGAGTATGTGCGCTTCGACCCCAACGTGGTGCGCGGCCTGCTGTATTACACCGGCACCGTCTGGGAAGCCTTCGACGTGCGCGGCGGGGTACGCCGCGCCATTATGGGCGGCGGACGTTACAACAACCTGATGGCTGACGTAGGCGGCGACCCCCTGCCGGCAGTGGGCTTTGCCATGGGGGACGTAGTCATTTCTCTCATCCTCGATGAACTCGGCCTGTTGCCCAAAGGCGGCAATGTGTCCCCGGCTGCGGTGCTGGTCACTGTCTTCGACGCCGAACGGATGCCAGCCTCGCTCGAACTGGCCACCGAATTGCGCCGCGCCGGCTTCAATGTCGCCTGCCATCCCGAAGTGGTCAAACTCCCCCGCCAGTTCAAATATGCTGACCGCATGGGAATACGCCTGGCTGCGGTCATCGGCCCTGATGAGGCTGCCACCGGCCAGGTGACCATCAAGGATTTGCAGCGGGGCCTCCAGCAGACAATCGCCCGCAGCGACGCCCCCGCGCTGATCGGCAAATGGCTTGCTGACAACCCGTCTTCATGATAGAATTGCCCCCGCTGATCGAAAGCTGACGCGGTGGGTGTAGCTCAATGGCAGAGCACTTGACTGTGGATCAAGGTGTTGTGGGTTCGACCCCCATCACCCACCCCAAAATCCCTCTCGCCTAAAGGGAGGTGCCTCTCGATAAAGTGCAGGGCTGTGCGAAGTGACCACAGCCCTGCTTCGTTTCTCCCGGCGGCTTGCTGCCCTGTCTATTTGCAGGACACGACGCAATTGCGCCCGCGCTCTTTGGCGAGATGTTCAGCCTGATTGGCGCGGTCAATCAGGGCCGAAAGATCCTCCATCGCTGGGGTCAAAGCGGCTACACCCACGCTCACCGTCATGCCCAATTCGCCCCAGCTTGTCGGCACGCGCTGGGCCTCGATGTTGACGCGCAGTCGTTCGGCGATGTGCCAGGCCACCTCTATCTCGATTTCTGGCAGGAGCACCACGAATTCCTCGCCCCCATAGCGCGCCACCAGATCAACGGCGCGCACACTCGCTTGACTGACTTTGGCCACGGCGCGCAGAACTTTGTCCCCCACAGCGTGGGAGTAACGGTTGTTGAAGCGGCGAAAATGGTCAATATCGAAGAACAGCGCGGATAGCGAGCGGTCGAAACGATGGGCGCGTTCGACCTCACGGTTGCCTAACTCGAACAGGCCGCGCCGGTTGTACAGGCCGGTCAGCTCATCCACGATTGCCAGGTGTTGCACCTGGGCAAACAAGCGCGCATTTTCCAGGGCGATGGCTACCTGGTTGCTGAAAATTTCCAGCGCTCGCAGCGTATCAGCGTCGGGGCGGCGGCCATTCAGCGGCGCATCCACCCACAACAGGCCCACGATCTCGCCCTTTCGCAATTCAATCGGGATAAAAAGGGCATCATCGGGGTCCCAGGCGTCCTCGGCCTGCAGTTTCGACCAATTCGGGTCGGCAGCCAACGGGTTGTACGTGGGACCATTGAAGTCCCGCTCCCAATCAATGGTCCCTGCTGGGATGAAGTAGCACCGCCCATGGCGGAATTCTTCCCGCATCAGGGCGGCAATCTCTTCCGGAGCGTAGCTGGCTCCTCTCAGGGCTTCTTGTCCCTCGGCGCTCAGACCTGCAAAGACATGCAGGGTGAACTTGCCTGTCGTCTCGTCGAGCAGATTCAGCACGACGGCGTCGAAACCCAGGGCCTGGCGCGCCGCTTTGACGATTTCCTCCAGCGCAGCGTTCGTGTCTTCATGCAGACGCAGGAAATCGCCCACTGTCAGGATTTGCGCCAGCAGGTTGTTTTGCCGCTGGAGTTGCTCGTTCGACCAGCGCAAGCGGTTCTCGGCTTGTTTGAGAGCGGTGATGTCCGTCAGAATGGCCAGCGCGCCGATGAACTGCTTGTCTTCCGTGAAACTGGGGGTGGCGCTGACCAAGAGTTGGCGGTGTTCCCCATCCGGTCGGATGATCTCAACCTGGTAGGTGCTTTTCTCCCCGCGGCGGCGGATGGCCGTTTGGGCGCGGAGGATAGCATAATTGGCGTCGTCAGTAAAATTGCGCAGGTCTTGTCCAAAGAGCTGGCCCGCCCCAACGCCGAAGATCGTCTCGGCGGCGGGGTTGGCAAACAGAAATTTCTCGTCGCCATCCACGATACAGATGCCCTCTCCCAGATTTTCGATCAACAGCCGGTAGTTGGCCTGGCTTTCTAGCAGCACATCGGACATGCGTTCGCTTTCGATAACTTCCTCGGTCATCACGATTCCGCAGAGATTGCACATTTGCCGTAGCGGCCAGTCCTGGCCCCGCCTGCCCAACACTCCAGGCCGCCAATGGCCTCATATAGCCTATAGGCCTCGAACTGTGCACACCGTGGCGAGCAGCCCAAGCGCTTGCCCTGGACGAGGGTAGGCCGCCTGTGAGCAGGGCTGGCGAGGTGGGTGAGAGCCTTCGAAATCATTTTATCCCTTAATCTTACCGTGCGTTGCTAATATGTCAATTGCTGCAATATCTTTTGCCAATGCTGCTGGCAGTCTGTATCCGCAATCCAGCGTGTCAGTTTCGCTATTCTCGGCGCGCCGCGGGGGTACAAGCGCCCAAGCTCAGGTATAATCAGAACACAGCCTTGGCTGTGGTGCTTTGTGACTGACCTTTCCCATCCTGTTACCGCAGGCGAGGCCCAGCGATCTCAGCCTTGTCACAATTATAGCGCTTTAGGCAGCGCCTGGCAATTACGACGAAACCTGCGCCGCCAAGTTGCGTTATATCTTCGTAGGCTCAGCGTCAGGTCTGATGAGTCAGTGGCAGTGACGGCTTGGCTGGGCCTCAGCGGGTTCTGTTTGCCGCACGGCCTGCTTGCCAGAAAACGCTGAAACCACTCACTCGTTAGCTAAGGAGGTGGCCATGTATCGAAGGTTGTTTTGGGGATTGTTGTTGGTCTTGCTAGGTGTGGTCTTCCTGCTCGACCAATTGGGGGCGTTCGAGCCGTTGGGGGTGAGTGCCTGGGAGTTGTTGTGGCCACTGGCCCTTATTCTGCTGGGTTTGTGGATTCTGTTGGGGCGGTTCTTGCGCCCCAAGCCGATTAGCGGCCATGCCGTCATCCCGCTGCAAAATGCTCGCCGCGCCCACATCAAGATTCGCCATGGGGCCGGCGAGCTCAACGTCGCCGGCGGGGCCGAGAGCGGCGCGCTCGTTTCGGGCGATTTTGCCGGCGGGCTGGATTATGAGACGGACATCGAAGATGACCAACAGTTCCTCAGAATGCGCATGCCCCCCCAGTCGGCTGCTTGGGTTGGAGATGTGGATTTCTCGCTGGATTGGACGATAAAGCTGACCAACGAGATACCCTTGACCTTGAAAATCAACACTGGCGCCAGCAAGAGTTCCCTGGACCTCTCGGAACTCATCGTTACCGAACTCAAATTGCGCACCGGCGCCAGCGCCACAGACCTGATTTTGCCGGCCAGAGCTGGCTTGACCCGTGTGGAAATTGACGCCGGGGCTGCTTCGGTGAATGTTCGCGTCCCGGCAGGAGTGGCCGCTCGGATTACCGCCTTGGCTGGACTAAGCACGATTGATGTGGATACGGCGCGCTTCCCGTCACTGGCAGAGCGCTATCAATCGCCAGATTATGACACCGCAGTCAACAAGGCTGATGTGATCATCAAAGCCGGGGTTGGCACGGTGGACATTCGCTGAGGAGGCTGTCATGGGCTGTGCAGGTTTAGTGCTCGGTTTGTTTGTAATGACCGGTGTTCTATTGGCGTTGATTCCTTTCTTCAACCTGCTCAACTGCGTTGTATTGCCGTTGGCCGTTTTGGGCGCAGTGCTTTCGCTGGCCGACTTGGTGCGCCAGAAATCGCCCGATGAGGGTCGCTGGTCGGCCATTGTGGGATTGGTCTTGAATGGGTTGGCTTTGCTCATCGGGCTGGTGCGCTTCCTCATCAGCCTGTTGACCACCGGCGGGCTTGTGTAAACCTACAGACGAGGTCTCTGTGAATTTCACTGAGCAGCGTACTGCCGAGGGCATCCTGTTTACCGATCAATACCAGTTGACGATGGCGCAACTGTACTATCGGCTGGGCCTGCACGAGAAACGGGTGCAGTTCGATCACTACTTCCGCGAATACCCCAATTACGGTTTGCATAAGGCTGGTTACTGCATTAATGCTGGTTTGGAGTGGCTGCTGGATTGGATGGATACGGCCTATTTTCGCGATTCCGATGTCGCTTACTTGCGCACCCAGCGTGGGCGCGCCGGCCAGCGAGTGTTTGCGGATGACTTTCTGACCTGGCTGCAGCGGCATGGCAATTTCAGCGGGATTAGCATGCAGGCTATTCCTGAAGGGCGGGTGATTCACCCCAATACTCCGATCACGGTGGTGCAAGGGCCGCTGGCCATGGCGCAAATCCTCGAGACGCCGCTGCTCAACCAGCTCAACTACCAGATTCTCATTGCCACCAAAGCCGCCCGCATTCGTGAAATCGGCCGCGGCCAACTCATGCTCGAATTCGGCATGCGGCGCGCTCACGACCGAGGGGCCAATGCCGGGGCGCGGGCAGCCCTCATCGGCGGCGCAGATTTTTCCTCCAACGTTGGCATCTCTCACCTCTTGGGCTTTCCCCCAAAAGGCACCCATGCCCACAGCCTGGTGCAGTTGTTCATCTCCCTGGGGCAAACTGAGCTGGACGCCTTCCGCGCTTACGCCGACCTCTATCCCGATGATTGTCTCTTGCTGGTGGACACCATCAACACGCTCGAAAGCGGCATCCCCAACGCCATTCGCGTTTTCGAAGAATTGCGCCGCAAAGGGCATGAGCCGGTGGGCGTGCGGCTGGATTCGGGCGATTTGGCCTATCTCAGCATCCAGGCCGCCCGCCAACTCGACCAAGCTGGTTTCCCCAATGTGGCCATCGTTCTCTCGAACAACCTCGATGAACTGGTTATCTGGCAGATTATCACCCAAATTCAGGCCGAAGCGCCCCGCTATGGGGTGGACCCCGAACGGCTAGTGAGCCGCCTGGTCTATGGGGTGGGGACGCGGCTCATCACCTCTTGGGGCGACCCCGCCCTGGGAGGGGTTTACAAGCTGGTGGCTGTCCACCACGAGGGCGAGTGGCGTCCGGCGATCAAAGTCTCCGAATCGCCTTCCAAAACCCCCAATCCCGGCCACAAGCGCGTGTGGCGTTTGTACGATCAGCGCGGTAAAGCCACCGCCGATTTGCTCACCCTCGACGATGAGACGCCAGAAAGCATGCCACGCCTGACCCTGCGCCACCCCACCGACCATACCCGCTTGCGTCACCTGGACAAGGCTGCCCTATCGCAGATCGAGCCGCTGCTCGAAGACGTGTTGGTGGATGGACGGCGCTTGGCAGAAAGCCCTAGCATCGAAACCATGCGCCAACGCCGTATCGCTGATGTCGAACGCCTCGACCCCGGCGTGCGCCGCCTCATGAATCCGCACATTTATCACGTCTCCTTATCCCAACGCCTGTGGGACCTCAAACAGCGTTTGATCCTAAGCGCTTACCAGGAGGCCTCGAGCAGGGCTTTGGGCGAGCAAGAGTAGAGCGCCTTCGAGCAATTTGGCAGCGTTTATTGAAGCTTTGGATACACAATTCTGGAGGAGTTTGCTATGAAAATTCTCGCTTCACGTCTCTTTTGGGGGATGTTGCTCATCGCCGGTGGGTTGATTTTCTTGTCGCAGAATTTGCTCAACTTCGAACTGTCCGATGTCTTCTGGGGGAGCGCCATGGGGATTGTGGGGCTGGCGTTTCTCTCCCTGGTGATTGGCGACCGGCGCAAGTGGTGGGCGCTTATCCCCGGCTTGATTCTGCTCGTTTTGGCCGTTGTTACCTTGTTCCCTTCGTTGATCGGGATGTGGACGGATACGCTGCTCTTGGGGGGGATTGGCCTGGCTTTCTGGGTGGTTTACCTGCTCAACCTGCGCAACTGGTGGGCAATCATCCCCGGCGGTGTGCTGGTCACGCTGGCGGTCGTTACCGCCCTGCCCGATTTTGGCGTGTTGAGCAGGGCAATTTTCTTCTTCGGCCTGGGCATAACGTTCACCCTGGTGGGAGTCCTGCCCAATGGGCAAGGGCGTATGTCCTGGGCCTTCATCGCCGCTCTGATCCTGATGTTGGTAGGTTTGTTGACCTTGGGTTTCGTTGTCGAAATCATCAAATACCTTGGGCCGCTGGCCCTGATTATGCTGGGCCTGTGGTTGATCCTGCGCTCCTTGCGCCGCTAGCGGAGTAGCCTGATCCATGGACAAGCGACTGTATCGCAGCACGCGAGATGTCCTGCTCGGCGGGGTATGTGGCGGCCTGGCACAGTACTTGGGCATCCCTGTCCTCCTCGTACGGGCATTTTTCATCCTCTTTGCTCTAACCAATGGCCTGGGGGTGTTGGTTTACCTGCTGCTGTGGCTGATCGTTCCGCGCGACGACCTGCATCGCCGCGCAAGCCTGCACGAGGTCGCCCGCTCGGCGGCTGGCGAAATCGCCGAGCATGCCCGCAATTTGGGCGACGATTTGCGCCAGGCGGTCATCCGCCCCAATCCGCAAGCCCGCATCTTTATCGGCGCGAGCTTGCTTTTGACGGGGATTTTCTACCTGTTGCAACAACTGGATTTGCCCTGGTTGCGCTGGCTTGATCCCAACTTGCTGTGGCCAGCGCTGCTTATTTTGGCCGGCCTGGCGCTGCTTTTGCGCCACCCTCGAGATGAGTAACCCTGTAGAGAAGGAGTTTGAGATGGCTGAGACCTCCTCCGACACGAGACGACCGACCCGCTTTCACGGCAGCGTCATCTTCCCCCTGATTCTGATCACGTTGGGAATTGTGTTTTTCTTGAACAACACCGGCGCGTTGAGCAGCAGCGCCTGGGATGTGATCGTCAAATTGTGGCCCTTGCTGTTGATCGCTCTGGGGCTGGATGGCATCCTGCGCCGCCAGGGTGTGGCCGGGCCGATATTCTGGCTTGGCTTAGGAACGGTGTTGGTTCTGAGTAATTTCGAAATCCTGGCCTGGAGTTTTTGGGATGTTTTGCTGCGCCTGTGGCCGGTTTTGCTCATCGCCATCGGCGTGGACATCGCTTTTGGACGCCAACAAACTGTGTGGGGAGCGATCCTCGCTTTCGTGATCATCGTCATCGTGCTGGCGGGCGCCCTGTTGTTAGCAGGCCTCGGCACGCCTACGGTGGATGAGCCGATATCTTACTCTGCCGAGGGCCTCTCGCATCTCAGCGCCAATCTCTATCCAACGGTTGGCGACCTGCGGATCGAAGCCTTGCCCGAAAGCGGCCCTGTCGTCTTGCAGGGTGTTCTGCACAAACGTCAGGGTGAGACGGTCAACAAGCAATTTTCCCCCGATGGCAGCCTTACCCTGCGCAGCGAGGGCTTTCAGTCTTTCTACCCGCGCGGCGGCCACACCTCCTGGGGTTGGGAGCTTGCCTTTGCCCCGGCGCTTCCCCTTGACTTGCAAGTGAGTCAGGGGGTTGGGACGGTCAATCTGGATTTGACGGACCTCCTCATCCGCAATTTGAACATCAACTTGGGCGTTGGCGATATTGTGGTGATTCTGCCCCAAAGTGGTCAATTCACTGCCGCCATTGAGGGCGCGGTGGGCCAGATAACCATTCTCGTCCCCAAGGGCGCCGTGCTGAAGATCACCTCCGACACCGCTCTGGCCAATTTGCGCCTCCCCGACGACTTCATCCAGCGCGACGACGGCTACGTCTCGCCTGCCTACGAGCAAGGTGCAGTCAAGCTCATCACCCTGAATTTGAGCCAGGCGGTTGGCACCATCACGGTCGAGTACCGTTGAGCGTTCAACCAGCGCTGTCCGATTGACTGACCAACAAGTACAGGAACATGCTGACCATCAACACCGTCGCCGCCAGCAGGATGATGCCAAAGAACCACATCCCCAGCGAGCTGACCAGCAGCGCCATCAACACAATGACGCTCAACACCCGCATCCAGCGTTCCACCTCCTGACCGCGCCGCGAGCGCGGCGGGTTGGCCCACACCATCACCAAACCTCCCAGGATGCCCGCCAGGCATATCCCCAGGGCCAGCGCGTAAACCTGACGCCCGCTCAGCCAGGGGATGTCCAGGTATAAAATCCCACAATTGGCCTGGCGGAACGGCTCGGAAGCGATGGGGAAGAGGAGCACATCGGCGAAGGCAAACAGCCCCCAATCCACATCCTCGGCGCTCACCGGCCAGACGATTTGCCCTTTAGCGCCGGGGGACAGCTCGATCGTCTGGCTTTCTTCGCGGAAGATTGTGCGGCTAAAGGTGGCCTGCGCCCGCACCTGCAGCGTGCGGGGGGTGGGATTTTTGACCGTGAGTTGAATCACGTCCCCTTGCGCAGCAGTCAAGAAGAAGGGGCATTCCAGGCCGTGCAGAGGGGCGCTGGTCCATTTGGTAAAGTAGAGGGCGGCCTCGAGGTTGGGCCAGGCTATGCCTAAGGTGAGGGCGATGCCCAACAGGATGCTGAGCGAAAAGACCAGCGCGCCGCCAAACAGCACTGCTCGACGTTTGAGGCTCATGGCATCTTCCCTTCGAGGACGGCGGCAGTCGAGGCCAGCAAGTTTTCGAGCGCTTGGTAGGGCATGGCCCCCCCGCCCTGAGCGAGGATCGCATCTCCTCCGCCGCGCCCGCCCAATGGGGTCAACAGGCGGGTGAGCAGCTCACGGGCATTGCAGCCGCTAGCCGGCGCACAGGCCACTGCCAGCGAAGCTTTCTGCCCATCGTGGCAGGCCAGGACGGCCACGTAGCCCGCCATTTGTTTGAATTCATTCGCCAGGGCGCGCAGCTCTGCCGCCGACCGATGACCCAAAGACACCGCCACCAGCCGCACGCTGCCGATGGCCTCTGCCGCCTGAGCCAGGCGCTGGGCCTCGGCGGCCAGTCTTTCCAGGCGCAGGGTGTCTAATTCCCGTTGGGCGGCTTTCAATTGATCGTTGAGGCGAGCCACCGCCGCAGGCAGCTCTTGGGGATGGGTGTTCATCTGTCCTGCCAGCGCGTTGACCACGCCATAGAGGGTGCGGTAATGCTCCAACGCCTGGCAACCGGCCACGAAATGCACCCGCAGTTTGTCGTTCACCCGTTCAGTCTTGACGATCTTCACCAGGCCAATCATGCCAGTTGCGCTCACATGGGTCCCGCCGCAGGCCGACCAATCGAAGCCGGCGATTTCCACCACCCGGATGTTTTCGCTGACCTTGGGCGGCCAACGCATGGGCAACTGGCGCAATTCCTCCGCAGTGACGAAGCGGGATGTCACCGCACGGTTCTCGAAGATGATTTGATTGGCCAAGTCTTCGGCGGCATCGAGCTGTTGGCGCGGCAGAATGTCGGCGGCCAGGTCAACTGTGGAAGGCGTGTAGCCGTTGATGTTGGCCGAAAGCGAGTCAATCTCGAAGAGCCGTAAGAAGCATTGCGAAAGCAGGTGCTGGGCCGTATGGTGCTGCATGTGCCTTAGACGGCGCTCGCGGTGGATGTGGGCGCGGGCTGGGCCGTGGGGGATCGGCCGGTCGAGCACGTGCAGGATGCGCCCGGCGGTTTCGTCTTTGAAAACCTCCAGCACCGCGGCTTCGCCGAGGCTGCCGGTATCGTGTTCTTGCCCGCCGCCGGTAGGGTAGAAATAGCTGCGCGATAGCTGCGCGGCAAGGCGGCCATCGGGCAGGGTGTGGATAGCCTCGACGATGGTCTCGAAGTCGAGGGTATCAGGTTCTTGCAGATAAAGCAGTTGGTTGATGAGAGTGTTTGGCGTCATAGGTTCAGGTAAGGGAAGTGCGCGCTGTGACGACCAGATTGGGGCTGGTTGGGGGGTCGAAGGGTGTGCCATCCAGGCCGCCGAAGCAGGTGATTTGGACGAAGCCGGCAGCTTGCAGCCGCCTGGTGAGTTTATCTTGTGGTTGCGGCGCCAGGCGGGTGGCGGTGACCGCTTGCTGCCATGGGCCACCTTGCTCGCGTTGCAGCGTGACGATGTTGAATGTGAGCAGGCCATCGGTGTCGAAATCGTAGAAGCGCAAGAAGAGCCATTCTCTTTCGCCCTGGCGATGGGCTTGCGGCTCCATCCAGCGTTGGCGGTGCGTCAGGACGGCGTCGAAGTTGCGGTTTTGGATGAGCAACAGACCGCCGGGGCGCAGGCAGGTGTGGAAGTCGGTCAGGGCGGCCGAGAGGGAGGCGGCGTCGAGCAGGTGGGGCAGTGAATTGCCCAGGCATAGCAGGGCGTCGAAGGCATGGGCGCCAAACGCGGCGCTCAGTTCGCCAAAGCCTGCCAGGGCGAAGGTCGTCGCTGCACCGGCTGCGGCGGCGTTGCGCTGCGCCTGTTCGATCATCCCCCGGCTCAGATCAGCCCCGCTGACCGTGTGCCCCTGCCTGGCCAGGGCAATGGCGTGCATGCCTGTCCCGCAGGCGGCGTCGAGGATGTCCAATCTTTGGCGCTGAGGAAAAGTCTGTCGCAGCAGGCTCTCGATGAAAGGCATTTCGACAGCCAGCCGCGCTGCCCAGTTGACAAAACGGTCATAATCCTGGCTAAATGCATCGTACATGTTGCCGCTCCGCCACCCCCCGATTTTAGCAGAGAATAGCGCTGGTTGGGTAAGTTTTTCTATTGTCTGACAATTGGGCAGTGCGATATAATCCGTGCTATCCCCCTGGTTATGGAGATACTCGATGCGTGCGGTTGACATTATCATCAAGAAACGCGATCGGCAAAAGCTGACCACCGAAGAAATCAATTTCTTCATCGAGGGCTACACCCGCGGTGACATTCCCGACTACCAGGCCTCTGCCTGGGCCATGGCGGTTTTGCTCAACGGTATGGATGTCGAAGAGACGACCGACCTCATTCTGGCGATGGCGCGTTCGGGAGAAATTCTCGATCTCTCGTCGGTGGTGCCGATTGCGGTGGATAAGCATTCCACCGGCGGGGTTGGCGACAAGACAACGCTGGTGGTGGAACCTATTGTGGCGGCCTGCGGCTTGCCGGTAGGCAAAATGTCGGGACGTGGTTTGGGTTTCAGCGGCGGCACGCTCGACAAAATGGAATCCATCCCCGGTTACCGCACCGATCTGAGCACCGAGGAATTCTTGGCGCAACTGCGCACGGTCGGCCTGGTATTGACCGGTCAGACTGGTGAACTGGCTCCTGCTGACGGCAAGCTCTACGCCCTGCGCGACGTTACCGGCACGGTGCAATCCATCCCGTTGATTGCCTCGTCCATCATGAGCAAGAAGATTGCTGCTGGGGCGCAGGCCATTGTGCTCGATGTGAAAGTGGGCGTGGGCGCTTTCATGCAGACGGTGGATGAGGCCCGCACGTTGGGCGAATTGATGGTCTCGGTTGCTGAGCTGGTCAACCGCAAGGCGGTGGCTCTGCTCTCGGATATGAATCAGCCTCTCGGCTGGGCGGTGGGCAACGCCCTCGAAGTGAAGGAGGCCATTGATACCCTGCGGGGGCGTGTTGCCCCGCCGGATTTCCGCGAGCATTGCCTGGAGGTGGCCGCTCACATGCTCTCTCTAGGCGGCAAGGCTGCCGATGGGGTTGAGGCCCGCCGTCTGGCCGAGCAGGCTTTGTCTTCTGGCCAGGCGTGGCAAATGTTCCGCAAGCTGGTGATCGCCCAGGGCGGGGATGTCGCTTTCGTGGATGACCCCTCTCGCTTACCATCTGCGGCGTTGGTAGAGAGCGCGCCAGCCCCACGCCGCGGCTACCTGAGCTTCATAAACGCCCGCATAGTGGGCGAGACAGCGGTATTGTTGGGCGCTGGCCGTGCCAAGAAGGGCGACCCCATTGATTACGCTGTGGGGATCGTCCTCCACCACAAAGTGGGCGACCGCGTGGAAGTGGGCGAGCCGTTGTTTACCGTTCATGCCAACGACCCCCAGCGGCTGGCGCAGGCTCGTCGGCAGTTGCTGGAGGCCCACGTTTGGAGCGACGCCCCGGTCGAGCCGTTGCCCCTCTTCTATGGTGTCATCCGATGATGATGGAAAGCGAGTTTACCGAGGCTGAATTACGCCGTTTCGACGGTGAAGCCGGCCCGATGTACGTGGCCTTCGACGGCGTGGTCTATGATGTGAGCGATTGTCCCCATTGGCGCACGGGATTTCACCAGGGTTTGCATTTCCCCGCTCAAGACTTGACAAATGAGCTGGCCGACGCGCCCCACACAGCCGAGGTGTTTACCCGACCCTGTGTGAAGCGCGTCGGCAGGCTGGTAAAGGCCCACTGAGCGATGCCTATTGCAGGCTGTTATCCCGAATGATTTGGGCATACCACCGCCCGCTGTCTTTGAAGGTGCGCTTCTGCGTCTTGAAGTCCACGTACACCAGCCCAAAGCGCTGACCGTAGCCCAGCGCCCACTCGAAGTTGTCCATGAACGACCAGTGGAAGTAGCCT
>Ga0209018_1002431_pt1 | contig 13230 bp, 7 predicted proteins | sample YNPBryBLVA2012_FD_185814 | JGI IMG/M metagenome (GOLD analysis project Ga0209018, IMG submission 185814) | Anoxygenic and chlorotrophic microbial mat microbial communities from Yellowstone National Park, USA - YNP Bryant BLVA 2012 (SPAdes)... ...
CTGGAGTACGAGACATTCCCTCTGTTTATCAATGCGCTGCACGGGTTTTTCGATTCTACGCGCGTCTCGAGGCTGGCCCGGCTGACACGGCCGATGTCCGGATGGTCGAATTTCATCGCGGATCTGGACAACGACGGCTGGAAAGACCTTTTCGCGGCCCGCTCGAACGTGCTCGACAACGTCCAGCTGATCTCATCGCGCGCCTACCCCGAACCCAATTCCGTGTTCCGAAACATGGGCGTGCGACCGCCTCGATTTGAGGACGTGTCATCCGGCGCCGGACAGGATTTCCAGTCCGCGGCCCCGCATCGCGGCGCCGCGTTCGGCGACCTGGACAACGACGGCCGCCTTGACGTCGTGGTGACCGTGCTGAACGGCCCGGCGAAGTTGTTTCACAACGTGACCCGCAACCGAAATCACTGGCTGATGCTGGATCTCGCCTCCAGGCGCTCGAACCGCATGGGGCTGGGCGCCGCGGTGCGCCTTGCCACCAGTTCGGGGCGCGTGCTCTACAATCACGCGAGCACTTCAACCGGCTTTGCGGCGTCATCGGATCCGCGTGTTCACTTCGGCCTGGGTCCGGATGAAAACGTAGAGGAGCTGGAGATCCGTTGGCCAAGCGGGGCGAAGCAGATCCTGCGCCACGTCCAGGTTGACCGCATCCTGAGAATTGACGAGGCCCCCCGCTGAGCCCCGCGGTCGAAAGCCGGCGGAGCGTTCTTCTTTTCCTCCGCAGCTCCTGGAGACGGCTCTGGCGCCCGGCCGCGCTCAGCGCGGCACGAGCAGACGATCCATCACAGCCCGAACCGGTTCATAACTCATGAACCAGCGCCATACAGCTCCTGTGCGGGCGTTCTCGGCTGACAGCAGCGTGATTCCCACATCGATCCCGATGACATCCGGGTCGGTCCATCCGTCCAGGGGGTGGAAAGCGTCCACGAAGCCGTAACGGCGCCAGACCCGGTCGTCAAAGCGCGCCTTCGTCGACTCCAGCGCCTGCAAGCAGACCTCGCGCGCGAACATCAACGAACCGCCCGCCGCGCAGGGCACCAGAGTCCCGTCAATCGCCGGATGGGGTGGCGGGCCGCCCCAGGCCACGTACCCGTTTCTGCTGTCGGAAGCGGTGATGCCCCACAACCGGGGCGAGTAGCACCCGGGGAACCGCTCTCGGCCCAGCTCGATGCAAAAGGCGCGGTGCGCCAGCGTGGCTGTCCGCGAATTCTCGAACCAGTCGACCGGCTCGCCTCTGCGCTCCTTCTTGCCGCGAAAGTCCAGCCAGGCCTGCGAGTACTGATGAACGAAGAGCGGGTCCGCCCCGCTGACATATTTGTAAGGGCCATACTGCATCCACGGCCGCTTCCAGGCGTACCAGCTCTCTTTCGGCAACGGCGAGGTGCGCGAGGCCAGGCCGAGGACATACAGGATCTGTAACTCGCAGTAAGAATCCCAGCGGTTTCTCAGGAATCCGCTCTCCGGTTTCCAGCCGTGGGACAGCAGCGCAGGATGTCCGTTCAACATCCACCAGAAATCCACGCGGTCATAGATCGCGTCCGACAGGCCGGCCACTTCCTCGTCAGCGAAATATTGCCGTGCCGTGAGGATCCCCGCCAGCAACAGGGCGGTGTCGATCGAGGAGACCTCGCAATTCCAGACGCGCTCCCCGGTGTCGGCGTCGACAAAGTGATAGAACCATCCATGCTCATGCGGGGCCTGCCTGGCGTAATGGCGCAGCGTGGCCAGAGCGCGGCCGCGCGCGGCTTCGCGGCCGATCCAGCCGCGCTCGGCGCCGATGCAGAGGGCCGAAAGCCCGAAGCCGGCCGCAGCCGACGAGGCCACGCGCCGGGTCTCGCCGCCCGAAGCCAGCGCACGGTCCAGCACCAGTCCCGTTTGCGGCGACGAGTTCTCCCAGAAGAACTGCACTGCGCGCCGCTCCAGCTCATCGAGAAAGGAGTCTCCCCTCCGGGGCAGAACCGCATCGCCCCATGCGCCTCCCAGCGCGGCCATCGCCTCCCGCCGCGTGCGTCTGCCGACATGCATCGCCTAATTCACCCCCAGTTCCACAACCGCCAGGCCGTGCGCCGGCACGCTAACTGTCAGCACGCCGCCAGTCGCGCGGATCCTTTCCGGGGGCGGCGCCGAAGCCACTGCTTCCAGTTCCCACTGCTGGGCCGGCGACAGCGCACGCGGAGCGCCCATCTGCTTCCATCTGTCGAAGGCCGAACCGTGCTGCCTGTCAACGCGATGCACGAGCGCCGCCCCGGCCGGCGCACCCGCCAGGGTGAAGGTTCGGTCCGGACCGTTCACACCCGGCTCGGCATAGTTCCACAATGCAGCCACCAGTCGTCCATCGCGGCGCCGGGTGACCATTGCTCCGTTCTCGTCCCATGCCAGCAGCTCCTCGCCCAGCAGATGCAGAAGGCGAAAGGCGTGGAAGGCCGCCTTGGGAATTCCCTGCGGATTGACCAGGCCGAACCCTCCGTAAAACGGGCTTTTGAAAATACCCTGTTCTTCAAAATCGTCGGAGAATGTCCAGAACGACATCAGGTCCGCTTTCCCGCGCGCCCGCGCGATCGTTTCCGCCAGCCACGGTCCCATGTAGGCCGAGTCCGTCACTTCCGGCTCGTTCCGGTAGCTGGCGTTGAATTCAGACCAGTGGATCGGCGTTGCCGGCAAGGCGGAGCTCCGCACCTCATGATAGACCTTGTCCACCGCCCGGCCGAGCATCGCGCGCCGGTCCTCCGGCCCGGCTTTTCCGAAAACATCTTCCGGGCGATCGTTCGCGTAAACGTGCGTCGAGACGAAATCGGCGGCAAGGCCGCGCCGCGCGCATTCATCCAGGAAACGGCCTGTCCAGGCGGCCTGCGCCGTGGCCGGCCCTCCGACGCGGAGCCGGGGGCTAACCCGCTTCAGCGCCCTCGCCGCCGCTTCGTATAACTGCATGTACGTCTCGAATTTCGGCTCTCCGGCCCAGAAGTCGATGTTCGGCTCGTTCCACACCTCGAAATACCATGACGACAGCTCCTCGATGCCGTACCGCGCCGCCAGGTGGCGGGCGAAGGCCTCCACCAGGGCTCCCCACAACCGGTAGTCTTTGGGCGGGGAGACCACGGGCCGGTACCAGAAGGAATGCAGCGCCGCCGAAGCCGCCAGCTGGCGCGGCATGAAGCTCAGCTCGACGTAGGGTTTGACGTGATGCGCCAGAAGTCCGTCGTAAATCTGATCGGTCTGGTTGAAATTGTAGACGGGATTTCCGGATGCATCTTCCGAATAAACCCCGTTTTCATCATGAAATATGGCGTGAAAGCGGACATAGCGGAAATCCGTCGCGGCGCGGACGGCGTCCAGGTTCCTGCGGTAGGACTCGCGCAGGCTCAGCACCGCGCGGCCGGATCCGAAGGCGGCCTCCCAGAAATGCGGGAGGGGAGCGGCAGCCTTGCCCGGCTCGATCCGGATCGTCTGCGATGCTGCGGTCCCGGTCAGAAGCAAGCCCAGGCCTGCCGTCCAAACGAAAAACGAACGACGATTCATTGCGGTGACTTTTCCTTTCCCGGCGCAACCGGCCCGGAGGCGGGTTCGCCCGCCGCGCCGCCCAGTTGCTCGAAAACTTTCCTTGCCGAAGCCGCATCGCTTGCGCGCCCGGCCCGCATATAGGCGCGGGCAAGCTGAAAATACACCTTCGCCTCGCGCGGCGCGAGCCGCCGGGCTGTCTCCAGTTCCGCGATGGCGCGCCCGGTGTTGCCGAGATTCAGCAGGATCATGCCAAGCAGAAAATGGGCCTCGCCCAGCCGGGGCGCCAGCTTCACGGCTTTTTCCGCATACGGCAGGGCGAACTCGGGGTCCTGCCCCGCTTTCGTGCCGGCCACGCCCAGATGTGCGAGAACGTGGCCGGGGTTCTGCGCCACTTCCGCCTGAAACTCTTTCACAGCCCCGTCGTCGTCGTAGATGGAAAGCAGGAACCTGCCGAAGGCGAAGTGCGCATTACGCAGATGGCCGTAACTGCGCAGAAACGCCTCCCAATATTGCCGGGCCGGACCGATCTCTTTGCGCGCCGCGAAATACTGGGCCTGCCCCGCCGCCTCCACGGCGGTGCGAAGAGCCGCCGCCTCGGCCGCATTCCCGCCCGGCACGACGCCCAGCACGCTCGCCCCCAGCGGAAAGGCGATTTGGCGCGCCGGAACGCCGTCGCGTACGAGGGATTCAAACCGCTCCTGGGCCGCGGCGAATTGCCCTTGGCGCAGGAGCAGCCATCCCTCATTGAACCAGACCACCCGGGCGAAGGCCGGATCATTTCTTAAGCCGAGCTTCCGCCCCTGCGCGAGATGGCGCAACGCTGCGGCGTCTTGGCCCAACCGCGCTTCGCAAAGGCCCAGCATGGCGTAACCGTCCCCCCGGTTCCCGGCCAGCCGCGTCAGGCGCCGGAAAGCGACCGCCGCCTCGGCGTATTGGTCCATTTCGTACATCACGGACCCCAGCCCCCACCAGCCCTCTTTCCAGGCCGGTGCGCAGGCCAAGGCTCGCCGATAAAGATTCGCCGACTCCTTCAGGCGGCCGGCCTCTCTTTCCGCCTCCGCCTCTTCCATCCATTGCCGGCACGCCGGCCCGGGGGGCTGTCCCGTGGCGCCGCCCGGAGGCGACAGCCCGACCGCCGAGCACAAGAGGAAGATCGCCACCGGTTGCGTAACGCCCATCATTGCGATTTCCAGACGCCCGCCTTTCAGGCCGTCCCTTCCACAATACGAAGCAATCAGCGGCGGCGCACCCGGCGAGGGCGCGCCGCCGCGTAGCCGATGCAAGGGGGTCGTCAGAAGGAGAATTTCACCTGGAATTCAACAATCCTCCCTGCCAGCGCGCCTTGCGCCGTGCCGAAGAGCGGATTGCTGTTGATCCCGTCGTTGCTGATCGTGGTGTTCACGTCCTTGAGGTTCAGCTTGTTGAACACGTTGTAGAAGTAGCTCTGGAAAACCACGCGGGCATTTTCCCCGAATACGGGCATTTTGGGGAACCGGAATGACTTGGAAAGCGTGGCATCCAGTCCGAAGTAGCGCGGGCCGCGGAACATATTGCGGTGGACGCTGGCGTCCGGCATCGGCGGAATGCCCACCTGGGGCCACGTCGGAACCGTCAGGTATGCGAGCGCCCCTTTCGGGAAGTTCGCGCCCGGCGCCCGGAACGCATCGCTGTCGAAACGCGACTGGCCGCCGCCGGAGTAGCTGGCCGGGAAAATGCACCAGATGCCGCTGTCCGGATAACCCACGCTGCCGCTCGTGTTGCAGTAATTCGGCGTCCACGGAAAGCCGGAGTGGGCGTTCAGGATCCAGCTCACGCTCCAGCCGTCGGCCAGGCGCTGGAGCCACGGTCCTTTGGCCTTGAAAAACGACGGCGACCACACCCCCCAGAACTTGAAGTTGTGGGTCACATCGTAGTCCGACGGCCCCCAGTCCCGGGCCCGGTTCCACGGGTACATGGGCATGAAATAATCCTGGGATCCCACGTCTTCGTTCCGGCTCAGCCTGTACTGGAAGTCAAACTCGACATCGCGCGCGAACCGCCGCTGCACTTGCACGAGCATGGCGTTGTATCTGGCTGATGCGTCATTTGAATACCAGTTCAGGTTCTGGACCCTCGGGTTGCGCTCGTTGATGAAAAAGTAGTTCAGGTTGTTCTGGATCGTGTAGTGGCGGCTCTGGCTGCCCTGATAGCCGATGCTCGCCATCCAGTTTCTGGCAAACTCGTACTGCGCGTCGAACGAGTAGCGATACGTGACGGTGGACGGCATGAAGTCCGGATACCCGGTGAGGTTGACGGGCGCCCCGCTGAGCGGCAGGCCGGTGTTCGGGTCAAACCGCTGGATGGCCGCCGGATTCGCGGGCCAGCCTGTGTAGCTCCTCAGGTCCGAATTCACGCTGTAGACGATGTCGCTGCCGAAGAGGCTGAGATCGACAACGAAAGGCGGGTTGAACCGTCCGTTGGAGGTGATCGCCAGCTGTTGCAGGTTATAGCCGATTCCGAATCCGCCGCGGAACACGAGCTTCGAGCCGAGATCCCGGCCGAGCAGCGAGGAAGGCGTCCACGCGAAGCCAAGCTGCGGGCCCCAGTTGTTCTTGCTCGTGCGGAACAGGTCCCCGCCTCTGCGCATCCTCAGGGCGCGCAGGGCGTCGGCGCCGCTGCCGAGGACCGGGGTGCTGATCTTGCCGTCCTTTTCCGTCAGCGGCGAGAAGTACTCCCAGCGCAGGCCGAGATTCACCGTCAGGTTGGGACGCACCTTCCAGTCGTCCTGCACAAAGACGCCCACCACGTGGAAACGGAGGTTTTTCTCCACAGTCGTGGGCTGGCCCGTCACCGGATCGAAATTGCCGCCCTCGCGGTAGGGGGCGTCATTGGCGAATTCCCACAGGTTGCGGAAATCATAGGAAGGCCTCGCCGACCATGGCGCCGTATCGAGGAACAGGCTGTTCGACACATCGGCACCGAACTTGAGGGTGTGGCTGCCCTGGATTTTGGTGAGGGTATCGCGGTAATTCAGCGTCTTCTGGTCGAAAATGCTGAACCCGGGGGCCCCGAAATTCGCCACGCCGATGCCGCCCATGCCCCACAGATTCGCCGTGGGCAGCCCCCACGGCATTTGCGGATTGCTTTCAAATTCGTTCCAGTCCCAGCCGCTCAGGCCAAAGCGCGCCTCGTTGATCATCGTGGGCGAGATGGTCCGCGTGTAGATTCCGGTGAAAGAGCGCGCCGTGGAATTGTGATTGAACAGGTTGTGCGACCGGGCCGGCCCGTTGAAGAATTTGTTGTCCACCGGAACCCAGTACACGCTGAAAGTCAGGGAATCTTTTTCGCTGAGGTTGTAATCCAGCCGGCCGTTGAACTGCTGGTTGGTGACCTTGTTCGGCCCCCTCGTCTGAAGGAACATTACGTCGGCGACGCCGTCAAAGCCGCCTCCGATGCCATAAGGCGTTCCGGCCTGGCCGTAGGTGGGATCGGGCGTTCGCAGCCCGGATTTCAACGGCGAGCCGAGATCCAGGCCGCCGGCCACGTCGCGGCACTGGGATGGCGGCAGGCCTACCTGCGCACAAGTCATGTTGATGCTCGCCACCGTCACCGGCTCCACGCCGGGGAACGAAAGCAACTGCCGCGCGACGCTGTTGTTTGGCGCCGCGCTCTGGCGGAACTGTGGCGTTTCATACCAGCCCGTACCGATGTTCACGCTGTCGTTGCGGATCGTCTCATAAGAGAAGAACGAGAAGAGCCTGTTCTTCAGGATCGGCCCGCCCAGGCTGCCGCCGAACTGGTTGAAATCATTGGTGTCCTTGGCCACCGGGCTCGGGCTGCCAGGGCCGTTCCATCTCTGGTATGCGTTCAGCTCCGGCCGGTGGAATTTGGCGAAGAAGCTCCCGTGCGGATCATTGGTGCCGTTCTTGGACACCACCATCACCTGGGCGCCGCTGTTGCGCCCGAGTTCCGCGCTGTAGTTGTTGGCCACGACGCGGACCTCCTTCACGGACTCTTCGTTCGGCGTGATCACCGCCGCGCCGCCCCACGATGCGCTGTTGACGCCCACGCCGTCAATCTGGAAGCTGTTCGAGTTCTGCCTCGTCCCGTTGGCGATGATTTGCGCGCCGTTTTCCACCTTGAAAATGCTGTCGGTGGCCCCGGAGCCGCCCATGTTCGTTCCCGGCAGCATCTGCGATCCGCCGCCCGCAGTCAGCGCCCCGTTGCCGAAAACGCCGGGCGCCAGCCGCAGCAACTGATACGGGTCCCGCCCGAATGACGGCAGGTTTTCCACTTCCTTGGTCGTGATGGTGCCGCTGATGACCGCCGTCTGCGTGTCAATCAGCGGGACCACGGTCTCGCTGACCGTAATGGATTCCGACACCTGCCCGACCGCCAGCGTCACGTCCACCGAATGCATCTGTTCCGCCGTGATTCGCACGTCGGACAGAACCTTCTTCGAAAAACCTTCCTTCTCCACCGACAGTTCATAACGGCCTGGCGCCAACGACGGGATGGCATAGACGCCTTCGGCGTTGGTCGTCGCCGTTCGCCTGACTTTGGTTTCCTGACTGGTCAGCGTCACCTTGGCCCCGGGCACAGGCAAACCGCTCGGATCCTTGACCACGCCCTGGATCCCGGCCCTGAACTGAGCCCGCGCCTCGGGCGCCGCCACCTGAAGCGCAAACAGGGCGGCCAGCACCGCCCCGCATTTCCACAAACCTTTCTTCATGGGTCTGTCCTCGTTGTCTCCACGATTGGCATTATCTGCCGGCAGCCCGCCCGCAGATACTGAATCGCTTTTGTAGGCAGTCTAAGCGAACAGTTATCCATTTGTCAATGAGAAAAATCGATTTAGTAAGAAAAAGACGAGGCTGTCCGACCCCTGCCATCCCTCCGCGCCGCCCGGCCGCCCCCCTGCCGCCGCCCCGCCCCGGCGGCTCGAGGCCCGATCTGCTAAAGCGATTTTCTAGGGGCATTCTTGCGCTCCGGACGGCGAACATGCAATGATTTCCGGTGTGGCGAAGAAGCGCGCGTTCTCCTGCGCCGGTGCGACGCAGGCTTCCGGGCCGGTGAGCCTGAAGGAGCTCGCCGCTCATCTGGGCCTGTCCCCCTCGACCGTTTCGCTTGTCCTCAATCAGTCGCCCGGCAGCGAAGCCATCCCTGCTGAAACCCAGGAACGGATCTTTGCCGCCGCGCGGAAGCTGAACTACCGCCCGAATTTCCTGGCCCGCTCGTTGCGATTCATGCGCACTTACGCCGTGGGGGTCATGGTGCCGGAGCTGAGCGAGGGGTATTCGTCCCTGGTGCTCAGCGGGATTGAGGACCGTCTCATGGAGGACGGCTATATGTGCCTGGCCACGAGCCACCGGCACTCCGAACGCCAGATAGACCGCCTGCCCCGGCTGTTTTATGAGCGCTGCGTGGACGGCCTCATCGCGGTGGATACCCCTTACGCGCTGCGCGTCCCTTTGCCGATTGTGTCGGTTTCCGGGCACCGGCGTGATCCGGGGGTGACCAACATCGTGCTCGACCACGACCGCGCGGCTTTGCTGGGGCTGGAGCACCTGCGCTCGCTCGGCCACCGACGGATCGCCGTCATCAAGGGGCAAAGCTTCTCCTCCGATACGGAGGTCCGGTGGCAGAGCATCGCCGCCGCCGCCCGCCGGCTGGGCTGTCCCATCGAGGAGCGGCTTGTCGTCCAACTGGAAGGCGATTCCCCATCCCCGGAAACCGGCTATGTCGCCACACTGCGTCTGATGGACCGCGGCGTTCCCTTCACGGCGCTGTTCGCGTTCAATGACGTCTCGGCGTTTGGCGCCATCCGCGCCCTGCGCGAACGCGGCTTCGACGTCCCCGCCGATGTGAGCGTGATTGGCTTTGACGATGTCTGGGGCGCCGCTTTCCATGTGCCGTCCCTCACCACCATTCGCCAGCCTCTTCGGCGCATGGGCCAACTGGCGGCAGAAACCCTTCTTGCCCGCATCCGTCAGGGGCAGGATGCCGAGCCTCCTGGCGAAATCCAGGTTGAGCCGGAGCTGGTCATCCGCGAATCGACTGGCCCGGCGCGGGAACGGAGGCAGTAGCACTGCGCTGGCTCGCCCTGAACGCCGCGTTCTCGCTTTCCGGCCTGATGACCGTCCTGCTGGGCGTGCTTCTACCCACGCTTGCGCGCCTCTATGCTCTGGATGACGGCCGGGCAGGCCAGTTTTTCGCCATCCAGTTCCTGGCCGCGACAGCTGCGTCCTCGGCTTACCGGTGGACCGCGGGCCGCTGGCCAGCCGGGCGGGTCGTGGGCTTCTCGTACCTTCTGATGGCGGCCGGGGCCGCCTTCTTTTCCATACCTGGCTTGGCCGCTGCGCAAGCCGGGGTGGGTGTCTACGGGCTCGGGCTCGGCTTCAACATTGCTTCCGTGAACCTGGCCGCGGCCCAATGGGGCCGGGGCGACGCTGTGCGCGCTCTGAATCTGCTGAATATGTTCTGGGGAGCAGGGGCGGTCGCCGGCCCGGCCTTGACCGCGAAGGCGCTCGCCTCGTGGCCCTTGTCCTGGGTCATGGACGGCCTCGCCGCCCTGCTGGCGCTCGCCGCCCTCGCTTCCGTCCTGGTGTGGCGCAGCACTCCGTCCAGGAAGGCGGTTCCCCGCGAGTCGGGCTTGCAAGCCGCCGCCTTTCCCTGGAGGACATTCTTGTTCCTCCTCCTGTACGTGGGAGTGGAGAACTGCCTCAGCGGTTGGCTGCCGAGTCTCGGGATCCGCCGCTTGTCCCTGGCGCCTGCCACAGCCGGGTTCGCCCAGTCCGCTTTTTGGTTGGCGATTCTGGCGGGCCGGGGGCTGGCGGCCATTTCGGGGGGCGGCCGCGCCGGACTCTGGATGGTCACCGGACTTGGCATCGCCATGGCGGGCGTCGTGCTGGCCATCCACGGATCCGGCGCTGCTCTTTTCTTTGCCGGAGCGCTGATGGCGGGCTTCGGACTGGGCCCCCAGTTCCCCACAGCCGTCGCCCTGTATCAGCAGCGCGCCGGCCCGGCCGCCGCCGCCTGGATCGGAGTCCTGTTTGCCGGCGGGGGGCTGGGGGGTGCTGTGCTGCCGTGGCTGTTGGGACTCCTTTCGCAGCGCGCCGCCAGCCTGGCACTTGCGTCCCACGCCATTCTCTTGCCCCTTGCCGCTCTGCTGCCGCTGTGCTGGCGAGAAAGGCGGGTGCGGTAATCCGGCTGCGGCTCGTTCCCGGGAGTTTGTAGGCCGCGCCAGGTGATCCAGGCGTAGCCCGACGCGAGAGGCGTCCGCTCAGCTCCCGAGTGGAGGCATGCCCCGGCCTTGAGGACTCAAACTGTTCCCGGGGTACTTCGTTTCCGGCCACCAGCCCGGCGTCGCCGCCGGACCCGCCCGGTCAACCACGTTCCGGCGCGGCCTGCCACGCCTCACCACACATGCACGGCCAGGATCCGCGGAGGGTTGGGCAACTCTCTGACAACTTTCGTCTCGAGCACGATCTGACAGTTACGCCGCTCCCATCCCGGCTGGACCAGACGCGCAAAGTCTTTCCAGCAGGCAGGCGTTGTCAAGAATTCGGCGCCGACCTGCGTTCCGAATCCGTTCAATCCCGCCATGGCCACCACGACCTGCTCGGTTCCGGGCAGAAAGATCCGCGAGATGATGGCGTAGTCGACAGTTTGCACCGCATACGGCCATAAGCGCGGGACCTTCCATTTCGGCTCGCCTTTCGACATACGATCCCGCACCCGGCAGGACTCCAACCGTCCTTGGCCCTCCGATTCGAACACGTACCGCATGCCCGAACTCAGCTCCACCGACCAGGGGTTGTGGTACGCCCCCACCAGGATCACGTGCCGGCGCCGGATCGCATCGACTGACACCTCGCTCACCAGCCTGACCTCCGTCGGGACGCGCCGCCGCGCCAGGTGCGTTGCCAGTTGCAAAATGGCGCGGAAATTCTGCACCGACATCTCGCCGTTGGGCACCATGGCGACGCTGCCCGGCTGCAAACTGAGGTCCAGGCGCATTGTCCGGGCCTGGGCCGCCTCCTTCAGCGCCTGTTGCACTTCGGGGTCAAAAAACCAGCGGTCGCGGGCGGGAATGCAAAGCAGCACGGGTTCGTCGGAAGCCTCAAACGGCAACCAGAACTGCGCCATCGGACCCGGCGGCGGACGAAGCGCGAGCCATACCGCGAATGCCGCTGCCGCCACCACAGCCACCGCAGCAGCAGTCCGCCACCAGAACCGCGATCGCCTCTCGGACGGTTCGGCTCCCTCCTGGCCGGCAGGGCTGGCAGAGGCATTCGACGTGGGCGCCTCATTGCCGTCCTCCGCGCTCCAGCGGAACACCGGGATGTAAGAGCCTACCGGGAGTTCGATCCGGAGCGGATCGCGCCTACCTGTCTCCCCGTAGTATGCCGCCAGCCGCCTCCGTACCTCATTGGCTTTCACGCGGACGATAGCGTCGCTCGACGTATCGTAATCGAGATTCCGGCCGAACAGTTCCGCACCGATCATCCGCTCTTTGAGAGATGCGAGGTCGGCGCTGAGCTTTCTTGTCACCAAGTGCCGCAACAGCTCTTGGCACCGTCGGCTCCCCTGGAAAGCCGGCGAGTCAAGGATGCGCTCCAACGCCTCCATGATCTGGGCGGGTTCGGGATCGGATCTCCGGACACCTTCGCGATCCCCGTTGGCCTTCGCCCCCGACATGACGGCCTCAGAGCAGTGTAAGCCAATCGGATTTCGGAATACAAGGGGGGTTACAAACGTTGCCGCTGTCTGGCCTGCCTCCGGCCCGATCTGCCTGATTGCGCTCCACTCTGCGGACGTCAAACCGTTACAAACATTGTGGCAGCGCCTGAAAGAAGTCACACTCCATCAAAAGACAGAACCAAAGGAGCCTACCTGCAACATGTCAGACAACAAAGGTTTTCGCCCATTTCGGATGATCTTGGTTCGTGGCCTGCTGGGGCTGTGCGCTGCGATCGCTCCCGCGTGGGCCCAGACTGTCACCGGGACCCTCGTTGGAACAGTATCGGATCCCAGCGGCGCTCCTGTCCTTGGCGCCAAGGTGGTCGTGGTGAACGTTGCGACCAACCTGAGCCGCACAACGCAGACGAACACAACCGGAGAGTATCAGTTTCCGTTCCTCCCTGTGGGCCGCTACAGGATGGAGGTAGAGGCTGCGGGCTTCCAAAAAGCGTCTGTCGAGCCTTTCCAGATAAATGTCGGGCAGGTGGCACGCATCGATGTTCCTCTCAGAATCGGCAGCATTACCGAATCGGTCACCGTAGAGGCGGCCGCTGTCAGTCTGCAAACGGAAAACGCCACGCTCGGCAGCGTCATCGACCGCCAGAAGGTGGCCGAGCTTCCCTTGAACGGCCGGTCGTTCGTGCAATTGGCGCTGCTCATGCCAGGGGTGAATCCCGTCACCCCGGGCAGCCTGAGCGCGCGCAGCGCCGGTGGGTCCCTCGGCCAGGCCGTGGGCATGAACGCCAACGGTTTCCGCGACAACCAGAACCGCTACTATTACGACGGCGTCGAGGCCATGTCTCTCGGCTCCTACAGTTTTTCCTTTTCTCTCTCCATCGATGCCGTGCAGGAATTCAAGGTCGACACGAGCACTTACTCGGCCGCAGTCGGGGCCGCCCCCGGCGGGCACATCAATCTGACGACCAAGAGCGGGACCAACGACTGGCACGGACAACTCTGGGAGTTCAACCGAAACGACAAGCTGACAGCTCTTGAGCC
>Ga0209018_1002436_pt1 | contig 13217 bp, 7 predicted proteins | sample YNPBryBLVA2012_FD_185814 | JGI IMG/M metagenome (GOLD analysis project Ga0209018, IMG submission 185814) | Anoxygenic and chlorotrophic microbial mat microbial communities from Yellowstone National Park, USA - YNP Bryant BLVA 2012 (SPAdes)... ...
AGGCGCGTTGAACCCACCCGGCCGCCTCGGCCCCAGGTATCGCTCACAACCATTCCCGGTAGCCACGAACCGTTCAGGGGGGATGGCCAATGGCTCGCATTAACACGAACATCGGAGCGGTGGTCGCCCAGCGGCACCTCGCTCGCAGCAGCAATCAGCTCAATGCCACGATCCAGCGGCTGGCCAGCGGTCTGCGGATCACGCGCGGCGCCGACGATCCGGCCGGCCTGATCGTCTCCGAACGCTTGCGCTCGGAGATCAGCGCCGTCAGCCAGGCGATCGCCAACACGCAGCGCGCCAGCAACATCATTGCCACCACCGAGGGCGCCCTGGACGAGGTCGCCCGCCTGCTCAACGACATCCAGGACCTGGTGATCGAGGCCGCCAACGAGGGCGCGTTCTCCGAAGACGAGATCAAGGCCAACCAGTTGCAGGTGGACTCGGCGATCGCCAGCATCACCCGCATCGCCAACAGCACCACCTTCGCCGGGCGCCAGTTGCTCAACGGCTCCCTCGACTACATCACCGGCGGCGTCGACTACTCGGTCATCACCACCCTCGACATCCACAAGGCCCAGTTCGGCACGCGCGACTACATCCCGGTAACTGTGGAGGTCGTCGCCTCGGCCCAGCCGGCCACGCTCTACTACAACGCCAGCAGCGTCAGCAACTCGGTCTCGATCGAGCTCCAGGGCAATGCCGGGGCCACCACCCTCAGCTTCCCCTCCGGCACCACCGCCGCCGACATGGTGGAAGCCATCAACGCCGTCTCCGACGCGACCGGCGTCGTCGCCTCGGCCACTGCCTCCGGCTTCGTGATGCGCAGCGAGCACCTCGGCAGCCGGCAGTTCGTCTCGGTCAATGTCCTGCCGGGCAGCGGCTCGTTCGATACGCAGGACGAGACCGGCGCCACCACGCCACGCGATGAGGGCCGTGACGCCACGGCGCTGATCAACGGCGCCCTGTCGATGGGTGACGGGAACAAGCTGACGCTCAAGTCCTCCACGCTGGACATCGAGCTGGCCCTGGTGGAGTCCTTCGGCCTGGGCACTACCTCCTTTGCCATCACGGACGGCGGCTCGCTGTTCCAGGTCGGCCCACAGGTGAACACCAACCTCCAGGTCAACATCGGCGTGCAGTCCGTCGCGGCCTCGCGCCTCGGCAACTCCGAGGTGGGCTTCCTGTCGCAGATTCAGACCGGCGGCCCGTACTCGCTGATCGCCGGCGAGTACGGCCAGGCGCAGAAGATCATCACCGAGGCGCTGCGCCAGGTCTCAGTGCTCCGCGGGCGGCTGGGGGCGTTCGAGAAGAACACGCTCGACACGAACGTCAATCAGTTGAGCATCACGCTCGAAAACCTGATGTCGGCCGAGTCGGTCATCCGCGACGCCGACTACGCTTACGAAACCTCCCAGCTCACGCGCGACCAGATCCTGGTGAACGCCGGCACCGCCGTGCTGGCCCTGGCGCAGCAGTCTTCGCAGAACGTTCTGCGGCTGCTCAGCTGAGCGCGCGGCGCCGCAACCCGCGCCCCGCCCGATAATGCAGCGTCGGATTCCGGGCCCGGCCAATGACGCCGGGCCCGCGCCGCCGCGGGGCAGGTCGGAGGCGGGAACCCGGGCCGTCGCAGTGCAGCGCCGTCTGCCCGGTTCCGACTTCCGGATTCCGGGTTTCCCGGCCCCTGCCACCACGTCTGTTAATTAAAGTGCACCCCGCCCCGAGACGATTCCCCCGCCGAGAGACGGGAGCCGCGTCCGGCCGCAGGCCCCGTGCCGGATCTGAAACGTCAGATCCACTGCACCCGGGAGCGCGGAACGGGCGGCAGTCGCCGTGTCGGGTTGGCGTGTCCGACGGACTGCCGCGCGGTGCGACGCGCTCCGCGTCCGGCCTTTGGAGGCTCGTGACCCATGATGCACGTCAATACCAACATCCCGTCCATGGTGGCCGCACGCATCCTGAGCCGCAACGACTCCCGGCTCAATCTGTCGCTGACGCGCCTCGGGACCGGCCTGCGGATCAACACGGGCAAGGACGATCCGGCCGGTCTGATCGCCTCCGAGCTGCTGCGCGTCGAGCAGACGGCCATCGACGCCGCCATGTACAACGTTTCGCGTGCCAACAATGTGGTGGCCTCCGCGGAAGGCGGGCTGGACGAAATCAGTCGGCTGCTGACAGACCTGGAAGAGCTGATCGACAAAAGCGCCAATGAGGCCGGCATCAGCGAGGACGAGCGGGCCGCCAACCAGCTCGAGATCGATGCCATCCTGGACTCGATCAACCGCATCGCCACCTCCACCGAGTTCCAGGGCCGCAAGCTGCTCAACGGCGAGCTGGACTACACGACGTCTGCCGTCAGCACGACCGATTTCCAGGAGGTGCGGATCAACTCGGCCAAGATTCCGGAGGGCGGCTATCGCACGGTGCTGGTCGAAGTCACCGCCTCCGCCCAGTTGGCCACCCTGACCTACGCCGCCTCGGCCACCGGCCCCGGCACGACCACCCTCGAGATCACCGGCAACTACGGTACCGAGACGCTCTCCTTCGGTTCGAATACGGCCATCTCGGCCATCGCCGCCGCCGTCAACACCGCCCGCGATCTGACCGGCGTGTCGGCGTCCGTGATTTCCGCCACCGGCTTGCAGTTCTACAGCACCGAATATGGTTCCAGCCGCTTCGTCTCGGTCGTGGCGGTGGAAGGGACCTTCACCGTCACCGGCGGGGATGCCGGCAGCACCATGGATTACGGTCAGGACGCGACCGTGCACGTCAACGGGGTGACGGCCATCACCGATGGTCTGCGGGCCCGGCTGCAAACCGCGACGCTGGCCCTGGATGTCGAACTGAGCGAAACGTTCGGCACCACACCCGGCACAAGCACGTTCTATGTGACCGGTGGCGGAGCCGACTTCATGATCTCGCCGCGCGTCTCGCTCACCGGCCTGGCGAGCCTGGGGATCAAGGCGGTCTCGACCAGCAGTCTGGGACGCGGGTCGGTGGGCTACCTCTCCTCGCTGGCCAGCGGTCAGACCAACTCGCTGGCCTCGGGCAACTTCGCCACCGCCCAGCGCATCGTGCGGGCGGCCCAGACCGTGGTCTCCGAGCTGCGCGGCCGGCTGGGCGCCTTCCAGAAGGATACGCTGGAGACCACGAACAACTCGCTGGCGATCACGCTGGAGAACATCACCGCGGCAGAAGCCAACATCCGCGAGACTGACTTCGCCATCGAGACCAGCAACCTGACCCGCAGCCAGATCCTCGTCCAGTCCTCGCTGAACGTGCTGCGCATCGCCAACGCCCAGCCGCAACAGGTGCTGACGCTCCTGAGCTAGACCGGACAGGGCCGGAAACCTGAAGACGTGAGAGGTTGAGAAAAGCGGAGTCGCGGAGGCGGACGCCGCGGCGGCCATGAACCGCAGGCGGCGTCCGCCGCTTCCCGCCTTCCTGCGTTCTCACGTTTTCCGCCCTACAGCAGCGGCGCCAGCAGCCGCGCCGCCCCCTGCCCCAACTGCGCCGCCAGGCCCCGGCGCCAGACGTCGCGCGGCATAATACGGCGGGCGCGCTGCCGATAGCGTTCGATCGAAGCCGAAAGCGCCTGCGCCACCTCCCGGTCGTAGACCAGCGCCGTAACCTCGAAGTTGAGCCGGAAGCTGCGGGTGTCCATGTTCGCCGTTCCCAGCATGCACCAGCGGTCGTCCACGGTGACGATCTTGGAGTGCAGCACGCCGCCGTCGAACTCGTAGATCTCCAGTCCGTCCTCCAGCAGCTCGGGATAGAAGCTGCGCCCGGCCCAGAGCACGACCGGGGCATCGCTGCGCGTCGGCACCACCACCTGCACGCGCACCCCGCGGCAGCCGGCATGGACCAGGGCCATCCGCAGCGCCGGGTCGGGCACGAAATACGGGGTGGCGATGCGGATATCCGCGCGGGCGGTGGCCACCGCGGCGAACACGACCTGCGCCAGCGAACTGAAGTCCTCCTCCGGTCCCGTCGGCAGGATCTGCACCACCGACCGCCCCACGCATGCCGCCTGGGGAAAGTAGACCGCCGAGGACAGCGGCTCGCGCGTGGCGAACAGCCAGTCTTCGGCGAAGATCTGCTGGAGAAACAGCGCCGCCGGCCCGTCCACACGCATGTGCGTGTCGTACCAGGGGCTGAGCCGCTTGCGCCATCCGCGGTACTCGTCACCGATATTCTGGCTGCCGATAAAAGCCGTGCGCCCGTCGATGACGGCGATCTTGCGGTGATTGCGCAGGTGCGGGCTCCAGCGGCGGCGCAGCGGCCGCAGCGGCATGAAAAACGCCACCTGACAACCCGCCACCGTCAGCGGACGCGTGAAGCGACGCGTCAGACGCAGGCAGCCGACGGCGTCCAGCAGCAGGCGGCACTCCACCCCCTGGCGGGCCTTCTCCGCCACCAGGTCGCGAAAATGGCGCCCGGTCTCGTCCGGCTGCCAGATGTAGTATTGCAGGTGGATGTGATGCTGCGCCCCGCGGATCGCCTCCTCCAGCGCCGCGTACGTGGCGTTGGCCTCCTCGTAGACGCGCACGGCGTTCCCGGCCGTGGCCGGCATGTGCGACAGGCGCTGGCCGATCCGCTCGACCGCGGCCAGCTCCGGGGGCAATCCGGGCGCCAGCACCCCTTCGCTGCCGGGGCTGAGCGCCGGCGCCCGCGCCTTGATCCCGGCCAGAATGTGGGCCACCCGTCGCCGCCGGCGGCGCGCTTTGCGCCGCACGCGCGTGGCACTGAACAGCCAGTAGAACCCGGCCCCAAGCAGCGGCAGCGTCACGCCGGCGAAGATCCACGCCAGCATCGCCATCGGCTCTTTGCGCTGGCGCAGCACCGAGACCACGACCAGCAGTGTCAGCGCAGCATGCAGACCCAGTGCCCAGACCGCGACCTGCTCCATGCGGCCAGTCTTGGGCGCCGCCGGCAGGGTGTCAACCGCGATCCGGCGCGGCGCGCCGCGCCGGCAGGCCCCCGTCTCCGCCCCCGTTCTGTTTGCGCTGCGCCGGCGTAGAATGCCTATATGGCGCCGGGACGAAAGCGAAAAGTGCGCGTCGATTTCCGGCACAACCGTCAGCCACGCCGGCGCTCCGACGAGTGGACCCGCCGCCTCCGCGCCGATGAGGACCGCCTTATCGACGAGCGGCTCAGCGAGTCGGTCCGCGCCAAGGGTGAGCTGTCACGCAAGCGCACGGTCATCGTGGATGAAGACGACACCCCGGCCGTGGCGGAAGCACTGTGGCGGCGCGGCGTGGTGACGGCGGTGCACGGCCTGGTGTGCCGGGTGGACGACGAGCACGGCCGGTCGTGGGACTGCCGCGTGCGCCGCGTGCTGCGGACCCTGCTGATCAGGCAGCGCTCGAGCGTGGCCGTCGGTGACCGCGTCTGGTTCTCCGACCACGCGGCGCGGCATGACGGTCAGCCCATCGGTGTGATCGAGCGCGTGGCCCCGCGCAGCTCGACCCTGTCGCGGCGCGACCGCCGCCAGCGCGAACACGTCATCGTCGCCAACGCCGACCAGTTGCTGATCGTGGCCAGCGTCGCTCAGCCGGCACTCAAGCCGCACCTGATCGACCGTTACCTGGTGGCGGCCGCCAAAGGCGGTCTGCGGCCGGTGATCTGCTGCAACAAGTGCGACCTCCAGCCGGAGGCGGTGGATTTCGAGCTAGCGGCCGAACCGGCGGCCCGACCGGATGCGCCCCCGCGGCTGCGACCCGCGCTGGGTGAGATCATCGACGAGTTCCGGCGCCTCGGTTACACCTGCCTGCGCACGAGCGCCACGACCGGCCTCGGTCTGGACGAGCTGCGGCGCGAGCTGACCGGTCACATGACCGTGCTCTCGGGTCAGAGCGGCGTGGGCAAGAGCTCGCTGATCAACGCCCTGCAACCCGGGCTGAATCTGGAAGTCATGGAGGTCAGCCACGATACGGAGAAGGGGCGCCACACCACGGCGCACGCGCGGCTGTTGCGCCTGGACTTCGGCGGCTACGTCGTGGACACGCCGGGGATCCGGCAGTTCGGTCTCTGGAACGTGGAGCCGGGCGAGCTGGAAGCGTACTTCCCCGAGTTCGCGCCGTACATTCCGCAATGCCGCTTCAACGACTGCCACCACTGCCAGGAGGAGGGCTGCGCCGTGGCGGCTGCGGTGGAGGCGGGCCGGATCAGCGAGCGCCGCTACCTGAGTTACCTGAAGCTGCTCGAGGAGATGAGCCGTCCCGGCCGGGTGTGAGGCGCGGGCGGGCGGCGGCTGGCAGTGCCTGCCGGCAGCGGTTATCCTCTGCGCCGTCGGATCGTGCAGCCGGGCAACAAGGGCGTTGCCGGCCGATCCGGGTGCGCTCAACGAGGGAGCAGGTCATGAAGCGAACCCTGGCAAGGTGGATTGTTCTGGGCTCCGTGCTGGCCTCATCGTTGCCGGCGCTGGCGCAGGATGGCGATACGACGCCGGCGTTCAGCCTGACGAATCTGGCCGGGATCATCGCACCGATCGCCGCCCTGATCTGGTTCATCCTCTTCGTCCGCTGGGGCGGCCTGCGCTGGCTGTTCTGACCTGCGTCAGATCACCCGGCAGCGGGGTCGGACGGGGGCCCGGCCGGTGGCGCGGCCGCGCAGCCCACGCGGTCGCGGGGCGCCCGACGGCGCGCCAAGCCGCGCGTGTTGATAGAACGTACCCGTCAGCCGAGGTGTTGCTTCAGCCAGTCGAGCACTGACCCGCGCGGGGTCTCGAACTCAGCCGCTGGCGTGCCGCTCTCGCCGGCCGGCAGGGCGGAAAGGTGCTCGACGTAGCCGTAGCGGCGGTCGTCGGTGGTGAGCAACTGGTAGTCGTCCGGGAGCAGGTCGCGCAGCACCCAGTGCACGGTGGGTGCGGTGCGGTCGGTTTCCATGGGCACGACCAGCCATGCCGCGCGCCCCAGGTTGGGAAAAAGCCCGGCCAGCCACTCCAGCCACAGCACGGTCTGTGTCTCGTAGGAGTAACCGCGGGAAAGCGGGCAGCTCAGCGCCAGATCCGCGTCGGCCCCGCCCAGCGCCCGCCAGCGCTCCACGCGCCGCAGCAGGCCGTGAAACCAGGCCCCGGCCGACACGTCGCTGTCGAGCGCAAGCCCCCGGAACCAGGCCTCCGCGGGAATGCCGGCCACCTCCGCGCGCAGCCGACGCACGCGCTCGCTCAGGTCGTCGGGGCGCAGCGCGATGCGGCGCTTCCCATACAGCCGGTAGAAGTCCCCGCCCGAGCCGAGGGCGTGAAGCTGCGCGTACAGCCGCTCGAACGAGCGGTGCACGTCGGCCGCCGCCGCCCAGCGCTCCACCGCATCGGCCCCCAGCGCCTCCGGCGGACAGACCACGAAGAACGCGAACGGGAACACCCGACCGAGACTGTCCCGGCTGTCCCACACGCTGGCCACGATCGCTTCTCTGCTCCCGGGCAGACCGATCAGCAGCCGCGTCGAGCGCGTCGTGCCCCCCTCCGACCGGGTCGGCGACCGCACCCACGCCAGTCGGCCGGCGTCCATCCACTGCGAGAAGGCCGTCGGCGTCCCCGGCGCCAGCTCCAGCCGCCGGTACTCAGCGTAAATCGGCAGCTTGCCGTAGGCGCGCAGCAGAGCTTCGTTGCGCCCCGTTTCGCCGCCGAAGAGCTTCTCGATGAACCGGCTGACGCCCATCAGCGCCTCCGGCGGGCCGGACAGAGCCCGGCACAATGCAGCCACGCCCGCACGTGACAATCCGGCAACCTGCTGGCCACGCTCTTCACGTTGTCAGGCCGCAAGCCGGCCGCGTCCGCTGCCACGCAGCCGCGCCTTCGGTCATAGCAGCACCACCGCTGCACTGCCGTCTCCCCATCCGAGTTCCACCGGGGCCCTACGGCGGGCTGGTCAGGTAGAAGTCGGCTCTGGTCATCCTGGGACGCGGGCCGAGGTCTGGCAGCGGCGGGATCACCCCGGGGAAGGGTCGCTCGCGCGAGCCGATGCGCACGCCGATCAGGAAGCCGATGGGATCGACGCCGGTCTCCATGCGCACCGGGATTTTCCAGAAGCCGTCGCCCAGGTCATTGTCGCGTCTGGCGCTCAGCGCCATCAGCAGCGACCACGGGTGACCGGGCAGATCCCAGCCGACGGCGCGCTCCGGATACTCGGCCCGGGCGTCCGGGTGTTTCTCCGCCACCACCACCGTCATACGGTCAAACGAAACCCCCGCCGCAGGAAGCAGACTCCAGCGGTACGTCGCCGGCTGATTGCCGATCACCTGCTGGATCGTCCCCGCCTGGATGCCCTCGCCGGCACGCGTCGCCACCTCCAGCGCCTTGCCCGCCGTGCCGTAGCTCGACAACAGCGGCAGCCTGACCGTCACCTTGCTGTAGACATTGCCGGCGTTGCCCACCGTACCCGACGGGTCGCGGACGATCGCCACCCCGACGTCCAGCGGCGGGGGATCGCCGCGCAGCAGCGCATCCGGCGGATCGTAGAGGAACCGGATCCACGCCTCGCAGGCGTCGAGGGTGGTCAGCGCCGGCGAGTCGGGCCGCACGTCGCGGTAGAGTTTGCCGTAGTGCCGCTGGAACTCGGCCACCTGCCGCAGCAACTCGATAAACGCCCGCGGCTCCAGCGTCGGCTGCGCGCCGATGCGTGTCAGCAGCGCGCTGTCGTCACGGGCGGCAGCCTCGTCGACGACCGGGTAGCGGCCGCGTGCTTCGACAAACAGCCGGGCCAGCTTCTCCTCCAGGTGATTGACCAGCAGTTGCTGCCCGTAGCCGGCGATATCGACCAGTGGGGCGATCAGCGGGGATTCGGGCGTGGTGGCCTGCCGGTAGATCAGGCCTTCGGTCAGCTTCTGGAGGTCGGGCGGCTGGTTGGAGGAGCGCGTCTGGTCGTCGGTGAGCGGTCCGAGGGCGCGCACCGCCCGGACATACTCACGCCAGGCCGACTCGAGCTGCCGGGCGTACACGACTTCCGGGTCGCCCTCGCTGTCGCCGGGTGCGTTGCGCGGATCGCGCATCGCCCGCTCCAGGTTGGGGACGCTGCGCCGTTGCCGGTTCAGCTCCTTCAGGCGCGTTTCGATGCGCTTGAACACGGCATTGTCGGTCGCGTCGCTGCCCAGACCAACGTCGAACATGACCACTTCGCGCACCACCGCCGCCAACCGGTCCGCCAGCAGCCGTCCGAAGTTGTTCTCTTCCTGTCCTAGCGCCGTGACGTACTCGGGCCACGACAGCCCCCCGTCCCGACAGCGTTCCATGAACGCCAGCATGCCCTCGTCGAGCAGCCGCGGCGGGTCGCGGTAGACGGCGTACCAGTCGCTGAAGTAACCGTCCACGTAGGCGTCGGCCGCCTGGGCGAGGGGGGCGGTCACTTTCTCGCGGCCGGCATACTGGCCCAGCACCGCCCGCACGCGCTCGTACTCGCGCAGCGTCCGCTGAAGCAGCTCGCGCGTGTGATAGTTGTACAGCAGCGCCGTCGTCTCCTCGCGCTCCAGACGCTCGGCCGCCTCCTCGCGCCGCGGCTCCTCCCGGCGACGGAAGCGCCGCAGCTCCTCGCCTTCCGCCGCTTCCTGCTCCTCCTCGGCCTGCGGCGGCGCCTGCGCGACGGGCGCGGGCTGCTTGACGTTGAAGCGATGGCGGGTGAACGGCAGCGGCGCGGGGGCGTCGAAGCCGGGCATCAGCCGCGCCAGACCCGGCAGGCGATCGGTCTTGAGCGTCGCGGCGGCCTTTTCCGCCATCTGGGTCAGCAGCCGGTCGGTACGGTTGCTCTGGCAGGCGCTCCACATGCGGGTGGTGAGCTCGAACAGCTCGACCGGCCGCCAGAAGGGATGGTCCTTCAGGCCGGAGCGGACGCGGATCAGGTCCGGGGTGACTTCGCGTTCGGCGCGCTGCGTGTCAGCGAACCACGCGGCCAGCAGCTTGCCGGCCGGCTCTGAGGCACCGAGCCGCTGAAGCAGACGCGGCCAGTTCTCCAGATTGTCCAGGTCCTTCAGTTCCTGCTCCTGCCCGCCGACCAGCTCGCGCAGCTCGAGCAGGTAGCCCCTCAGCCGGTCGCTGGGCCCCAGCGCCTCACGCGCCACCAGCACCTCCGCCCGCCCGTCGAAGGCCGCCGGGGGACTGGCCTCACGCGTCTCGATCAGGTTCTGGCCCACGTAGTAGTCGAGCGGTTCGGCGTCCTTCGGCAGCCCGAGCCGCGCTCTGATCTGGTCCGCGCTGAGCTGGAAGGCGGTGACCAGATCCGTCTGGCCGCGGTCCAGGGCGGCATAGACGCGGCGCTGGGGTTCGGCCTGGCGGTCGGGGGCGCCCGACTCCAGCGCCTGCCGCAGCGTGTCGAATTCCCGGTCCCACTGCGCCCGGAACTCGTCCAGCAGTCCGCGCAGGCGGATGATGCGGTGCTGCGCGTCTTCCGGAACCGGGGTGTTCCGCAGGAAGGACATCAGGTTGTAGAACGCCTCGTGCAGGCTGCCCGGCTCGGTGACGCTGAACTCCGGGTCGCCCAGATACTGGACGCCCTGCGTCAGCTTGTTGAAACGCTCGACTGCCGCCGCATACTGGTCCGCGGCGGCGAACTCCTGCGACAAGGCGAGGATCTGCCCGTAGCGCTCCTGCAAATCGGCGAGGCGGCTGGCGAAGTCGGCCCAGTACTTGACCATGGGGTTGGCGTTGTCGGCCGAGATCTGCGTGAGCGGCTTCCAGCTCTCCGTGATCTGGTCGATGGCGGCGACGATGGTGCCCGTGGCGCGCTGGCCGTCGAAGGCCACGGCATCGCGCAGGATCTCGCGGGCGAACGAGCGCGACTCGGCGGCCAGCGTCTGGAGGGCGGCCTCGAACTGGTCGGCGGCATCCTGGCGGTCGGCGTCGGGCAGGCCCAGGAACGTCAGCAGGGCCAGGAACTCCGCGCGGCGCTGCACCGGCTCGGCGGCGTCCAGGGCGTCGAGCTGGTACTGCCCGACTACCTCCCCGTACCACTTGGTGTAGACGCGCAGCGCCTCCAGATAGCGGGCCGGCGTCGGTGCGGCGCCCGCCCGGACCGCGCCCAGCTCGCTCTCCACCTCGGCCAGCACCGGCTTGACGATGCATTCGAGCACGAAGCGCGCGTGAATCGCGCCCACGTACTCCTGCGGTACCTGGATGTCGGCCCCGATGAACAGCAGCCGCGCCTGCACCCGCGCCCAGCGCCGGTTGTAGCGCTCAAAGTGCTCGCGGAGCTGCTTGGCGGTACGCAGGTGGCCGGGCAGCTCGGCGTACGTCGCGTTCCCGGCCTTGATCGCCGCGCTGGCCACCCCGCACACCTCGCGCGGCGACTTGATCAGCCCGTTCACCCCGCTGGCGCCGAAGATGAACATCAGGATCATCAGCGCGATCATGGCGGCGGAGCCGACCCAGACCAGGCGGCGCATGCGCCGGTTGAGCGAGACGTGGCGGGCGCTGCGGAACACCAGCCCGTGCTCCGGGAACACCTTGCCGGCATAGAAATCGTGGATGAAGAACGCCTTGGAATCGACCGCCTTGATGGGGCGCTCGGCGACGCGGATGCCCGCCTTGGACCTGGAGAAGACGTCCAGGATCGGCGCTCCTTCCTGCACGGCGGAGGTGAAGTAGAACCCGCGGAAGAAGGGCGGCTCCAGCAGCGGGCTCTTCTGGAAAATAGTCCCGATGTAGTCGCCCAACGGCTCGCGCAACTGGCGAAAGGACTCGGGGAAGGTGACGATCATCCCCAGTTCCTGCTCCGTGGCCTTGCGCTGGAGATAGCGCATGCCCCAGTCGCGCAGCCGGTAGTAGACCTGATCGAACGCTTCCGGGAACGTCGCCGGATCGTACGGCTCCTGGAACTCTCCCGGTCGCGACCAGCCGCACATCTGGTTGCGCTGCTTGAGGTCGACGCGGATCTCCTCGAAGAACTCGCTGAAGCCGCCGACCAGGTCCATCTTCGTGACCAGCACGAAGGTGGGGAAGCGCACGCCCAGCGTCTGGTGCACCTGCCGCAGGCGCTCCCGCAGAATCGAGGCCTTCTGGGCGCGCTCCTCGGCGTTGTCGCGCAGCAGCTTGTCGGCCGGCAGGGCGATGATCACGCCGTTGACCGGACAGCGCTGCCGGTGCGTCCGCAGCAGCTTGAGAAAGTATTCCCACTCGACCTTATCAGTGGTGCCCTCCTCGTGGAAGGCAATGCGCCCCGCCGTGTCCAGAATCACCGCTTCGTTGGTGAACCACCAGTTGTAGTTGCGCGTTCCGCCGAACCCGGGCACCTCGTCCTTGCCCAGCGGGAAGTCCAGGCCGGAGTGGATCAGGCTGGCGGTCTTGCCGCAGCCGGGCTCGCCCATCAGCACGAACCACGGCAGCTTGTACACGCTCAGACCGTTGGCTTTCAGCTCGGCCAGCTTGGCCCGGAACTTCTCGCGGTAGATCTGCTCCTGCTCGGCGATGTCGCCGCGCGTCGGCCCCTGCGATTCCAATGCCCCGCTGAGCTGGCTGGAGCGCTTGCGGAAAAAGGCGCGACGCAGACCCCAGAAGATCAGGAAGATGACCAGCCCGATGCCGCCGATGATCAGCACCCAGATGCGCCCGCGCGGCGTGCGCAGCGAGGGCATGAGCCAGAAGACGATGGACGCCAGCGAGCCGAATCCCGCCACCGCCAGCAGCATGCGCACCGCCGGCGGCAGCTTGAAGAAACGCATCAGAACGGCATTCAAGCTCATCGTAGCCATGACATCACTCTCCGCCCGGCGGCAGATTCCGGGCAGCCGACGGCAGACGGCCGATGCAGCGCCGCCGCCTGCGGCAGGTCGGGCCCGGATCGGCACGGCCCCGGCGGGAGCTGCCCGGGGGCCGTCGCCTGCGCGCCACGCGCTATTGCCCGCCTCGCACCGCCTGCGAGGCCGGCACAGACGCATGCCGCGCGCTGCTCTCCAGCTCGCCCACCATCTGATCCCAGTAGGCCCAGGTGGACCCGAGGTACAGGGCCAGGATCAGCACGAAGCCGATGAACACGTACAGCAGGCGCATCACCGGCTCGTAATTCGGGTCGAGCACGATCGTGTGGTCATCGGCCTCGGGGAACAGCTCCCTGGCCCGGGTCTGGGCGTAGGCCGGCAGCTTCGAGAACACATGGCCCTTGTATTCGCGCCACGCGTCCAGGTCGAGGGCGTACTTGCCCTTGAAGCCCGTCTGGAGCGCCACGTAGTAGACCATGACCGTCTCCACGCGGGCGCGGTAGTCGTGCCGTTCATGCCGCTCGGCCAGCTCCAGC
>Ga0209018_1002437_pt1 | contig 13214 bp, 6 predicted proteins | sample YNPBryBLVA2012_FD_185814 | JGI IMG/M metagenome (GOLD analysis project Ga0209018, IMG submission 185814) | Anoxygenic and chlorotrophic microbial mat microbial communities from Yellowstone National Park, USA - YNP Bryant BLVA 2012 (SPAdes)... ...
GATAGACGAACTTGCAGGGCAAGTCTCAGGACTTGCCCTGTTGTTTCATGGAGAGGAGAAGTGATTATAATCGGATTCATAAAGGGACAAGAAAGATGCAATCTGTTTTGAACCGTCTCCGGCAGGTGCAGCGCAAGGGCATTCTGGTCGAGTCGCTGGTCTTCGTGGGGTTGTATATTGCGGTCTTGTGGCTGTTGACTCCCGATGCGCCCCTCCGTCCGCTGGTGGAAAACCTGGCCGTGCTGGCCTCTTCGTTGACGGGCGCGCTGCTCATTTTCTTCTCGCTGCCTGACCTGCCTGCCTCGGCCCGCCCGACCTGGTCTTTACTAGGGCTGGCCTTGCTGGGCTTTCTGGCGGCTGATTTTGTCCGCACCTTCTATCTCTTCTTGCCGGTGGGCGAACTGCCGTTCTTCTCGTTGGCCGATGTGTTCAATTTAGCAGCCTACCTGCTGGCGGGGCTGGCTTTGTTTGCCTATCCCTTCGAGAGCCGCTATGCTCCCACGCGCTTCCGCTTCATCCTCGATGCGGTCATTGCCTCTGGGGTGGCGTTGACCTTGGGGTGGCTGTTGTTGGAACATGCGGCGTTTGGTTCACCTCTCAGCCGCCTGACGGCGCTCTCGCTGGCGGTCTATCCGTTGGCAGATTTGCTCTTGCTGATGATTCTCGTCAACCTGGCGCTGTCCGCTTCTATGCCGCGCATGACGGCTGCTTTCTTGGGCGCTGGGCTGGCTGCTTTTGCGTTGTCGGACTACGCTTACAGTTCGCTGGCGTTGCTGGGTTCCGTTCGCTCGGGCAGCCTGCTGAGCCTGGGCTGGGTGTGCGGCGCCTTGCTGATGGGGTTGGGAGCGGTGTTCGAGCGCGCCCAGGGCAGGCGCGTGACTGCTTTTGCGGGGGAAAATGCCGCATTGGGCGCGCAGATTCAAAAAGTTCTGCCGCTGGCGCTGGTGCTGGTCTTGTTTTGGTATGTGTTGTCTGATTGGAATTTGCGCGGCTCTTTCTCGCCTTTTGGGGTGTGGATGAGTCTGGCGCTGGGCGCCCTGCTGGTGGTGCGTTTAGGCATTCGCGCTGGGGAAGTCGAGTTGCAGAAGTATTGGCAATTGTTCCGCAATTTGGCGGATCCCGCCTTCATCTGTGATTCGAAAGGCAGGGTAATTTTGGGCAACCCGGCCTTCGATCGGCTGGGTGCTGCGTCTCAGGACGGCCAGACGTTGGCGGCGCTGTTCGAGGGCGTGCCGCAGGACGGCTTGCGCTCTCTGCTGGAGGCAAAAGACGGCGGCGAGGCCAAAATCGAAGTGCGACTGCGCGCTTCGGGGGCTCCTTACCTTTTGTCGCTCAGCCGCCTGGTTACCGAAGACCGCCGCGCGCTGGTTGCCGTCGCCGCTTATGACTTGAGCGAGCAAAAACGCCAACGAGACGCCATTCAGTCTGCCTATGATGAGTTGCAGGCTCTCCATCGGCAGTTGGAAGACTTGAACGCCAGTTTGGAAGAAATCGTTGCCCAACGCACCGCTCGTCTGCAGGAGGCTTACCGCCGCCTGGAGGAACAAAACCGCGCCTTGCAGGCCCTCGACCGCTTGAAGAGCGATTTCGTCTCGATGGTTTCGCACGAATTGCGCAATCCGCTCAACAATTTGGGCGGCGGCCTCGAATTGCTGCTGGCGCAGGAAAAAGGCCGAGGCCAAGAGAAAACCACATTGGCGCTGATGCAGGCCGAAGTCCAGAGATTGAGGCGCTTTGTCGAGACCATCCTGGATGTTTCGGCGCTGGAGGCCGGTCGTTTGGTTTTGCGCAATGCGCCGCTGTCGCTCGAGTCCGTCCTGGAGCGCGTCTTGCACAACTTGACGCTGCAAGATACCGACGGCCGCTTACAATTGCTCCTGCCGCCCGACTTGCCGGCGGTGTTGGCCGCGCCGGATGCCCTGGAGAGTGTGCTGGGCCATTTGCTGGACAATGCCTTGAAATATGCCTCGCAGGGACAGGTGCAAGTGTCTGCCGAAAGGCGCGGACGGCGCGTGCGCGTTTCGGTGCGGGACTTTGGGCCTGGCATCCCGGCCGAGAAGCGCGGCTTGCTCTTCGAGCGTTTCCAGCGCCTGGAGGCAAACGATTCTCAGGCGGTGTATGGCTACGGGTTGGGGTTATATCTCTCCAAGAAATTGTTGCAGGCTATGGGCAGCGACCTGTCCTTCGACGCGCCGCCAGAAGGCGGGGCGCGCTTTTTCTTTGACTTGAAGGTGGCGCCAAAATGAAGAAGATTTTGTTGATTGACGATGACCAGACTTTGTTACATTTGCTCGGCGAGTACTTGCGCGAGAGCGGCTTCGAGGTGTGCGGAGCGGCCAGGGGCGCAGCCGGGCTGCGCCTGGCTTTCAATGAACACCCTGACCTGGTGCTGCTCGATGTAATGCTGCCCGGCATGGACGGTTGGGAGGTGTGCGCGCGTCTGCGCGAGATGAGCGATATACCGGTCATCATGCTGACCGCCAAGACCAGCGAGGCCGACAAATTGCGCGGTTTTCGCCTGGGGGTAGACGATTACGTCACCAAGCCGTTCAGTTTTGCAGAATTGGCGGCGCGCATTCAGGCGGTGTTGGCGCGTGCGGCAGCTGGCGGCGCGAAGAGCGGTTATGTGGCTTATGGCGGCGTGAGGCTGGATACAGAAAAGTTCCAGGCTGCCTTCGACGGGAAGAGCCTGGATCTGACCCCGACTGAATATCGCCTGTTGGAGGCGTTGGTGCGGCGCGCGGGCAAGGTGGCCTCCGAGCAGGAACTGGTGCAGGAAGTATGGGGCCGCTATCGGTCAGAAGATACCGCTTTGGTGCGGCGGTATATTCTGATGTTGAGGAAGAAAATCGAGGCCGACCCGTCCAATCCGCAGCATATTTTGACGGTGCGCGGCTTTGGCTATCGGCTGGCTACCGGTCCCCTGCCGTCGCTGACCACTGATGAGCAGGGATGAACAAAGATAACCACAGTGGAGCGACCTGCGATGCGCTCCTTTTGCGCGTCGCCGAGATTGCAAAGGTTGACTGGATAGTATTGCGCTGTAATCCTAGCGAAACAGGTAGAATAAGATCGCAAGGATCAAGAACGGCGCGTAGGGAATGGGGGTAAAGGCCTGATAGCGTTTGCGCAGCGTCAGTGTTACGATGACCAGCAGGCTGGCGATTCCGCCGGCAAAGATGGTGAACAGCAGCCCGGCCAGGATGACCGGCCAGCCGAGCAGCAAGCCGGTGATGCCGCATAAGTTGACATCCCCAAACCCCAGTGCCACCTCCTCGATCTCCTCTCCGCGCCGTTTGGACATCCAGCGTGCAAAGACTTCTCCCAAGAAGTAGAAGATCAGCATTACGCCAAAGCCGAAAGCGCCGCCCAACAGCGTAGGCTTCCAACCGTGGGCATACCAGCCTGTTCCAAAGCCCAATAGCGCGCCTGTGATGCTGACCGGATGCAAGATGAGGCGATGTTCCATGTCAATCACGAAGACCACCCCCAGCCAGATCAGGAGAAGCAGCGCCAGCGGGTAGTTCAAGCGCGCGGGCGTGTTGAGCCAAAGGTAAATGGAGCCGCCCAGCATGACGGCCTGCGTAATCAGCGTCCGTGTGCTGCGTTTCCAGCCGCAGGCCGGGCAGCCGCGCAAGAGCAGGTAATCTTTCCACGGCAGGGCTTGGGCGCAGCGAGGGCAGAGCGGCTGGCTGAAACGGCGAGTGACGGGCAGCACGTCGGCCAGGTAGTTGACCAGGTAGCCGGCCAGCCAACCAAGTGCAATTGGGAGGATGAGAAGAAAAATATTCATAGCCGTATGATAGCACATTCGTCCCTGGCAGGGAATCACCCATTCGGGAGTGTAAGCGGATTGTAATGTTCTTGGCGATTTTGCCAATCTGCCTTACAATTTCCCCTACAGGAGAACCACATGGAAAAATTCATCGTTACGGGTGGCGTTCCCCTGCGTGGGGAAGTCACCCCCTCCGGCAACAAGAATGCCAGCCTGCCCATTTTGGCTGCTTGCTTGCTCACAGACGAAAGCGTCATCTTGCACAATGTCCCGCAAATCAAAGATGTATTCGACATGCGCGACCTGTTGCTCAGCCTGGGAGCAGCAGTAGAAACGCTGGACGCCCATACCTGGCGCGTCACTGCGCGGCGCGTGCGATTTGCGGATTTGGATGCGGAACTCTGCCGCCGCATCCGCGCCTCCATCCTGCTGGCCGGCCCTATGCTGGCGCGTGCAGGCGCGCTGCAATTGCCTCCCCCCGGCGGAGACGTGATTGGCCGCCGGCGGCTGGATACGCATTTTCTGGCCCTCCAGGCCCTGGGCGCGCAGGTGCGTTACGACCGTCTCCTCGACTTGAAAGCCGAACGTTTGCACGGAGCGGACATTTTGCTGGACGAAGCCAGCGTCACTGCTACCGAGAATGCGCTCATGGCAGCCGTGACGGCGCCAGGCCGCACCACCATCCGCAACGCTGCCTCGGAGCCGCATGTGCAGGAATTGTGTCATTTTCTGAACCACATGGGGGCAGATATCCGCAACATTGGCTCGAACACGCTCCACGTCGAAGGCGTCTCGCGCTTGCATGGTACGGAATACACCATCGGCCCCGACCTGTTGGAGGTGGTCAGTTTCATTGGCGCGGCAGCCGTTACGCGCGGAAGCGTGCGCATTCGCCATGCCGGTGCAGCGCATCTCGAAATGATCTCCCAGGTTTTTCGCCGCATGGGGGTGACTTGGGAAGTGGATGGTGACGATCTGCTCGTGCCAGAAACGCAATCGCTGCAAATCGTTCCCGATATGGACGGCGCCGTACCGGAGGTCAAAACCAACGTCTGGCCGGCGTTTCCTACCGATTTGATCAGCATTGCCATCACGGTGGCTACGCAAGCCGCCGGCACCATCCTGTTCCACGACTGGATGTTTTCGGGGCGTATGTACTTTACCGACAAATTGGTGGGCATGGGGGCGCGCATCATCCTGTGTGATCCGTATCGTTGTATTGTCCAAGGCCCCAATACCTTGTATGGAGAAAACCTCGAAAGCCCCGATATTCGCGCCGGTATGGCCCTTTTGCTGGCTACCCTGACTGCCGAAGGACAGTCTACCATTCGCAACATCCGCCAGATTGATCGCGGCTATGAGCGTGTGGACGAAAAATTGCGCCGCCTGGGGGCAAACATCCAGCGCGTCCAGGAATGAACGGCGCAAAATGTGTTGTGTCTTGTAAACCCTATCTTGTTCTATCTAAATAAAGGAGTTGAGTTTCTAATGAAAACCATGCAGTTACCCGGGCCCAAGGCCCAGGCGTTGATCGAGCGCGATCATGCCGTCATCTCCCCGTCTTATCCGCGCGGTTATCCCTTCGTCATGGACCATGGCAAAGGCACTGAAGTATGGGACGTGGACGGCAATCGCTTCCTCGATTTCATGGGCGGCATTGCCGTCGTCTCCACTGGCCATGCTCATCCGGCTGTCGTGAAAGCCATCCAACAGCAGGCCGAAAAGTTCATCCATATTTCGTCTGACTTCTATCACGAGAATTGGGTCAGGCTGGGCGAAAGATTGAACGAAATTGCCCCCTTCGAGGAAGCGGCGGTCTCGTTCATGACCAATTCCGGCACCGAGTCGGTAGAAACCGCCATCAAACTGGCGCGCTATCACACCGGCCGTATGAACTTCATCGGCTTTACTGGCGCTTTTCACGGGCGCACCATGGGCGCGGTGACGTTCACGGCTAGCAAGCCCACCTACCACAGCGGCTTCTACCCGCTGATGAACGGCGTCACTCATGCGCCTTATCCCAATCCCTACCGCCCCGTGCTGGAACGCCGCCCCGGCGAAGATTATGGCGAAACGGTCGTGCGTTACATCGAAGAGCAGATTCTCGGCCATATCCTGCCGCCCGATGAGGTAGCCGGCATCCTGGTCGAAGGCATTCAAGGCGAGGGCGGTTACATCATCCCGCCGCCGGGTTTCTATCCGGCTTTGCGCGCGCTGTGTGACAAACATGGCATTCTGCTTATCGTAGACGAAGTCCAATCGGGCATGGGGCGCACCGGCAAGTGGTGGGCGATCGAGCACTTTGGCGTCGAACCCGATATCCTGACCGCCGCCAAGGGCATCGCTTCGGGGATGCCGCTGGGCGCTTGCGTGGCGCGTAAGTCGGTCATGGACTGGGAACGCGGCTCGCACGGCAACACCTATGGCGGCAATCCCCTGGCCTGTGCCGCCTCGCTGGCAACCATAGACTTGATCGAAAAGGAATATTTGCACAACGCTGCGACAGTCGGCGAATATGCCCTGGACGCCTTACACGAACTACAAGCCCGCCATCCCAGCATCGGCGACGTGCGCGGCAAAGGTCTGATGATTGGCGTCGAATTCGTCACCGATCGCCAGACCAAAGAACCAGCCAAAGCGTTGACCGAGCGTGTTGTGCAACTGGCCTTCGAGCGCGGCTTGCTGCTGCTCTCGTGCGGCAAATCGGTCATCCGCATTGCCCCGCCGTTGAGTATCTCTACAGGTGAAATAGACGAGGGCCTGACCATCTTTGCGGAGGCTCTGACGTTGGCCGAAAAGGAAGCCGGGCTGGCCTAGCGCTTCTTGCATGACCCTCGGCCTGCCTCCGTTATGGGCGGCTTTTCCCGCCTTTCGAGATTGACAGCCATCCCCTCTTCGAGTATGCTTACGTCTATCCGGGCAGGCCCGGCGCGGCGGAACGTTCCGAACCCCGCCAGGGCCGAGAGGCAGCAACGGTAAGGGATTGTCTCCGGGTGCCGCCGGTCGCCTGCCTGGATCTTGATGAAATAATGAAACGTCCCGAAGGTTCCTTTGCCTTCGGGACGTTCACTTTCCGAGAAGTCTCTCACTCGTTTTCGACCTTGACTAACACTGCCCGCGTTTCCAAGCGATGCCGGTAGGTGTTGCTGCTTTCATTGTACCCTACACAGGTCAGCAGTGTGACCCAGGCCTTCTCCTCATGTTGGAAAGGTGAAATGGCATTGGGCCGGATGACGCGGTTCGTGCGCACCTCGTAGATATATCGCTGCCCATAGGCGTGGACGATGACTTGGTCGCCCCAACGCAGTTTGGATAGCTCTGCAAACGGTCCTTTTTGACCGTCGGGCAGGGTGACGTGGGCGGTGAGAACGCTGTTGCCCTGCCAGGTGGGGAAAGCGGTGCCTTGTAGCCAGCCGGCCTGCTCCCATAGCCATTTCACATCCCAGCCGCTGTCGGTACGCGGCACGCCGACGATGGAGGTCTTCAGGCCTAGTTTGGGGATTTCCAGCCACAGGTCGCCGTATTGAGCGTATTGATAATCCAGCGGTTGTTTGGGCAACACGGTCACACGTCCGGGGGCAAAACCTGTTTCAGGCAGTTCGGCTTGCGTGCCAGAGGGAGACGTAATAGAAACCGAGGCACTGGCGCCATAACTGTTGACGCCGGCCGGCGCAGCCGGATCATACCAACGTTCGGTCGCGTTGGGGTTGTAAGGCGAGCGTTGTTCTGGCACGGGCGGCGGGCCGGGCAGCGTAGGATCAATCTCGTGGCTGGTCCATTCCACACGGCTGAGGTTGGTCACCGGCGCTGGTCCTACAAAGATAGCATCGAAGGTAATCGTGGCCGTTTCGCCTAGCCGGAAGACGTCCCACACGAATTGGAGCGTGTTGCTCATAGGGTCGTAACTCGATGAAGTGAGCGTAGCTGTTCCGCCTACGACCAGGCTGGCCGCATTTAAAGTCAAGCCAGCAGGGATATAGTCGTAAACAATCACGTCGAAGGCGTCTGCTGTGCTGATAGCCGCGTGCGAGATGTTGATGGTGAACGTGATGACATCTCCAATGGCGGCGGTGGTCGGCACAGCGTCTTTCGTGATGTTCATGATGGGTTCGACGATTTCCACCACCGGCGCGCTGGTGACGTGCGAGCCGCCCGCCCAACTCCAGGTGACACTGTTAGTCAGACTGTCTCCACCCTGGTTGGCCAGGATGTCCAGCACGATCAGGGAGTATTGCACTCGCACCGTTTGGGAACTGCCGCTGGTGTTGCTCACGTCGCCAAAATCGAAGGTGATGCGCCCGCCGTTGTTCTCGATGAGCGGGTTGCTGGTGGCCGGGTTGGTGCCGTCCAGCGCATCACACGCGCCGCTGACGAATTCTGTGCTAGTGACGCCGGCCGGCAGGCTGATGCTTACACAATCTACAAAAGCCAGCCCACTTTGGGGAATGTCTACCAATTGAACATTGGTCAAGCCGCCCGCCGGAATGACCATGGACACTTCATACCTGATGATCTCGCCGATGGTGACATCCGGCGGGACAGTGTGCGTGGCGTCATCTGGCGGGACGATCTGCTTCGAGAGCGAGGTAACGTAGCCAAAGTCAACTGTCGGGTTAGTGGTGGTGCCGCTGGCGATGTCTACCGTGTTGTTGAACAGCGCGCCAGGGCTGCCGGGCGTCAGGGTGACGACATTGCTGGAGACCGTCCCCCCGGCTGTTCCCACGCCGTTGTCATTGTTGTCGGTATTGGTGTTCGGATTGGACGTGTCGGCAGCGTTGAAGGTGTCTATCGTGCTGGCATAACCGGTCGGCAGTACTCTGACAATGTAATTTCCTTCCGGCAGGCCGCTAAACAGGTAAGTCCCGCCCGCGCCGGTGGTCACGCCGCCGGCTGCATCGTCCGCAGTCCCTAGGATGCCGTCTGGCCCAACCAAGATTTCGGTTACGCCGTCGCTGGCGAACAATTGCACCCTGGCGCCAGAGATCGGCAGGTCGCCGGCGTCATAAGTGCCGTTCTCGTTGATGTCCTGGTAAATCAGGTTGCCTAATTGCAGGCGGTAGAAGCCGAAGTCCACTGTGCGGTTGCTTTGGTTATCCGGCGCTTCACCGGACGGGTTGGGAGTGGGTACATCCGTGTCGTTGGTGGGCTCATTGGCGGTGGGACCCAGCGTCACGGCCGAACTGATGACGGCCCCGCTGAAGGTGCCGCTGGTCTGGCGTGTGCCGTTGTCGTCGCTGTCAATGTCGTTGTCCGCGTCCGGTGCGGCGGTTTCGCTCACATTCCCGCTGCCGTTGATGGAGGTACCGCTGCTTTGGTATCCGGCCAGCGGGCCGCCAGCCTCGAATTGATTGGCAGGGATGACGACCACATAATCGCCGGCTGCTAAGCGGTCGAAGCGGTAGTAGCCGCCGCTGGCGGTGGTCTGCGTGTCAAGCGGAACACCGGTTGGGTTGCCGCTGGCGTCGGCTGCATACAGTTGTACGGTCACGCCGTCTATGCCTACTTCAGTGCCGTTGATGGTGCTGCTGTTGTCGGTATCGAACCATACGCGGTTGCCCAGGCTGAACAGGTCGGTGTTTACGGTCAAAGTATCCGTTGTGGAGTCGTTATTGGTTACGCCGCCGTCGGCTGTCAGGGCTCCGGCAGGGATGGTGTTGACATACACACCCGGCGTCGTGGAGGTGACATCTACGGTAACCACACAAGTGGCGTTGCCGGCCAGCCCGCCGCCTGTCAGGCTGATGATCTGGTCGCCAGCGTTGGCGGTCAACGTCCCGCCGCAGGTGTTGGATGCGTTAGGCGGGTTGGCGATTTGTAAGCCGGCGGGCAGTGTGCCTGGCAGGTTGTCGTTCAAGCTTATGTTAACGACAGGGATATTGTTTGTGTTGCGGATGGTGATGGTGAGGGTGGACCTTTCGTTGACTATCACCGGATCTGGATTGAAGGCTTTCTGCACGCTGACGCCCGGCAGGTTGGTCAGCGAGGCCTGCACGGGGAGCGGATTGCTGACCCCGTTGAAGGTGGTGACGGCCCCGGCTGGAATTTGGTTGATACGGTTGCCGTTCACTTCCATGACCACTTTGAGCGTCAGTTCACAACTGGTGCCTGGCGCCAGCACGCCTCCACTGAAGGAGAACGATGAGTCGCCGGGGTTACCGGTCAGGACGCCGCCGCACGTGCCGGTATCGAAGTCCACCGGGTTGGCCAGTTTGATGCCGCTTGAGCCTGGCGCATAATAATAGTCCATGTCGTCAGTGAAAGAGATGCCGGTCAGCGTGACAGTGGGGTTCGGGTTGATCAAGCCGACCGTCATGGTGGAGGTTGCGCCGCCATACACCAGGTCGGGATGAAAGCCCTTGGTGATGTCGAAGGCAAGATTCTGGATGTTGAGAGTGGCGTTCGCCTGCGCCATCGGCCTAACCGTCGCGCCGGTGCTGGGCAAGGTGGCCGACACGTTGTCGACCGGAATCTGGTTCTGGTAACTGCTAGACGTTGCTGGGGTGCTGTCACGCCCTTCTACATCCAGGGTGATGGTGCATGGCCCGGGGTTGCCGGGCGAGCCGGCCGGCAGGGTGGCGCCTGTCAGTTGGATAGTTTGCGTGCCGGCTACGGCTGTCAACGTACCGCCGCACGAGGAGACGGGCGTTGGGGAGGGCGGGTACGACGCGATGACCAGGCCGTCGGTGAGGGTGCCAGGCAACGTATCTGTAAGTGTAAGGTTGGTTAGCGCCTCGGAACTGGTGTTATAGACCGTAATGGTCATAGTCGCCCGGCCGCCAGCCTGGACTGTGGTGGGATAGAAAGCCTTGCTGGTGGTGATGCTGGAAACGCGCAGGTTGGCGGTGACATCGGTCGCATTCGTGCGCCCTTGGTCGGTGACGATCGTGCCAGCAGGAATGATATTGGGGTTTCCGTTAGCGACCGTGTAGTCCCCGGGCGTCGTCGAAGTGACCCACACATCAATACGACAAGTGCGGCCGGCAGCCAGCGTCGCGCCGCTCAGACTGATGGTGGTGCCGCCGGCTGGAGCAACGACATTTGCTCCTCCGCATGTATCCAGGGGGGCAGGCGTCGCTGCTATTACTAGGCCGGCTGGCAAGGTGTCGGTGATGGTCAGACCTGTCAAGTTGGTATCCGCTGGGGCGGTGATGGTGATGCGCAGACGGCTGGTGCCGCCAATCTGGATCGGGCTGGTCTGGAAGGCTTTGGTCAAGCCCACCGGTCCGCCGGCCGCGGCTACCACCAGGTCGGGGTTGGTGCTGAAGGCGGCATGACCTACGCCTTGTGCATTCGTGATGGTATTTGCGCCCACCGTATTGTCATACGTGCCAGGCACAGAACTGGTCACATCGAAGACGATGGTACAGTTCCCGTTGGCGGGAATCGTGCCGCCGGCCAGGGTGATGCTGCCGGGAGGCCCGGCCGTGCTGGTGACCGTGCCGCCGCATTGCGGGCTGGCAGGCGTGCCAGAAATGGCTACATTGGCTGCCATAGCGTCTGTGAAATTGACGTTGGTCAGGTCGGTGCTGCTGAGATTGTATAGGGTGATCGTGACAGTGCTGATTTCACCTACCAGGATGCTTGTATCCGAGTAGGCTTTTGTACCATATAAAGCGCTATTGACGGTCAAGTTGGCGGTTGCAGGGGAGTAATTGGTCACTGGCCCGGTCATGGCGCCGGCCGGAATGGTGTTGGTGCGCGTCCCTCCTGCAAACGTCAAGTCGGCCCGCACCGGGATGGAAATCTGGCAGGTGCCGACCGGCGTGGGCGGCGTGAGGCTGGCCGGGATGGTGGCGTTGGAGAGCGTAATCATTGTGCCGCCGATGGGGGCGGTGATGATGCCGGTGGTGGTGCCATCGCCGCAGGTGTTCGCTGTGGGCGCGCCAGCTACCGTGAAGCCTGCTCCCATGGTCGCCAGGTTGTCGGTAAGGCCGACGCCCGTGTAATCCGAACCGGTCGGGTTTTGCAGCGTGATGGTCAGGATGCTGGTGTCGCCTGCATCAATGGTGCCGGGCGCAAAGGCCTTCTGGATTCCCACTGGTTGGATGGTCAACTCGGCGCGCGCCGCTGTGCCGTTGGTCACGCCCTGGTCGGTTTGTAGCGAACCCGCCCCGCCCGGCCCGGCCGGGATTTCGTTGGGATTACCATTGGCGATGGTGTAGGGGCCAGCAGCACCGGTGACGTTCACCGTGACCACGCAGTCCTGGCTGGGCGTGACCGTGCCGTTGTTCAAACGCAGCGAGGTGTCGCCAGCGCCCAGCGCGCCTCCGCCGCCGTCGGTCACCGTAGCACCCGCGCCGCAGTTGGTCAGGGTCAAGCCGGGCGGGTTGGCGATCTCGAGGCCGGCCGGCAGATTATCCGTGTAGGTGACACCGGTCAGGTTCGTGTCTGCGTCGTTGTTGTTGAGGCGGATCGTCAGGACGCTGGTTTGACCGACAAAGATGGTGGGCGGGGTGAACGTCTTGCTCAGGGATGGTGGAGAGACAGCAATCACCGTGATGGTGGAAGTGGCGGGGGAGGTGTTCGTGATGACAACCGGGGTGCCGCCGTCATTTCCATTTGCGCGCAATGCATTTGCTGGAATGTAGTTGATCAGGCTGCCTGGCGTGACGGAAGAGATGCGCACTTCGATATAGCACGAGCCGGGCGTGGCGCCCACCTGGGCCGGGACGTTCGCGCCGCTCAATGATAAAGTAGTCGAGCCTGGCACTGCGGTGACCGTTGCGCCGCCGCCGCAGTTGGGGTCAATGACGACATTTGCAGGATCGTCAATGAACAAGCCGGGTTGGATGGCTGCGAGATCATCCGACCACTGGGCGTTCGTCAGGGGGAAAGTGTTCGGATTATAGATGGTGACCCGTAGCACAGAATAGCCGCCCGCGTCAATTTGCAGCGGGGTAAAAGTCTTGTTGATTTCCGCCGGCAGGGAGGCCGCGTGCGCGGGGGCGACGGGGCCGGTCACGAGGGAACTGATCAAGATCGAGATCAACAACAAGAACTTGAATGATTGTTTCATGTCTCTCCAGATAAAAATTAAAAACAGCAAAACCGTGCGGTCGGTTTCGCTGCTGGCTCCCTAAAGCCCCTCCTCGAAAGGAAAAGCGGCCAAATACAGGCTTTAGATCATCGCACCCGCATCCCCAATAAGTACTACATATACCTAATTTTAGCCGGATTTATTAATAAGTCAACGGTTGGAATATACAAATTTGAAAGGCCAAAGGTCATGGCGTTTGTATATAAAAATGATAGAACTCTTACACATTTCCAACCAGCCAATGATACAATACCAGCACTACTTTCTACTCCCTATTCTCTACTCCCTACTCTCTTTACCCTCATGCTGCCCGACTTCCGCGTCCGCCAACGCGACTACCTGCTCGAAATCTCCCGCGCCCTCACTCAGGAACTCGACCTGGAACCCCTGTTGGCGCGCATC
>Ga0209018_1002440_pt1 | contig 13172 bp, 10 predicted proteins | sample YNPBryBLVA2012_FD_185814 | JGI IMG/M metagenome (GOLD analysis project Ga0209018, IMG submission 185814) | Anoxygenic and chlorotrophic microbial mat microbial communities from Yellowstone National Park, USA - YNP Bryant BLVA 2012 (SPAdes)... ...
CTGTGGAGGAATTTTGGGGTGAACCTGTGGGAACTTGAGTATTGTCTACAAAGTCTGGGTTTTGAGGGTTGTCGCTTGGTTGGCTAGGATCACCTATGCCGGTTTTAGGTAGAGTGTTGTTTGAATTCAATAATTCAGTGGTACCTAATACTTGTTTTGACTTAGGCTTTTCTAAATTGTTCGTTACAATTCCTAAGCCAATAGAAAAAACTAGAATAATTCCAGAAGTAATTGCGGACAGTTTAATAAAATACCTAACTGTGCTTCCCTGGAGGTTTTGTTTTTGTGACATAAAGCAATTAATTATTTTTATATGTTTTTATATAACAGTTTTTTTAAAAAATTTGTTTAGCAAAAAATTTTAGAATTTTTTGTTTAGCTTAAGTTTCGTGGGTTAGAGTGAACTGTTTTTTGATCTGAAACTATTTTTAGGTTTTTATTGGTCCTGGAAATTCCAGCTTTTTAAGCAATGTAAGCATTTAGTCGATGAGCCAAAATTATACCAAACTACACTTCAATTACTAAATTAGATAGCTTGACAATAGGTATTTTGTAGCTACCAATAAAACGTTATGTCTGCAGATATTTTTGCCTCTGATGCTGATTTACCACTCTTTCCAGAAGATTCTAAAGCTAAGGAAGAAAAGCAAACTTTAGAGGAACTGATTGCTAAAAATAAACTTGTCGAGCCAGCTGGGCAAGCCATATCTCAGTCGGCACAAGCTGAAAGTGATAATCTGCCTGAGATAGAATTAGAAGAACTCGGGGGTACCCAGTCTTTGGAAGACCAGATCCAGATAAAAATTCTGGAAGAAGAGATGCAAAGATCTTATCTTAGCTATGCTATGAGCGTAATTGTGTCGCGAGCTCTACCCGATGTGCGTGATGGGTTGAAGCCGGTGCATCGACGCATTTTGTACGCTATGCACAAATTAAACTTAACTCCCGGGGCTAAATACGTTAAGTGTGCGCGTATTGTTGGTGACGTGATTGGTAAGTATCACCCTCATGGAGATCAGTCGGTTTATAATGCTCTGGTTCGATTAGCTCAGGACTTTAGCATGCGTTACCCATTAATTGACGGACAAGGCAATTTTGGTTCGGTAGACGGCGATGAAGCAGCAGCTTATCGTTATACGGAAGCCAGAATGGCTAGGCCAGCTGTGTTCATGTTAGCTGATCTAGATAAAGATACTGTTGACTTTGTCGACAATTTTGATGGTACTCAAAAAGAACCTAGGGTACTGCCTACCATTTTCCCCAATCTCTTAGTCAACGGACAAACCGGAATTGCCGTGGGCATGGCCACAGAGATTCCTCCTCATAATTTAGGAGAAGTAGTACAAGCATTAATTCATTTACTGGATTCCCCCGAAGCTGATGTGGAAACTTTAACTGAGTTTATTAAGGGGCCCGATTTACCCACTGGAGCAGTGATTTTTGGCCGCCAAGACTTGTTGAGTGCTTATAAAACTGGGCGAGGTAAAGTAACCGTACGGGCTCGAGCTGTACTTGAAGACAATCGCATCGTAGTTACCGAGATACCTTTCCAGGTAAACAAATCCGATCTTTTGGTCAGAATTGCCGAGTTAGTTAAAGACAAAAAATTGGAAGGCATCAAGGACGTACGTGACGAAAGTAACAAAGAAGGAATTCGTATAGTCATCGAGACAAAAAGAGACGTCAGTCCAGAAATTTTATTGAACCAGTTGTATGCCTTAACCGATTTACAATCAACCATTCATTTCAATATGGTAGCTTTGGTGAATGAAGGTAGACAACCTAAATTATTGAATTTGAAAGATATCTTGACAGAGTTTTTACGCCACCGTGACCAAGTGGTAATACGTCGCACAAATTTTGAGCTGAGACAAGCCGAAGCAGAATTACATATTTTAGAAGGCTTAAAAATTGCTTTAGATCATATCGACGAAGTCATTAGCCTAATTCGTGGTTCTTTTGATAAAACTGAAGCTGCCGCCAAACTTCAGGCTAGGTTTGCTTTGTCAGCCAAGCAGGCCGAGGCTATTTTGCAAATGCGTTTACAAACTTTAACCAATCTAGACAAGACTAAAATTGAAGAACAAAGGCAAAAAACTATAGCCTTGATTGAACGACTAAAGAACATTTTGTATGATCCGGAAGTGAAAAAGGCTTTGATTAAACAAGAGTTTTTGGATATGTTGCAGAAGTTTGATACCTCCAGAAGAACTGAAATTGTTGAGTACGAAGCTAGCTCTTACAATAAAGAAAATTTGGTAGAAAACGTTCCGATGCTGCTACAATTTACTCAAGCTCAATACATCAAAGCGTTGCCTTTAGACACGTTTAAACAGCAAGGACGGGGTGGTCGTGGAGTAAGTAGTTTTAGTCCCAGAGAAGAAGATTGGGTAAGAAAAAGCTTGGTTTGCCAGGCTCACGACTATATGTTGGCTTTCACTAATACCGGTAGAGTATTTAAAATTCGTGTTTTTGATTTGCCTAGTGGTAGTCGTACTAGTCGGGGTCAGTCCTTGGTTAACTACTTAAATCTGCAACCAGATGAAAAGATTACCACAGTGTTTACCATTGCGAAAGAGTTAGAAGCTAGTAGTCAGGGAGCTTTAATTTTTGCCACTAAAAAAGGCAAGGTTAAAAAAACTTGGCTCCATGAATTTAAAAATGTCCGTAGTACTGGTAAAGTAGCCATTACTTTAGAACCTGAGGATGTATTGATTGACGTGGTCCTTAGTCAAAGTGAAAGCGATAAAATTATTTTATCGGCCAACAACGGGAAAACGGTGATTTTTCCAGTAAGTCAATTGTCAGCTTTGGGTAGAACAGCTCAGGGGGTGATTGGTATGCGCTTGAAACCAGACGAGGAAGTAATTAGTTTACAAATTTCTGATTTTGATTTTCAAGTATCTTCTTCTGAAGAAGAACCGGAAACTTTATTAGAGCTAGCCGAGAGTAAAAAAAATAAAATTTTTCCTTCACTCTTAGTAATTACCGAAAACGGTTTTGGTAAACAAACTGATTTGGCTGAATTTAGACAAACCAACCGTGGTGCTAGCGGAGTTAAGACTTTGAAGCTGACCGAGAAAACTGGGCGACCGGTAGCTGTGCAAATTTTGCATGGACACGAAACTAGCTTAATTGTTACTACCAAGAATGGAGTGACCATTCGTCTAGATCCTAACGAAATTAATCAGTTTGGCCGAGTGACTCAAGGGGTTAAACTAATTAAATTAGACGATTCAGATCGAGTAGTCACTGCCAGCGTGATTTAAAGTTAATGTCTCTATGTCAGCTTTAGATTACAACCCACCACACGATTTGGAAGCTGAAAAAGCTCTTTTAGGCTCTTTACTGTTGAACCCTAAGTTGTTGGAAGAAGTGGCTGACAAATTAAAGCCAGATTATTTTGTTGATCGAAAAAACCAAATTGTGTACCAAATTATTCTAGATTTATGGCTAAATTCCCAACCAGTAGACGTCTTGTTTGTTCTAAATGCATTGCAAAACAACTTGCGTTTTAATGCTACGGAAGTTGGTACCATTAATCGGGAGTATTTATTAGAATTAATTGCTAAAAGTTCTCTATCTTCAAGTCCAGAACATACTGCTAGAATTATTAAAGAAAAATATATTTTACGCATGTTAATTCGAGTGGGAGATAATCTTAAAACTCTAGCCGTAGAGAGTAATTCACCAGTAGAAGATATTTTGGATAATGCTCAAAAACAGTTGTACGAGATAGCTTTAGATAATTTAGACAAAAATTTTGTACGTATCGGTGATTTATTAACAGCTACTTTTGAAAGAATTAACGAACTTTATACTAACCAAGTGAAATATAGAGGTATTCCTACAGGATTTGTTGATTTAGACAATATGTTGGGAGGGTTGCATCATTCCGATCTGATTATTTTAGCAGCCAGACCTAGCATGGGTAAAACTTCTTTAGCCCTAGAAATTGTCAAAAGGGTGGCTTTGCAACAGCAAATAGGGGTAGCTGTTTTTAGCTTAGAAATGAGTAGAGACCAATTGTGTGATAAATTGATTGCTTCGGTATCTGGAATTGAATTAAGAAAAATTCGTTCTGGCCAACTAGAAGATAGCGATAACTTAAACGAATTTACTAAACTGGGCGAGGCTATTGGTAGGCTAGAAGAGGCTCCAATTTGGATTGATGATTCTGGTTCGTTGAATATTATGGAACTGAGAACTAAAGCCAGACGGTTAAAATCTCGGCACAATATTGGTTTAATTGTAATTGATTACTTACAACTAATGTCAGGCAAGAACTATAATTACCAGGGTAATCGGGTACAAGAGGTATCGGATATTAGCCGAGGTTTAAAAATGTTGGCTAAAGAATTGAATATTCCTGTATTAGCTTTGTCTCAGTTGTCGCGTGGGGTTGAGGGTAGAGAAGATAAGAGACCTTTGTTGTCTGACCTTAGAGAATCAGGTTCAATTGAACAAGATGCTGATGTAGTGTTGTTTATTCACCGGGAGGAGATGTACAGTAAAGACACCAAAAAGAAAGGCATTGCCGAAATTTTGATCTCCAAACATAGAAATGGCGAAACTGGGGTAGTGGAACTAGCTTGGATTCCCAAACTAGCCACTTTTGAAAACCTTCAGGGGGCCAGAATTAGAAGCGTGGTGGATAAGTGAACTCCATAGCGAAGTTTAAATTGCTTGCAAGCGAAAGCAAATTATAGCTTTATGTAAGCTATTAATGATCCAACTTTAGGCAACAGAAAAATTCCTCTTTAAGAGCTATTTTTATTGGCGTTTTGGGTTGGGCTATTTCTTGATTGTAAATCTGTGACTGTGTAATTAATTGGCCGAAATTACTTTGTTGTATTTCGTCAGGACAACTGTATTTATCAAAAGACATAATTATTTACCCTTGTTTATTAGAGAAATATATTCTGGTTATGCCAGATAATCCTGGAACATAAAAAGTATGTCCATCACCAGGTTTTCCCTTCAATTCTGAAATAGCTATAACGCTCTTGTGAAAGTATTCGACTTCTCCAATTTCCGACTGACTCGGATCCTTGCTCATCGCTATTTCTTCTTTCCAGCTTTGTCTTATCCGTTCTATATTTTTGGCTATTGATACTTCTTTTCTAACCCTGCAGATAACGCTTTACTCATATCTAAAAGAGCATCACCAAGTTTAAGAGGTTTACTGGTTCACCAGAATTTTACTCTAATTCCTTTAAAATGGTGTCAACTATTCTTTTTTGTGAGGTTTCTTGAATTTTTCGTTCTTCTTCTGATTCTTCTGAAGTATTTCCTGAATCATTTTTCCCTGCTCAATTATTGAGCTAGTCGGATGAGCTAGTCGGAGGCTTTCTCCTAAAGCTAAAGAAAAGATCAAGAATCCGTCTCACGACGGACGTGAGAATTGATAATTTTAAAAATGTCAAATTTTAAAGATACTAAAAATTGTGCTTTTGACAAAAAGCTGGTTTAGCAGCAAACTTTAGATATGTCTAAAGAATTTTATCAAGAACTAGTAGAAAACTTCACTTGGTGGAGTGTAGGAATGTTTGCTTTATTGGCAGGCGCGTTCAATTTGACTCAAGGAGTGTGGGGTTGGTTGTCGGCAATTTGTTTTTTATTGGCAAGTATGGTTACTTTGCCGGTTTTTCGGTCGTGGTTAACTTCTAAAATTATTGTTTTACAATCACCCAAGCTTGTTCGCAAAATCACTATTGGGGCAATGTTTTTATTGTTATTAGCAGTAATGTTAACTCCTGTAAGTGTAGATCAGCAAACCACTTTTGCTAGTGAAGCTAGATCTGATTCTACCACAGAATTGCCAATAGTTAAGCAATCAACAGAAACTGTACCTTTGATTATAAAACTAATTAGTAGCTTAGGGGGCTGATGTTTAAGCTGATTTATTAAGTAAAGTTGTCTGTTTTACAGCTGTTTTATAACATAAATTTACTTATTGAGTATCATAAACTGTGGTAGTTATTGTTTGTTATTGTTATATTTAGTTAAGTTTAACCTTGTTCAAAAGGTTTTTTGACAAACCCACTTTCATTTATTTGTTCTAGCTTAGACTATGTCTACTTTTAGAATTCGCCAGGCGCCTTCACCAACAGGTTATTTACATTTAGGCACTACTAGGCAAATTTTGTTCACCAAACTGTTTGCTATTAGTCAGAAAGGGGTTTACTATTTAAGATTGGAAGATACCGATCGAGCTAGACTGCAAAGAGATTCAGCTAAACAAATGCTGCAAACCTTGCAACAGCTATATTTGTTGCCGGATGAAGGTGTTACTTTGCCCGATCGATTTAAGAATTATGACAATTTAGTTGGACCAGATGATTTTTATGGTATTTACCAAACCGGTAATTACGGTCCTTACATTCAGTCTCAAAGATTGCCGTTGTATCATCAACATGCCCAAAATTTGATTGAGACAAAATTAGCTTATTGGTGCTATTTATCTGAATCTGAGAAGCAAGAATTGCAAGAAATTAAAAAAGTCACTCGCCGACCGATTAACTATTTTCAAATCAATCTTAAAAAAAATCCAGAAGAGCGTTTGTTCCAGTCGGTAGAAGAAGGCTTACAAGATCCTCAAAAGCCAGTTTTACGTTACCGTATTCAACGTCAAGAAACCATTGTTTGTGTAGACGAATTGTTGGGTCAAAGTGAGTTTGATTTAAGTTTAGAGGAAGATTTTGTGATTCTAAAATCAGATGGCTACCCCACTTATCATTTAGCTCATCTAGTTGACGACTATTTAATGGAAACTTCTTTGGTACTGAGAGCTCAGGAATGGTATTCTTCGATTGCCAGGCACCAAACTATGTTTTTGGACTATTGGAAAGCTGGGCCAAAGTATTTGCATATACCTTTTATTTTAGGAGAGACTGGCACTAAAAAGATGAGTAAGAGAGATGGTAATGTGAATATGCAAGATTATCTGGATAAGGGGTATTTACCAGAGGCAATATTGAATTATTTAGCCTTTTTAGGCTGGAACCCAGGTACTGATCGAGAGTTATATTTGGAGCCAGCTGATTTTCGAAATTTAGATCAAGTAGAACGAGTAAATAAAATTTTGAATAATATTGCCGCTGAATTTGATATTAGCAAGTTGTCCAAAGCTCCGGCTAGGTTCAATTTGGAGAAATTGAACTGGTTTAACCGAGAATATCTCAAAATGCTCTCTTTGAGAGAATTTGTGTTTTTAGGCGATAAAAATCGTTTGCACAAGGAAAAAACTGATAAACCCAGAGTTGGTGATTATGTGTATTTGATAGACTTTGAACATCAAAAAACTTACATGACTTATGACCCCAAACAACCAGGTGATGGTTGTTATTACCCTTTAGGAGGTGGGCGGGAAGGTGATCCTATAGATTCCCTTATTCGAGAGGTGGAAGAAGAGTCGTTGGGACAAATCCGTTTACAAAAGGAGCAGATCTTGCCTTTAGTGGACGTGTTTATCAATAAACCTTTTGTCTATTACGATGGTAGCACTTGGACCGGCAAACACATGTTTTTTTATGTTTATGCTTTGCCTGTGTCTGCAATCAATTCAGGTAAATTACCTGATACTATGAATGAATGGTTGTACGAATGGGTTGACTTGTCTGGGGTAATTAGCCAGAACAAGTTTGTTAGATTTTCTATTTGGCAACAATTTTGTCAGTTGCACAATCTACCTTGTTTTATGCCCGATGATAGAATTGTAGAACAATATTTAGCTTCTATTTTAGATAAGAATAGGATTACTACGCTTAGCGAGATTGGTAGTGAGTCTGACTGCATTTTAAATTATCAATTAGCTGACTCTAATTTGTTACGTTGGCGATCAATTTCTTTAGAGGAAAGTTTATCAAATTTACAAGAAATTTGGTCTTTTGTTGAGTCGCAAAGATTAAATTTATTAGCTGAACAAGATAAATTATACGACTTAGCCAGAGCTTATATACAAGGAAACTTAGAGTTAGAATTACCAATGTATCAACAATTAAACTTTTTGGTTTCCACTTGGGAAAATTTACTGAAAACTTGGCTAGCCGAAAATCACAAAGATACCGGCTCTTATTTATGGCCTTTAAGAGTTTACTTGTCTGGTAAACCAAAATCTCCAAGTCCTTTTGAGTTATTAGCAATTAAAAGAAATTTCCAGAATTTACCCAAAATAGATCATTTAATTACTGATAGTTCCAAGACCGTTTAAGTTATCAATTTATTTGAACTTTTTGAAATTTATCTGACTTTTTAGATAAGTTATAATTAAAGCCAAAGCCAAGTTTTAACTAAAGTCGATTGAGATTGGGTATGGCAATTTCTCGGTTATTTTTACAAACGTTTGTTAACTTGACAAAGTTTAAGATTTCGATATTTTAGAAGATTTCAATTTGAGTAAATTTATGGCTAAACCAAGTAAATATCCATACTATGATAAAGTTACGGTATTCTGTACTAATGGAGGTTTTCAATATGTTTTAGGTATGACCTTGCCTGAATTGACTGTGGAAATTTGTGGCCGATCACACCCTTTTTATACTGGTAAAGAGGTATTGGTAGACTCTGGTGGTAGACTAGAAAAGTTCAATAAGCGATTAGCTAAAGCTAACCAAGCTAACCCAGCAACTGTAAATAAAACTGATACTAAAGGCAAGACCAGAAAACCTAGAAAGGCTAAATTAACTTTAGCTCAATTAACTTAAAAGCTGTCTAATTTTTAAATTTCTACTTACCGCAACTTAAAATCTCGCTAACCCTAAGGTACCACTTCCGTTTGCCTGTGTTAGTTTGTTGACTTAAAATCAGAAATCATGACTAAAATAGTGTTTTTTGTGGGTTATGTGCAAAGTGAGTATTTAAATTACTTTGTCGATTCTGGTTATGTAATTGGCTATTTGTATGATCAAGATGATCCTTATAAGATAGACGACTCTGTTTTTAGAAACAAAATTCACATTTTAGTCCCAGTAAATTTTAGTTCTAATCAGGCTATTATTGGTTCCTTGTCGGAATTGTTGGTACATCCAGATAGTTTGTTGATTTGTATTCGGGATCGCTACTTTACGAGTACAGTACTAATAGCTCATTTATTTGGTTTACGTCAGGCTAATTTATTTAGTGTAGAGCGGGCAGCAGAAATAGTTAGTAAAACTTTTCAAAGAAAAGTATTATCGGAAAAAGCTCCTAATATTACTGTAAACTACAAAAAAATTAAAACTTTTCATGGAGCTTATACTTTTACTCGTAAATACGGTTTTCCAGTAATTGTTAAGCCGGCTTCACTATCACAAAGTCAATTAGTTTACGTTTGTAGAGATTTGGAAGATTTAATCAAAAAAGTTAGCTTTGTATTAAACCATGTAGATAACGTTTATAAACAAAACCACGTTAATCGCAAACCAGAGGTGCTAATTGAACAGTTTATTGTGGGTAGACAATTTTCTGTTGATTCTTACGTTAGTTTAACTGGTGAGGTGGTTCACACTCCCATCTGTCAGCAAGTTTTAGCCCAAGATTTGGGTGAAGACAATTTTGAAACTTTATATTCTTTTTATCCAGCTGATTTATCTTCAGAAGATAGCAAAAAAATTTTACAGTCCGTGACTACAGCAATTCAAGCCTTGGACTTGAGAGGGGTACCTACTCATGTGGAAGTGCGCTTAACCCCAACTGGAGACTGTAAGATTATCGAAATCAATGTGCGAACCGGTGGCTTTCGAGCTACTATGCTTAAAGCTAGTTACGGTATAGAACACGTGGCTAACGTGATTAAAACCTATTTGGGAGAACCTCCTGTAGTTACTGATAAACTAATTCAGGCCTCAGCTTGTCCTCAGTTTTGGCCAGACGAAGAAGGTATTTTAGAAAAAATAGAAGGTTTAGCAGAAGTGCGTCAACTGCCTGGGATTTTAGTTATGCCAGACCTATCTAAATTGGGTAAATATGTTGGCCCAGCTAGTCGCGGTTTTGGTAGGGCGTTTTATTTAATTGTAACTGATCGAGATAGAGCTAGTTTACTGCAAAAAGTGGAATTCATTCGAAATACTTTGAAGTTAAGAGTTAAGCCTGTTAAAAAACCAAATTAGTTAAATCTGTGTCTAAAATTACTGCTTTTATAGTTAACTGGTACTAAAGGTAAGACTAGTGTAGTTACGTTAATTAATCATTTCTTAGGACCGAACTACCATAAACTTTTGTCTAGTAAGGGAGTGTTTTTGAATTCTCGTAAAATAGCTAGCTATGAAGATTCTTTAATTAATTTTGGCTATCCTCCAAATGTCCGGCCAGGTAGGTATGTAGTTCCAATCTTTTTAGAAAGACTCGCATTAGTTTAGTTGATCAACCCAAAACTGCTATTCTTGAATCTAGCTTAGGTTGTGGCAAACGGGGTACTGGAGTTGAGGAGTATACCGAAGATGGATTCCACGATATCGGCATTTTTACCAATGTTTATTCGGATCATTTAAACTATAGCACTTTGCGTACTAAGCAAGATATCTATAAGGCTAAGTCTTTTGTTTTTACCAAATTAAAATCAATGGGTAAATATATTGCCTCACTAGATAATAGTTTTACTTATCAGTCTTTACAAGAGCCGGTTTTGCTGAATAAACAAGCCATCAAAGTTGGTATTTCTCAACTAAAAAACCAACCAGACAAACTAGCTCAGTTAGCTGAAACCTTAAATTTGTCAGATATATTTTATCTTGACGAGGACAATTGGGTTTGTAGTCTGACTTTGGGGAATTTGTTTAAACTAACAAAGTTTGCCTACTTTTTTGGCCAAAAACCTAGTGGAATTATTGAAAGTTTACTGTTTGCAGTAGCTGCTGCGTGTGATTATGTTAGTTTACCAAATTTAACCAACAGAGTTCGTACGTTTCGTTTCCGTTTGGCTAGTGGTAGGTTATTAGGGTTTCAAAAGGACAATCAAATCCTAATTTTAGACTATGCTCACGAGATTCAATCTTTAAATTTTTTACTTAACGATTTCAGTTACAAGTTTACTAATGTGCGGCCATGGTTGATTACTAGGGTAGCCCCAGATAGACGCGATCAATACATCCAAGAGTATGGACAGAGTATTGCTAAACTAAACCAAATTCAGAAGTTGATTGTTTACGACAAATTAACTTCCAAAGGAATTTCTTGTCAATATGCTTGGGGTGAACGCCATCCGAACGAAACTGGTCAATTGCTTTTTGATTCAATTAAACAACCGAATCCTAATTTTGTGGTTGAATTTTCCCAAAACTCTGAGGTAGATACTTTACAAGCTGCTTTAGCTAGTGGCTATCCTTTAATAATTCACATTTATTCAGATATTCAACAAGTTTTAAAGTTTATTCGCCAAGCTGGTTTTCGAAGAATTTTATAATTAGCTTGGTCGACAACCTTTTAAAGATATTGGTAGGCTGACGTAGTCATCAAAATCTGGTAATCCAGATGGATTGCTTTTTTGTAATCGTAATTCTAAATTGGTGTCTTCAGGGCATTGAGTACAATCATACTCAGCTAGAAATCTGACTGGCCTTTCGGTCATCCAATTATCCTCGATAGCTCTAGCTAAAAAAGTGGCTACAGTACCTTTATCAGAAACTAGTTGCACGGTAAATTCAGCCTCAAAAAACCAAGTTCCACTGACTGACCCTCTAATTATCAATGGACAAGTTAGTTGACTATTAAAATCTTCCAAAGTTATAGCAATTCCTTTTTGACTAATGAAAGTCTTTGGCTGATCGTTTTCTAATTGGTTGTTTAGATCATTTAACTTCTCTGAACCGTTTTTAGTTTCCACAAATTTGGTTGACGAAGGTTTAGATGGTGGTTTATTTAAGGTTTTAAAAACTACAAATCCACCAGCTACTACTAGAACTAGTACTGTTAGTGAAATTAACCAAAGTTGCCAACGTGGTAAACGTGATATCATACACAACTAGGTTGTTGTCCAAGCTGACTCAAGAAATATTTTTCAAAAGTCAAGCGGTTTTTGTCAATTTTATTGAGTTTTTTAGTTTTTCAAAATTTCACTAAGTGTTTTTGGTTAAACTGGTAAAGGGTAGGTCTTATTTTTACAACTTTAATAGGTTTAGAATTACTGGGTTTATTAGTTCTTCAAACAACTCAGTCTTTAACTTTTGTGTTCAATGAAGTATAGGTATAGTTAAGTTGTCGCTGGTGCAGCCTTTGTTTTTTAGTAATTTTGAACAAGAAATTTTTAAAATTCAATAGTTAATATTCAACAACTTTTTGAAAAAATAAGCTTCCTGTTAATCCCTTGACCTCTTTGAGTTTGTTGTTTGCAACTTATAGAATCGAATCTATGTCTAAGTTGGATGAATTATTGCTGTTGGCTAGGTATAATAGGTTTATTGCACTAATTGGTTTAGGTCGGGAAAATTGTCAGTTTTTGAAGTGGCTCATTGAAGTAGTGAATTTTCCTAAAGAGCAAATTTTTCTGGCTGATCAAAAACCACTAGCGCAAGCAGCTGCAGAAACTTTAGATTGCCTACAAAATTACGGTTTTTCCGATTGGCAGTGTGTGTTTGGTCAGGATTATTTGAGTGTTTTGCAAAAACCAAATTTGGCTTTAGTTTTTAAGAGTCCTGGAATTTGGAGTTTGAAACCAGAATTTCAAGAGTTTAGAAAACTTTATGGTGAGGATAAAATTCTATCTAGTTTAGTTTTTTTCTTGGAAAAATATAGACCACAAATTGTGGGTATTACTGGTACTAAAGGTAAAAGTACTACGGCTAATTTAACCACTCATTTGATTAACTCGGTTAGCGACTTAAAAGCAGTATATTGCGGCAATTCGGTCAATTTGTCACCATACGTTTTTTGGACAATCCTAAACCAAGTTATTGATCCAAATCTATTTTTTGTTCTAGAATTGTCTTCTTTTCAGTTACAAGATCTTGGTTTTTCGCAAATATCTCCAAAATACGCATTAATTACTAACTATTATGTCGATCATCTAGACCAACACAAAGATGTTCAAGAGTATTGGGCAAGTAAAGATAATTTATTCTTATTTCAAGAACCTGAGGATTTTTGTTTAGTTGGTCCTAGTGTGTTGCAAAATAGCTTACATCCAGAATTGATTGCCAACAAAGTCCTAACTTCTGCAGAGGTGGCAATTTATAAACAGACCTTTACTAGTCCATTAA
>Ga0209018_1002441_pt1 | contig 13158 bp, 6 predicted proteins | sample YNPBryBLVA2012_FD_185814 | JGI IMG/M metagenome (GOLD analysis project Ga0209018, IMG submission 185814) | Anoxygenic and chlorotrophic microbial mat microbial communities from Yellowstone National Park, USA - YNP Bryant BLVA 2012 (SPAdes)... ...
AGTTTTGTCCGTCAAACGGGAGACTGCTTCGCCAGAGAGCGGCTCGCAGCGACATTTTGAAAACAGTTGTGATATATACATTTTCTTGAGAAAGCCATATCCCGAACTGCCGTATTTATTACGAGAGGAGCGCCAAGAGGTTATAATGAAAACCTCATTACCTCGTGGTAAAGGCGCATGAACAGAACCTCCTCTCGACCCCCTTTTTTGTCCATTGTCTATTTTTTCATCGTCGCTTGCCTGCTGTTCTCCTGTGCGATGCCGGCCTTGCCCACGCCGCAGCCAACGCTTGTTCCTACTACTACGGTCGCTGCGGCCCTGCCGCCTGCGCTGGTCGAGGTCTCACTGCTGGATGGGAGTTTGCTGGCAGCAGATCAGCCGATCACCTTCTATTTCAGCCAGCCGATGGATCGCGCCTCGGTGGAAGCGGCTCTTTTCGGGCTTCCGCCTGGATCCCTGACCTGGAGCGACGACTCGACCCTGACGTTCACTCCCGACCCGCCCCTGGCAGCGGGGACGGAGGTCACAGTAGCCGTTCTCTCGTCCGCGAAAGATGCGCACGGTCAGACCTTGCCCGAACCGGTGACGTTGACGTTCCATACCGCCCCTCTGCTGCGCCCGGTCAACGTTCTGCCGGCTGCCAACAGCCAGAATGTCGCGTCTAACTCGGCGATCGCTGTATCGTTCAACCAACCGGTGGTGGCGTTGGGTGCAGACGAAGATTTGCCCGAAGCCCTGTTTCTCGACCCGCCCGTCGAGGGAGATGGCGAGTGGATTTCTACCAGCACATACATTTTCCATCCGCAGCCGGCGCTGGCCGGCGGAAAAACTTATACGGTGCGCTTGAACTCGGCTCTTGAGTCCACGACTGGCGCGCCGCTGGAAGGGGGAGAGGCCCTGGCCTGGTCCTTCGAGACCGCTCTGCCGCGCCTGGTATCGGTGGAACCCTCCAACACGCAGCCGTTGAGCCTCGACCCGCGCCTGGTGCTGACTTTCAACCAGCCTATGGATCCGGCCAGCGTGGAGGCGGCCTTCTCGCTGCGCGGCGACTCTGGCCCGCTGGAAGGCGTCTTCGAATGGAATGAAAATCAGACCGTGATGACTTTCACCCCCTCCAGCCTGCTGGCGCGGGGGGCTTCTTATACCTTGACTCTGAGCCTGCAAGCGCGCGACCAAGGCGGTACGCCCTTGCCGCTGGAGCATCAGTTCGAATACGTCACCTATGGCGACTTTGCCGTGAGCGGCAGTGAGCCGCTGGAGGGCGGCGTCAAAGGCGATGGCAGCGTGTGGGTTTCGTTCAGCGCGCCTTTGCAGGAGATCGAAAACCCTGACAGCCTGGTCAGCCTCGAGCCGCAAGTCCCCGGCTTGAAAGTAGTAGTTGTCAGAGACGCCACCTTGCAAATCAGCGGTTACTATGCCCCAGAAACAGACTATACCCTCATCCTCTCCCCCAGCCTGGCAGACCGTTGGGGGCAAACTCTGGGTAAGGCGTTTACCCTCCATTTCCGCACCGCCGCGGTCAAACCCAGCCTGAGCATCCTTGCTAGTGGGAGTTCGTTCTTCGTGCGCCCAGACCAGGCCGTTTTGCAGGCCAACGCCGTGAACATCCAAAGCGTGGAGGTGAAGGTCGCGCCCCTCACGCTGGCCGATTTCCGTTCTTTGAGTGGGTCAAATGGTTGCGAGAATCTGCAAACGTTCAGCCCGCAAAACCCGGTCACCTATACACAAACCTACGACCTGCCGCCCAGCCGCAGCCAGAGCGTTGCTCTACCGCTAGCCGCCAAAGGGGAAGCGCTGCCGCCGGGGATGTACTATGTCAGTGTGGATTCACCGCAACTCTACCAGGCTGTAGGCGCAGCCGGAAGCGATTTTCTCGTCAGCGCCCGCGCCGCCGACCCATCGCGCAGGGCATATCTGGTGGTTGCCAGTGATGTCAACCTGGTCTTCAAAAGCAGCGCCACCGATGCGTTGGTTTGGGCTACCGACCTGCGCACCAATAGCCCGTTGTCCAATGCGCCGGTGTCCATCTACGATGAATCGGGCGCCGTGCTTGCCAGCGGTCAGACCGATAAAAAGGGGATATGGCAGACACAGTTTGCGCCGCAGTCTGGCGATGTCCTGTTGGCCGTGCTGGGCGAACCCGGCCAGGAAAATTTCGGCCTGGCGCTCTCCTCTTGGAACGATGGCCTTTCCCCCTGGAAAGTGGGCATCCCTTACCGCCGTCAGCCGCCCGGACTGGAAACCTACCTGTACACCGACCGCCCGATTTATCGTCCCGGCCAGACCGTTTATTTCCGCGGCGTGGTGCGGCAGGCCTACAATGGGCGCTATGCGCTGCCCGACCTCTCCTCCCTCTCGCTCGACTTGCAGGACAGCCAAGGCCGCCTCTTGCAGACCTTCGACCTGCCGCTTTCGCCTTACGGCACGTTTCATGGCGAGTATGCGCTCTCTGCCCAAACCCAGCCCGGTTGGTATAGCCTGGTCAACAACGACCTAGGCGCGTATCTGACTTTCGATGTAGCCGAGTATCGCAAGCCGGAAATCGAACTGGAGGCCGCTCTTAGCGTGGAACAGGGCCAATCGGGGACGATACAGGTCCGGGCGGAGTCCGAAGCGCGCTACTACTTCGGCGCGCCGGCGGGCGGTTTGGATGTCTACTGGAGTCTGTATGAGCGGCCCGCCTGGTTCGACCTGCCCGGTTATCAGACCGGCTCGATGGACTTCGACTGGCTAACTCCCTCTTGGGCAGAGGCCGGCATTCTTGGCCGTCTCTTGCAAAGCGGACAGGCGCGCTCCGAATCGGACGGCAGCCTGCTCCTGACCTTCGACGCTCTCCCGGCCTCCGAATCGCCCCGCATTTTGACGCTGGAATTGACCGCCCGCGACGAAAGCGGTTTCCCCGTCAGCACCCGTGCGGAAACTTTCTTGCATCCGGCTGATTTCTACATTGGACTGCGCCCCGATCAGTGGGTGGGGCAAAGCGGAACGGCCCTGGGCTTCGACGTGTTCAGCGTGGATTGGGAGCAGCAGCCTCGCTCTGCGCCTGCCTTACAAGCCGCTTTCAGCCGTGTGGAGTGGCAGCGCGAAGACTCCTTTCCCAACCCGGGATATAACTTTCCTACCTACGAGCCGCTCTATACGCTGGTGGGCAGCAGCACGTTTTCTACCGGCGTGGATGGCAAAGCGCGGCTTTCATTCACCCCTCCTCAGCCGGGAATGTACATGCTGGAGGTCTCCGGCGAAGGCGCACGCACGCAGGCGTTGGTGTGGGTGGGCGGCGAAGGACAAGCCGTTTGGCCCGACCTGAGCAACGACCTGTTGCCTCTTGCGCCTGACCAGCCATCCTACCAGGCCGGTCAGACGGCCAACATCTTCATTCCTAACCCCTTTGGCGAGCGCGTCCCAGCCCTGGTGACGGTGGAACGCGGCGTCGTGTTGCGAGCCGAGAGCCTGACGCTGCCTGCCGGCGGTTCTACCTGGTCGCTGCCGCTGACCGAACTCGAAGCGCCAAATGTCTATGTGGTGGTCACCTTGCTTGGCCCGCAAAACCAATTTCGTCAGGGATACGCGACCGTCACAGTCGAACCCTCAGCGCAGAAATTGAACGTCGAATTGCTGGCTAAACCGCAGGTCAATGAACCGCGCGGCAAACTGAGCCTGGCCCTGCGCGTGACCGATGTCAACGGCAATCCGGTGCAAGGAGAGTTTTCGTTGGCGGTCGTGGACAAGTCTGTGCTGGCGCTGGCCGATCCCAACTCGAAAGACATCCTGTCGGCCTTTTATGGGCAGCAATCGCTTGGCGTCGCCACCAGCCTATCGCTGGCGGCCTACAGCGGGCGTTTTGTCTATCAGCCGCCCGGCCTCGGCGGAGGCGGCGGGGAAGGAATCATCACCCTCCGCGATCAATTCTTCGATACGGCCTATTGGAACCCGACTTTGGTCACCGATTCGGACGGTAAGGGACAGGTCGAATTCACCTTGCCCGACAGCCTGACTACCTGGTGGGTCGAGGCGCGCGGCTTGAGCCTCGATACGCGCGTTGGACAGGCCGACACCGAAGTGGTGACTACCAAACCGCTGCTCGTTCGCCCGGTGACGCCGCGCTTCGTGGTGAGCGGCGATCACCTGGAACTGGCCGCCATAGTTCACAACAACACCCAGGAGGCTTTGCAAGTGACCGTCAGCCTGGCAGGGAGCGGCTTCACGCTCGACCAGCCAGAACAGGCGGCGCAGACGGTCAACATTCCCGCCGGGGGGCGTGCGCGCGTGGAATGGTGGGGGGTGGCTGGCGGGGCGCAAGAAGCCGACCTGACTTTCTCGGCGATGAGCAAGGATGCTTCTCTGCAAGATGCCGCCAAATCGGCGTTGGGCGTTCTGCCTATCTACGCTTACCTTGCGCCGCAGACTTATGTCACTGCCGGTCTGTTGACCCAAACCGGCGCGCGCCAAGAAATCGTCCAATTGCCGCGTTCCTTTTCACCCAGCGGCGGCGAACTGGAAGTGGAAATGTCGCCCTCGCTGGCCTCTGTGCTGCTGAGCAGCCTGGAGGCTTTGCCGCCTCCCTCCTGCGCCTGCAACAGCGAAGAGGTGTTGTCGTACCTGCTGCCCAACCTGGAAACCTACCGCGCCTTGCAAATCGCCGGCCTGGACGATGCCGCCCTGAAGCAACGCCTGGAAGGCTACATGCGCGAGGGCCTGGATGCCTTGATTGCTAACCAGAACGAAGATGGTGGCTGGGGCTGGCTGCGCGGGGGGCGCTCTGACCCCAACATCACGGCCTATGTTCTCTTTGGTTTGGCGCGCGCGCGCCTGGCGGGGCTGAGCGTGCCAGATGAAGCCTTCAGCAAAGCGCACGCCTGGTTGCAAAGCAGCCTGCCCGATGCTGCTGTATTACCTTCGCTTCAGCCCTGGGAATTGGACCGCCTGGTTTTCGAGGCCTTTTCCCTTCGACAAAGCAGCGGCCTGCCAGATACCGTGCTGCTCGAAAAATTGTACGAACAGCGCGACCGCATGAGCCCCTGGGCGCGCGCCTTGCTCGCCTTGAGCCTGGAATCCGTCTCTGCCACCGATGCCCGCGTCAGTGATTTGCTTGCCAACCTCGAGGCCGCCGCCATTCGCACCGCCAGCAGCGCCAACTGGGAAAGCGAAGCCTCCTCCTGGCGCAATCCTGGCACGCCGCTTTTCACTACAGCGGTAGTCGTCTATGCCCTGGCTCAGCACACGGCCACCTCTCCCGTGTTGATGGATGCTGTACGCTACCTGGTTGCCAACCGTGACGCGCGCGGCGTGTGGAACTCCACCTATGAAGGCGCCTGGGTCATGCTGGCGCTCGTTCAGGCCATGCAAGCCTTTGGCGAAATGCAGGCCGACTTTGCTTTTGCGGCCACGCTCAACGGCGCGCCGCTCTCGAAAGGTGACTTCCGCGGCAGCGCCATCGTGACTCCCGTTACGGCTGCCATTCCGCTCGACTTTCTCTCGCCCAACGCTCCCAATACGCTTACCTTTAGCCGCGAGAGCGGCCTGGGGCGCCTGTACTACCGCGCCGTTTTGCGCCTCGAGCGACCGGTGGAGACGGCGCCGGCTCTGAATCGCGGCCTGGACCTCAACCGCGCCTACTACGACGCCGCCTGTGTACGCGATTGCTCGCCTCTTTCCACGCTGCAAATGGATTCTGATACCCGGTTGCTCGTCCGCCTGACGTTGACTCTGCCCCGCGATGCCTACTATCTGGTCGTCGAAGACCACGTCCCTGCTGGAACCGAGATTCTCGACCAGGGTCTGGAGAGCAGCCAGCAGGGACAACAGGCCACCGATGTGCAGATTGTCTACGATGCCGCCCGTCCCTTCGAGCGCGGCTGGGGTTGGTGGTATTTCGATGCGCCGCAAATATACGACGATCGCATCCAATGGACGGCTGACTACCTGCCAGCCGGCACCTATGAATTGACCTACACCTTGTTTCCCATCCTGGCAGGCGAATTCCATGTCTTGCCGGCGCGCGCCTTCCTATCCTTCTTCCCCGACGTGCAGGGAACCAGCGCCGGAACCCTTTTCACCCTGACCCCTTGACTTGAAATTCTCTACCGTGTATTTCCTCAACGCGAATAAGCAAACGAGGCGAATTCTCCTTGATTTCATTCGCGAAGTTCGTCCATGAGCGTAATTTGCGTTGGAGATGACCGGGAATTCTCCTGGATGTACAGTAGCAAAACTGGAAACGTCCCGAAGGTTTTCCGGAAAAGCCTTCTTGAGACGCTCGAACCTTCACCCTGCGGGTACTTTGCGGGACGGTGTAAGGAGAATAGCACGGCATTCATGCCGCATCGGGTTGCGGGATAAATCCCGCGCTACGCTTCCAACAACTCTTTGGCCTTTTTCTGTTGTTTCCCGCGTTCCTCGGTGTCCAGGATGCGCTTACGAATACGGTAAGCGACGGGCGTCACTTCCAGCAACTCGTCGTCGGCCAGGTATTCGATAGCCTCGTCCAGGCTCATCTGGCGGGGCGGCGTCAGGCGAATCTCCATATCGCCGCGCGATGAGCGCATGTTGGTCAGGTGTTTCTTCTTGCACACATTCACGGCAATATCCCCGCTGCGGCTGCATTCCCCTACGACCATGCCTTCATACACTTCTACGCCTGGCTCCACGAATAGCACCCCGCGCTCTTCGGCGCTTTTGAGCGCATAGGCCGTGGTGACACCGCTTTCGCAGGCCACCAGCGAGCCGGTCGAGCGTGTGTTCATCGGGCCGGCCATTTCGTCATAACCGGAGAAAATGGTGTGCATCACGCCCATCCCGCGTGTGGAGGTGAGAAATTGATAGCGAAAGCCAAGCAAGCCGCGCGTGGGGACGCGGTAGACCAAGCGCGTCGTTCCCTGACCCTTCGACCCGCTCAGGGCAGCACCCGTGTCCTGCATATCCATCATCTGACCGCGCCTGCCCCCCAGCATCTCTACCACCACCCCTACCGTGTCGGTGCTGGTTTCGATATGGACTTCTTCGTATGGTTCGAGCAGCGCCCCGTCTTCGCCCTGGTGGAAGATGACCTCCGGCCTGGAGACTTGAAATTCGTAGCCCTCGCGGCGCATCGTTTCGATGAGAATGCCTAGATGCAGTTCTCCGCGTCCGCTGACCAGGAAATTCTCGGCTGAGTCGGTATCTTCTACGCGCAGGGCCACGTTGGTGCGCAGTTCGTTGTACAGCCGCTCGCGTAGTTTGCGGGAGGTGCCCCACTTGCCCTCGCGCCCGGCGAAGGGGGAGGTGTTGACGCCAAAGGTCATGCGCACGGTTGGCTCTTCGACTTTGATGGCCGGCAAGGCAAGCGGATTTTCGGGGTCGGCCAGCGTCTCGCCGATGGCGATGCCCTCCAGGCCGGCCAGCGAGACGATGTCGCCTGCGCTGGCTTCTTCTACTTCGATTTTGTCCAGCCCTTGGAACTGATACAGGTAACGTGCCGATTCGGGCAAATTTTGGCCGTCGAGGGTCAGCCGCGCCAGGCGCTGACCGGCCCTGATCTTGCCGGCAAAGACACGCCCAACGGCGGTCACGCCGCGGTAGTCGTCGTACCCCAGAGTGGTGACCAACAATTGCAGCGGGGCGTCAACGTCCACGCGCGGAGCGGGGATGTGGCGCAGGATGGCGTCGAACAACGGTTGCAAGTTCGGGCTTAGGTCAGGATGCGTCCCGGCTTGTCCGCTGGTGGCTTTGGCGTAGATGACCGGGAAGTCGGCCTGTTCGTCTGTGGCGCCCAGTTCGATGAACAGGTCGAAGGTCTCGTTGAGGACGCGGGCGGGTTCGGCGTCCTTGCGGTCCACTTTGTTGATGACGACGACGGCCTTGTGTCCACGCTCGAGGGCCTTTTTTAGCACGAAGCGGGTTTGAGGCATGGGGCCTTCGGCGGCGTCTACCAACAGCAGCACCCCGTCAACCATGTTCATGATGCGCTCGACCTCGCCGCCAAAGTCGGCATGACCGGGCGTGTCTACAATATTGATTTTGACCATTCGACCGCTGAGAGGGTCGGGGATGGTGATGGCGGTATTCTTGGCCAGGATGGTGATGCCGCGCTCACGTTCCAGGTCATTGGAATCCATGACGCGCTCGGCCACCTGCTGATTCTCGCGGAAGACGTGCGCCTGACGCAGCATGTGATCCACCAGGGTGGTCTTGCCGTGGTCTACGTGGGCAATGATGGCGATGTTGCGGAGATCGGTTCGTTCGATTTGCATAGTTGCCTTATGTCTATAGTCTGATAGTCTTATAGTCTGATAGTCTTTAGGGTTGGACTCACACACAAAAACCCCGGCATGGGGACCGGGGCTTACCAAAGTCGTACCGGCGCTTTCTGGACAGGTTGTATCTTATCAGAGAGTGATGATTTTGGGTAGAGGCTCGTTGGATGAATCGAATGTATCTACTCCCCCCATCGTCCGCAGATTTCGCAGAGTACGCGGATTGGAGGAAAATCGGCGAAATCCGAGTCACGGCGTCCCCTTTGGGGATCTGTGGATGAATGTGGCGGTTTGTGCAGCAGAGCAACTATTCTTTATCATTGACCACTACCATAGGTCTTGCCGGCCGGTTGCTCATCTGCCGGACGCACAGCCTCTATGAAGGGCGTGCAAAGGTCTTGCGCAGAGATCGAGCCTTTCTCTACCGCCTCGAAAGTCAGACGAGTGGGATTTAGGTTGCGTTTCTGGCACAGGCCTTCGAACAGCGCCAAGTAACTGGCCGGGATGGCGGCCTCGAAGTCCAACCCCAGGGTTTGCGAGGCGGTTCGTAAACGTTCTACGTTGGGGCCTTCGATTTCCACGAAATCGCCGTAGGGCAGTTCGTCCAACATGATGTGTAGCCCTTCCCACTCGTAGGTCGTGCGATATTTCTCATACGTAGCCGAAACGACATATCCGAGCGCGCGCAGGATGTTTTGCGCTGCCTCGAAATTTTCTACTTGGGTCTCGTATTCTGCGCGGCTCAAGACCCCGTCCAGCCGTTCGGAGGGCCCCTTGTAGGTCAAGTGCGCTTGGGTGTCCATGCGCAGCCGTAATACCTGGCCGGCCGTCCGCAGGCTGCCATCTGGCAGGTCGAAGCGCAGGTTGGTTTCATGCACACGCGGCTGAATCAGACGCGCTCCGAGCGTGCGCAGGTGTTCCTCCACTCGCTTCAGGTCGTTCACGTAGAATTTGACTTCCGTCTCTTGAACGTTCATGGTCCTCAGGCTTCGAGCCCTCCCTTTTGGACAGGCGTAAAGTCTATCCCTACTGGACGCTCAACAGGGTTTGCTTTTGCTCCACGCTTTCGCCCGCGCGCACGCGGATTCGATGAACCGTGCCGCCGCGCGGGGCTTTCAACTCGTTCTGCATCTTCATGGATTCCAGGATGACCAGCACCTGTCCTTTTTCGACCGTCTGCCCTTCCTCGACCGGCACGGAGACGACCATGCCGGGCATGGGCGCTTTAAGATGGAACTCTCCCGCGTCGGATACGGAACTTCCGCCGGCCGCTCTCAACCGTTTTTCTCTCTCATCCTCGACTTTGACCGAGTATTGATGCCCCATCAAAAGCACTTCCAACTGTTCCTCGCCCGAATAAACGAAGCCCTCGAAGGAACGGCCCTCCAATAAAAGCGAGAAGACCGGCTGCCCATGGATGGAATCGAAATCCACTTGTAAGGTTTGGCCGTTGACGATGATGTGGCGTTCGTCTACTACCTCGATAAGGTATTCTTTGTCTTCGACGGTCGTAATATATTTCATGGCGTCGCCTCTAACGGTGCATCCGTTCCCAACGTCCTACCCACTTCCAGTTGCTGGTATCTCGTTCTCCGCGCCGCACGATTTGGGCCGAGCGTTGGGTCTCTTGGTGGGCAACCAGGGTGGCAATGATGGCAGCCACCTCGTCATAGGATTCTTTTCCCTCTTCCATTTCTTGCATGGAAAACCGTTCTTCGACGAAGCGCGTATCGTATTGTCCGGCCAGGAAGCGGTGTGAATCCATCAGGGTCTGATGAAAGGGGATGTTGGTGCGCACCCCGACCACGCGGTATTCTTCCAGCGCGCGCCTCATGCGCAGAATGGCCTGCCCGCGCGTCTCGCCCCACACAATCAGTTTGGCAATCATCGGGTCGTAAAAGGGGGTAATCTCGAAGCCGGGGTACACGCCCGTATCCACGCGCACGCCGGGCCCGGTGGGCAGCAGGCTATGAGTGATACGCCCGGTGGAGGGCAAAAAGCCATTGTAGGGATCCTCGGCGTTGATGCGGCACTCGATGGCGTGACCGTTGAAGTGAACATCCTTTTGCCTGGCGCTCAAGTGCCGTCCACGCGCGATGCGGATTTGCTCGGCCACAATATCTATGCCGGTGACCATCTCTGTTACGGGATGTTCTACCTGCAAACGGGTGTTCATCTCCAGGAAATAGAAATTCTTTTCCTTGTCCACCAGGAACTCGATGGTACCAGCGTTGACGTATTCAACCGCCTGGGCCGCTTTGACGGCCACCTGTCCCATGCGTTGACGCAGGTCTTCATCCAGGAAAGGAGAGGGGGACTCCTCCAACAGTTTCTGGTGGCGGCGTTGCAGCGAGCATTCGCGCTCGCCCAGGTGAATGACGTTGCCGTGCATATCGGCCAGGATTTGGAATTCGATGTGCCGGGCGCCCTCCACCAGTTTTTCCAGGTAGACGTTACCATCCCCAAAAGCGGCTTCGGCCTCGCGGCGCGCCGATTGCAGCAAAGCGGGCATCTCTTCCAGGTTCTTGACCTCGCGCATTCCTTTCCCCCCTCCGCCGGCAGTGGCCTTGATGAGCAGGGGAAACCCGATTTGCGGCGCGCGCGCCAGCAGGTCTTCGTCTGTCATGTTACCCACATCTTCCGTGCCTGGCACCACCGGCACGCCCGCCTTGATGACCGTAGCGCGTGCAACCCCCTTATCGCCCATGGCGGCAATGGCCGAGGGCTTGGGGCCGATGAAGGTCAGGCCGGCGTCTTCGCAAGCCTGGGCAAAATCCTCGCGCTCTGCCAGGAAGCCATAGCCGGGATGGATGGCGTCTGCTTTGCACCGCCGGGCAATGTCAATGATTTTGTCTCCGCGCAGGTAAGATTCACGCGCCGGCGCCGGGCCGAGCAAGTAGGCCTCGTCTGCATAGCGCACATGCAGCGCTTGCCGGTCGGCCTCGGAAAAGACGGCTACGGTTTCGATGCCTAACTCACGGCAGGCGCGCAGGATACGGACGGCAATTTCTCCTCGATTGGCAACCAATACTTTTTTGAACATGTGCGCTCCCAAGAATGTATACAAGTACACAGGTACACAAGTACACAGGTTTTACCTGCCTACCTGTATCCCTCTCACAGCGGAATATTTCCATGCTTCTTGGCCGGGTTGGCGTCGCGTTTGTTGCTCAACATCTCCAGGGCATTGATCAGGCGCGGCCGGGTCTCGCGCGGCTCGATGACATCGTCAATGTAACCGCGTTCAGCCGCAATATATGGATTGGCAAACTTTTCACGGTATTCGGCCACCAATTCTGCCTTCCGCTTGGCGGCATCTTTCGCTTTCTCCAGTTCTTTGCGGAAGATGATGTTGACGGCTCCCTCCGGCCCCATCACAGCAATCTCGGCGCTCGGCCAGGCCAGGTTGACATCGCCGCGAATGTGCTTGCTCGACATCACGTCGTAGGCCCCGCCGTAGGCCTTGCGGGTGATGACCGTCAGTTTTGGAACGGTCGCTTCGCAATAGGCATACAACAACTTGGCGCCATGACGAATGATGCCGCCGTGTTCTTGCGCTGTGCCAGGCAGGAAGCCCGGCACATCTACAAAGGTCAAGATGGGAATGTTGAACGAATCGCAGAAGCGGACGAAGCGCCCGGCTTTGTCCGAAGAATTGATGTCTAGCACGCCTGCCAGCACAGCCGGCTGATTGGCTACGATACCAATCGAATGCCCGCCCAGGCGTGCAAAACCGACCACGATGTTTTGCGCATAGGCCTCGTGAATCTCGAAGAATTGACCGTTGTCTACTACGCGATGGATGACCTCTTTGATGTCGTAGGGCTTGCCGGGGTCATCGGGAATCAGCGTGTCGAGGCTTTCATCCATGCGCAGTGGGTCATCGCCCAATTGGACGACAGGCGGGTCTTCCATGTTATTGGACGGTAGATAGCCGAGCAATTTCCGAATCAAGTAGAGCGTATCGGCTTCGCTATCGGCGGCCACATGGCAAACGCCCGAAGTCTCGGCATGGACGCTGGCGCCGCCCAAATCCTCGAAGGAGACTTCTTCGTGTGTCACCGACTTGACCACTTCGGGGCCGGTGACGAACATGTAGGATGAGCCGCGCACCATGAAGATGAAATCGGTCAGGGCCGGGGAATAGACGGCGCCGCCGGCGCACGGTCCCATGATGGCGCTGATTTGCGGGATGACGCCCGAAGCCAGGGTGTTTCGCAGGAAGATGTCGGCATAGCCGCCCAGCGAGACTACTCCTTCCTGAATACGCGCCCCTCCCGAGTCGTTCAAGCCAATGACCGGCGCTCCGTTCTTGAGCGCCATGTCCATAATCTTGCAGATTTTCTCGGCATGAACCTCGCCCAGCGAGCCGCCGAAGACGGTGAAATCTTGCGAGAAGACGTATACCAACCGCCCCTCGATGGTGCCCCAGCCGGTGACGACCGAATCGCTCAGGATCTTTTGCTTGTCCAGCCCGAAATCGTGCGTGCGGTGCGTCACGAAGGCATCTACCTCGCGAAACGAGCCTTTGTCCAGCAGCAGGTCTATGCGCTCGCGGGCGGTCAAGCGGCCTTTTTTGTGCTGGGCTTCGATGCGCTCTGCCCCTCCACCCAGCCGAGATTGGGATTTCAATTTTCGCAAGCGTTCGATTTTATGCGTATGCTCACTCATTTGCCTCTCTCTTTGACGATGGTTTCGAGAAGAACATCTTTGTTTGGGGAAGCCAGGCGCATCCAGCGGCGACGAGCAGTAAGATGGTGGTCACGCCCAGGGCAAAGGGCGCATTGGCGCGTGGGTATTGGAAGAAGAGCCGGTCGCACCAATACCAGACGGTGAAGCCAACTGCCGCCCCAAACAAGCCGATGCGCGCCCAGGCCTTGCGCCGCCACGTTCCCCACAGCAGCCCCATCCCTATCAACAGCCCGAC
>Ga0209018_1002442_pt1 | contig 13157 bp, 12 predicted proteins | sample YNPBryBLVA2012_FD_185814 | JGI IMG/M metagenome (GOLD analysis project Ga0209018, IMG submission 185814) | Anoxygenic and chlorotrophic microbial mat microbial communities from Yellowstone National Park, USA - YNP Bryant BLVA 2012 (SPAdes)... ...
CCCGGCAGCAGCCTTGCAGATGGTGCTTCTTGATCCCCAGAGCCGGGGCCTGGGCGCACTGGCACCGCTCCCCCACGTCCGAGAGTTGGTCACCGAGCCAGCGGCCAGCGGCAAAGCCCTGGCCGGCCTGGTGACGAAACTGGAGGAACGAGCCAGACGCCAGGTGGCTTACCCCCGGCTGGTAGTGGTCATTGACGAACTGGCGGACGTGGTGGCGACCGCCGGGAGTGAGGCCCAGGAGGCCCTGGCCCGATTGGTGGGCCGGGGCCGGGGCGTGGGGCTGCACGTGGTGGCCGCCACGCAAAAGCCCACTGTGGCCGCCGTGGGCAGCCTGGTGCAGGCCAACTTTCCCACCCGCATCGTGGGCCGGGTCGCCAGCGCGGCCGACGCGCGGGTGGCGGCCGGGCGGGGCGGCCTGGGAGCCGAGTGCCTGCTGGGCCGGGGCGACTTTTTATTAGTCAGCGGCAGCACGATAGTCCGTTTCCAGGGCGCTTACGAGGACCCGGCCAGCTTACGAGACCTGGTACAACAAGTCATCCAGGAGGAACGCCAAAGATCCCCTCTCCAGGCCACGGGAACGGAAGGTTGGAGCCGTCGAGTAAGGTCGGCAGCGCAACATGGCTGGCAGATCGTGAAATAGCGGTAACTGCTCACCCTGGCGCAGGCTTCGCCGTGAGCTCAGCCGAACGGTTCGTGCGTCACGCCCGTGGACGGCGCGCAGACGGGAAACACGGTTCCCAACAACCTGCGGGAGGGCAGGCAGTTACACCAGGCGTATAAGAAAACAGGTTTCCTCTCTGATCAAGTCCGACTCGGGATATACAGGGAGCGGCGGTCGGTGATCAGCGGTCAATGCTCAGTGGAGGTAATATGGGCCTGGGTGTGTGGTTCAGCGAGGATCTGATCCATATTTTGCAGGGTTTGGGCGAAGGTGTGCGCTTGCTGGCAGACCAACGCGGGCTGCAAGACGCCACCGACGTGGCTTACCTGGCCGGCTATGGGGCAGCCTTACGGGCGATGGCCGTCAGCCTGGGCCTGGTGGAGTTCGGAATGCGGAACGCGGAGGGCCAGCAAACGCATGAGAGGGTAGATTTCGGAATGAACAACTCCCCGCATTCATCATTATACGTTACGCATTCGATGGAGGGGGATCATTGAAACAGGTACTCGTGCTGTTGGCGATCCTGTTCGTAGTCGTCCTGGCGATTGTGGTGGGGCAACGGCTGAGCACAGAGGCGATGGCCGTGGTGGTGGGCGTGGTCTGCGGCGTGATCGCCAGTGTGCCGGTGAGTCTGGGCCTGTTGCTGCTATTGGGGCGGCTGCCAACCCAGCGCGAAAGCGAGGTGGCCAGGGAAACCCACCGCGCATCACCGCCGGTGGTGGTGGTGACGTCGGGGGGACCACCCGGCCTGAGCTATAGCAGTCCCACGCCCTGGCCCTTGAACCGGATGCCCGGCCAGGAACGCACCTTCTACATCATCGGCGAGGACACGATCCGGCTCCCTCCTGAGGGTAAACAAACACTGGACATAGAGGGAAACGCGGGTTGAGCGAACCATCGAGCTGAAAGGCCGAGATACTTCCGCCGGTCTCCTGGCGGGGTCAAATACTGGCGCGGGCGTACGACGATAGCCGAGATTTCCCGCCATAATGCCCAAGGCCCCCTTCTATCGAAGGGGGCCTTGCAATTCTTATGGCTGAACCGGGCTTGACAAAACTCGATCAGTCTGGTAAAATAGTTAGTGAACGTTCACTAACTTTTTGGATCGGTCGTGATGGAAGAGGAACTGAGCAAAGGGGAACGCACCCGGGCCGCCCTGATCGAGGCGGCAGCTCGCCAGTTCGCCACCCAGGGTTACCACGGGACCTCCATGCGGCAGATCGCGGAGGCCGTGGGGCTGACCGTGGCCGGCATCTACAAGCATTTTTCCAGCAAGGAAGAGCTGTTCAAGGCCGTGATCCGCGCCAAACACCCGTTCAACACCGTTTTGCCAGGGTTGACCCAATTGGAGGGCGAGACCTTTGAACAATTGCTGCGCGCCGCCGCCCATCGGTTCAGCGGCGCTTTGGAAGGAGACCCCCAGTCGCTCAACCCGGTGTTCAACCTGATGTTCATCGAGCTGGTCGAGTTCGAGGGCCGGCACCTGCCTGAACTCGTTGAGACGTTCGCCCCCCACATGTTTGCCTTCGCCCAACGGCTGATGGCCGCCGAGGGCCGATTGCGCCCCCTGTCGCCGCTGATCTTGCTCCGCTCGTTCGTGGGCCTGGTGTTCACCCACCATCTCTTCAACCTCCTCCTGGCGAACACGCCGGTCGCCCTGGATGAGCCGGGGAGCCTGGACGCGCTTCTGGACATCTTGCTCTATGGCTTGTTGGAGCCGGAGGGATAGCCATGCTCAAACGACTCTGGGCCATCACGCACAAAGAGTTCCTGCACATCATCCGCGACCCGCGGACCCTGGGGATCATCTTCCTCATGCCCATCGTCCAGCTCACGCTGCTGGGCTACGCGGCCACCACCGACATCGAGTACCTGCCCATCGCGGTGCTGGATTGGGACCGGACCGCGCAGAGCCGGGGGCTGGTGGAGGCGTTTCGAGCCTCGGCGTATTTTCGCATCGCCCGCGCCGCCGAGAGCGAGGCGCAACTGGCCGGCTGGATCGAGGGCGGACAGGTGCGGGCCGGGCTGATCGTCCCGGCCGGCTTTGGCCGCGACCTGCTCAAGACCGGCCGCGCCCAGGTGGCCTTTGTCATTGACGGCTCTGACCCGGCCGTGGCGACGGCCGCGTACCAGGCGGCCCTGGGCGTGGGCCAGGCCCAGTCGGTCCAACTCATCGAGACCCGGCTGGGGGTGAGTGCGGCGAGCGCGCCGGGCATTGATGTGCGGCCCCGGGTCTGGTACAACCCGGAGATGAAGAGCACCAATTTCATGATCCCCGGCATCATCGGCATGGTGCTCCAGTTCTTCACCACGCTGTTCACGTCGCTCGCCATCGTGCGCGAGCGGGAGCAGAATACCATTGAGCAATTGCTGGTGACGCCCATCCGCAGCATTGAGCTGGTCGTCGGCAAGACACTGCCCTACGTGGTGGTGGCCTTCCTGGTGGTGTTGGAGGTGCTGGCGATCGGCGTGTGGTGGTTCGGCGTGCCGATCCGGGGCAGTGTGCCGCTGCTGTTGACGCTGTCGGCCCTGTTCCTGGTGACCTCGCTGGGTATCGGCATCCTCATCTCCACGGTGAGCAAGTCCCAGCAGGAAGCCATGTTCCTGACGTTTCTGACGGCGTTTCCCTCCATCTTCCTGGGCGGGTTCTTCTTCCCCATTGATGCCTGGCCCTGGTGGCTGCAAGCGATCAGCTATGCTGTCCCCATGCGCTACCTGTTGATCATCATTCGCGGGATCATTCTGAAAGGCGTGGGTCTGCCGGCCCTGTGGGAGCAGGTGGTGGCCCTATGCATCTTTGGGCCGCTGGTGCTGACGCTGGCCTCGGTGCGGTTTGCGAAGCGGCTGGAGTGAGGTTGGGGATCGGGAGTTGGTAGATTGGTAGATTGGTAGGTGGTAGATTGGTAGGTGGTAGGTTGGTAGGTGGGGAGGGGGATGATGTGTGAGCAGAGGCAGCGGGGGTTTGAAGACCTGGAGTGTTACCAGTTGGCGTTGCAGGTGCTGCGAGAAGCGTATCGCGTGATCGAGACATTGCCGCCGGAGGAGAGGTACAACCTGGCTGACCAGATGCGGCGGGCCGCAACCAGCGCTGTGCTCAACATCGCCGAAGGCTACGGGCGTTACCATTACCTGGATAGCCTAAGGTTCTATTACATCGCGCGAGGTTCCCTGAACGAGACGTTGAGCGGTTTTGTCGTCTGTGACGAGGTGGGTTACACGGCTGGCGAACTGGACCGCCAGCGGGAGATGTGCCACGGCGCTCTGCGTTCACTCAACGGTTACATCCGTTACGTTCGCCAGCAGGCCCAGGGCCGTCAGGAATATGGGGATCGAGCTCTCCATGAAGAGCGTGCCATCTATGTTATCCCGCCCGAACCTGGAGACCCCTAGCCCAGTTACCAATCTACCAATCTACCAGTTTACCAACTACCAATCTACCAATCTACCAGTTTACCGAGTACCCCATGTCAAACGCGATCATCCAAACGGAAAACCTGACCCGCGTCTTTCGACCGCTGCTGCGCGGCACCGACGTGGTGGCAGTGGCCGGCCTGAACCTGACGGTGGGCCGGGGCGAGGTCTTGGGCCTGGTGGGGCCGGACGGGGCTGGCAAGACCACCACGCTGCGCCTGCTGGCGGCCCTCCTGCGGCCCACGGCCGGCACGGCCCGCGTGGCTGGCCTGGACACGGTGCGCCAGGCAGCGGCCCTCAAGCAGCACATCGGCTACATGCCCCAGGCCTTCAGCCTCTACCGCGACCTGAGCGTGGACGAGAACCTGGGCTTCTTCGCCGACGTGTTCGGGCTGGGCGGGCCGGAGCGGAAAGTGCGTGTGGATCGACTGCTGGGCTTTGCGCGGCTGGAGGAGTTTCGGGCGCGCCGGGCCGCCCACCTATCCGGCGGGATGCAGAAGAAGCTGGCCCTGGCCTGCGCGCTCCTGCACCAGCCAGAGATCGTCTTCCTGGACGAGCCGACCACCGGCGTGGACCCGGTCTCGCGCCGCGAGTTCTGGGACATCCTGCTGGAGCTGCACCTGCAAGGCGTGACGGTGGTGGTGAGCACACCGTACATGGACGAGGCGGAACGCTGCACGCGGGTGGGGCTGATGTACCGGGGCCGCCTGATGGTCTGCGATACGCCGGCCGCCATTAAGGGCCTGGTGGAAGGGCAACTCGTGGAGCTGCGCCCGGCCGACGTGCGCGCAGCGGAGGCCATCGTGCAGGCCGCGTCCGGTGTGCGAGAGGTGCAGACCCACGGCGAGCTGCTCCACGTCTTTGTGGATGACGCGGCTGAGGCGCTGCCCCGGCTGGTGAGCGCGTTGGAGGGGGCTGGCGTCGCCGTACACGATGAGCGGCTGGCCCGGCCGCGCCTGGAGGAAGCGTTCATTTCGCTGGTGCGGCGGATCGAGACGGCCGACGCGGAGCGAGCAAATAAGCAGGTAAGCAGGAGGATGTAACCAATGACCACATTCTCATTCTGGCAGCGGTGGCTGCTCGTCGTGAGCATCCTCGTCGTCCTGTTCGGGGTCGTGATGGCCTTGTTCAACGGGACGGTGCTTTTCGCCCTGTTCAACAGCCAGATCGATCCGGTCTTCTGGGGCGCGGCCGGCATTCCCGCCGACGCCGCCCGGTTCCAGCAGTGGATCTACGGCGTCCTGGGGGCGATGATGGCTGGCTGGGGCGTCTTCCTGGCCTTCATCGCCCACTACCCGTTCAAGGCGAAAGAGAGATGGTCGCGGAACTGCATGATCGTTGGGCTGCTCCTCTGGTACGTGCTCGACACGGCCATCTCCCTGTACTTCGGCGTCTACTTCAACGCCCTTTTCAACACGATCCTGCTCGCGTTGGCGATCCCGCCGTTGGCGTTCACCTGGAAGCAGTTCAAACCATGAGCCAGAACGAGCACGCGGTGGTGACCGAGGGCCTGACCAAACGCTTCGGCGAGTTCACGGCCGTGGATCATGTGGACCTGGCCGTGCCCCGGGGCGTCATCTTTGGCTTCCTGGGGCCGAACGGCTCAGGCAAGACCACCACCATCCGCATGTTGCTGGGGTTGCTGGCCCCCACCGAGGGCACGGCCCACGTGCTGGGGTTCGACATCCGGCGCGGCGCGCCGCCGGCCCTGAAGCATCGCCTGGGCTACATGAGCCAGAAGTTCACCCTATACAACGACCTGACGGTGGACGAGAACCTGAACTTTTACGGGCGGACCTACGGCCTGAGCAATGACCGGCTGCGGGCGCGCAAGCGGGCCATCGTGGCGCTGGCCGGGCTGGCCGGCCGCGAGGGCGAGCTGACCCGCAACCTGGCCGGGGGCTGGAAGCAGCGGTTGGCCCTGGGCGCGGCCATCGTCCACGAGCCGGAGCTGCTCTTTCTGGACGAACCGACGGCCGGCGTGGACCCGGTGAGCCGGCGCGCCTTCTGGAACCTGCTCTACCGCCTGGCCGACGAGGGCGTCACCATCTTTGTCACCACGCACTATATGGACGAGGCCGAGCACTGCCAGCGATTGGCCTTCATCCACAACGGGCGCATCGTGGCCCAGGGTTCCCCGGCGGAAATCAAAGCCACGAACATGCAGGGGCAGGTGTTGGAGGTGGACTGCGCCGCGCCGGATCAGGCCATCGCCGTCTTGCGCCGGCTGCGCGACGACGGCCTGCCCCTCATCGAGATCGCGCTCTATGGCGCGCAGGTCCACGTCGTCGCCGAGGGCGTCGGTGGCCTGGTTCCGGTCATCGAGGCTGCACTCCAGGCCGAAGACATCCCAGTCTACCGCCTGGCCGTCATCCCGCCGTCGCTGGAGGACGTGTTCATCTCCTGCGTTAGCAGAGGAGCGGGGGAGCGGAGGAGCACGCAACATGCACCACGGAATATCGGAACATGCCTGACGTTTGAGGCCTGACATTTTACGCTTTACGTTTTACACATCACGTGGTGAGGTTACACCATGAAGAAGCATCGCATTATCCCGGTCATCGTCGTGCTGGGGCTATTGGCCGCCTGCGTATGCGGGGGCGAGTGGTGGGCCGGTCAGAACGCCACGGAGACGGCGGCCCTGCTGAACCGGCTGGGCCTGGGCGGCCTGGCCCCGGCTCTCACGCCGGGCCTCACTGCGTCCGGCGTCATCGAGGCCGAGGAGGTCTCCATCACGGCCCTGGTGGGTGGCCGCATCCAGGAACTCGCCGCCGACGAGGGTGACCAGGTCAAAAAGGGCCAGGTGCTCGTTCGCCTGGACGACAGCCTGATCGCCGCGCAGATCAAACAGGGCGAGGCGGCCGTGGGGATGGCACAGGCAACGTTGGCCCGGGTGCAGGCCGGGGCGCGGCCGGAACAGATCCGCCAGGCCGAAGCTGCGCTGGCCCTGGCGCAGGCCGCCCGCGATGGGGCCAAACGCGCCTGTGAGAACGCCATCGCCGTGCGCGACCATCCCCAGGAGCTGGATTTGCGAATCAACCAGGCGAGCACAGAGCTGGAACGCGCCGGGCATCGGGTGAAACAGGCCCAGGCCAACCGGGACGCGCTCAAGGCCCAGGTGGATATGTACGAACGTCTGGCCGAGACCAGAGGCTCGCTGGATGTCAAGACCCAGTACGCGGTCTTTAGCAGCCAGCACTGGGCTGCCGAAGAGGCCCTCCTGGAGGCAGAGGTCGCCCGTCAGGGGGCCGAGGCCAACCTGAAACTTCTGAAGGAGATGAAGGCGAATCCCCTGACCATGAACACCCAGGTGGACGCGGCCAAAGCCCAATATGAGGTGGCGGAAGCCCAGGTGAAGCAGGCCGAGGCGGCGTTGGAACTGGTGAAGGCCGGGGCCACCAAAGAAGAGGTTGACGTGGCGAAGGCCCAGGTGACGCAGGCCCAGGCCTCCGTGGAGGGCCTCAAGGTCCAGCGTGACCAGATGACGCTGATCGCGCCCATTGACGGGCTGGTGACGAGCCGCCAGGTCCACGTGGGCGAGATGGCGACGCCGGGCCTGCCGCTCCTCACCATCGCCAACCTGGATGTGGTCAAGCTCACCGTCTATATCCCGGAGAACCTCTATGGCCAGGTCAAGGTGGGGCAAGAGGTGGTGGTGACGGCCGACAGTTTCCCCGGCGAGACGTTCACCGGTGCGGTGGTCCACATCGCCAGCCGGGCCGAGTTCACCCCCAAGAACGTCCAGACGAAGGAAGAGCGGGTGAGCACGGTCTATGCTATCAAGATCCGCTTGCCCAACCCTGAGCACAAGCTCAAGCCCGGGATGCCGGCCGACGCGCTCTTCCTGGCGGGGCAAAAGCAGCATTGACGACGGGGCAGGAATCTGGTAGAATGGGAACTGGTACGGTAGCCCAGACAGCGAGGTGTGCGATGTTCATGCTCGCGGCGGGTGTGCCCGGCCCAGGCCGGACTGGGTCACCCGCCGCCGGGCGCGGGGTCGCAGACGCCGCGCGAGCACAGAGCTGGCACGGCAACTTGAATGGGAGGAGCGCGATGAAAACACCAACCCCCACGCTGGAGGAGTATCGCCAGCTCTACGATGCCGCCATCGCCTTCAAAGAGGAGGCCCCGTGGGAATGGATGACTGAGGACCAGGTCTTTGGCATTCGCAACCCGGAGAGCGGTGAGATCGGTTATGCCAGCATCATGGGCATGCGCGGTGAGCACCTGGCGTTGGCTCTCTATCTGGGTTCCGCAGCGCTGGAGGGGTTCTGGCGCGTGGAACGTGGTCTGGAGCAAGACAACCCCAACTTTCTGCTAGAGATCCCCCAGTTGCAGGCCTCTTTCGAGGACCGGGACATCTTGCGCGATGAGGACCGCAAGGTGATCAAGGCCCTGGGACTCAAGTTCCGGGGCCGGCAGGCCTGGCCCCTGTTTCGTTCCTACGTGCCGGGCTACTTTCCCTGGTACGTGACGCCAGAGGAGGCCCGCTTCCTGACGGTGGGCCTGGAGCAGGCGCTGGTCGTGAGCCGACTTCTGAAGAAGGATCGGTCCCTGCTTGCCCCCTTGCGCCAGAACCGCTACCTGGTCCGCACCCAGACCCCCCAGGGCTGGACGAGTGAATGGCTGACTCCACCACCGGCCCCGGCCCGGCCCCGGCCCACCGTGGATGAAGGCCGGCTGGCCGCCTTGCGCCGCTTCCCCCGCCAGCGGCTTACCCTGCAAGCCGACCTGTTCATCATGCCTGGCGGCATTCAGGAGAAAGACGATCCCCGGCCCTATCTGGCCTACAACCTGCTGGTAGTGGAGGCCCAGTCGGGCTTAGTCCTGGGAACAGAGCTCCTGACTCCCAAACCAACCCTGGATGCCATGTGGGAGCAGGTCCCCACCCGGTTCACGAACATCCTGGCCCGCCTGGGGCAACTGCCCGGCCAGGTCGCCGTCCGCACCGAGCGAATCCGGGACCTATTGGAACCGGCGACGGCCGGCCTGGGCATCCCGGTCAAGGTATCCCGCCATCTGCCGGCCCTGGACGAGGCCCGGGCTTTCCTGGAAGCCCGGTTCGGTTAAACGAACCTCCCGCAGGTTTATAACCTGCGGGAGGTTTGCATTACTACGGTGTCAGCACCAACACCCCTTCCTTATTCGCCTCCACGGCCGCCCGCTCGTACAACATCGGGTGGTAGTCCACCGCCAGCCACAAGGGGATAAAGTCGGCATAGTGCGGGCTACCAGGGTGACCGGACTGTCCGGTAGTATGCACGGATACGCACCTGTGCCAATCGCTCAGGTCAATGATCTGCCGATAGGAGGGCACGGTACGCTGGCGGTACTGGCTATCGTAGCCGGTGTTGTTCACGGTGAACCCATCGCCGCCGTTGGGGAACGGCCCCTTGTTGAGGATGAGGTCCAGCGGCTTTACCCCGCCCAACTGGTGCGCGAAGGTGGCCGTGTGCAGTTTGCCCCACTGCCAGCCTCGCTCGTCGCCCCCCAGACGCTCCCGCAAGAAGGCCACCGCTTCGTCCAGGCTGCGTAAGGCGAGGTCAGCCCAGGTCTCCTTACCCGTTGTGGTCACGTCATCGAACCAGGGCGAGTCAGGCGTCTCCCTCAGCCCCACCAACATGCGGACCCCGTCGCTGCCAGAGTACGAATCGGCCAGGTCACCCAGCTCATCGCCAAAGGTATTGCGCACCAGGCGGTTCAACCAGACCTCGTAGACGGCCGCTGGCACGCTGTCCGTCGTGAGGCGATAGTCCCAGCCGTGCAGGGCATCCATCGCCCGGCGCTGGTCATCCGTCTGAGGTGGCAGTTTGAGCAGGGCTGGCACCAGCACGCGCGCTGGCACGGAAGTCACGTCGGCGTGGAGGGCGCGGAAATCGTCGGCCGAGAGCCGGTCTTTACCCTCCAACGCCTCCACGATGCGCGTGGCCCGGTAGCCCGGGTCCCACTCGGCGGAGATAAAGTACGGATATTCATCGCCGATGACACGATTGTTCGCCGTGGCGATATAGCCCTGAGCCGGGTTGTAGGCCCGGGGCAGTTCGTCAAACGGGATGTAACCGGTCCACTCGTACTCGCCGGTCCAGCCGGGCACCGGCACCAGTCCCTGGCCTTTGGCCCGCATGGGGACGAGCGAGGGCATCTGATAGCCGATGTTCCCGTCCACGTCGGCATAGACAAAGTTCTGCGACGGCACCGTCCAGTAGGCCAGGGCGGCGCGGAACTCTTCCCAATTGCTGGCCTGGTCGAGCAGCAGCACGCTTTGCGAGATCGTGCCGGGTTCCAGGGCGGTCCAGCGCAAGGCCAGGGGCTGTCGGCCTTGGGCCTGAGCGAGCACGTCGTTGATGATGGGACCGTGACGGGTGATGAGCACCTCGATGGTCCTGGTCTCGCCGCCCTTGATCCGGATGACCTCCTGGACAACCCGCACGTCCTCCCATTGCCCCTGGTACTCCACCTGGCGCGGGTTGGCCGGGTTGACCTTCTCCAGATAGAGGTCCTGCACGTCCGGCCCCACGTTGGTGACACCCCAGGCGATGCGGCGGTTGTGGCCGATGACCACGCCGGGCACGCCGGGAAACGCCGCCCCGATCACGTCGAACCGGCCGCCCACCAGGTGCACCTCCCACCAGATGGAGGGCATCTGAATGCCCAGATGAGGGTCGTTAGCCAATAATGGCTGACCGGTGGTCGTTTTGGTTCCGGCCACCACCCAGTTGTTGGAGCCGATCCCCGGCGCGTCCAGACCCAGCCAGGCACGCATCTGCCGGGTCTGGGCCAGCAATTCCCCGGCCCCGGTATCGCGGTAGCTGACGCCTGGCGGCACGATCACTGGCGCATCTTTGGCATACGGCGGCGTCAGTTCCCGCGCCCTTTCCTCCCCCAGCCGCTCGATGAGGGCGGCGCGGAGCAACTCGCTGCTGTAGTTGCCGCTCAGGCTGTAGGCCATCACCTTGCCCCAGACCAGACTGTCGGCCGGGGTCCACGGTTCCGGCGTGTAGCCCAGGATAGTGAACTCGACCGGCAGGTTGTCCCGGTGCGTCTCGATGAAAGCATTGACGCCCCGGGCATAGGCTTCCAACGCCGTCTGGGTCTCCGGGTCCTGGCTCAGGCGGGCGGCCTCCATCTCCGCCACGCGCCGCAACCCCAGGGTGCGCATGAACTCGTCGGTACTCAGCCCCGGCTGGCCCACCACCTCTGCCAGCCGGCCAGACCCGATACGGCGGTTGAGATCCATCTGGAAGAGCCGATCCTGGGCGCACACGTAACCCTGAGCAAAGAACAGATCGGTTTCGTTCTGGGCGTAGATGTGGGGCACGCCCCACCGGTCGCGGATCACCTCCACGCGGCCTGTGAGGCCGGCCACCTGGAGCGCTCCGTCTATCTGAGGCAGCGGGCGCAGGAGCAGATAATAATAACCACCCCCGCCCACGGCCGCCACCAGGCACAGGCTCACCACGAGCACGACAACGATGATGATCCCCAAGGCTTTCATAATCCGACGCATGACCCCCTCCTCTGTGGTAGCTTTGGCGATTTCAAGCCGACCAATCGGCAAAGCCAGTATAACGGATAGCGTTTGCGTTGTCAATCTCCCCCGGTTCTGGCCCCGGCGTCCTTGACAAGGCTGTTCGGTGTCTGCTATAATATCTTGAGCAAGGGGGTTCTCTCTGGTAGCCAACTTTTAAGCAGGAGTCAGGCATGTCCGCTGCTGGGGTAACGACCTACCGCGAGCGCGGGTTCTGGGGCGGTCCCAAAGGCCGCTACCGCAAGACCACCCTGCTGGCGTATTTGTTCCTGCTGCCATCGGTTTTGATCCTGGTGGTCTTTCACTTCATTGGCATGTTCTATGGTTTCTGGATCAGCCTGCACCAGTGGGGGCTGCTCCCGGAAGCGTTCATCTGGTTCGAGAACTATGGCCGGGCCCTGGCCTCCGATTCGGCCCTCTGGCAAGCCCTCACCGTGACGTTCTACTACACCCTGCTCGTGATCCCCATCCAGTTGCCGCTGGCCCTGGTCATGGCCTATCTTCTTTTCCAACCCATCAGGGGCCGCGACGCATTCCGGGTACTCTATTTCCTGCCCTACATCACCTCCACCGTGGCTGGCGCGGCCGTCTGGGAATGGATCCTGGACCCCTATAACGGCATCCTCAACTTTGCTCTGGACAAGATCGGCATCAAGGCCCTGGACACCATCATGTGGCTGCGCGAGCCGCGCGGCCTGGTGGAGATCCTTCTGAATACCCAGATCGCCGAGAACCCGGCCCTGTTGGAGGCGATCCCTGGTGGCTGGGGGCGGTTGCTGGGGTATATCCTGGCTGGTCCCAGTCTGGCCCTGTTGGGAGTGGTACTGGCCTCCTCCTGGCACTATCTGGGATTCGACATCGTGATCTTTTTGGCTGGCCTGGGCAACATTCCCACCGAGCTTTATGAGGCCGCGCGCATAGACGGCGCTGACGAATGGCAGGCTTTCCGCCACATCACCATCCCGTTGCTCTCACCCACCACGTTTTTCCTGGTGATCACCACCACCATCGGCGTGCTGCAAACGTTTAACACCATCTATGTCATGACCAACGGCAACCCGCTGGGCCGTACCCGCACGGTGACGATGTTGGTCTTCCAGAACTTTTTCGATTTCACGCGCCTGGGCTACGGCTCGGCGCTGGCGTTCATCCTGTTCTTCATCATCCTGGGGATCACGATCTTGCAGTTCCGCCTAGGTGGACGCAGGGTGCATTACTGAACGTAAAACGTCAGGATGCAAGGCCCATGACGAATGACGTTTGAGGCCTGACCCCGGAGTAAGCGATGCAAGCAGTTGCCGAACGAAAGGCAGGACATCGCAGCCTGTTGATTGCCGTGACAGGGGGGATCGAGATCGCGGCGGCGCTGGTGGCTCTCGTGGCGCTCCTGGTGCAACTGGCCGGTGCTATCATGCAGCCGGGTTTTCCAGGGGGGGTGCCCCTGCTGATCCAGCTTGCCCTGGTGGTCATGTTGCTCGTTGCTGGCCTGGGGTTATGGCTGGGCCGGTGGTATATCTTTGTCCTCTGGGCTTCCACGCTTTTCTGGCTTCTGGTAGG
>Ga0209018_1002445_pt1 | contig 13152 bp, 7 predicted proteins | sample YNPBryBLVA2012_FD_185814 | JGI IMG/M metagenome (GOLD analysis project Ga0209018, IMG submission 185814) | Anoxygenic and chlorotrophic microbial mat microbial communities from Yellowstone National Park, USA - YNP Bryant BLVA 2012 (SPAdes)... ...
AGCTCGGGGAGCTGCCGCTGGACGCGCAGGTGAAGCTGCTCCGTGTCCTCCAGGAATCGAAGGTCACGAGGGTCGGGTCCACGTCCGACATCGACGTGGACGTTCGCGTGGTCTCGGCGACTAACCGCACCCTCATCGAGGAAGTGGAGGCCGGGCGTTTTCGCGAGGACCTCTTCTACAGGCTCGCCGTCGCTGTGCTGAAGATCCCGCCGCTCCGTGAGCGAGCCGGCGACCTGGGACTCCTCATCAACGAGCTGTTGAAGAAGGAGAACCAAGACGCCGAGAAGGCCGAGCCCGGCTACGTCCACAAGAAACTTTCTACAGGAGCAAGAAACCTTCTTCTAGCTCACCCCTGGCCTGGCAACGTCCGCGAGCTTCAGCTCACGCTTCGGCGCGCGGCCATCTGGAGCGACGCAGTCACCATCTCGACCGAGGACATCCGCGAGTCCCTGCTCGCCGTGCCCCACGCGAAGCGCCGCGACGTCCTCGGTCGTCCCCTGGGTAACGGCTTCAACCTACAAGAATTGTTGAAGGAAGTGGCGCGGCACTACTTGGGGCGCGCGCTCGATGAAGCCGCCGGTAACAAGACGCGGGCAGCGGAGTTGGTCGGCGCTCCCAGCTATCAGACGCTGTCGAACTGGTTGAAGAAGTACGAGGTCGACGCGTGACCTTCTCCTCGCACCCCGAGTCCTGGCACGCCGGCTGCTCATGCGGTCTTCGCCAACGGCAACCACGGGAGGTTGTCGTTGAACCCGGAGACTCAGCATGCCCGCCAACGACAACCGCTTGGAGACCTACCGCACCGAAGGCCGCTTCACTCTCACCAACCACGCCAAGGAGCGCATGGCGACGCGCGGGCTCCGCGCCGACGCCATCGACGCCGCGCTGGCCTACGGGCGCGTCGCCTACGTCCGTGGCGCCGACATCTACGCGATCGGCCGCAAGGAGATCGCTCGCTACGCGGAGGAGGGCATCGACCTCTCCGCCTACGACGGCGTTCAGGTTGTCGTCACCGCCGACGGCGCCATTCTCACCGTGTACCGCAACCGCTCCTTCAAGGGGCTCCGCGACCGCCGCAGGTACCGCCGCCGCCCCCCTCTCGCCCTCATGGCGTAGACCGCACCACGAGACCAACCGGAGAAGACCATGACCTCACAGCTCAAAGAGTTCACCTCGTCGGCCGCGCGGCCGCTCCCCGTCATCCTCCTCGCCGACGTCAGCGGAAGCATGGCGGCCGAGGGGAAGATCGATGCTCTCAACCAGGCCGTCCGAGAGATGCTCGCGACGTTCGCATCGACCGACGACCTTCGCGCCGAGATCCACGTCGCCATCGTGACCTTCGGCGGCGAGGCGCGACTTCACACCCCGCTGCAGCCCGCCAGCTCGGTGAAGTGGAGCGACATGGTGGCCGGTGGCGGCACGCCGATGGGCCAGGCGATGACGCTGGCAGCCGACCTCGTCGACGACAAGGAGAAGATCCCGGGGCGCGCTTACCGCCCCACCATCGTTCTCATCTCCGATGGTCAGCCTACCGACTCTTGGCAGACGGGCCTCGACCGCATGACCAAGCAAGGTCGCGCGCAGAAGGCGGACCGGATGGCGCTGGCGATCGGGGGCGATGCCGACATCGACATGCTCCGACGCTTCCTGAACGACGAGAAGAAGCAGGTCTTCGTCGCTGCGGATGCGCGCCGCATCAAGGACTTCTTCCAGTTCGTCACGATGTCCGTCACCGCACGTTCGCGGAGCGCGAACCCGAACGAAGTCCCGCAGATGCAGAACCCGTTCGATCTCGATCGCGTGTGAGGATCAACGGAATGTGGAGCGCCATGGGGGCCAGCGTTCGAGGCCCAGAACATCGCAAGGACGGTCGGCCCAACCAGGATGCCTGGTTGAGTCGCCTCGCGCGCGGAACGGCGCTTGCGGTCGTCTGCGATGGGCTGGGGAGCCGCCCGCACTCTGCAGTCGGCTCGCGCGCGGCATGCCGCGCTGTCGCGGACGCCGTTCGTCAGTGGGCCGATGGTCGTGATGCGCCTCCCGAGCTCCTCCTGCGGCTGATCCACGCGCTGTGGAACATGCGCGTGCACGAGACCGGCCGCGACGAGAGCGCGACGACTTGCCTGTTCGCAGTCGTGACGAAGGACGGCCGCCTGCTGCTTGCGCAACTCGGCGACGGCCTGGTGATGCTGAAGACGCCGAAGGGGACGATGACGCTCGAGCCCCCAGCCGAGCGCTTCGGAAACGCGACGACGGGCTTGGGCATCGCCTCCGATATTCGCGAGTGGAGGCTCCACCTCGAGCCAAACTTCACGGGGGCCGCGTCGATCCTGCTCGCGACCGACGGTGTGGCTGACGACCTTCTGCCGGGAAAGCGCGGGGACTTCCTAGACTTCCTCGTCACGAACTACGGGCACCGCCCCGCTGCGACGAGAAACCGCGCCATCGCAAGGCAGCTTCGAGACTGGCCGACACCTCGGCATTGCGACGACAAGACGGTAGCCGTGCTCTGGAACGACGCCACGACGGGGGCATCCGAATGAGCGACTTCCCCAGTACCGTCGTCGACGACGACGGCAACGTTCACTACTTGCTGAAGGAGCCCCTCGGACGAGGCGGCCAGGGCGTCGTACTCCGCACGCGTAGCCCGCACATCGCAGTGAAGCTCATCGGCGCGGTGGAAGACGAACCGGCCGTGCCCGAAGCCAGGTCGGCCCAGAAACTCTGGGGCCAGCTCACCAAGGCGCCTGGCATCGCGCTCTCGGCTGACGCGCAGAGGCAGTCCGCGCTTCGCCGGCGGCTCGAAGATGTGCGGGCGTTGCCGCTGCCCCGACTTCATCTCGCGCAGCCCCTGTCAATGCTGCGCGACCACGTCGGATACACGATGCGCTTGCTCACCGGCATGGTGCCGATGAGGACCCTTATCGCCGAACCGGGCACGTCGAAGCTCGGCGAGTTCTACCAGTCGTCCGGTGGCCTCCGGCGGCGGCTCGAACTGCTCGCCAACACGGCGAGCCTACTCGCGCGCCTGCACGCCGTGCCGCTGGTCTACGCCGACGTCTCGCCGAACAACGTGTTCATTTCGGAGACGGCCGAGGCGAGCGAGGTGTGGCTGATCGACCTCGACAACCTCGACTACCTTTCGGCGAACGCGCCGGGGATCTTCACGCCTGGCTTTGGTGCACCAGAGGTCGTGACGGGACGCGCAGGAGTTTCGACCCTCTCCGACTCCTACGCCTTCGCCGTCCTGGCATTCTGGGTCCTCACGCAGCAGCACCCGTTCCTTGGCGACTACGTCGAGGAGGGCGGCTGGGATGACGACGGCGACGAGGATCGCGAGCAGCTCGCGTTTCGCGGCGAGCTTCCGTGGATCGAGGACACCGCGGACGACTCGAACCGCACCAGCAAAGGGATCGCGCGGCACCTCGTGCTCTCGAAGCCCATTCGCGAGCTGTTCCAGCGAACCTTCGAAGCTGGTCGAAAGCAACGTGTAGCGCGACCGAGCATGGCCGAGTGGGCCGACGCGCTCCGTCGCGCAGCCGATCGCGTCGTCTCTTGCAGGAGCTGCGGTTCTTCGTTCGACGTGACCGCCGGCAGTTGTCCGTTCTGCACCGCGGGTCCGCGCGCGTCGTTCATCTACATGCAGGTGAACCGCTGGGACCCCCAGATCGACGACGCGGCCGGGGCATCTGCGGTCAGCACCCGGGCCGTCTGGCACAAGATGCTCGACGTGACGAGGGACAGCGTCGTCCTTCGACACGTCGTCGAGCCGGTGCCCGCCGACGCCGATGACGGACCAGTGCTCCGGGTTCGAGTTCTGAAGAGCGGCATCGCACTGGAAGCTCTGTCGAACAACGAGGTCCACGTCGTTCTTGGAGGCCGCATGCACCGCCTTGGCGCCGAGCTCAAGCTCCCGCTGCCGAAGGCCGGAAGCGAAGCGTTCTTGCACTTCGGCCCGCTGGACCGCCCGCACCGCATGGCCGTTCTTCGGCTCTACTCGGAGGGAGCGTGAAGGTCGATCAGGTTCCCTACGGCCAGGTCGAGACCCTTCGCCTTCGGTGGACGTCGGCGAGCGGTGCGCTTCCCAGCGCTTGCCGGCCCGGCGCCGAGGCGCTGCTCCAATTCTCCGAGCGAGAGGCGCAGGCGACGCTTCGGGTCGGTGGAGACGTCTTGGGCGTCCAGGGTGATGGTCGCAAGCATGAGGTGCTGCTTGCCGAGCTCTGCACGCGGCACTTCCCTCGTCTCGCTTGGGTCGTCGATCCAGGCACCCAGGTGATCACGTTGCAGGTCCACACGTTCCTGCACGCCCTGACGCTTCCGCCGATCGAACTCGGCGTCGACGAGAAGGTGCTGGAGGCGCTCGAGCGGATCGACCGCAAGCTCGCCTCTCCTGAGCGTGCGCTGCAATGGCTGGACGAGCAGTTCCTCCTCGACGGAGAGAGCGGCAGGCGAGGGTTCGCGACGGCCGAGTCCAAGACCGGAGCCTTTGCGCTCTTTGGCCGGACCACGCGCGCGTTCATTCGGCGGGTGAAGCGCTCGGACTCCACCGAGGGGCTTCTCGTCGATCGCGTCGCTCGCGGACGCGGCCAAGGAGGCGAGCAGCTCGCGCTGGTATCGGGGGACGTCCGGTTCGTCGACGCAACCGTAGCGGGGAAGCTCCGCGCCGATGTAGCAGCTCAGCTTTCGTCGCTAGTCACCGCTGGCTCGAGCTTCCTGGACCTGTGGAGCCGCTACGGCGCGATGGAGAACGAAGCAGCGCTGCGCAGGGCGAGGAGGGCTGGCTGGCTGAAGTACGACCACGTCGAGTCGCTCCCGGACGGACGGTATCGCTTCTCGCTGGCGAACGACTGCACCCTTGAGGACGCGGACCAGTTCAAGCGGACGCTCGCCGAAGACCAAGGGCTCAGCGTAGAGGCGGTTGACGAGGTTCCGGAGGTGCTCACACGCGAGATGTCATGGACCGAGTACGAGGCCCAGCCTCGCCGGAAGGACGCGCCATCGCCCGTGACTTTCGACGGGCGTGTGGAGCTTCACCGGCGAGATCGCACCGTCACGTTGCTCCAACGGCGGAGTGACGAGGACACCCCGCCGGACACCGGCGCACTGGTGGTCTCGCTTCATGGAGACAAGACGAGGCTCGAGCGTCGAGCCGAAGCACAGCGCGTCATCCGAGAAGCACGCTGTCCGATGCCACAACTCGGCCTGCTGCTCGAGGGGCGTCCCGTGGAAAGGCCGCGTCGAGGCGCGATCGCTCCCATGACGCCCAACGTGAGGCGGAAGGTGTTCGGGACGCGCAGCCCCACGACGACGCAGGAGAAGGCGCTTTCGGTTGCGCTCAATACTCCAGACATCGCCCTGATCCAAGGCCCACCGGGCACGGGGAAGACGACGGTCATCGTCGCACTCGTCGAGCGGCTCCAAGAGGTCTGGGATACGCAGGACGGCGTCCAGGGCCGTCTGCTGCTCAGCGGCTTCCAGCACGACGCGGTCGAGAACGCGATCCAGCGCATGAACGTCAACGGTCTCCCGCCCATCAAGTTCGGCGGGCGATCAAACAGCAGCGAGGACGCCGACCGTGTCGACGTGAAGATCGAGAGGTGGTGCGCCGATCGGAGTGCTGAGATTCGCAAGAATCTCCCGCCACGGCCCGCTTCGGCGCTGCAGAAGGAACTCTCCGAGCTGGTGCAGGGCTATCTCCTGGCGCCGGGCACGCGCGAACAGACCGCGTCCTTGCTTCACAGCGTCGCGCTCCGCGTCCGAGGAGCGGTGCCCGCAGCGCTCGTCGATCGCCTCGTCGCGCTTGCGCGCGAGCTGTCCGAGCGTGCGCGAGCGGCACGCGGTGGAGACCCGGACCACGAGCGGCTCGTCCGCTGCGTGCGCGCGCTGCGCTGCGACGGGCGCTCCTTCGCCGATGATGGGCCGCGAAACGCCTATCGGCTCGCGCGCGAGCGTGCCCGCTCAGGGCGTCGAGACGAGCAGGCGGAGAAGCTGCTCGAGGTTGCCTCGAGATGGAGCGGAGCCGGAGTCCCGCCATTCCTCGACGACCTTCGCGCGCTTCGCCGACGGCTGTTGCTCGACCTGCTCCCTCCCGATCGCACCGAGGACACCATCCCGCGCGTTCGCACGGATGTCCTCGAGCTGCTGAGCGAGGTGCGTGACCACCTTGAGCAGCGTCAGAACACGTCCCGAGATGCGGCAGACGAGGCGACGTGGAGGTTCCTCTCGGCGCTCGAAGGAGAGCCCGAAGCAGTCAAGCGCGCCGTCATCTCGTACACGTCGGTGTTCGCTGCGACCTGCCAGCAGTCGGCAAGGCAGGAGCTTGCAACGCTCAAGGGCTCCGAGGGTTACGACACCGTCGTGGTGGATGAGGCCGCACGCGCGATGCCACTCGACCTGTTCATCCCGATGGCCCGCGCGAAGCGACGAATCGTGCTCGTGGGCGACCATCGCCAGCTCCCTCACATCCTCGACCAGGAGCTTGAGCGCGAGATCGAGGAGGCGCTGTTGGGCGCCAAGAGCGCGGGAGAGCGCACGAGCGAGATGCTGAAAGAGAGCCTCTTTGAGCGGCTCTTCAAGGACCTCAAGGACCGAGAAGAGCGCGACGGTATCCAGCGCGTCGTCACCCTTGACGAGCAGTACCGCATGCACCCGGTGCTGGGGCAGTTCGTCAGCGACCAGTTCTACAAGCCGTATGGGGAGGCGTTCAGGTCGCCCCGTCCTGCCTCGGAGTTCGTTCACTCGCTGCCCGGGCATAGCGGGCCGGCGTCGTGGCTGAGCGTCCCGCACAAACTTGGTTCGGAGCGTGGTGGCCAAAGCAAGTCACGTCCCGTCGAGGCGGAGGCGATCGTCGCGGAGCTGAAGCGGCTCATGGACTCGAGAGAGGGCCGCGAGCTCACCTTCGGCGTGATCTCCTTCTACAAGCAGCAGGTCAAGGCGATCGAGGACGCGCTCGTGGACGCTGGCATCGTCGCTCGAACCGACGACGCCACGGAGATCGTCGAGCCCTACCGCGAATTGTTGCTTCCCAACGGTCGCGTCGTGGAGCGCCTGCGGTTTGGCACCGTCGACGCTTTCCAGGGCATGGAGTTCGACGTCGTGTTCCTCTCGATGGTCCGCAGCAATCCACGCGGGATCTTCGGGCACGTCACTTCACCGAACCGGCTCTGCGTGGCGATGAGCCGTCAGAAGCGACTCCTGATCGTTGCAGGTGACGACGGGATGCTCCGCGCGGCCAATGCCCCGAAACCTCTGGTCGAGTTCTACAAGCTGAGCGAGGTGCGCGATGCCACCCGTGTTTGATCGCACCACGCCGATCGTGGACTTCGGCGCCACGTCGGCGCCATTCAAGCCCGAGGCTCATCGATGGCTGGTGTGGCCTGCGCTCGCGTACAAGGTCCTCCTGCCGTCTCGGGGCAACCCGCCGTTCAACGTCTTTCAGCGCGCCGTGCTCGACATGTGCCGCGCCGGCGTCAGGGACGCCGAGGAGATCTCGCGCCGCCTTGCGCTCCCTAGGGACCTGATTGACTTCGTGATCGAGCAACTCCTCAGCATCGGGATGCTCGATGATGCGCGCGTACCGACGGAGCGGGCGCTGCGCCTGATGAACGCGGACGACGAACCCGGCGAGGTGGAGGACGCCGGCTACGTCTTCGTCGATGGGGTCGATGGAAAGCGTGTTTGGCCGCGCGTCCATCGCGGCAGTCTGCCGATCGTCGATGCAGAGTTCGAGCAGTCCAAGGCCAAGTTCCAGCGTGGCACGCCGGGCCACCCGGAGCAGGTCTTCGCCAACGTGGTCTGGCCAGGAACCGGGGCAGGATCCTTCGCGCCTAGCGCGTACGAGGCGCAGAAGGCCGCCCGACACCATGCCCGCCGTGTGCGCGCCTTCCGACGAGAGGTCTCTCGCCACGGCGACGCAGAGGATGTTCTCGATGGACTCAAGTCTGACGGCCTGCGTGTCATCGATGTCGAGCCGGAGCCCATCTTTGTGGCGTCTTACGTGTTTCTCCCGAAGGACGCGCGGCAGCGTTCGTGGCTCGTCACCGATCCCCTTGGGCTGGGCGTCAGCGACGTGCTTCGGCCGGGCGTGACGAAGCTCGCCAAGGAGGGGAAGCACGGCCTCGCGGAACTGCTGGAGAAGGTCGCCGGTCAGGCGTGGCACGTCGATGAAGGAGACCTCGCGCTGTATCTGACAGAGGCAACGAAGGCGGCCACGGAGCGCGTTCAGCGTCGTCTCGGCGACGCCGCGAAGCTGCTCCCCCCGGATGTACTCGCGCGGCTCGCCGATGCCGACGTACGCCTCGAAGGCGCGCAGACTGCCAAGCCGATCGAGGACTTCCTCGGGAACGCGTATGCGGCCCTCGAGAGCGTGTTCGGCTGGATGGTGTCTCTTTACCCTGACCCGAGCCTGTTGTCGGCGCTGGGGAACGACGCACCCGAGAACGCGTCGTTGCTTCGACGAGTCGCCGAGCAAGTGGGCTTCGCTGCCTCGCCGCGCACGCTGCCGATCCTGAGCGTCACCCGTGGCGTCGTGAAGGGAGCCATTTGCTTCGGGAACAAGACCCTCCCTGGCCGACTCGCGGCGGCCCTTCTGGCGGCGCAGCGCAACGGCGAGCATCCGCTCGTCAGCTTGGGCGCTCGAGAGCCTGACGCGCTCGAGTTCTTCGCGGAGATCGGCAGACTCAGGATCGACGCCTCGCACGATACCTCCGCCGTCCCGACCGCCGAGGTCGCGGTCGAGATGCGCGACCGCTTGTTCGCGGTCCTCCGGGCGCTTGTCGGCGCTGGTGCGGCGGACGTGGAAGCCGGTACATCGGAGCCGTCCTGGGGGGCCGACCTGCTGCTTCGGATCCGGGCACGAGCCGAGCGGGCAACCGAGAGCTATCCAGGACTTTCCGAGCGCCCCAACGTTCGCACGCGTGTGATCGAGATGCACCACGCGGCGCTGCTCGTGAAGCTGCTTGCTGCTTCCGCAGACACTGCACCGGGGACCTTGAGCACACGTGTTCGCGATGCCCTCGTGGCATTCACCATCGTGATGGAGTCGGCCTTCGCCGAGCTCGAAGCAGAGGCATCTACGCCAGCGTCCGTTGTGCAGACGATCTCGAACGACCGCGAACAGAATGCGGTCCGACTCACGTCCGCTGCCGTAGCGGTCGGTTTCGACGTCGAACCGTCGGGGCAGCTCCCTAAGGCTCTCACGCATGCGAAGGTGGATCGCATCCGGCGGGCCGCACAGGGCCAAGGCGAGACGTTGTCGGCGCGCGTCGCGGCGCAGTTGTTCGCAGCGCACCAGCAGTCGGACCATCCGCTTCGCGAGGTCGCGAAGAGGCGTCCCACCTTGCTCCTGGACGTGGGCCGCCTCGTTGAGGCTCGCGGGCACGGAGATGACGTCGTCATTACGGCAGCCGAAGTCGCTGAGCTCGAGACGATGGTTGCCAACGACATTCGGGCGATGCTCGAAGCGATTGATTGAGGAGAGACCGAACACCATGAGCGGCCCAAACGAAGAAGCCACCACCGTCGACGCTAGCCTGAAGCAATTCGACGAGCGCGAGCAGTCCCTCACTGCACGTGAACAGGCGCTCGAGGATCGCGTCAAGCAACTCGACGAGCGCGAGCAGTCCCTCACTGCACGTGAGCAGGCGATCAAGGATCGCGAACGGCAAATCAAGGACCAAGCCGGGGCGCTCAAGGAGCGTGAGGCGGAGGTCGAGGCCGCGGAGGCGAAGGTCCAGCGTGACCTCGCCGATCTCGCGAAGCGCCAGAAGCAGGTGGCAGAGACGGAGAGTGCTCTCGAAGCGCGAGCTCGTGATGTGGCGCAGCGTGAGATCGAGGCGAGCGAAGGGTTCGCCACGAAGAACCGCGAAGCGCTCGGCGCCCTCACCAAGGCGCATGCGTCACTGCGCGCCGAGGTAGAGCGCCTGCAGGCCGAGTTGGACGTGGCTCGATTGAAGGGCCTCGAAGACCTTGAGAAGCGGCTCGCCGATGAGCGGCGAACCCGCACCGACGCTCTCGACGCAGAGATCGCGGCGGAGCGGAAGCGTCACCTCGCGAAGCTCGCTGCAGAGGGCGCTGCACAGGATGCTGCGCTTGGTGAACAGAGAGCGCGCTTCGCCAAAGAGCAGCAGACCGCGCTTGAGGAGATCGAGCGAGAGCGAGCGCGCCTCGCTGACCTGGAGGCCGAGCTTCGCCGCAGGCTCGGCGAACTGCGTTGGAAGGAGGAGGACCTCGCCGGGTACCGCGCGGGTATCGAGCGGTCCATCGAGGAGAGAGCGCGTGACCAAGTGGCGTCGCTGGAGCGCCAGTTGGACTGGCTGCGCGAGGACCACAGACGGGACCGCGACTTGGTCATCTCGCTCGAGTCACAGTTGGCAGCGTCGCGCGATCTCTTGGCGCGGTTCGGGGACGATCCCGCTGAGATCGAGAAGCGCATCGCGCAGCAGGCGAAGAAGATCAGCGACCTCGAGAAGGAGCTGCTCCGTCGCCCGAGCGCAAGCGACAAGGAACTCTTGGTGACCCTGCAGGAGCAGGAGCGCGCCTGGGCGGCTGAACGAGACCGGTTGGTTCGTGAGCTCACGCAGCTCAAGGCTGAGCAGAGCCGCTGGCTTACAGGCGTTGCGGACCTCGAGCAGCAACGAGAACGTCGTGAGGTGGCAGAGCGCCGACTCGAGGTGCTCGCCGGAGAGATGGAGAAGTACAAGGCCGACGTCGACCGAATGCGTGCCCTGTACGAGCGCCCCGAGGAGCGGGCCGCGCGTGTCGGGGCCATCGAGGAGCCATGGCGGACGGACTTCAAGCGCGCCGAGGGCAGCACGCCGAAGGAGCTCGACTGGCTCAGCGGTATCGTGGCCGCGTGCGAGAGCAACGGCATGCGCTTCCCGAAGCGCCTGGTCCACGCCTTCCACACGTCGCTCAAGGCTGCGGAGCTGTCACCGTTGACGGTGCTCGCCGGTGTGAGCGGCACCGGCAAGTCGGAGCTTCCTCGGCTCTACTCGCGCTTCGGCGGGCTCGCGTTCCTCTCGCTCGCGGTCCAGCCGAACTGGGACAGCCCGCAGTCGTTGTTCGGCTTCTTCAACTCGGTCGACAACAGATTCAACGCGACGACGCTTCTCCGTGCGATGGTGCAGGCCCAGCACGAGCGTGACCACGAAACCTACAAGCACGGGCTCTCCGACCGGCTCTTGTTAGTCTTGCTTGACGAGATGAACCTCGCTCACGTGGAGCAGTACTTCAGCGACCTGCTCAGCCGACTCGAGCAGCGTCGTGGCGAGAGTCGAGACATCACGCTCGACATCGATCTCGGTGCCGGCATGCCGCCGTACCCGCTGCGCCTCGGTCGGAACGTGCTCTGGGTGGGCACGATGAACGAGGACGAGACGACCAAGGCGCTGTCCGACAAGGTCATTGACCGTTCGAACCTGCTGTACTTCCCGCGTCCGCGTGAGCTTTACAGCCGCACGGAGGTCACCCTCGGCCCGGAGTCGCCGTTGCTCGCGGAGAGTGCATGGCGCGAGTGGCTGCGGCTTCGTTCTCCGTTCACGTCGGACGAGCTCAAGCCGTTCAAGGAGGGGCTCCAGGAGATCAACTCGCGGCTCGAATACGTGGGTCGCGCCCTCGGTCACCGTGTGTGGCAGTCGGTCGAGTACTACATGGCGAACCACCCCGAGGTGATCGACGCGCGCGCGCGCCAGGATGCAGACGCGCTCCAGCGCGCGTTGCGACGTGCCTACGAGGACCAGCTCGTCCTCAAGGTGATGCCGAAGCTTCGGGGTATCGAGACTACCGGCGACTCGAAGCGCAACTGCCTCGACCCCATCCGCAGGCTGCTCGACAGCGCCGACATGGGTCCCGGGCTTTCGGACGACTTCGACATCGCATGCCGAGTGGGACACGGCGCGTTCGTCTGGAACAGCGCGAGGTACCTGGAGAACGCCGAATGAAGAAGGCTCGCGCGGCGCGTGACCGCGCCGCTCCCAGGACGGCGGAGCTGCCGCCGCCGCTCCCGCAGTTCGACGAGTTGGACGCTCTCGCGGCGTCCACTGTGCCGACCGTGGAGGCGGCTTGGTGGATCTCCCATCAGGTCCCGGAGCACGTGTTCGCGACGATCGCGCGCGGCGATCGGCGCACTGGCGACCCTCTCCCGAGACCTCTCTCGGAGATTCTTCGCGACATTCGAAACGCGACCTCGAAGGGAAGTCGGCCGTTTCCGTGCGATCGCCTACTCGTCGCCGCCGAGTTCGCCGCCGATTCCCTGGAGCACTTGCTCGACCGGCATCGCCATCGCGCCGTCAGGATCCACGAGCAGCTCCCGTTCCATCAACTTCGTGAGGTCGACACGCGATCGATGGCGTGGCTTGCCCGACAACCCGGAAGAAACATCCGCGAGAAGCTTTCGGGCCGCACCCATGCGCTGGGCGTGAAGCGTGACGTGTCCGTCGACACGACCGAGAACCGTCTTCTTCGCTCGTTCGCCAAGCTCCTTGTTCGGCGCGCCGGCAGCCGACTGGACCACAAAGACGCCTACGACCGGACGACCGAGGACGTAGAGCGTGTGCGTCGGCTGGAGGAGTGCGTCCGCCTTTGCGATGAGCGGATGAGACGCTCTGAACTTGCCGAAGTCCCGACGCTGACCCGCTTGCAGCCCAACAACGTCTTGCTGAGGGACCCGCACTACTCGCGGGTGTTTCGCGCATGGAAGTGGCTGCGCGACGATGAGGAGGCACTGCGTCAGTCCTGGAACGACGCCCTCCAGCGCACTCGCGTCCTTCTGTGCTGGATGGTCGCGGCGCAGCTCGTGACCCGTGAGAGGGTGGTTGTCGCGGAGACGCTGGGCCGCGTCCTCACGGGACGCGGCGACGAGCACCACCTTGGAGTTGAGGTGCTGGGCGCCGAGACGGTCGGTTCCGACTGGTTTCTGAACCCGCCGCTTCACTTCTTGGTGTTGCCCAGCGGGCACAACGACGCGGCGTTCCGCATCCGTCTCTCGTTGGAGGGGGAGTTCATCCTCGCCCATGTCGCCAGCTTGGGCGGGCGAGGGCTTCTCGTGGAGGAGTCGGTCTCTGCGCTCGCCTTCGAGGTGCGGCCCACCTCGGAACGGCTCCAGCCTCAGCGGGGGATTGGCATCGCGATCGACGGCTTGGAGACCTCGCTTCGTGG
>Ga0209018_1002446_pt1 | contig 13133 bp, 14 predicted proteins | sample YNPBryBLVA2012_FD_185814 | JGI IMG/M metagenome (GOLD analysis project Ga0209018, IMG submission 185814) | Anoxygenic and chlorotrophic microbial mat microbial communities from Yellowstone National Park, USA - YNP Bryant BLVA 2012 (SPAdes)... ...
ATCTAGTTAAGAAGTTTTGCAAACCCGAGCATGGGGTTGCGTTTTATTTCAACATCACAAGTGGTGTCGAGATAGGCAGGATGTATAGGGTATAGGGGGCAACGCGTGAGATGCTAAAGTGTCTCTGCACTAACGATTTCTAAGATGCCTTGGCCACAAAGGCATCTGCCATCGCGTGTCCGTCACCAGCCATCCCTAACAGCTTTAAGCTATTTTTGTTTTGGCCATTTGCAAGCGTTATCAACGCTATAACGTTATCTTGACTATTTTTCTTCCAATGTGTAGCATTTTCAAACTGAAAGTACCATTCCGAGGTAGCTCAGCGGTAGAGCAGAGGACTGTTAATCCTTTGGTCGTGGGTTCGATCCCCACCCTCGGAGCCACAACGAATGACCACCCAGCGCGGTGGCCATTTGTTATGGCTTTGGGGCATCGAGCAGGAAAAGAAAAATATATTCATCGCTCCATGCATGGCCAGTATCAAACCGCGGAATATCCCGATGAGGGATGCAGAGTACAGCTACTTTTTACGCATGTGTAGCATCAAAGATAATTGAAGTAGCTGACTAAACGGAAAAAGACAACTGCGCAACGCAAGTCTGATTAGGCTAGTAACCGCGGCCGCGGCCATGAGTCCGGCCGCATCGCCGCCGATGATGGCGATTCTCATGCGACTTCGGTTATCCGGTAGGCGACCGACTGGCCGTCGCGATTTAAGACGACCGTCTCCCCGACAGCATGGCCGAGGAGCGCCTCTCCGAGCGGGGAACGATATGAAATCATGCCGCGCGACGGATCGGATTCCTGGGTGCCGACTATCTGATAGGTCCTTGTTTTATCATTGCTCATGACAGTGACCGTGGACCCGATCCGGACCTTGCCCGACGAGTCAGAACCATATTCGATAACCTGCGCGTTCTTGATCCGTTCCTTCAGGTTAAAGATACGGCTGTCGATCCTGCCGAGTTTCGCCTTGGCGTCCTGGTATTCGGCATTCTCCGACAAATCACCTTGTTCGCGGGCAAAAACCAAATCCTCCACGATTTTTGGGCGCTGGTTCTTTTCCAAATCTTCAAGCTCACGTTTAAGGCGCGCCAGCTTGTCTGGTGTGATGAGATAATCGTTTTCCTCGCGAATCTGAAATTTTTGAGAGCGGCGTTGGGGGATGCGCATATTCCAGGTCATGTTAATAGCCTAGAAAACCTGATGCAACCTCCCGGCCCAGACTATTTCCAGCGTCCATAACGGCCATTTTTTTTCAGAGAGTAACTTTGACTCATTTAGACTGTATAATGCCAACAAATATCAACCATATGACGCCAAAAATAATTCAGATTTTCACTCTCTGCGCCGGTCTGAGCCTAATCGCCGCCGGTTGCGGCAAACCAACCGCGACGCAGCCCACGTCTCAACCGCCCTCACCACAGATGCAAGAACAAACCAAACCGACAGAAGCGACCACGACGACCCAGACCAAATCCGCGGACACCCAAAATCCGGTAACTACCACCCAAGCCAAACCGAAAACCACGACAACGAAATCGTCCACGACCGCGACGAAAACCGCTACGTCGCCGACCACGCAGTTGAAGATCGCCAACCAGCTGGCTCCCCAAACGGCGTACGTGACCATCAAGAGCGGCGCCTTCATGCCGCAGGTCGTCTCAGTCAAAGCCGGCGGCACGGTCGTCTGGTCCAACAAGGACACAATTCCGCACACCACGCGCTCCGACGGCTCGCTGCTCTGGGACTCTGGCACGCTCCAGCCCGGCGCGAGCTACAAACACGTCTTCAAGGCTATCGGCTCATACAATTACAGCTGCGCTCTCCATCCGGAAATGAAGGGCACGGTTTACGTTTACTGACCCTGATAGCATCAGCAAAAGACGCGGCAGTCCGCGTCTTTTCGTTTACCAGTCTTTTCGTTTACCTTGACTTATACGCGGTTAGGATTATCCTAGGTTGGCTCTTTTTTTAAGGAGGTTATCGTGAGGCAATTGGCGACTGAATACCTGGAGTTCACGCAACGCTCGCTCGAGAGGCGCGGTTATCGGGTTTTGAAACTCTCGGATGAGTTCGTCGAAGCCAACCTGAATCAGCTCATACTGCGGGCGCGGCGCTTCACTAGCCATCGCACCGAACGCGACGAAATCGATGCGGCTCAATTGCGCCTCAAGGAGGCGGCAGAAACGCTGCTTCGGGAATTCCCCGAGGCGTGCCAGGTGGCGGCCGTGACTATCGCAGCCGAACAGCCTGATGACCCCAGGCTCCTCGGATTCGCGGTCGCTCTGGCCAACCTTAAACTTTGAAACAAGGTGCCGCGTTGTATACGTTTTTTCTTAGCCGCGACGCTTGACGGCTTTATCCGGGAGTTGTTAAGGTGACAAACATCCGTAATCAGGAGGTAGTATCATGAAAAAGCGAAAAAGGATCCGTCGCTCAGGTCCAGTTCCAGTCGACGTCGCCATGCGTCATCCTTCGCTCATTGCGCCGGCCATCCGGGAACCCTGGAACGAGCCGGATCCCGAAGTCCAAGCCGAACTCGAAACCGAGATTGAGGAGGGCAAACTCCGTCACGGTTTCCGCGGGCTCATCCCGCATACCGGCTGAACAAGCCGCGACAGCTTAAGAAGAGCCATCCCGTCTGGGATGGCTCGTTTTTCGTTTCAGGCAGCTTCGGCCAGCTTTTCCTCGAGTTTTGCGATTTCAATTTCAGCCAAACGTCTACCCTTCCAGACATCGCTGGCGCGCAGGAACATATCATTAACTTCAGCCTCGGCGTCCTCCATGATCTTCTCGACATCCGCGACATCCAGCCCATATTGGCGGGCAAAAGCCTGAGCCCGTTGTTTATGTTCACCGGTTGACCCGAAGCCGCTCACATCCTGCTCCGTCGCCCGACGCAACCAATAAATCTTGGCGCTCATGTAAGCCAGTTCTTCGGGCGATACCGCTCGATGCTCCAACGCGTCCTCTGGATTGACGGCCTCCTCGGCCGCGGCTATTGCTTCCCATTTGGCGTAATCTGGATGTTGTCTAGCTCTTTCCTCAAGTGGACTGTTTTGCAGTGGTTTTTCTTTGCGCGGCATATGACGTGGGTTAAGGATATGATTTTGATTATGATGATAAGTCCCGAAGGGCAGGATTTCAAGACATAGACGTTGATGAAGAAGGCTATAATCAAGATTTGACATGTTGCAGGATTTATGCTATGACGATCAATTCTTCTAGCCTTGTGGGAAGCCAGAAGGTTGGAGAATGAGCCGAAATGGCTCTGCCCAGCTGTACATTAATAATTGTTAAGGAATAATTGTTGAGGAGAGTGCCATCATGACTGACGCCGCACCCGAAATATTCACTGAGGCTCCGAAGAAGAAGGCCAACGGTTCTCCTAAGCCCGAATTTAAGCCCGAATTGGTGACCGAGGAGACCATCAGGTTGGTCTGCGTCGGCCGCACCCCGTTACTCATGGATCCGATGGACGAGGAATCCATTGTCAACGACCTGATTCTCGGCGAACGCAAGCCCAAGGACAAGACCACGCCCATTCGGGACCGCGCGGCCAAGAAGATTTACCGCGACCCCGCGGGCAAGATCGCGCTGCCCTCCGGCATGCTGTTCGCCAGCCTGCGCGGCGCCGGCCGCAAGATCAAAGTCGGTCCTCGGGCAACCATCACCAAGTACGACGGCGAGACGAGCCTGCCCGCGATCCTGACGATCCGCGAGATGTATCTGGTGCTCAAGCATCCGGAGGTCAAGGACTTCGAGGAAGCCTGGGTGCCGGACGTGCGCCGCGGCCAACTCCAGAGCGGCCAGACTTGCGGCATCATCCGCCCCCGGTTCGACAAGTGGGGCTTCGAGGTCACCGTGGATATCGACTACTCGGGCCTCGAAGGTCTGACCAGAGCTCACATCCTCGACTTGTTCCGCAAGTCAGGACTCAACACCGGCTTGGGCTCGTTTCGGCCTGCCTGTGGCGGCCAGTTCGGCACGTACGATATCGCCAACTTCGTCGTCATCGAGCAGAAATAGCTCACAAGATTTGGCCTGTCGCTCACCGAGGCCGGAGCCTGACGCGTAAGCGTCGGCTGATAGCCATGTGGGGCTGAAGAAATAAATCATTAGAATAACCTTCCGTTGTCCGGTGATGCCCGGACAGTGAGAACGTGAAGGTGCCTAGCGGCCCGCCCTCGCGGTCCGCTTTTTTTATCAGTCTTAAACAATGAAGATGAGGAATGTGTTCCAGTATCATTCGTCGTTTCGGTTTGTGGCCGGCGCCGGATGTCGATGCGCTTGACAAAATCCCAGGACAAGTCGTCTTCGCCCAGGACAGTGAAAATCCCAACATTCCGAAGCTCTGGCGACGGATCGCTCGAGCCCAGGCTTCTTGCCGAGATGGTCGCACCAATTGCCGTTGCGTATGCCGGCGTTGCCGCGGATTCGACTACGCGTCAGGCCGAAAAGTCCCGAGCGGAGTCTTAAACTCTTCGGATAAAGGCATTTGGTTAGGTATTGCCGGTTAAACATCCTTCTGCTAATATTCGCGAACAATTCAGGAGCCCTTGGCATATCGGGCTATAGCGCAGTTGGTAGCGCGCATCGTTCGGGACGATGAGGCCGTGGGTTCGAGTCCCACTAGCCCGACCAGACAAAAACCGTGCAATTGGCACGGTTTTTGTGTTATACTTTTTGCCAAAGTATGGCATCCAAAAAACTTCAGAAGAAGCTAGTCGAAGATACTGGTCTTAGTGTGCTGATCGCCTGTCTGGTTGTCATCGTCGCGGCGCCATTTTACGTCTACGCGGTCAGCGACCTCTCGACTGGAACTGTTGATTTGGGCGGCATCAATACATCGTTGCGCACCGTCAAAGAAAGCCTGGAAGACGTACGCGGACGCATCGATATGCTCAATCTGAAACTCGATACCCTGAGTAGCCGGCTTGAGACCGTTTATTCGGCGGAATCCGATCCGGTAACTTCCATGCCGGGTGTGGCTGAGTGCCTGGACGCCTGCCGTAAAACGACGGCCTCTTGTTTTTCAATGACGCTTCCGACCTCATTCAACACTTCCTCCAACTTCGCCGCCGTCCGCGGATTTGGGCAGTTTAACGCCTGCCAAACGCGGGTTGAGGCCTGTGCCAACACCTGCCGTTCGTTCGTCAATACCTTATCGTGTGACACAATCTGCGCCATCCAACTTGGAGCGTGCGTCAAAGGTGCCTTAAGCGACAGGCAGGCTGAAGCTGCTTGCCGCGCCGCCAACCTGCGATGTTTGACCTCGGTTTGTCCGCGAACCGTACCCGGAGCCCGGAGAGAGGCTGCACCGAACGCCGATTCGCCGGATATCTGCCGCAGCCAATGCTTGCGCTTTTATGCTGTCTGCCGTCAAGCCAACCGCCTGAGCTCTTCCGGCCTGACTGAATGCGATCAAATCAAGAAATACTGCGACGAACTGGCATGTGCTGCGGCGCCCGCCGCCACCGGCCAAGCACAGCCGCAACCGCCGGCCCAGAATATCGTCTGCGAAAACAACTGCACCAGCGTTTTCCTGCTGTGCAGGGATAACGCCGCGGGCAACGGGCAAGCGCTGGAGCTGTGTAACTCGAATTACGGCGATTGCCGCAACCAATGTCTCATCCAAAGCGGCGGAGGATTCAACCAAGCGACTACCACTCCAATCGCATCGACGACGCAGATCTTCGCTCCGCAGTCCATCAACCAGATTCAGACCGCAACGAATACTTCAGCGGCCGCGCCGATACGCTAAGACAGGTTCTAAATTGCCAGTCTAAATCAAGGCTGGTAATTTAGTTTTATGCAAAATAAAGTCAGCCATCTCGCCGTCATCATGGACGGCAACCGGCGCTGGGCCAAGGGACGCGGCCTGCCTCCGTCGGCTGGCCATCTGGCCGGATATGAACGGCTTAAACAGTTCGGACCGGAATGCGTTTCCAGAGGCATCCGGAATCTGACGGTCTTCGCTTTCTCAACGGAAAATTGGAAACGTGCGGATGAGGAAGTTGGTTTCCTGATGGACCTGTTCGAAAAAGCGCTGACCGAGGAACTGGCTGAATTCTCGGGCCAGGGCTTTCGCTTAAAGGTCATCGGACGCAGGGATGGTCTGCGTCCGTCGATCGTGCGCGCCATCGCCTCGGCCGAAGATGCGACGTCCCGCAACACGAAAGCGACATTGGCGCTCTGCATCAACTACGGCGGCCGGGCCGAGATAGTAGATGCTTGCCGGCGATTAGTTACCGATAAAATCAGCGCGGATGAGATCGACGAAGCCGCCATCGCTTCACGCCTGTATTGGCCGGAGATGCCCGAGCCTGACCTGATCATCAGGACATCGGGCGAAGAGCGGCTGTCCGGTTTTCTGACCTGGCAGGGCGTGTACAGCGAACTTTATTGGACCGATAAGCATTGGCCGGATTTCGATGCAGTGGAACTCGACAAAGCCCTGGATGAATTTGCAAAGCGGCAAAGGCGTTATGGCGGGTAAGTCCGTTTTTTGACTTGTTCGACGGACTGTTCTATATTTGTTCTATATGGCGACTTTATTCGATGTCGCAAATGAGGCTAGACGCCGGAAATTCGCACCTTTAGCCGATCGGATGAGGCCGCGGACTTTCGATGAGATCGTGGGACAACAAGAGCTGATCAAGCCGAATTCCGTCTTCCGTACGATGGTGGAGTCGGGCAACGTGCCGTCGATTATCTTTTGGGGACCGCCGGGTTCAGGCAAGACGACCCTGGCCAAAGTCATCGCCAACGTTTCGGGGATGGAGTTCGCGCAGCTTTCGGCCGTGACCTCTGGCGTGACCGAAGTCCGCCAGGTTATTCGCGAAGCGGAAAATCTCCTCGATTTCAAAGGCCGGCGTACTATTCTGTTCATCGACGAGATTCACCGTTTCAATAAGGGACAGCAAGATGCATTTTTGCCGTATGTCGAGAACGGCACGATGATCCTCATCGGCGCCACGACTGAGAACCCGAGCTTCGAGGTCAATTCAGCCTTGCTCTCAAGATGCAAGGTCTTCGTTCTAAATAAGCTCGCAGCGGACGACATTAAAGCCCTAGTCATCAGGGCCGTGAAAGATGCCGAACGGGGCTACGGCAAAATTGTCATCGACATTCCGGAACAGGTTCTCGAAGAGCTGGTTGTCGTGGCCGATGGCGACGCGCGCATCGCCCTGAATACCCTTGAATTCCTGGTCAAGGCCGCGCAATCGCAAGCCATAGCCGGAACTAAGCTCATACTCAAGAGTGAAGACTTGAAAGTCCTGCTCCAGCGAACGCACGTGCTGTACGACAAGGCCGGCGAAGAGCACTACAATGTCATCTCCGCGCTCCACAAATCCCTGCGCGGTTCGGACGCGGATGCCGCTTTGTACTGGCTGGGCCGGCTACTCGAAAGCGGCGAAGATCCACTCTATGTTGCGCGGCGCCTGGTCAGGTTCGCTTCGGAAGACGTCGGCTTGGCTGATCCGGCTGCTTTGATCCAGGCCGTCGCCGGCTACCAGGCCGCGCATTTCCTAGGTATGCCAGAATGCAACGTCATCCTGGCCCAGGTCGTGGCCTATCTAGCTCGGGCGCCGAAATCGAACGCGCTCTACGCCGCCTACCTCCAGGTCGCGGACGACGTCCGGACCTCGCCGAACGAACCGGTGCCGCTCCATATCCGCAACGCTCCGACGAAACTGATGAAAGACCTGGGCTACGGTAAAGGTTACAAATACAACCCATCCTTCGAAGGGCCGGTCGACCAGGACTATCTGCCGGATAAACTGAAAGACCGGAAATACCTGAATTTTCCCGAGGCCTGATACGCCTTATCGCCCCTACAGCAAAAGCGGTGATTCTGCTATCCTTAGGCCCATGAAGCGAATCGTGGCGGCGATTTTTGTGCTATCAGTTTTAGGCGGAATTTTTGGCCTCTGGTGGTTTTTACACGACACACCGGAAAAAGTCCTGCGCGACGGTTTTATGGCCATGATAAAACTTAAGACGGCCAAATCTCTGATTTTGGATATTAGCTGGACCGACGTTGTAACGCGGACGACGACGGGTTTCGCCTATGCCGGCCAGGCGGACTTGAAATCCTGGACACGGCCGCGGGCACTAGGCATCCTCCGGCTCGGCGCGGCTACGGCTCAAGATCAGAACCAGACCGGCGACATCATCGTCGAAAGTTCGGCTCTCGCCTTACGGCCGCGGAGCGTCAGACAGGAACTAAGAACGTATTACGAAAAATTGTCGAATGATCCGACAGATACGGTTTTCTTGGTCATCGACCGGGACACGTTCCTTGGAAACAGGGGATTTGCAAAAGCGGTCTCTGATGGTGATACGGAAAACCTGAAACGTCAGGCATCTTTCATTATTCCGGCCCTAGTGCCGATTGGCAGTTTGACGGAAGGAACAGAAGCCGGGCGGCCGTCCGTAACTGCGTCTTTCAGAATCGATCGGAAATCCATTCAGCCTGTGCTCATCGAACTCATTAAGGCCTGGATGAAGGATAATCCGACGCCGGAGGAATACGGCTGGGCAGACATGGCTTCAGTTAATCTGGCCACCGGACGTTTCGAGCTTACGCTCGACAAGACCACGCGCCTGCCCTTGAGAGTCAAGGGCACTTTCAGCCAGCTCGACGAAACGGGCAAGGAAACGAGGAAAATCTCGTTCACGCTGGCTTTCGACGGTCACGATCAGAAGGTAGACATCGGTATCCCTGAAAAATCAAAGGACGCGACCCAAACTATTATCCAGAAGGTACAGTCTCGCTCATTCTTGCCGCAAGCTAAGCTCCGCGCGTTGCCTGGCGCCGCGACCACGACTGGGGCGGCGAAGCACGGCGCGTTTTCGACTTCGACCGGCAAGATGATTAACGAAAAAGAAACAGATTTATTCGAGAAGTATTACGAAGAAATGATGAAAAAGAAGAACCAGTTATACTAAGTATGTTTAACCGCGGCTCGCGCCAGAAGAGTGATCAGACCGACCTGCGCTTTAGGCTATTAAAGGGCGCTTTGTTGCTGTGCGCCGTCGCGATCATCCTGCGCTTGGGTTATCTCCAGGTGATGCAATACGGCCTGTATGCCCTCTTGGCCTCGGATCAGCATGACCTTCAAACTAAGCTCACACCGACCCGCGGCCAAATCCTGGTCCGCGACCGGTCGGACGGTCGGCTCCGGCCGCTGGCGACCAATCGCTTATCTTGGCAGGTCTATGCCGTGCCAAAGGAAATGAAAGATCCAGTCTTCGTAGCTCACGAACTTTCGACCGTGTTGGAATTACCCGACGTGGATCTGGTGGCGAAGTTGACCAAGAACCCAAACGATCCATATGAAAAAATCGCCCAAGATGTCGACCAGGACAAAGTAGACAAGCTCCAAGCAAAACATTTGCCAGGAGTCGGTTTTCTCAAGAGTCAGGCACGTTTTTATCCAGAAAAAAACATGGGCGGACAACTTATCGGTTTCGTCGGACAGGATGCGCACGGCCAGCCGAAAGGTATCTACGGCATCGAAGGCGCATTAGATAAGCTATTGGCCGGCCAGAGCGGCGAATTGATCGCGGAGAAGGATGCGGGAGGCAACCGCATCGTCACCGGGTCGCTCAAGCTAAAAGAGGCCGTGCCCGGCTCGGATATAGTTTTGACCATCGATCCAGCTATCCAGTACAAGGCCTGCGTCACCATCCAGGACGCTGTCCATAAACACAGCGCAGACAGCGGAACTATCGTCATCATGGATCCGCAGACCGGCGCAGTTCGGGCCATGTGTTCGTCCCCGGATTTCGACCCTTCGGAATACGGCAAGGTCAGTGACCTATCCATCTTGAACAATCCAGCCACCTTTGAAGCCTATGAACCGGGTTCGATCTTCAAGGCTTTCACCATGGCCGCCGGATTGGACGCCCAGAAAGTCACGCCCAAGACGACGTATCTCGACAAGGGCGTCGAGGAGATCGACAATTTTAAGATTAAGAATTCGGACGGTTTGGCCCACGGCATCAAATCCATGATCGAGGTCCTCGACCAGTCGCTCAATACCGGCGTGATTTTCGTCGAACGCCAGCTCGGCAAGGAGTCTTTCCGCAAATACATGCTGAACTTTGGCTTCGGTTCGAAGACCGGCATAGAGTTGTCTCCTGAGAGCCGAGGTAATATGTCCGGCTTGGATAAAAAAGGCAGTGTCTTCGCGGCAACCATATCCTTCGGCCAGGGCATGACGGCGACTCCGCTCCAACTAACGACGGCTTATGCATCTTTGGCCAATGGCGGCAAACTCTTGCGTCCATACATCGTGGATGAAATCATTCATCCAGATGGGCGCCGCGAAAAGACCAAGCCGCTCCAGATCGGCCAACCCATCACCGCCCGCACCTCGCGTCTAATAAGTGGGATGCTGGTCTCGGTCGTCGAGAACGGCCACGGCAAGAAAGCCGGCGTGCCAGGCTACTGGGTAGCCGGCAAGACCGGCACGGCCCAGGTTGCGAAAAAAGGCGGTTTAGGCTATGAAAAGGACATGACTATTGGCTCCTTCGCGGGTTATGCGCCGGCCAACGACCCGAAGTTCGTGATGCTGGTCAAGATCAAACATCCGCGCGACGTCCAGTGGGCCGAATCCTCCGCAGCTCCGGTGTTTGGCGATATGGCGAGATATTTACTTACATATCTGCAAGTCCCGCCTGAACGTCCGGTCAACTACAAGCCGGAACCGCCGAAGGCAGCGTTTTCGACACCAACGACTCCACTTTTAAACTCCACATCGTCCGAACAACCGATTCACGCACTAAAACAATATGTCGTTCCAAAAAATCCTGGAGAGGTACATGGGTAAATGCGTCAGCCTCGCGGTGCAGCGGGAAAAACCGTTCATCATCGGCGTTGCGGGTTCGGTCGGCAAGACCTCGACCCGGGCTGCGGTCGGCATCGCGCTCGGCGCTATGGAACAGGGGACTAGCGTCGTGATGTCGGACAAGAACTTCAATAACGACCTCGGCGTCCCGCTGACCATTTTCGGCTGCGGCATGCCCGGCAGGTCGCCGCTTAAATGGCTGAGGCTGCTCGCCAAAGCGACACTGGGCGCCATTGGCATCTCGAAATTGCGCGCCAAAACCTTCGTACTTGAACTTGGCACCGATCGTCCCGGCGACTTGCCGCGGCTCATGAAGATGGTTAGGCCAAAAATCGGCATCTTTACCGCCATTGGGCCTGAACACACCGAGTTTTTCGGCACTCTCGATAACGTGGCAAAAGAGGAGGCGGCTATCGTCACGATGTTGCCCAATGACGGCATCGCTATCTACAACGCCGACGATCCGCGCGTCGCCGAAATCTGCGAACAGTTGACGATTAAAAAGATGTCTTTCGGAATGCACGAATCTCCGAATGTGAAATTGCTTGATTTTAAGATCGAACTGAATCAAACACTACCAGAAGCCTCGGGTGTTAGGCTGAAGTATCGGATCGGGCATGAGGACATTGAACTCGTTCTAACCGGAACTGTTGGTCGGCCTCAAGCCCTGTCAGTGGCCGCCGGATTGGCCGCGGTCCTAGCGACGGATGGCGATTTGGGAAACGCCCTCAAGCGATTAATGATGGATTTTCATGGCATGCCTGGCCGGATGCGGCTCATCCCGGGAATTAAACGCACTTGGCTCATCGACGATAGTTACAATTCATCTCCGCTGGCCGCCCTGTCCGCCATCCACGACCTCATGGAATTCCCGATCGAGGCCGGCGCCAAACGCATTGCCGCCCTGGGCGATATGCTGGAGCTTGGCAATTTAAGCGAACAGGCGCATCTGGATCTGGGCAAAGCCGCGGCGGATAGCGGCCTTGACTTGTTGGTGACCTGTGGTACACTCGCGCACATCGTCGCCAAAGGGGCGCGTCAAGCTGGGATGCCGGAAGAGAAGATCTTCACTTTTGCCAAGAGCACGGACGCCGGGCTGTTCATCCAGGAGCGACTGCATGAAAAGGACGTAGTGCTCATCAAAGGCTCGCAGGGAACGCGCATGGAACGCATCACCAAAGAGCTGATGGCGCGGCCCGACCTGGCGGCAGAACTCCTCGTTAGACATTCGCCTGACTGGTTGGCCAGAAGTTAGGAGTTGGGTTAAAAGTTAGTAAGGAAGATAGAAGTCAGAAGCCTGTGGCGCCTTCGTCTATCGGCTAGGACACATGGTTCTCAACCATGTAAGACGGGTTCGATTCCCGTAGGCGCTACCAAAATGACGCTCTACCGCAAGGTGGGGCGTCTTTTTTGACACCTATCAAGAAGGCGAGAGTAGACGTATAGCTTAGTGTCATTGCGAGGAGTCTGACGACGAATCGCTTCAAAGAGATTGCTTCGCTGGCGCTCGCAATGACACCGGGGATTTGCAGATTGCTTCGCTGGCGCTCGCAATGACAGGATGGATTAGTGTCATTGCGAGGAGTCTGACGACGAAGCAATCTCTGATTCCGTTCGGTTCAAAGAGACCGTTTACACTTAGGCAACCCTATGCTAGGGTTGATGTATGCTGAACAATAAATTAAGAAACTTGGCTGTGTTGGCTGCCATTTTGGTTATCTTTGGAGGTCTGGCCGCCAATCATGCGCAGGCTTCTACCGTAAAACTGAATAAAAAGAAGGCGGTGGTGGCGGCTAAACAATTTAAGTTTAAAGCCGTCCGCATCGCAACGGCAAAATCAGAACCGTCAAAGCTGATGCAGGAGCCGGTTTCAAAATGCCTCATTACAACGATCAAGGATCTGGATGCTAAAGCGAGAAAGCAGTATGGTGCCGATGCCGCGAAATATGGCAAAGGCCACGAGAAGGCTCTCGAGAAATATAAATACCGCCTAGATATAGCCTGGGAAGCAATGAACGATCCGTATTGCGGTTACGGCAACAAGACTGGCTTGGCGGACGAAATCCATTCATTCAAAAAGTCGATTGAACGGGCACGGGGGGATTTTTTGGCGGACATCGGGAACTGAAGAAAATTCGGATTGAAGGCGCCGGGCAAAACCGGGCGTCTTTTTCGTCTGTACCGATTTTTAAATCATCGAAACGATGAAATAAAGGGTTATCCGGGATATAATGCTCTCACTTGTTTATGCCCCAAACTAAAACCCGGTCA
>Ga0209018_1002447_pt1 | contig 13133 bp, 13 predicted proteins | sample YNPBryBLVA2012_FD_185814 | JGI IMG/M metagenome (GOLD analysis project Ga0209018, IMG submission 185814) | Anoxygenic and chlorotrophic microbial mat microbial communities from Yellowstone National Park, USA - YNP Bryant BLVA 2012 (SPAdes)... ...
GAAGAGGATGATTGGGACGAAGAGGAGGACGAGGAGGATCAGGTCATCGTCCCGCCGCGCAGTCGCAACGATCCGTGTCCGTGTGGGAGTGGCAAAAAGTACAAGTATTGTCACGGGCGGAACGCATAGTACCTCTCCTGAAAATACATTTGTCCACGAAGGTCACGAAGGAACACGAAGAAAAACCTTCGTGAATCTTCGTGTCCTTCGCAGATATTTTCATCCGAACGTTGGTGAACGCACGTTCATGGGGAATTCTCCTGAAAATGTAGGACAAATTTCCAAATTTGTCCTACATCATCCGCATTTTCATCCGAACGCTGGTGAACGCACGTTCATGGGGAATTCCCTTGAAAATACGTTTGTCCACGAAGGTCACGAAGGAACACGAAGAAAAACCTTCACGAATCTTCGAGGATGGTTCGATTGGGTTTCGGCTTGTCGAGTTAGGTAACCGCTTGACGTATCTCGCCACTCGCTTTATAATGGAGACATCAGAGCGCGCAAGCCGCCAATGACCGATGGCGGATTGCAGAGAGCGGACAATCTTCAATCTGAAATCCGCAATCGAAAATGGTGCGAGGGGGAATGGACGCGCAGCGTCGAGAACAATTGCTGAACGATCTGGCGCATCGCATCGAACGCGCCGGAATGACCGCACCGGCCATCCTGTTCTTGGAAACGTACCAACCGCTTGCGTTCTTGGGCGCGCAATTGCTCTGGTTCGCCCAGCCCTTTCTCACGCTTGGCTTGAATGAAAACGATGTGCGTGATTTGACCCTGCTCCTCGAAGAGCGCGCAGGAGTCGCCGATTTGATCGCGCGACTCGAAACGCTCCAGTCCCATCACGCGGCAACACGCTGAGATTTGCTTTTAGAAACGCGGTATTGGTAAGGTTCAACGAATGAGCGCGCTCGATTCGTTTATTCGTTTCCCATTCGTTGACGCGGTTTCTGAATCATTTTCTTAACGTCTATGGTTTGGCGTAGGAGTCCCGCTTGGACCCGATTCTGAGTCTGCTCGATTCGACGATTGGCGCGCGCCAAGCGCGTATGCTCGGCGTGCTACTCGTTTTTCTCCCCATTTTTTTCTTCGCGTACTGGGCGGTCAAGCGCGGCGCGCGTTTTGTCTTGCGCCCCATCGCCGGCTATGCCGCGCTGCGTGGACTGTTCGCGCGCTCCGCCGAAGCGGGCCAACCGGTGCATCTCTCGATGGGTGTCGGTGGGATTAGCGATCGTTACACGGCGGATACGGCGGCGGCGCTGAATGTGTTAGAGTACCTCGCCGAACGCGGCGCGCTGAGCGCGGCGCCCCCACTCGTCTCCCTCGCGCATCCGACGGCGCTGCCCGTCGCGCAAGATGTGATGCGCCGCGTCTATCGCCAATTCGGCACGCCGGAAGATTACAATCCCACGCGCGCGCGTCTGCTTGCGCCTGACCCACACAATTTCTCCACCGCGCGCAGCGACGCGTTCGCGTACGCTGTGGCGGTGATGCGTTTGTTGACGCAACAAAAATTGGCGGCGAACGTGATGGTCGGCCGTTTTGGCGACGAGTTTCTGTTGATGGGCGAAGCGGGGATGCAGCGCGGACTGACGCAAATCGGGGGGACGAGCGCGCCCGAAGTGTTGCCCTTTGTCCACGCAACGATGACGCATCCCCTCATCGGCGAAGAAATCTACGCGGCGGGCGCGTACCTTTCGACCAAGCCCGCGCATCTGGGGAGTTTGCTCGCACAAGACATCTTGCGCGGTCTGCTCGTCGCAGGAATTGTGGCAGCAGTGCTACTCCGTACTCTGGGACTGATCTAAATGACTCGATGGCTTCCAACAGCAATCGCGATGGCGGTGGGGCTGATCACGCTGATTGATTATTTCTTCGAACTGCCCCTCCTCGACGCGCTCGGCGTGGCGTTTCGACAGTGGACGATTATCCTCACCGCGTTCGCCTTGTTGCTGGGTCTCGTCAATTTGCTTCAGGTGCATCTGGGACGCATCGTCCGCCGCGATGAGGCGAGCGCGGGATACAGCACGCTCGTCGTGATTACGGCAGCGGTCGTGGCATTGACGGGCTTGTGGTTCGGCTTGCCCAGCGCCCCGATGACGTGGATTTTCGATTACCTCTACGTACCCTTGCAAGGCGCGTTCTTTGCGCTGGTGGCGTTCTTTTTGGCAACCGCCGCGTATCGCGCTTTGCGCGCGCGCAGCGTCGAAACGACGTGGATGCTAGTCGCCGCGCTCGTCGTCTTCATCGGGCAGACGCCGATTCTGGGCGTGTTGGCGGACGCGCGCGAATGGGTGTTGAACGTGCCGAGCACCGCGGGCGTGCGCGGCATTTTGATTGGCGTCGCGCTCGGCACACTTGCCACCGCGCTGCGCGTGTTGATTGGCTGGGATCGTCACTATAGCGACTAGTCCAATGATTCAGTGTACACATTGCGGGACAAAAAATCGAGAGGGGAGCAAGTTCTGTAGCGATTGCGGCGCGCGCCTGGTGCAGCAATCGGGTTTGATTTGCCCGATGTGCGGTACGCCCAACACCGTCGAAAATGTTTTCTGTAGCAAGTGCGGCGCGCGCTTGGTGCCGTTGACCGTCGCGCCCCAGCAAGAAAAAACGCCGCCACCGACGCCCATCAAGGGTTTGTCGTTGCCAAGCAAACCGAGCGAGCCAACGCCCCCTCCACCCAAGAGTGAACCGAGCGCGCGCGCGCCCAAGGAAACGCCGGCACCACCGCAACCGCCCGCCAGCGATTGGCTGAGTCGTTTGCGCGACCTCGCGCCGGAAGAAGAATCGCCGGCACCGCGCGCTGAAGCCGAAACGCCCGCGCCGGCGCAAGAATCGCTGGCACCGCGCGCTAAAGCCGAAGCTCCCACAGCAGAAGAATCATCCGATTGGTTGGCGCGTTTGCGCGACCTCGCGCCGGAAGAAGAATCGCCGGCGCCGCGCGCCGAAGCCGAAACGCCCGCGCCGGCGCAAGAATCGCCGGCGCCGCGCGCCGAAGCCGAAACGCCCGCGCCGGCGCAAGAATCGCCGGCGCCGCGCGCCGAAGCTGAGACGCCCGCGGCAGAATCGTCCGATTCGTTGGCGCGTCTACGCGACACCGCGCCCGCGGAAGAATCGCCCGTCGAATTAGCGCGCCGCGCCGCGCAAGTGGTCACTGTGGCAGAAGAAGATTTGCCCGATTGGTTGCGCGGGCCCACCGAGCCAACCGAAGCACCGAGCGCGCCGAGCGCGGAAGAGCGCGCCCCCAATTGGTTGACGCCGGTCAGCGAAGAACCGCCTGTCGCGGCGGCGCCCATCGCCGAAGTACCCGATTGGCTCAAGGACACCGGCGCGCCGAGTGTCACCGTTGACGAAGCCGCGCCTGCGCCGGACCGACTCGATTGGTTCAAGCCGGTGCAATCGCCGCCGGACCTACCGCCCCCCGTCCAAGCAACGGAAGAAGAAATTCCCGAGTGGCTGAAATCGCTCAAACCGCAAGAGCCGTCGGTTGAGCCAGCAGTCCCTGCGGCCGAGTCGCCCGGCGAAGCGTTGCTCGAAGCGTTGGAAGCGCAAGCCAGCGTGATACCGCCAGTGGAAAAGCCGGCGTGGTTGACTGAATCCGCGCAGGTCGAACCGAGCGACGAAGAGTTTTTGCCGGATTGGTTGCGAACTCCACCGCCGGTCGAGACGCCGGCGGAAGCGATTCCCGAAGTGGCGCCCGAGTTTGCTGGCCAAGTCCCCGATTGGATCGCCGCGCTCAAACCGGTCGAGCAACCGGTGCCCGGCGTGGTGACGAGTGGCACCTTGGAAACGACCGGCGCGTTGGCGGGTTTGCGCGGCGTCTTGCCGCTGGCATCGGCAGTGGCGGAGCCGCACGCTGTTCAGCCACCCGCGCCCGCACATCCTTTTCAAGAGCAAGCGCGCCTGTTCGAGTCCGTCTTGAGCGCGCCGGTGGTGGCGCCCGCGCCGCCCAAACCCAAGCGGCGCGCGTGGTCGCCGCGTCCCTTCATCTACTTGCTTCTCCTCGCGGTAATCCTTGTCCCCTTCTTCGTTCCCGATTTGGGGAGCGCGTCGTTACGGACGTTTGGCACACCCACCGCCGAGCTGTACGACGCGATCCAAGCCCTGCCGCCGAACGCGCTCGTTGTCGTCGCGTTCGATTATGATCCGGGCAGCGCGGGCGAAATGGATTTGCAAGCGAACGCGTTGGTGCGTCACTTGATGCAACGACGCGCGCGCGTGCTGGCGATCAGTACGCTCGATACGGGTCCGCAGATCGCGCAGCGCGTTCTGGACGCGGCGGCGCGCGCAGTCGGCAACGCGACGTACGGCACGCATTATTTGAATCTGGGATACATTGCGGGGCAAGAAGCGGGCTTGCGCCAAATGGCGTTGGCAGGGCTTGCGCCCACTATGCGCGATTACTCCAACCAACAACCACTCGACAAGTATGCGGCGTTCAGCCCGGCGCAGAGTTGGCGTAACGTCGCGCTTGTCGTCGAATTGGCAGGTTCGCCCGAAGTGTTGCAGCATTGGATGGAGCAGGTGCAGCCGCGCGCGGGCGTGAAAATGGCGGCGGGCGTGAGCGCGGCGGTAGAGCCGCGCGCGCGCGCGTATCGCGATGCCAAGCAACTGACCGCGTTTATGGGCGGCTTGATCGGCGCGGCGCAGTACGAAATTCTTTCCAATCAGCGCGGGTTGGCGGTCATCAGTGTTGGCGTGCAAAGCACCGCGAACGTGGCGCTGATCGCGCTCATCGTATTGGGCAATCTGGTGTACTGGTTCACGCGTCAACGAGGCGAGGCGAAATGAGCGAGTCACTCGGCGTGTGGGTCGGCGCCATCTTGACCCTGTTGGTCTTTAGTTACCTGCTGGGCGATACGCCGCTGTTTCGCATCGTGCAGGCACTCTTTGTGGGTGTCACGATTGGATACGCCATCACGGCGGCGGTGTATCTGGTGCTGATTCCGTTGCTCTTCGATCCGCTGTTTGCTGACCCGGTGACGAATTCGTACTTGCTCATCCCGTTGGTATTGGGTCTGCTCTTGCTGACCAAGTTGCGCGCCAGTTGGGCACCACTCGGCAACGTGACGATTGCGTTTCTGTTTGGCGTGGGCAGCGCGCTTGCGCTGGGTGGCGCGCTGGATGGCACGTTGTTGCCGCAATTGAGCGCGACGATCGTCCCGCTCGATTCGTTGGAGAATGTGCTGTTGGTGGTTGGCACGTTGGGCGCGCTGCTGTCGTTTCGTTTCATTCAACCCCAGGCGACGCGTCCGACGGCGCGCCTCATCGAAACATTGGGGCGGGGCTGGGGCGCGTTTGGACGCTGGTTCGTGATGATCGCGCTCGGCGCGCTGTTCGCCAGCGTGGCGGTCTCGCGCATTTCGATTCTGGTCAGCCGCGTCTACTTTATGCTACACGATTGGTTGCAGATTGTCCGGTGAGGGTAGGGGGTGAAAAACGAGAGACGTTTGCCCGCCAAGTTTCTAGCGCAAGTCATCTTGCGAATTCGCAGTACATTGGGCAGTAATCTGGTCGCCATTGTCTTGTTTGGCAGTTACGCCAAAGGTACGGCGCACCAAGCTTCCGATGTGGACTTGTTAGTCATCGCGCGTCGTTTGCCACGCGGGCGGGCGCGTGATGCGCTCTTGCAAGATCAGTTTGACGATCTAGTCATCGAAACGGGAATCAGCGTGATGCCGATTTTGATGACGTATGACGAGTTACGCCGTGAGATACGCCATTTGGGACCTTTGCTGTTTGGTGTGGTGACGGGCTATCGAATTGTCTGGGGCAAATTGCCCCTGCTTCTCAAGTGGGAGCAATTTGTGCGAACACATTTCCGCCTGTCGAGGAAGTACGACGCGTGGATTATCAAACATCCTTCGAGTCTACGGCTAAAGCCGAACTGGGCGTAGCGCGGCGGATGGCAGCGCAGGGAGATTACTGGACTGCCGTTTACCACTGCCAACAAAACGTTACGGCGCGCGCGATGCCGAAGACGCAATCGCCAAAGCCGAGTTCATCATCAACGCATTGCAAAAGTTATTGGATGAGCCGTTGGAACAGAATGGAAAATAACGCGTGTTCCAAAACCAGAGACGTGAATTCTTTTGATGCCTGACTCACCTACCCTCGAGTCGCTTCTGGTCGCCGACATCGGGAGCGTGAACACCAAAGTCGGTCTGGTAGATGTTGTGAATGGCACGCCGCGCCTGATCAGTATGGGCTGCGCGGCGACGACCGCGCGCGCGCCCGAAGCGGATGTGTTGTTGGGCGTCCGCGATGCCATTCGTCAAATCCAAGCGCGCACCGAACGCCAACTCTTGACCGATGACCAGCAACTCATCATCCCCGAACATTCCAGCGCGCAAGGCGTGGATGCGTTCGTAGCGATCACGAGCGCGCCGGCGCCATTACGCGTTGCGCTGGTCGGCTTGAGCCGCGAGTTGAGCATCGCCAGCGCGGCGCGCGCGGTCAACGGCGCGCACGCGATTGTCGTCACCACGTTTGCGTTGGACGAAACCGGCGGGCGCTGGGTGCCGGTCACAGTGCCGCCCGCGCCCGACGCCGTAGATCAGACGCCGACGACCGTTTTGCAAGACCCGATTGTTCTCGCAGCAGAAGCGCTCGCGCGCGCGCAGGTGGATGTCGTCGTCCTGGTGGGAGGCATCGAAGGAGGCGCGACCACCGCGCTGTACGATTTGGCGAATATGCTCGCGGTCATCGTTGCCGCGCGCGACGAAAGCGCACGCCCGGTCATCGTCTTTGCCGGCAACAGCGCGGCGCGCGCGGAAATTGCCCAACGCATTGGACAGGTCACGCCATTACGCGTCGTGGACAACGTTTGCCCGACGATGGAGCAAGAGAATCTGGCGCCGTTGCAACACGAGTTGGAATCTCTCTACGACGAGAAAAAAGTCAAATGGTTGCCCGGTCTGGTGGGCTTGACCAACTGGACGACCGCGCCGATTCTCTCTAGCACGCAGGCGTTTCAAAATGTGGTGCGCTATTTGGCGCGGCGATACAACTTGAGTGTGTTGGGCGTAGACTTGGGTGGTGGAGCGACAACTTTGGTCAGCGCGCGCGGGGACGCGGTGCAAAGCATCGTTCGGGCAGACCTTGGCGTGGGACATCACTTGGCGCATCTCGTCGCGCAAACACCTCCCGAACATTTGTTGAATTGGTTGCCGCTCGAACTTTCGGCGGATGAGGCGCAGGCGCATTGGCTCAGTCACGCCTTGACGCCGCGCGCGTTGCCGCTGACGCGGCAGGAAGCATTTTTGATGCACGCCGCGGCACGCGTCGCGCTGGCGACGGCGGCGCAAGACCTTGCCGCGCACGCGTTCGATTTGATTGTCTTGAGCGGCGGTGCGTTTGCCACCAATTCGAATCTTGGCGCGCTCGCGCTCGTCGCGCTCGATGCGTTGCAACCGACCGGTGTTTTCTCGTTGGCGGTGGATCCGTTTGGGTTGGTGCCGGCGTGGGGCGGTCTGGCTACCCTGCACGCCGAAGCCGCGGCGAGCGTACTCGAACGCGATGGATTGGTGACGCTGGGGACAGTCATCGCGCCACTGTCCAAGAATCGCGAAGGGCAGATTGATGCGCGGGTGCAGATTCAACCGGCTGAAAGCGGTGTCATCAATCTCGAAGTGCAACACGGTTCGCTCGAATTGGTCCCGCTATTGGCGGGGCAAAAGGCGGCGATTGAAATTCGGCCTGCCAATGGGGTCACCATTCCCAACGTCAAACGCGGCGTCTTCAAGGCGCACATCGAAGGGGGCGCGCTGGGATTGATCATCGACGCGCGCGGGCGTCCCATCGTTTTGCCAGGCGAGGCGGAAAAACGCCGCACCAAGATTCAGCAATGGTACTGGGACGTGGGGGGTGAGGTCGGCTATGGCTAACGCGATCATTCCTGCCCTCGCGCAAACGCGGATTCTCAAGTTCGCGCGGATTCGCCGCGAACGATTGTTACCCCTGCGCGGCGTGGTGTTGGTCACGGCGGGTAATCGCGTGGGCGCGCTCGATGTGGTTGCCAAAGCGACCAGTAGCGGCAAGGTGCGTCCGATACCGCTGGCGCGCTATGTCCGCGCGAAGGAAAACGCGCTGGAGAAATGTCTGCTCAAGCAAGTGGGTGAAGATTTTGCCGCGCGCGAGATTATTGCCTCCAAGCCCGAAGCGTTTGGGATGTTGCGCCGGATCTATCGCGCGCCCAGCGCGGGACGCATCGCCGCGCGGCAGGGCGCGTGGCTCGCGCTCGATCTGACCGATACGCCGCTCGAGTTGCGCGCGTTGTATCGCGGCGTAGTGATTAGCGTGATGGCAAAGCAAGGTGTCATCATCGAAGCCACGGGCGCGCTCGCGCAAGGCGTGTGGGGCGCCGGCGGCGAGGGCTATGGAGTGATTCGTCAAGCCGTGTCGCAGCCCGATGCGGTGTTGGACGCGGAACAAATTGATGTGACCGCGCGTGGCACTGTGTTACTCGCGGGCGCTGGCGTCACCGAAGCGGCGTTGCGCCGCGCCGCGCAAGAGCGCGTGGCGGGCTTGATTGTGGGTGGGTTGATGCCCGCGTTGCGCGACCTGGTGAAGGAATTAGAGTTGCCGACACTGGTCACGGATGGTTTTGGCAACCGGGCGATGTCTGCGCCCATCTTCGATTTGTTGTCGGCGCACATCGGCGAGGAAGCGGTCGTCAACGCGCCGAGCGCGCCGGTCAGTTCACTTCGCCCCGAAGTGTTCATTCCGATTTTGACCGGCGGTAGCGCGGGAGAAACTGCCGTTCCGCCGCCAACGCTCCTCGCGCAGATCGGTTCGCCGGTGCGCGTGATTGGTGGCGCGCGCGCCGGGCAGATCGGCAAATTGGCGGAGAGTGTGGCGTTGCCGCGCGTGTTGGAGAGTGGTGTCACGGCGGTTGGCGCAGAAGTGGCGTTCGACACGAAAGAGCGCGTGTTCGTGCCGTGGGAAAATCTCGAATTAATCGGTTGATGGTAGATTCCATCGCCGAGGTGTCATCGGCTCGATCCAAAATCGTTTGGAAACGATTCTATTCTCGCAGGAAAGGAGTCAAGCCCTATGTCAGAGGTTGCGCCCGCTGGAGGCGGTCCAAACAAATTGTTCATCGTGCTAGCATTGGGATTGGTGGGTTTGTTGTTGATTGGAATCGTTGCGCTGGGTGGCATTTTTGCGATCCAGCAGATGACCAAGCCCGCCGTTGTGCCAACTGCCACGCGTGTTTCGATTGCCATCACGACGCCGACGCGTCCGCTCTTGCCCACGCCGACCGCCGCGCCGACGGATACGCCTGCGCCGCCGACGGCGACGCGCGTGGTCATTCAACCTGCCGGCGGCGATACCACGCCGGCAAGTGGTGGTGTCGTAACGGCAACTGTTACGGTCACACGAACCGTTGCGCCGGGCACCGGCACGCCGACGGGCGGTATGCCGGACACGGGAATTGGCGAGAATTTGTTGCTGTTAGCGAGTGGTATCGTTTTGGTGTTGGTCATCTTTGCCGCGCGGCGCGCGCGCGCCGGCACACCAGCATAGCCCGCGAGCAAATTCTAGTTTGCCATTGCCAATCTGTAGTTGGCATTGGCAGTTCTGGCGCGCATGGCTGATGGCTGTTCGCGTGGTGCGCGCAAGATATAAAAAACTGAGGGTGAAAAATAAATGAGTGCAAGTGTTACTTCCAATGGACATCCATTGCTCTCCGTCCAGAACTTGCATACGTGGTTCGAATTACGCAAGTGGGGCTTTGGGCGCGCGGGCTATGTGCGCGCGGTGGACGGCGTGAGTTTCGACTTGGGCTATAGCGAAGCCGTGGCGTTTGTCGGCGAGAGTGGTTGCGGCAAGAGCAGTCTGGCGCGCACGATTCTGGGCATTCATCGCCCGACCAAAGGGGATGTGGTCTTTGAGGGCAAGCGTCTCAACGCGTTCAGCTCCGAAGAGATGCGGTGGTATCACTCGCAAGTGGGATACGTGCAGCAAGACCCGTACGGCGCGCTCCCACCTTTTATGAACGTGCAGCGCATCCTCGAAGAACCGATGCTGATTAACAAGGTCGCCAGCAAAGCTGAGCGTGATCAGCGCATCCGCGATGTGCTGACCGAAGTCAAGATGACGCCGGTGGAAGATTTCCTGCCGAAATTTCCACACATGCTAAGCGGTGGCCAGCAACAGCGCATCGTCATTGCGCGTTCGATGATTATGCGTCCCAAACTCATCGTCGCGGATGAACCGGTCTCGATGCTCGATGCGTCGGTACGCGTAGAAATCCTGATGCTCTTGCGCGCGTTGCAACAGAGCTACCACTTGGCGGTCAGTTACATCACGCACGATTTGTCCACCGTGCGCTATTTTTCCGAACGGATTATGGTGATGTACGCCGCCAAGATCGTCGAGACGGCGCCCGTGGACGATTTGCTGCGCGAGCCGCTACATCCGTACACCCAAGCGTTGATCACCGCCATCCCCGATCCGGACGCTAACAACGCGCGCACGTTCAAGCAAGTGCCGCCCGGCGAACCCCCCAGTTTGATCAAGCCGCCGCCGGGCTGCCGCTTTCATCCGCGCTGTCCGCACATCATTCAGGGCTTGTGCGACAAGGAAATGCCGCCCGCGTTCGAGCCGCGCCCCAAGCACTTGGTCGAATGTTGGCTGTTCAAATGAAGCATCTCACTCCCGTGCGACTCGTCTGGCTCGGTTTCTTCTTGATGGTGCTTGGCATCGTCTTGCCCTTCTTGATGGTCATTCACGTCATCGAGTCCACTTTGCTGCTGAATTTTATTGCCTACCTTGCCTCCTTTGGCGGTCTGCTGGTGGGATTAGTGGGAGTAGTGACGTGGACGCGCCTCCGTAGACCAGATAACGGTGAAGGTGAGTAGAGTGATACCCAACCGAAGCGACGCGCGTCGCTTCGGTTTTTTATCACTTTGACAGTCGTTCGCTCTGCTTGTATAATCGGCGCGCAAAATCCTCTGACTGGCTCCGCTTGAGACCCATGCGAAAAATCATCCCAATTCTTTTGTTGACCTTTGCGCTTGGCGCGTGTCAAGCGCCCGAGACACTCACGCCCACCGCGACACTCGCGCCAACGCGCGTTTCACCCACGGCCGTACCGACGCCCACAGTATTCGCGCCGCAGCGTGGCGGTGATTTCCGCGAAGGGCGCGCAACCGACGCGATTAGTTTTCATCCGTACCAAACTACCGATGCTTCATCGCGCCTGTATCAGGATTATGTGTTTGCAAGCGGCTTGTGGTTACGTGATCCGCAGACCTTGCAACCGATGCCGGGAATGGCAGAGACGTGGACTGTTTCCAACGAAGGCAAGACGTACGCTTTTGCATTGCGGCGCGATCTGAAATGGAGTGATGGCACGCCGCTGACCGCGCAAGATTTTGTGTGGACTTTTGAACAAGCCAACAAGCCGGAAAACAAATATCCGTACGCCGAGGGCTTGAATAACATCGCGTCGTACATTGCCAAGGACGACTACACCCTAGAAATCACACTCAAAGAAGCGACGTGCATCGCGCTGACCAGTGTGGACGCGATTACGCCGTTACCCAAGCATGTGTGGAGCAAACTCGATTGGAACGATTCCACAAAGAATCCAGAGATTCGTTTGCCCAGTGTCGTTTCCGGTCCGTACAAAGTGAAAGAATGGCAGCGCGGCGATCACATCACGTTTGTGCGTAACGAGCTCTACTATCGCGGCGCGCCGTATTTCGATTCGTACACCATCCACATCGTTCCCGACCCAGCCAAGCAATTCCAGATGCTTGCCAACGAGCAAGTGGACACCGCGCCGGTGAGTCCAGCCGATTACGCACGCGCGCGTCAGATGGAACATCTGAAACTGTACGAATGGTCGCCCGCCGCGCCCGAATGGGACTTTATCGGTTTTAACTTGCGACGGCCCTTCCTCAAGAACGTTCAGGTGCGCCAAGCGCTGGCATACGCCATTCCGCGCGATGCCATTGCCGCGCAAATCTTCAACAACCTCGCCAAGCCCACCTACTCGATCTTTGCGCCGACCTCGAGCGTTTTCAACCCCGATGTGCCGCGCTATGAGTACAACTTGGACACCGCCAAGGCAACGTTGCAAAAAGCCGGCTATAAACTCGATGCGAATGGCAAACTGGTAGATAGCGCGAACAAGCCGGTTCCCAAGTTGCGCATTCTCTACAACGTCAACAACAAATCGCGCGAACTCATTGGCGCGGTCGCGCAAGAACAACTCAAGAAACTCGGCATCGAATCAGAACTCCTCTACGCCGACTTTGCGACGTACGTGGATTACCTCCGCAAAGAGCCGTTCGATTTCGATTTGTTCATTCTGGGCTGGCGGACTCCGCTCGAACCGTACCTAGCATACTCGATGTGGAGCGAGGCGAACATTCCGCAACTGAACTTGAGCGCGTACGTCAACAAAGAGGTGGAGCGACTGTTTGACCAAGCCAACAAGCCGCCGTGTGATGACGAGTCGCGCAAGCCCATCTTCGCGCAAATCCAAAAAATTCTTTCGACGGATGTGCCGTACATCTTCTTGACGTATCGTACCGGCTACGCGTTCATCAACAAACGCGTCGTCCCGAACGAACCCTCCCCGTTGGGCATTGCATACGCTCCTGAACAGTGGTTTATGATCGGCAAATAAAAACAGTGGGACGCGCGCTGTCCCACTGTCCCACTGTTCTACTGTCCACTGTCCCACTGTCCTGCTTTACCTCTCACGTTCCTCTCCCACTACCAACGCCAGCACCCAACTGATGACGCTGACAACGAGCGCGCCAAGGAACGCTGCCCAGAATCCATCCACCGTGAAACCCAGGTGGAATTGTTCGGCGAACCACCCTGTCAGCGCGAGCATTGCCGCGTTGATGATGAGGGTGAACAAACCCAGTGTCAACACAATGAGCGGGCAGGTGAGCAAAGTCAGCAATGGTCGAATCAGCGCGTTCACCAAACCAAAGATGAACGCGACGATGACGAGGGTTTTCCAGTCGCCGTCGAAACGCAAACCCGAGATGCCAATCTGGGTTGCGACGAACAATGCAATCGCGTTGATGATCAAGCGTAGTAACAAGTTTCGCATATTTTTTCTCCAGAGGGCGGGATGACCCCGCTGGGCGGGATGACCCCGC
>Ga0209018_1002449_pt1 | contig 13127 bp, 9 predicted proteins | sample YNPBryBLVA2012_FD_185814 | JGI IMG/M metagenome (GOLD analysis project Ga0209018, IMG submission 185814) | Anoxygenic and chlorotrophic microbial mat microbial communities from Yellowstone National Park, USA - YNP Bryant BLVA 2012 (SPAdes)... ...
CAGCTCGAAAAGGTGTTCCGCGCCGATCTGGCGATCCACGGCGACATCCGCGCCGTGCTCGAAGACCTGCTGATCTGCTTGTCCGACTTTCCCGCGCCGCCGCCGCCCGTTTATACGCGCCCGGCGGTGGCGCCGCATTTCACCGCGATCGCCCGCCTGTTCGACCGCATCGTCACGGAGCTGCCGGATGCGCTGATCTTCGACGACAACATCATCCTGGCGCAGACGTATCTGAAGGCTTCGCCGCGCCACCGTTACTTTCCGAACTCGGGCATCTCGGCGCTCGGCCATGCGATTCCCGCTGCGCTCGGCGCGCGCTGCGCGGTGGATGCGCCGACCTTCGCGATCCTCGGCGACGGCGGGTTCCAGATGTGCTGCATGGAGCTGATGACCGCGGTGAATTACCGCATCCCGCTGAATGTCGTGATGATCAACAACGGCTCGCTCGGGCTGATTCGTAAAAACCAGTTCCAGCTCTATCAGGAACGCTACATCGACTGCGATTTCGTGAATCCGGATTTCGCGCTGCTCGCGCGCGCCTTTGGCATCGAGCATTTCCGCGTCGAGACGGCCGCCGATGTCGACCGCCTGTTCGGCAGCGCCAATCTTTCCGGCGGCATCAACCTGATCGAAGTGATCTGGGACAAGCGCGTGTTTCCGAGCTACCGCAGCGAACGATGAGCCGCCATGCGTTTTTGATCATCGTGCCGGTCGCCGAGCGTCCGCGCCATCTGCGCGCCTGTCTGACGAGCCTGCGCGAGGCGCTGCGCCGCCATCCGTATCCCGGCCGCATCCGCGTGCTGATCGCCGACGACAGCGTCTCCGTCGAGAGCATCGCGGCCCACCGACGCCTCGCCGCCGAGTTCGCCGCCCCCGGCCTGGAGATGCTGCATTTCCCGCCCGATGAGCAACGCGCGCTGGTACGGGACTTGGGCGTGGCGCTGCCGCGCGTCATCGGCGCCGCGCCGCGGGCGCCTTACGGCCACAAGGGCCAAGGCGTGATGCGCAACATCGCCTATCTGAAAGCCGCCGCGCTGCTGCGCGCCCGTCCCGAACCCACGCTGATCTGGTCGATCGACAGCGACCAGGAATTCCGCGTCGATGTCCCCGAGCAGGACGGCTACCTGATCGACTATTTCGGCGCGCTGGATGCGCTGTTTGCACACCATGACATCGAGGTGCTGACTGGTAAGGTGGTCGGCGATCCGCCCGTCTCGCCGGCGGTGATGATGCGCAATTTCCTCGACGATCTGCTCGCCTTCCTGGCCGCCGCCGCGACGCATGATCCCGACGCCCCCTGCCAGCATCACCAGCCCCTGAACGCGCCGCCGGATGCCGCCTATCACGACATGGCGGAATTGTTCGGGATTCGCACGCTGCCGAGTTACGCATATCCGTGCCCCTTGTCAGGCGCGCACAGTGAAGCCGCAGGTTTCGCGCATTTCGCCGCGCGCGCGAACAGTTTCTTCTACGGCGAGCATCCGACGCGCGTCGTCGGCTATCAGCGCATCGCCCCGGCGGAGAGCCTCCAACCCGCGCGCACCGTCTATGCAGGCAACTATGTGTTCCGTCCCAGCGCACTGCGCTACTTCATTCCGTTCGCGCCGCTGCGGCTCAGAATGTCGGGCCCGACGCTCGGCCGCATCATGAAAAGCGAACTTAACGCGCGCTTCGTCTCGGCGAATCTGCCGATGCTGCACAAGCGCACCGTGGAAAGCGGCGGTCGCTCGGAATTCCGCCCCGGCATCGCAACCTCCGCCCAGACAGTCGATATCAGCGGCGAATTCGAGCGCCAGTTCTATGGCGACGTGATGCTGTTTTCGCTCGAACGGCTCACCGCGGCCGGCGATCCGTGCCGCCTCGCGAGCGCCGAGTTTGCGCAGACGCTCGATCAGGTGCATCGCGATCTGCTGGCGCGTTACAACGCGCGGCAGGCCGAAGTGCTCGAGCGCCTCGCTCGGCTTAAGGCGCTGCTCGACGATTCGACGCAGTGGTGGAACCAGCGCGCTGGGCTGGCCGACGGCTTCCGCGTCTTCGCCGCGAACGTCGAGCGCAATTTTGGCAGCGACGCCGCGGGCCCGACGTCGATCAATGATCCCGCCGGCTGGCGGCGTTGGCGAGCGCAGCTGCTCGCCAGCCTCACGCACTACTGCGCGGATCGCGCCGCATGGATGCAGCTGCTCTGAAAGTCTGGCTGCACCGCCGCCGGCGGCCCCTGCGCTATCGTTTCCTCGCTCAGCTCTTGCAAAACCAGCGGCTGACGCGCGAGGCGCTGCTGGAAAAGCAGCGCGCCGATTTGCGCGCGATCGTCGCCTTCGCGCGCGAGAACACCGCCTGGTATGCGCGTCGCTATGCTGGCCTGCCGGCTTGCTGGCGCATCGAAGACTTGCCGATCCTGACCAAGGACGAGGTGCGCACGCATCTACCCGAGTTCCTCGCCCGCGGCCACGATCCGGCGACCACGCCGATCGGACATACCGGCGGCTCGACCGGCAAGCCGCTCGCTTTCTATTACGATGAAACCAAGCACGAGCTGATGCGCGCCGGCATGATGAGGAGCTACATGCTCTCCGGCTGGCGGCCGGGACAGAAGATCCTCAATTTCTGGGGCGCGCGCCAGGACACCGCGCCCGGCGGCGTGTTCGGGGGCGCCGCATGGGAGGATTTCATCGCCGCCGAAAAAACCCTGCCGGCCCATCAGATCGACGCCGCGCGGCTCGAGCGCTGGGCGGCTTTCATGCTGCGCTACCGACCCGTGCTGCTGCAGGGCTATGCGTCGATCCTCGCCCAGCTCGCGCGCTTCGTGCTCGACGAAAAGCGCCGCATGCCGGCGAGCCTGATCGGCGTCTATGCCACCGCCGAGACGCTCAGCGAAGAAATGCGCGCAACGATCGAAGCCGCCTTCGGCTGCAAGGTCTTCAACCAGTATGGCAGCCGCGAGATTCCGAACATCGCCTGCGAATGCCGGCGCGGCCACATGCATGTATTCACCGACATGGTGTGGCTCGAAGCGCAGGCCGGCGAGCTGATCGTCACCTCGCTGACCAACCGCCTGATGCCGCTGATCCGCTACGCGATCGGCGATGCCGGCGCGCTCAGCGACGCGCATTGCGACTGCGGCCTGCCGTTTCCGCTGATGCAGATGGGCGTCTGCCGCCAGAACGATTTCATCGTCGCGCCGGACGGGCGGCGCCTGCATCCCGCCTTCTTCAACCGGCTGCTCTATGGCCAGACGGACGTGCAGGCCTACCAGTTCGTGCAACACATCCCCGGCAGCGTCACGCTGCGCCTCGTCGCGGCGCGCCCGCTCGGCGCCGCCTGCCAGGCCGATCTGACCGCCGCGCTCGCCGCGGTCGGCCTCCGTTTGACGATCGAATATGTCGATGAAATCCCGCGCACCCCGGCGGGCAAGCGCCGCTTCGTGATCTGCCTGCTCGACGAACGCGGCCGCGAGCGGGCGGGCGGTTTAGCAGGCTGTTAGATATCCGCGCAGTATTTCTTCTCCGCCTCAGGATCGTATTCCAGACCGGCGGCTTCCGGATCGATGCCTTCTTCGAGCAGCATCTTTTCATACTGCGCGCGCTTCTCGGCGGCTTCCTTCTCGAGCTCCGCCTGACGCTGGCGGACTTTTTCGAGACGCGCCTGCGCGGCGGCCTCGTTGAGCGGAATCGTGTTCTCGCCGAACAACACCTGTTTCAGGAAACGGAATGCGAACTGCAGCAGCGACGCATCATCGGCGAGGATCTGCTGCCATTCCTCCTGCGGCAGCACGAACTGGTTCTGAAAGGCCTCGCTTTCGACGAAATCGCGGAAGGTGTCGATGTCATAGCAGGCGATGAAGAACAGCTGGCGGCTCTTCAACGACGGCGTGCCGATCGCCGGGCCGGAGGATTTCTTCTTCAGGATCAGCTGGCGCCAGCCGCGCGCCAGTTCATCGTATTCTTCGACGCCTTGTTCTTTACGGTATGCCGCGATGGTGAGACGGCGCGGCACGTCATGGCCGTGGCAGTGCGCTTCCTTGACCAGCGCATAGGATTGGGTATCGGTGTATTCGTCCTGCTTGCGCAGCGCGAGCAGCGCGACCGGATAATAGCGGCAGGCGGTGGGACGGTCCTCATAGACGCCGCACCCTTCCGGCTGCATGAAGCGGCAGGCCGTGCCGCCTTCGACGGGGCGCAGCTTGACGCCGGCGATGCCGTCCTTCTCCAGCTCGAAAGGCACGGTGTAATCGCGTAAGAAAACCGTCGAGCTGATGCCGAGGCGTTTTTTCAGCCGGATGATGTCATAGGGCGTGAGCGTGATGTCGATGTTCGCGCAACAGGCGTTCCAGCAGTCGATACCCTTGTGGCAGGAAAACTGGATTTCCTTGCTGTCATCGAACATCGTCGGCAGCACCGGGCTGTCTGGGATCGGGTTGGCGGGCTGGGACATCGTCTAAAACCTCGTTAGAGTCAGGGTTGCGGCGAACGGGAAAAGCAACAGGCCGGCGGCCTCGTGGGCGACCGGCCTGCTGCTGAGTTTAACCCAACCGGCTATCGGTCAGGCGGCCTTCTTGAACAGCTTCGACTTGTCGACCAGGTCGACGTGGCGGCGCTTGAACACCGTCCACTTCTTGGTCTTCTTGTCGTAGATCGAGTTCACGAAGCAGTGCCAGTTCTCTTCGTCGATGAAGTTCTTGTCGGTGCGATAGTAGAAGCCGGGGTAACGGCTCTCTTCGCGGAACTGGATGTGCTTCATGTGGGCTTCCGCCGTCAGGATGCGATGGTAGTTCTCCCACGCGCGCAGCAGCTCGTGCAGATCCTTCGCACGCATCTTCTGGGAGTCTTCCTTCAGCATCTCGAGCTTCTCTTCGGCCATCTTCAGCAACACGTCATTGGTGTTGTAGTAGGTGGCGACGCCGGCGACATACTCGTCCATGATCTTTTGCAGGCGGAACTGCAACATGCGCGGCGTGATGTAGTTCGGGTTCACGTCGATCGCAGTGGTGTAGTCCTTGTGCTCGAGATAGTTGCGCACCGGCTTCCAGATGGCTTCGGCGATCTGCTCGGGGGTTTCGTCGAACTCGGGCTTGAGATCGGCGTTGTCGAGGCAGTATTTGACCATCGCCTTCGCAGCCATGCGGCCTTCCGCGTGCGAGCCGGAGGAGAACTTGTGGCCGGAGGCCCCCACGCCGTCACCGGCGGTGAACAGGCCCTTCACGGTGGTCATCGAACGATAGCCCCAGTTCCAGCCGCGCGGCAGATGCTCGGGCACGCCCGGCAGCTCGGGATCGTTCGCGGTCGGCGCGCCGACGTCGGTCGGGCCGGACACCCAGATGCCGCAGCAGCCGGAGTGCGAGCCCAGCAGATACGGCTCGGTCGGCATCAGCTCGGAGTTCTTCTTCTCCGGCTCGATGTTCTCGCCGACCCAGATGCCGCACTGGCCGATACACATGTCGAGGAAGTCTTCCCAGGCCTCGGCTTCGAGGTGCTTGACTTCCTTCGGCGTCAGCGTCTCGCGCAGCTTGGCCAGCGCGGTGACCGTATCCATCATGATCGGGCCGCGGCCTTCCTTCATTTCCTTCAGCATCAAGTGGTTACGCAGGCAGGAGGCGGGCACGGCGGCTTGGCCATAGGGCGGATACTGGTTGAGCAGTTCCTTGTTCTTCGACATGTAGTCTTCGCCGTAGCCGTTGGTGGCGCGCGCCTTGAAAAGCAGGAACCAGGCGCCGACCGGGCCATAACCGTCCTTGAAGCGGGCGGGCACGAAGCGGTTTTCCATCATCGTCAGCTCGGCGCCGGCTTCCGCCGCCATCGCATAGGTCGAACCGGCGTTCCAGACCGGATACCAGGCGCGGCCTTGGCCTTCACCGACCGAGCGCGGACGGAACAGGTTCACGCAGCCGCCGGCGGCCAGCAGGATCGCCTTGGCCTTGTAGATGTAGATCGTGTTCTCGCGCACCGAGAAGCCCGCCGCGCCGGCGATGCGGTGCGGATCGTTCTTGTCGTTGATCAGATGCACGATGAATACGCGCTCCTGGATGCGCTCGAGGCCGAGCGCCTTCTTCGCGGCTTCGGCGACGATCCACTTGTAGGATTCGCCGTTGATCATGATCTGCCACTTGCCGGAGCGCACCGGCTTGCCGCCATCCTTCAGCGCGGGCAGGCCTTCCTTGATCGCTTCCGCGCCGTCATGACGCACGCCGTCGGCGTCGGTCTTCCAGATCGGCAGGCCCCACTCTTCGAACAGGTGCACCGAGTCATCGACGTTGCGGCCGAGGTCATAGGCCAAATCGTCGCGGGTGATGCCCATCAGGTCGTTCGAGACCATGCGCGCATAGTCGGCCGGATCCTGCTCGGTGCCGATGTAGGTGTTGATCGCCGACAGACCTTGCGCGACGGCGCCGGAGCGGTCCAGCGCGGCCTTGTCCACCAGCTTGATCTTCAGTTCCTTGCCGGTCTCGGCCTTCACGGCCTCGGCCCAGCGCATGATCTCGTAGCCGCAGCCGCAGGCGGCCATGCCGCCGCCGATGATCAGGATGTCCAGCTCTTCCTGGACGATTTCGGGATTTTCGAATGTTCCAGCCATGTCAATTTCCTCGCAGCGTTGAATTACTTACGGATCAGTTCGGCAGGATTGCCGGCGCGATAGCCGCCCATCACGTCGCGGGTGAAGGAACCCGACTTGTCGAGATCGGCGAGCTTGGGCAGCGGCTTGCCGCCGTATGGATCGATCGAGCCTTCGGCCGTGGTGCGGATCGGGAACTTGAAGCGCTTGACGACGCCGTTGCGGAACTTGATCGTCCACATGATCGAGTCGGAACCGCGCATCGGCTGGACGGAACCGCCCAGCGGCACGATGTCGGCATAGTGACGCGCCTCGATCGCGCCTTGCGGGCAGATCTTCACGCAGGAATAGCACTCCCAGCACTGATCCGGCTCCTGGTTGAAAGCCTTCATCGCGTGGCCGGTGTAGCTGCCGTCCTTGTCGAGCTTCATCAGGTCATGCGGGCAGATATACATGCAGGCGGTCTTGTCCTGGCCCTTGCAACCGTCGCATTTTTCGGTACGAACGTAAGTAGGCATTACCTCTTCTCCTTGTTAGCTAACAATCCGCTGCTTTGCATCAGCGGTCCATTTAGAGCCGCGCCCCACCTTGGCCGGGGCGTATCGCGAATCCGCTTCCGGCGGGCGCGGCGCTCCAAATCACGTCGAAGGCGCTTCAAGCCGCCGAATGGCCTTTCAGCTCCACCTTCACTTTCTCGTGCTCGGCGAGGCTCGCGTAATACTTCTTCAGCACCGCAGCGACCTCGGGCCGGCTGAATTCCGGCGGCAGATCCTGGCCTTCGGAGAGCATCGCGCGCACCTTGGTGCCGGAGAGCAGGATACGGTCTTCCTTCGTATGCGGGCAGGTGCGCTGGCTGGCCATGCCGCCGCACTTCTTGCACCAGAAGGTCCAGTCGATGTTCAGATTCTTGGTCTCCAGCGAGCCGGGCGGAATTTCGTCGAAAATCTTCTGCGCGTCGAACGGCCCGTAGTAATCGCCGACGCCGGCATGGTCGCGCCCGACGATCAGATGCGAGCAGCCGTAGTTCTGCCGGAACAGCGCATGCAGCAGCGCCTCGCGCGGCCCGGCGTAGCGCATGTCGAGCGGATAGCCAGCCTGGATCACGGTGTTCTTCACGAAATAGTTGTCGATCAGCACCTGGATCGCCTCGCTGCGCACCTCGGCAGGAATGTCGCCCGGCTTCAGATTGCCGAGCAGCGAATGGATCAGCACGCCGTCCATCGTCTCGATCGCGATCTTCGCGAGATATTCGTGCGAACGGTGCATCGGGTTGCGCGTCTGGAACGCGGCGATGCGCGACCAGCCCAGCTCCTCGAACTTTTTGCGCGTCTCGGCGGGAGTGAGGAACTGCGCGCCGTATTTTTCCTTGAAACCGCCGGTCGAGAGCACCTTGATCGGGCCAGCGAGATTCACGTCGGCCTGGGCCATCACCATCTTCACGCCCGGGTGTTCGAGGTCGGTGGTCTTATAGACCATCGCGCACTCGTGGGATTTGTCGATCTTGTATTTCTCGGTGACCTTCATCGTGGCGAGGATCTCGTCCTTGCCATCGAGCCGCCGGCCGACCAGCGCGATTTCCGAGCCGGTCTTGATGCCGTCGGCGAACACTTCGTCGCAGGAGAGCGTGATCGGAATCGGCCAGAACAGCCCATTGGCCATCTTCATGCCATCGCAGACGCCCTGCCAGTCGGCATGGGTCATGAAACCGTCGAGCGGGGTAAAACCGCCGATGCCCATCATGATGATGTCGCCCGCTTCGCGCGAAGTGACCTTCAGATGCGGCAGCGTCGCCGCGCGCGCCTGTTCTTCCTTGAGGGCCGCGCCCTCGAGCAGCAGCGGCTTCAGTTTCCCGCCGCCATGGGGATTGACCAACGCCATTGAGACCTCCTGATTCGTCGTGTTATTCGATTGCACCCGGACGGTCGGGCCGCGTCCTGACCGTGCATGAAGCGCCCGCCAGCCGCCATTTTTGCGACGTGCGAAGGCTAACACTTTGCGCGCGCTGCAATGATGCTAATTTTTGATCAGAGAATAAGGCTCGCGAATTACGGAAAACCCCGGCCGTTGCGCTCGTTACGCAAAAGCTCCTGCTTGCGCTGGCGCAGCTCGCGCAGGCGGGCATCGACCTCCGAGAGCTCATAAAAATCGGCGTCATTCGCCTGGCGCGCGAGATCGAGCTGGATGATCGCTTCGTCGAGCCGCCCTTCGAGGTAATACGCTTCCGCGAGCGCGCGGCGCTCGCGCAGCCGTTCGCCCAAGGCCGCGTGGGCCCGAGCGGCCAGCTCATGAAGACGCGCATCGCTAGGCGTGAGCTTGATTTCCCGGCGAGCGATCTCGACGGCTTCGCGCGTCTGTGCCGCATCGCCAGCGCCGAGTTTCGCTTCGATGAGCGCATAGGTGAGCGCACGCGCCTCGGGGTAGCGCCGCGCCGCATCCTGCAGGATGCGCGCCGCGCCCGCGTAATCCTTGCGTCGGAGGCGGATCTGCGCGGCGAGGTTCTCGACCAAGGGCGAAGCGCAATCGAGCCGCCGCAGCGCCGCCAAGGCTTCCTCGGCCGCCGCCAGGCGCCCTTCGCGCAACAGCGCATGGGCAAGGCCGAAGCGCACGTCGGCCTCGCGCGCATACTTGCCGGACTTAAGCTGGGCGGTGAAATCGGCCACCGCCTCGGCGGGCGTTCCCTGATACGCCTTGATCTTGGCGCGCACCAGCCCGAAGGCGACGCTGTCCGGCGCCTGCCGGTAAGGCCGCTGCGCGATGCGGTTTTCCATGTCGGTGATGCGCTCGGTGGTCAGCGGGTGGGTGCGCAAGTAAGCCGGGGCATTGTTCTCGTAGAGACGGCCGACTTGCAGCAGGCGCTGGAAGAAGCTCGCCATCCCGCGCGTATCGAAACCGGCGCGCTCCATCAGATCGAGCCCGAAGCGGTCCGCCTCGCGCTCGAAATCGCGCGAATAGTTGAGCTGGTTCTGGATGCCGGCCGCCTGCCCCGCCAACGCCGCGCCGACGGCCACGTCTGGGTTGCTGCGCGCGGCGAGGATCGCCACCGCGAGCGAAAGGAGCGAAGCGAGCTGGGCCTGGCTCTGCGCGCCGAACATGCGCGCCAGATGACTTTGCGTCACATGCGAGATTTCGTGCGCCAGCACGCCGGCCAGCTCCGATTCGCTGCGCGTTGCGAGGATCAGTCCGGTATGCACGCCGATGAAGCCGCCGGGCAGCGCAAAGGCGTTGAGCGTCGGATCGCGCACGACGAAAAACTCGAACGGGGTGCGCGCCTCTTCGAGATGGCTGGCGAGCCGCTGGCCGAGCTGATTGACGTAATCGGCGATCTCGGCGTCATGGACGAAGTCCGGATCGCGGCGTATCTCGAGCATGATCTTCTCGCCCAGGCGCCGCTCGGCGGAAACCGAAAGACCGCTCCGCTCCGCTTCGCCCAGATCGGGCAAACCCTCGGCCGCCGCCTTCTGCCCGGCCAACAGGAGCCACAAACACAGCCACAAAACGATGCGCATGGGGCTATGATAGCGGCTCGACGCATCAGTTCCCTTTACTTGACCCCAGATTTGAAGAGCCTCCGATGTCGCTCGACAACCCGCTCACCCATTTCGATGCCGCCGGTCAGGCCCAGATGGTCGATGTCGGCGCGAAAATGGAGACCGCGCGCATCGCGCGCGCCAGTGGCCGCATCCGCATGCAGCCGGCCACCTTCGCGCTGATCGCGTCCGGCAGCGCGAAAAAAGGCGACGTGCTGGGTGTTGCACGCATCGCGGCGATCCAGGCCGCCAAACGCACCGCCGAGCTGATCCCGTTGTGCCACCCGGTCGCGCTCACCCGCGTCGCCGCGGATTTCACCCTCGATGAAGCGACCAGCAGCGTCACCTGCACCGTGACCGCGGAAACCTACGGCCGCACCGGCGTCGAGATGGAAGCGCTCACCGCGGTGAGCGTCGGACTCCTCACCATCTACGACATGTGCAAGGCCGTGGATCGCGGCATGATCATCGAGGAAGTGCGCCTGATCGAAAAGGCCGGCGGCAAATCGGGGCATTGGCAAGCCGGATAGCGCCTTGCCAGCGCCGAATTTCACCCCGGCGACGTCATCTGAGCATTCCGCGCCGGCGCGCGGGCGGCGACTTGAGTTTGACAGGCGGCTACTGCGCCCGAAACACGCAATCGACGATCTCTTCCTCGGGCCGATAGCCCGTCACCAGCTCGCAAAGCAGGGCGCGCAGCGTCGGCACGTCGTTGGCGGCCAGCGCCGCTTCGAGCCGCGCAAGCCGGGGTTCGAGCTCCGCCCAGGGCAGGAAGCGCTCACGCGCCTTCAGGATGCGCGGATGCAACGTGGGCTGCGGATCATCGCCGATCAGCAGCTCCTCATAGAGCTTTTCGCCGGGTCGCAAGCCGGTGATGACGATCTCGATGTCGCCTTCGGGGTTCTGCTCGTCCTTCACCGTCAGACCCGAGAGCTCGATCATGCGCTGCGCGAGCTCCGCGATCTTCACCGGCGCGCCCATGTCGAGCACATACACCGCGCCGTTCTCGTGCGCTTCGCCCGCCAGTGCGCCGGCCTGGATCACCAGCTGCGCCGCCTCGGGAATGGTCATGAAATAGCGCGTCACTTCCGGATGGGTCAGGGTCAGCGGGCCCCCTTCGCGGATCTGGCGACGGAACAGCGGCACGACCGAGCCGGAGGAATCGAGCACGTTGCCGAAACGCACGATCGAAAAGCGCGTTCCCCCGTCCTGCGCAGCGAGCGCTTGCAGGATCAGCTCGGCCAGGCGTTTCGATGCGCCCATCACATTCGTCGGCCGCACCGCCTTGTCGGTCGAAATCAACACGAAATCGGCCACGCCAACCTCACGCGCCAGTCGCGCCGTGGTGAGCGTGCCCAGCGCATTGTTGCGGATTCCCGCGGCGACGTTGTGCTCGACCAACGGCACATGCTTGTAGGCGGCCGCATGGTAGATCGTCTGCGGGCGGAACGCAGCGAGGATCGCGCGCATCCGCTCGGCATCGCACGCGGAGCCGAGCAGCGGCACGCACTCGAGCGCCGGCGCCAGCCGCCTAAGCTCCGCCTCGATCCGGTAGAGCGCATATTCGCTCAGCTCGAACAGTAACAAACGCCGCGGGGACAGGTGCGCGATTTGCCGGCACAGCTCGCTGCCGATCGACCCGCCAGCGCCGGTCACCAGCACGACCTGGTCGCGGACGTTTCTTTCCAGCAAGGCAGTGACTGGATCGACCGGATCGCGACCGAGCAGGTCGTCGACATCCAGCTCGCGCAGATCGGAGACGCTCACTTTCCCCTGCGCGAGCTCGGAAACCCCCGGCATCGTGCGCACCGCCACATGCGCGCGCCGCACGCGTTCGAGAATCTCGTTGCGCCGCGCGCGCGAGACCGACGGCATCGCGAGCAGCACGTCGCTGATTTGCAGCGTGCCGACCAGCGCGGGCAGATCGTCGGGCGCATACACCGGCAGGCCGTTGATCATGTGCCCGTGCAGATGCCGAGCGTCATCGAGGAAACCAACGACGCGCAGCTCATGGCTGTGCGCCAAAGCCTGCGCAAGCTGACGCCCCGCGCTGCCGGCGCCATAGATCAAGACGCGCGGCAGGTTCATCTGCCGCAGATGCTGCTGGTAGAGGCCGCCCAGCCACCAACGCGCCGCCGCGCGGGAGGCGCCGACCAGCACGAACAGCAGCAAGGGCTGGAGAATGCCGATCGAGCGCGGCACGCCCGGCAGGCCGATCGCCGTCACCAGCGCGGCATAGAGCAGGCCGTAGAGCGCGAACGCCCGCGTCACCATGCCCAGCATCGCGAGGCCGGCATAGCGAAAGATCATCCGGTAGAAGCCGTGCGCGATGAACAGCGGCAGCGCGATCACGAGGGCGGCCGCCACGGCCCATTGCGGCTGCCAGCGGGCATCGCCCGTCAGCCGCACCCACTCGTCGAGACGCAGATAAAATGCGAACCAGACCGAAAGCACGATCAGCGCGGCATCGACGCCAAGCGCGATCACGCGCTTCGCTGGGCGCGGCAAGTCGAGCAAAGGCTGGGCAAGTCTGTCGAGCATCATGGAATCCTATCCGCGCAGCCGGTCCCCGCGGCCCCGGCCGAGTGCGGTCTGCAAGAGATAGGCGAGATAGGCGCGCAGATTCAATCCAGCGAGCATTTTCGCATCGGTTTCGGCCAACAGGCGCGGCGTCGACATATCGATGCCTTGCAGCTGCGCCAGCCCCGTGATCCCCGGCCTCGCGGCGAATACCCCCCGCCGCGCGCGCTCGGTGATCAGCTCCGTTTGCGTCGGCAGGCAGGGCCTGGGGCCCACCAGGCTCATCTCGCCCTTGAGCACGTTCCAAAGCTGTGGCAGCTCGTCGAGCTTGGTGCGACGCAGGAAACGGCCCCACGGCGTCACCAGTGCGGCGCTTGCCTCGTGCGTGGCCACCTGCGGCGCGTCACGCCGCATCGTGCGGAACTTGTAGAGCACGAAAGGTTTCTGGCCACGTCCGACGCGTATTTGACGAAAGATCGGCGCACCCGTGTCGAACCAGCCGATGAGCCAAAGGATGACCATCAGCGGCGCCGT
>Ga0209018_1002452_pt1 | contig 13122 bp, 12 predicted proteins | sample YNPBryBLVA2012_FD_185814 | JGI IMG/M metagenome (GOLD analysis project Ga0209018, IMG submission 185814) | Anoxygenic and chlorotrophic microbial mat microbial communities from Yellowstone National Park, USA - YNP Bryant BLVA 2012 (SPAdes)... ...
TGGAAACCTCCGGCGTTATCTCCCTTAAGTTTCCACCAGGGGGCGGTTTTGCGCAACTCGCAAGCCGCTCTCATCATTTGTCTAAACTCGAATTGTAACAGGGGGGGCGGAAAAAGGCAACCTTTCGCTGGCGCGGGTTCTGTGCTAGAATCTGCCCTATGGAGGCACGGAGACGCGGAGACACGGAGACGCGGAGAGGGAGAGACGCGGAGAGGGGGAGACGCGGAGATCCCCGCGTCTCCGCGTCTCCGTGTCTCCCCCTCTCCGCGTCTCCGCGTCCCCATGTCCCTTCCCGCAGCGAAGCCATCCGCGCCTGGGGCGGGCCGGTAGCGGCGGTTTTCCCGATCCACTATCCCCGCGCCCTGGTGCGCGCGTTTGGCTTCTTGCCGGTCGAGGTGTGGGGCCCGCCGCGGATGAACGCGAGCAGCGCAGCCGCTCACCTGCAGCCGTATGTCTGCTCCATCGTCCGCAACGGGCTCTCGTTCCTCCAGTCGGGTGGGCTGGACGTGGCCGACGTGATCGTCGTGCCGCACGGGTGTGACTCGTTGCAGGGGTTGGGCAGTCTGCTGCTCGACCTCGTCCGCCCGCGCGCGGTGGTCCTTCCGCTCTACCTGCCGCGCGGCCGCCGCCCCAGCGACCTGTGTTTCCTGGAGGAGGAGCTGCGGGCGTTCGCTGCGCGGCTGGCCGAGGCGAGCGGGCGCCGACCGTCGGACGAGGAGGTGATGGAGAGCGTCCGGCGGGAGGAGATCGCCGACGGGCTGCTGGCCGAACTGCACCGTCGGCGGCGCGAGCTGCCGCTGACCCCACTGGAGCTCTACCGGCTCATCCGCAGCCGCGAGTACCTGCCCGCCGAGTCCTTCGCCGCGCTGGCCGGCGACGCCCTGGCACGGGTGGGTGAGCCAGCGCGGGACGGCGTGCCGATCCTCCTTTCCGGCATCGTCCCCGAACCAATGGAGGTGCTGGACGCGCTGGCCGCTATGGGCGGGGTGGTGGCGGCGGACGACCTGGCTGCCTGCGGGCGGCGGCTCTACCCGCCCGGCGCGAGCGGCGATCCCTTCCGTCGCCTGGCCGAGAGCCTGCAGGCCGGCCCGCCCGACAGCGCCCGCGGCCATCCGATCGAGGAACGGCTGGCCCACCTGCGGCGGCTGGCTGCCGCGTCGGGGGCCAGGGGGGTGGTCTTCTACGATGTCAAGTTCTGCGAACCGGAACTGTTCGACCTGCCCCTGTTGCGGCGCGGCTTGCAGGAGGCGGGACTGCCGTCGGTGCATATCGAGGTGGACCTGAACGACGCCCTCGCGCAGCAGGTGCTTACCCGCCTGGAGGCGTTTCTGGAGATGATCCGATGAGCATGCCCTCCCGCAGGTCGCAAACCTGCGGGAGGATGGGCAAGCCGATGAGTTTGATGCGTTCTCTGCGCTACCACTGGAACGTCAACCTGCTGGGGCGGGCCGGCCTGCGCTGGCTGCGCTGGCAGGCCGGACGGCGCGGCGCGCGCTGGAACAACGAGGTGCTGGCTCCGCCGCTGCGCATCTCACCGCGCAGCAAGGAATTGGTCGCTTGGCATTATCTGCAGGGACGCTACGCGAACCTGCGGCGCAAGGTGGCCTGGGTCACCTCCGGCGCGCCGGTCGAGCTGCTCAAGGCACTGGACTTCTACGTCCTCTACCCGGAGAACCACGCCGCCCTCTGCGGCACAGCGCGGCTGACGGTGGAGATCGCGGCGGCGGCGGAGGACGCCGGTTACTCGCGGGACATCTGCTCCTACGCCCGCACCGACATCGGCGCGGCGCTCTCCGGGCGCACCCCCGTCGGCCGGCTGCCCCGTCCCGATGTGCTGATCGCCTGCACCAACATCTGTCAGACGGTGTTGGACTGGTACCGGGTGCTCTCGTGTCACTTCGGCGCGCCGCTGCTGCTGATTGATACCCCTTTCGTCTACTATGACCAGGCGCCCGGCTACGCGCTGGCCTACGTGCAGCGACAATTGGAGGAAGCGCTGCCGGCGCTGGAGCGGATCGCCGGCCGCGCCCTCGACGAGCAGCGGCTGCGCCAGGTGGTCCGCCTGAGCAAGGATGCCTCCGAGCTGTGGCTGCAGATCGTCGAGCGCGGCCAGCACCGCCCGGCGCCGATCTCGGTCTTCGACCAGTTCATCCACATGGGCCCCATCGTCGAGATGCGCGGCGAAGCGGCGACAGTGGACTTCTACGCCGCGCTGCTGCGCGAGGTGGACGAGCGCATCGCCCGGGGGATCGGTGCGGTCCAGGGGGAGCGCAAGCGGCTGCTGTGGGATAACCTGCCGATCTGGTACCGGCTGCGCTACCTGGCCGAGTTCCTGGGCCGGCACGGCGTGGCCATCGTCGCTTCCACCTACACCAACGCCTGGGGCGAGCTGGCCCCGCTGATTGACCCGCAGCGGCCGCTGGAGTCGGCGGCGCGCACCTACATGTACCCCATTCTCAATCGCGGCACCGGTCACAAGCTGGCGACGATGCGGCGCATGGTCGAGGAATATGCACTGGACGGGGTGATCCTGCACTCCGATCGCTCCTGCAAGCCCTACTCCATCGGCCAGATGGACCAGCGCGACCGGCTGATCCGCGACTGTGGAGTGCCGGCGTTGCTGCTGGAGGCGGACCACAACGATCCGCGCGCCTACGCCGAGGAACCGGTCGCCAACCGGCTGGCGGCGTTCGTGGAGATGTTGAGTGGGTGAGACAGAGATTCACGCCCTGGGCATTGACGTCGGTTCGACGACGGTGAAGATCGTAGCCGTGGACGCGGCGGGCGCGCTACTGTGGTATCTGCTGGAGGCGAGCGAACCGTGCGTCGAGGAGCAAGCAGCGCGCTTCCTGGCCCGCGCCCACGCCGAGGGAGCCGCGGAGGAAACGCCGCTCGTGGCCACCGGCTACGGGCGACAGCAGGTGGCGGCGGCGACGCGCCGGGTGACCGAGATCACCTGTCACGCCAGCGGCGTCTTCCGCGAGTTGGGCCACGGCGGGACGCTGGTGGACATCGGTGGGCAGGACAGCAAGGTCATCGCCATCGGCGCCCGGGGCGAGGTAACCGACTTCGTCATGAACGACAAGTGCGCCGCCGGCAGCGGTCGCTTCCTGGAGAACACCGCCGGTCGGCTGGGGGTGACGTTGGAGGAAATGGGCCCGCTCGCCCTGGCCGCCGCCGACGAGGTCCCCATCTCCAGCACCTGCACCGTCTTCGCCGAGTCGGAAGTGATCTCGCTGCTCGCCCACGGCGTGGGAGTGGGGCCGATCCTGCGCGGGCTGCACCGGGCGCTGGTACGGCGGGTCGTGGGCATGATCCGCACGGTGGGGCTGACGACGCCGCTGATGCTCTCCGGCGGCGTGGTGCGCAACCTGGCGATCTGCCGTCTGCTGGAGGAAGAGACCGGACAGCCGGTCGTCCTGCCCCGCTACCCGCAACTGATGGGCGCCTACGGGGCGGCGCTCATTGCCCTCGAACAGCATCGAGAATCGGCTGCGCCTTAGCTCACCCTCCCGCAGGTTCGGCAGTGACCGGTCAACGCCTCGGAGTGGCCATGGCAGTGCGATGTAGGCTGCAGATTGCGCCCAAACCTCGGCAGGGTGAGCAGTTCCATTGCCTGCTGTTTCCCGCGCCCCGAAAATCTGTTATAATTAGCTCGGAAGGTATCTGCCTACCCCTAATCTCCCGCAGGTTAGAAAGTGGCAGGCAAGAGGGCAAACAGCTCATTGCGGCGCACTCCCATGCGGGGATTGCCCCCGAACCTGCGGGAGGGTGGGCAGTTGCGCCGGAAGCTCATCAAGGTGGGGTTTCGTCTGTGAGTGTAGCCAACGTCGCGCCCGTCGTCAAGCAGGTCCACCCCAGCGCCTTCGTCGCTCCGACCGCGTCCCTGATCGGCCACGTCACGGTCGAGGAAGAGGCCAGCGTCTGGTTTGGCTGCGTCTTGCGGGCGGAGGAGGCGCCGATCGTCGTCGGGCGGCGGAGCAACGTGCAAGACCTGACCGTGATGCACACCGACGCAGGTCGCCCCTGCCGGCTGGGGGTGGGGGTGACGGTGGGCCATCGGGCGGTGCTGCACGGGGCGACGGTCGAGGATGGGGCGCTGATCGGCATCGGGGCCATCGTGCTGGACGGGGCGGTGATCGGCGCAGAGGCCATCGTCGGCGCGGGTGCGGTGGTCACCGAGGGCTTCGTGGTACCGCCGCGCACGCTGGTGCTGGGGGTGCCAGCCCGCGTGGTACGGGCGCTGCAAGAGGGGGAGCTGGTCTGGCTGCGTAGCCGCGCTGCCCACTACGTCGAGCTGGCGCGGGCTTACGGGACCTCTAGCCAGTAGGCTGGTCGTGATCAGTCAAGAAGTGAAAAGGGGGCAAGAAATGAGCGAGGTGGCGGATCTGCTCGGGCGGAGCGAGCTCTTCGCCGGACTGCCAGAGGAGAAGATCCAGCAGATCATCTCCATCGGCCGTACCCGTACCTTCCAGGCGGGGGAGACGATCATCGTCGGGGGCGAATCATCTGGTGACCTGTATATCGTCGAGCGCGGCATGGTCGAGGTGCTCGTCCCCGGCGGCGCGGTGCCCGATGTCGCCGGGTCGCCCGATCTGACCGTGTTGGTGCAGTTGGGCCTGGGGCAGGTCTTCGGCGAGATGGCCCTGGTGGACCGCGGGGCGCGCTCGGCTACGGTGCGTTGCGTCGAGGACGGCACGGCCCTGTTCGTCATCCCCCGCGAGGCGTTCTGGGAGCTGTGCGAGGGGGACCATCATATCGGCTACGTGGTTATGCGCAATATTGCCCGCGATCTTTCGTTCAAATTGCGCCATCGTAACCTGCCACCAGCCCTGTGCATCTAGGGAGGTTGGCGATGATCTACAAAGTCAGTTACGTGATCGCTGGCGGGAACCACCCAGGGGCTATCGTCAATCGCGAGAGCGCCCCCCGTTTGGGAGAGACGGTCGAGCTCGGCGGGAAACGTTTCGAGGTTGTCGAGATCACCGACTTGATCCCGCCGCGGGGAGAATTTGCCTACCTGCATGTCGTTCTCCGTCCACTGAAGGGGAAGAAATAACGACCTCATGAGCACCTTGTCCATTGATCAACAGGTTGACTCATTGATGCACGGCGCCGAGTTCGGCGACGAGCAGATCAAGCAGCACATGACCCGCGAACTGCGCGAACGGTTGGCCGAGGGCCGTCCTCTGCGCGTCTACTGCGGTTACGATCCTACCTCGCCCGATCTGCACCTGGGCCACACGATCACCATGCGCAAGCTGCGGCAGTTCCAGGAACTGGGTCATCACGTCATCTTCGTCATCGGCACGTTCACCGCGCTGATCGGCGACCCGTCGGACCGCGATCGGGCGCGCCCGCGGCCCTCGCTGGAGCGGGTCGAGGAGAACGCCCGCACCTACGCCCGGCAGGCGTTCCGCATCCTCGACGCTGAACGGACCGAGGTGCGTTACAACGGTGAGTGGCTGTCCAAACTGACCTTCGAGGAGATCATCCACCTGGCTGCCCAGTTCACCGTCCAGCAGTTCCTGGTGCGGGACAATTTCGCCCTGCGTTACCAGCGCGGCGACGCGATCTGGTTGCACGAGTTCCTCTACGCGCTGATGCAGGGTTACGACGCGGTGATGCTGCAGACCGACGTGCAGTTGGGGGCAACGGAGCAGCTCTTCAACCTGCTGGCCGGGCGCAAGCTGCAGGAGGCGTTCGGCCAGCGACCGCAGGTCTGCATCACCTTCCCCATCCTGGTCGGCACCGACGGCAAACAGCGCATGTCCAAGAGCATGGGCAACTACATCGGCATTGACGAGCCGCCAGAGACGATGTACGGCAAGGTGATGTCGCTGCCCGATGAGGCCATGGCCAACTACTTCGACCTGGTGACCCGCTGGAGTCCGGAGGAGATCGAGCGGGTCAAGGCGGCGCTGGCCGACGGATCGCTGCACCCGCGCGATGCGAAGATGCGCCTGGCCTGGGAGATCGTGGACTTCTTCTATGGCCACCAGGCCGCCGACGCGGCCCAGGAGCATTTCTGCACCGTCTTCCAGCGGCGGGAACTGCCGGAAGAGATGCCGGAGTGGACGCTGAGCGAGCCGGTCAACGTGGTGGACCTGATCTTCGCCGCCGGCCTGGCCCGCAGCAAGAGCGATGCCCGTCGGTTGGTACAGCAAGGGGCGGTGAAGCTGGACGGGCAGCCGGTGGCGGCTATCGAGACGATGATCGAGCCGCGCCAGGCGGTGCTGCAGGTGGGCAAGCGGCACTTCCTGCGGCTGTTGGAGAAGTAGGCTGGTTGCGCCTGACCACGAAGGACACAAAGGACACGAAGGAGCTTGGGCCTTTGTGTCCTTTGTGGTTGACAGGAGTACCCTCCCGCAGGTTTCGCAACCTGCGGGAGGGTAGCTAACGAAGAGGGATGAAGGCTACGTGAATACTGACGAGCTGATGCAGGTGGCCCTCGACCTGGCCGGGTTCGCGCATATCCCCGAAGACAGCGCCGTCTACGTGCCCGGCGATGACATCCAGCGTGTGCTCTTCGGCCTGGACATCGGGACGGGTGAGCTGCTGCTGGCGCGTCAGGCCGGCTATGACGCGGTCATTGCCCACCATCCGGTCGGCGTGCCGCACCGCTCCTGGCGCGTCTTCGCCCGCCACGTGGACCTGCTGGTCGGCGCGGGCGTGCCGGAGGAGGCCGCCCGGGCGGCGGTCGCCCCCCGGCTGGAGACGCTGCGCGTGGACGGGCAGTCGCGCAACTATGAGCAGGTGCCGATGGCGGCAGAGCGGCTGGGGATGCCGTTCCTGAACGTCCACTGCCCGCTGGACGAGGTGGGTCGCCGCGTGATGCAGGAGACGGTCGATCGGCTGTTGGCAGCCAATCCGGCGGCGATGCTGGGCGAGGTGGCGGCGGCGCTGGCCGCCCTGCCCGCTGCCCGCCGGGCGGAGACCGAGGTGATGGTGCCGCTGGGCGATCCGGCGGCCCCGGCCGGGCGGGTGTTGGTCTGTCACGGCGCGGTGACCAATGGCGGCGCCGGCGTGGCGCGGGCCTGCTACGCGCACGGCATCGCTACGGTGGTCTACATCCACATCGCGCCGGGCGACCTGGAGATGCTGCGCGCCGACGGGCGCGGGCAGATGGTCGTCGTCGGCCACCTGGTCGGCGACGCGCTGGGCATCGAGCCGTACATCGCCGCGCTGCGGGAACGGGGGCTGGAAGTGGATGTGCTCAGCCGGGTGTTGTCACGGGAAACGGGAAACGTGAAGCGTGAAACGTGAAACGTGAAACGTGAAACGTGAAACGTGAAACGTGAAACGTGAAACGTGAAACGTGAAACGTGTGGCGTGTTCCGTGCGGATCGCCCCACAGGTTGACCGTGCCGGTGATGGCCGTGCCGGTCCAGTCGCTGCTGTTGGCCCATATCCCCGCGTCCCGCAGCGTCCCCCCGCTGCTGTTGGCCCATATCCCCGCACCCCGCAGCGTCCCCCCGCTGGCCATTTCCGCCCAATTGTCGGCGCTCGCTACCAAAATCCCTCTTGACAATCCTGGGAGAGTTGTGCTACATGACCAGGGAGAGTATTGCCGGGATTTGACCTAGAATGGGAGGTGGGCCATGAAGGGGAAGTTCTTGTTGTTGAGCATCGGGCTGGCCGGACTGCTCCTGGCGCTGGCGTTGGGCCTGCTGGCTGGGAACGGACCGGCGAGGGCAGCCGGCGGCGAAACCTTCACCGTAGACAGCACCGCAGACGCCTCAGATGCCGCCCCCGGTGATTGTCAGTGCCGCACATCCGGCGACGTATGCACCCTGCGCGCGGCCATCGAGGAGGCCAACACCTGCTCCGGTGCGCAGACGATCCGCTTCGGCGGGCCGTGGCTCATCGCACCGACCACAGCGCTGCCGGCGATCACCGATAACGAGACGGTGATAGACGGCAGCGAATGGTGGATGGTGGGTGGTGGCCTGGGGGGCTACCCCGCCGTGTGGCTGGACGGCGAAGGCCGCGCTTTCAGTGGCCTGCGGATCACCGCCTCCAACTGCGCTGTCTATGGCCTGGTGATCAAGAGTTTCGGCTACCACGGTGTCCATCTATATGGCGGTGCACAGGGCAACCATATCGGTGGAACAGGATTCCATCAGCGCCTGGTCATCTCCGCCAATGGCCAGAACGGCGTGCGGATCGAAGGGACAACGACGACAGGCAATGTGGTGGAAGGCTGCTATGTCGGCAGCAACCCCGAAGGTACCGCCGAACCATTTGGCTCCACTGACTGGAGCAACCACTGGCATGGCATTAACATCTGGTATGCCAACGGCAACACCATCTCATACAACCTGGTCGCCGACAATGACTGGAGCGGTGTGGCCGTGGACGGGGTTGACGGGAGCACGGCTATCCACGATAACCGCATGGGCCTTGCCATAGACGGGCAGCCGCTGGGCAATGGCTTTTACGGCATCCACCTGGCCCACGGCTCCGCGCCCGACCTCTTTTCCAACACCATCGCTTTCAACAGCCGAGGCATCTATGTGGAGGGCGGCAGCAATCCGCACGTTCATCATAACACCATCTACAGCAATACCGCGCTTCCCTTGACCTACCGTAACGGTGGTGGCATCCTGGTCACCGGCAGCGGTACTCGGGCGACTATCGAGGCAAATGATATTCTCAGCAACACGGGCCGCTTCGGAGGCGGCGTTTCGGTAGAAAACAATGCCCATGCGACGATTGTCAGCAACACGATCCGGGCCAATCGTGCCTATACCTCTACGGGCAACTGGGTAGGCGGTGGGGGCATTTACGTCTACTGGGCCTCGGCAAACATCCAGTACAACGATATCCTGAGCAACACAGCGACCGGAGTTCTCCCGGCTCAAGGCGGGGGGGTGGCTCTGGAGAGCGTGACCACGGTGACGCTGGAGGGCAACAGGATTCAGAACAACACCGTGGTCGAGAACGCTGGTGGCGGCGGTGGAATCTACGTCGGGGAGGGGGATGACGTGCAAATCCTGCGCAACTGGATCGTGGGGAACACAGTACAGACGTGGAGCCATGCAGGAGGCGCCATCGAAATTAACAACGACCCGGCAACCTCTCACGCCCTGGTGGAAGGTAACTGGGTTGCTTACAACAGTGTCTTGTTTGGAGGAGCCATCCTCGTCCTATACAGCGACCGTATCACGCTCACCAATAACGTGATCGTGCGTAACTTTGGCCATGGTGTGTATCTGGAGTACTCCATGGACGATCACATTGTGGCCTACAACAACACCATTGCGCACAACAGGGGGTCCGGTTTGTATCTCCATGACGCTTCCCTGAAGCTGGATAACACCGTTGTCGTCTCCAATACGGACTACGGCCTGTACCTGTCCGGCGTGTGGAGCCTGACCCACTGGCGAAACGACGTGTGGGGCAATGGATTGGGTAACTGTAACGTGTCTCCCTGTGAGTTCTACATCCAGCAAGACCCGCTTTTCTTTGACCCTGCCGCGGACGTGTACGCTCTGCAGCTTGGTTCGCCGTGTATAGACGTGGGCAACGCTCGCGTTTCCACTTCATACAACGGCCTGCCCCGTCCCCAGGGGACGGGGCACGACCTCGGCGCCTACGAAATGGCCGCGCCAACTTACCTGCCGCTGGTGCTGAGGAACGATTGACCTCACCCGTGCGCCTCAGCCTATACCTGCGGGCCGTCAGCGCCGATAGCTGAGCAGAGACCACAGACCACGGCCCACGAACCACTGTTGCCAGTGCTCCGTGGGCTGTGGTCTGTTGCTTGCACCTGCAAGCCTGAATGGTATAATGAAAGGACGTTCTACAGAGGAGGCGGACGTGACTCTGGGGTTCATCATTCTGGCGGCAGGGCAGGGCACCCGTATGCGCTCGCAGGTGCCGAAGGTGCTCCATCCACTGGCCGGACGGCCGATGATCCTCTACACCGTGGACGTCGCCCGCGCACTGACCGACTTCCCGCCGGTGCTGGTCGTCGGCTACGGCGCGGAAGCGGTACGGCGGACGGTGGGCGAGGCGGCGCTCTATGTCGAACAGGTGCCGCAGCGCGGCACCGGCCACGCTGTCCTCCAGGCGCGACCGGTGCTGGAGGGCCGGGTGGATACGGTGGTGGTGGTCTGCGGTGATATGCCCCTCCTGCGCGCCGAGACGTTGCGTCGCCTGGTTGAGCGGCAGCGGGAGAGCGGCGGCCCCTTCACGATGCTGACGCTGGTCAGCGACGACCCGCGCGGCTTCGGCCGCGTGGTGCGGGACGGGCAGGGCGCGGTGCGGCGAGTGGTCGAGGAGGCGCAGGCGACCGCCGAGGAGCGGGCGATCGGCGAGCTGAACGCCGGCGTCTACGCCTTCGACGGGGCCTGGCTCTGGCCGCACGTGGCGCGCATCCCGATCAGCCTGCCCAAGGAGGAGTTCTACCTGACCGACCTGGTGGCGATGGCCGCCGAGGAAGGGCGGCAGATCGAGACGCTGCAGGTTGGCGACCCGCTGGAGCTGCTGGGCATCAACACCCGCGTCCATCTGGCCGAGGCGGAGGCAGAGCTGCGCCGACGCATCAACCGGCAGTGGATGGAGGCCGGGGTGACGATGATAGACCCGGCGACCACGTACATCGAGGCGGGTGTGACCATCGGCGCCGATACGGTGATCGGCCCCCATACTCACCTGCGCGGACAGACAGTGATCGGGCGCTGCTGTCAGATCGGCCCCAATGCCATCGTCGCGGACAGCGTCATCGCCGATGGCTGTCGGGTGCTGGCCTCGGTGGTCGAGGGGGCGGTGATGGAGGAGGGCAGCGACGTTGGCCCGTTCAGCCACCTGCGTCGTGGGGCACGCCTGGCTGCCGGAGCCCACGTGGGCAACTTCGGCGAGCTGAAGAACGCTACCCTGGGGCCGGGGGCCAAGATGGGCCACTTCAGCTACCTGGGCGATGCTGAGGTGGGAGCGGGGGCCAACATCGGCGCGGGGACGATCACCTGCAATTTCGACGGCGAACGCAAGCACCGCACAGTCGTCGGCGCGGGGGCGTTCATCGGCTCGGACACGATGCTCGTCGCCCCGGTGCGCGTGGGCGAGGGGGCCAAGACGGGCGCCGGCGCGGTGGTGACGCACGACGTGCCGGATGGAGCGGTGGCGTTTGGCGTTCCGGCGCGGGTGAAGGGGACGCGGTGACGAGGGGACGCGGGGACGCGGTGATGCGGAGAGTGGGTTACGATACGCGATACGCGATACGCGATAGGCGATGAGCGGGGATGAGCACTACTGCCTGGCTGGGTCTGTGCGGTGTGATGGTGCTGGTTGCGACGCACGGGGTGCTGGCAGCGGCGCGATCGGCCTTCTCCAGCGCCCGTCACAGTCGGCTGCGGCAGTTGGCTGACGAGGGCGGTCGCTGGGCGGCGCTGACGGCCCGGCTGGCGGAGAACTCCAGTCCGATGCTGGGCACGCTCTACCTGGGCAAGGCGCTGCTGGCGGCCCTGGCTGCCGCGGTCGCCGCGCTCACCCTCGTCGTGCCGCTGGAGACGGCCCTGGGCGGCGCCGGCCTGCCCGGCACCTGGGCTGCCACGCTGGCCCTGCTCCTGATTGTGGGCGCCCTGGCTGTCCTGCTCCTGGTCGCCGGGCGACTGGTGCCGGAGGCGGTGGCGGCGGCCCGCCCCGAAGCGTGGGCGCTGCGCCTGGCCGGACTGGTCTACGTCCTCGAACTGGCCTTCTGGCCGCTGGTCCGTTTGATGGTCTGGCTGAGCAATCGCCTGGCCGCGCCGTTCGGCGGCACGCCGCTGAGCGGCGCCACACTCATCACCGAGGAGGAGATCAAGACGCTGGTGGACGCGGGAGAGGAAGAGGGCGTCATCGAGGAAGAGGAGAAGGAGATGATCTACTCCATCTTCGACTTCGGCGAGACGATGGCCCGCGAGGTGATGGTGCCGCGTATGGATATGGTCGCCCTCGACGCCGATGCTCCCCTGAGCGAGGCACTGGATACGATTACCCGCGCCGGCCACTCGCGCATCCCGGTCTATCAGGGCAGCGTGGATAACGTCATCGGGCTGCTCTACGCCAAGGACCTGTTGGCCCATCTGCGCTGCGAGAGCGAGGAGCCGAAGCTGCGGGAGATACTCCGTCCGGCCTACTTCGTGCCGGAGACCAAGAAAGTGGACACGCTGCTGCGCGAGATGCAGCAGCAGCGCATCCATATGGCGATCGTGATTGACGAGTACGGCGGCACCGCCGGCCTGGTCACCGTGGAGGACATCCTGGAGGAGATCGTCGGCGAGATCCAGGACGAGTACGACGCCGAGGAGCCGGCGTTCGAACGGGTGGGCGAGGGCGAGTACGTGATGGACGCACTGATGAACCTGGACGACGTCGGCGATCTCGTGGGCGTCCGCCTGCCGACCGAACTGGGCGACACGTTGGGCGGCCTCATCTATGGCAGCCTGGGCAAGATCCCTGCGCCCGGCGAGCAACTGCGCGTGGGCGACCTGCAGCTCGAGGTGCTGACCGTGACCGGCCGGCGGATCGGCAAGGTGCGCGTGTGCCGTGTCCCGCCGGAGGGAGGAGGCGATGGAGAGGGAGATTGACCGCCGCGAACTGGTGGCCCAGGCGCAGGCGGCGCGGGAGCGAGCCTACGCTCCCTACTCCGGCTACCGGGTCGGCGCGGCGCTCCTGGGGCGCTCGGGCCGGGTCTACCTGGGCTGCAACGTGGAAAACGCTGTCTATCCGCTCTGCACCTGTGCCGAGCGAACGGCCATGGTGCGGGCAATCGCCGAGGGCGAGCGGGAGTTCGTCGCCATCGCCGTCGCCACGGAGGACGGCGGCTCCCCCTGCGGCTCCTGTCGGCAGACGCTGCGCGAGTTTGGCGAGGAGCTGATGGTGCTGATCGCGGATGCGACGGGCCGCTACCGCGAGACGACCCTGGCGGCGTTGCTGCCCGATAGCTTCAGCGCGCTGTCGTTGCGGGTGGGCGAGCGGTGACCGGCGAGCGGCTCTACAGCACCGACGGGATCGTCATCTGCCGGCGCGACCAGGGGGGGCCGACCGGGTGCTGACCCTCTGCACGCCGCGCGGCAAGCTGTCGGTCATCGCCCGCGGCGTGCGCAAGCTGCGCAGCCGCAAGGCGGGCCACCTGGA
>Ga0209018_1002454_pt1 | contig 13111 bp, 9 predicted proteins | sample YNPBryBLVA2012_FD_185814 | JGI IMG/M metagenome (GOLD analysis project Ga0209018, IMG submission 185814) | Anoxygenic and chlorotrophic microbial mat microbial communities from Yellowstone National Park, USA - YNP Bryant BLVA 2012 (SPAdes)... ...
ATTACCTGTTGTTTCCGATCTGTTTCGTGTTTGTGCTCTCCATGACCTGGCTGCTGTACCGGATCACGCAGCAGCGTTGGGTTTCCCTGGTAATCGCACTGTTTTCGACCGTAGCCGTCGAAACGATCTATGGCAGCTTGAACTATTCGGTGGGCATCTACATCATGCCGCGCTACGCCCACCTGGCCATCGCTCCCCTGTTGTTCGGGTTATTGCTGTTCTATGGCCGGGACCGCCGCTGGGGGCCGTTAGTCTTTTTATTGACCGGGCTTTCGAGCAATTTGCATTTCGGCTCCGGTGTGGGGCTGGCCTTTGGCCTGGGGCTGGCGTGGGTACTCTACGATCTGCTGGAAAAACCTACCCGGCAGAAGCTCATTCACTGGGGAATATGTGCGGCGGCGGCGCTGGCGGGCGCGCTGCCGTACTTTCTCGCCTTCCAATCCGGGCAGGTTCCCGGCAGCGGCGAAGCTGCCGGGGTCGCCCCTGAGGCGTTCAACCAGATGCTCCGCTCGCGGATGGCGCTTTATCCAATGGACATCTTCACCATACAGTTAGGGTGGCCGGATTGGGCCGCGCTTGTGGTAAAGATTTACCTGTACGCCTATCCGCTGCTCGTCATCATCAGCCTGATTCTGCGCCATCGAGGCCGGAAACGCGCAAGCTATCATTTGCTTTATTTTGTCAATCTGTTGCTGATCGCCTTCATCCTGGCCGATGAGCAGCCAGGAGTGATCGTGGCCGTGCTGCTACCTGCCATACTGCTGGGCCTCTACGATCTGCGGCAAGACAAGGAAATCGACTGGCTTCGCCTCATGCTGGCCTATTCCATCCCCGGATTCGCCTTCTTGGGCGCAATCTTTTCTGTGGTCGTCCTGGACGCCGTACAACTGCTTAATCTATATGTTCCATCGTTCTACTATGATCTAGGTGTCGCCGCCAAGTATCTCCCGTTCCTGTTGAATATCTATACAGCTATGCTTGTGGCCGAAATGTTGCCTGCTATTCGCGTTCATCTGCCGCTGGAAAAACGCTTGCCCGTTTTCCAGATCAGGTCCGCAGGTCAGGCTGCCGTGCTGGTGATCATTGTCCTCAGCCTGGGTTACCGCTTTGGCAAGATGCCCTATAACGGCTACGCCCACTACCGCGATAACCTCCGGGCCATCATTCAAGGGCAGCCCGTCTTTACCCCCTCGGAAATTCAGCTCGACTACCGCGACGCGACAGCCTGGATCAGGGAAAACACACCACATGATACGCTGTTCCTGGTCCTGGTGGAGGAACCGGACCACGACTTTATGTTCCGCTACAAAGCGCAGCGCAGTATGTGGGTCTGCGCGAAAGACGGCGGGATGAGCTTTTACAAGGGGCGAGACACCTTCGTCCGCTGGTATAATGAGTATGCGGTCAGGGAGCAGGCCGTGACCTCACAAAACCCCCAGGCTGTGCTGGACTACGCCGCCTCGCGGGACATTGACTTCATCTTCATCGACCGCCAGAACTATGCCTGGCTATCGGATGCTGAACTCGAACCCGTTTACGAAAATGCCAGCTACCTGGTAGCCCGTGTTCCTTAAAAAATAGAGGCCCTTCCATGTCAGACACACCTCACGAGCGCCGTTATGCCATTCAGGGTCGCCGTAACAGCGAGGCCGAGCGCGTGGCGTACATGATCGAGCACATGAGCCAGAACAAGGCTTACCGTTACGCCGCCGAACGCGCCGGTGGTGATCCTGATGGGGTACTGCTGGAGCAATTCCGGGAGCGCTTCCGTCGCTATCGCAGGGAATGGCGCGGACAGCCGCGCCGCGCCATCGAACAAAAGCTGTACGGCGAGTCCTTCCGGCAGGCTAACCTGCCGCCGCTGTGTGTGGACATCGAAACGGCAGCCGTGTGTGACCTGGCCTGCCCTTTTTGCTTCCGGCAGTGGATCGCCACACCGGATAAACTGATGCGCGAGGACCTCTACCGTCGCATCATCGACCAGTGCAGCGCGATGGGTGTGCCGTCGGTCAAGCTGAACTGGCGTGGAGAGCCGCTGCTCCAGCCCCGGCTGCCGCAGTTTATTGACTACGCGAAACGCGCTGGGATATTGGAGACGATCATCAACACCAACGCCGTCACGCTGGACGAACACAAGAGCCGCGCCTTAATCGAAGCGGGCCTGGACCTGGTGATCTATTCCTTCGACGGGGGCAGCAAAACCACCTATGAGCGGATGCGCGTCGGGCGGTTCAAAGAGAACCACTTTGAAGCCGTGTACACTAACATCCGCCGTTTCGCGCGCATCCGTCAGGAGATGGGCGCGTCTTTTCCCCGCACCAAGATTCAGATGATCCTGACGGAAGAGACGTTTGGCGAGCAGGAATCCTTCTTTAACTTATTCGACGACTGCGTGGACGACGTCTCGGTGAAAGCCTACACCGAACGCGGCGGCAAGCTCTCGGACCTGCCGCAGGACGTCGGCGCAGCGCTGAAAGGCTTTCTACAAGAGCACAACATCCCCGAATCGACCGCGTACTGGCGCGACATGGAAGGCAATCTCTTTCTGGCGGCGGGCCGCCTGCCCTGCGAACAGCCCTACCAGCGCATGATGGTGACGCACGATGGCCGCGTCAGCATGTGCTGCTACGACTGGGGCATGGAGTACCCCATCGGCTATGTGGACGAAGAAGCGTTTGCCGAAGGCGACCGGCAGTACGAGATCATCATGGAAAAGGCCCGTTCCGGCGCAAAGGGCTTTGAACTGCTTACCAATGTCAAGATGCCTCGCCGCTACATCGATCCGCCCAAACAGGTCCAATCGCTGGACGACATCTGGAACGGCGACATTGTGAACGACCTGCGGCGGATGCATCTGGAAGATCGGCTGGAAGAGGTGCCCGTTTGCACCCGCTGTCCGTTCAAGGAAACCTATCGCTGGGTGAAGGTGGAGCTGCCGAATGAAACCGCAGCGCGTTGAAATCATCGCGGAAATTGCCAACGCCCACCAGGGCGATCCGGCTCAGGCCATCAAGCTGGCAGAGGCGGCCTTGAGCGCAAGCGCGGATGCGGTGAAGTTCCAGGTGTACTTTGCAGACGAACTCCTGGTCCGGTCGCACCCGCGCTTTGAGCACTTCCAGAAGCAGTCCTTTGCCCCGGAAGTGTGGGCCGAGCTGCTGGGACGGCTCGTTCAAAACGGCGCGCGGGTATATTGCGACGTGTTCGGACTGAAAGCGTGGGAAGTCGCCCACGCGGCGGGCGTATACGGCTATAAAGTCCATTCGTCTGACCTGGGCAACGAGCCGCTGCTGCGCGCCCTGTCTCAGGCCGGGCGACGTGTGCTGGTCGCCGTCGGCGGGAGCACCGCCCGTGAGATCGGCCAGGCGGTGCGCATACTCACGGCTTCACCGGAGTCGCCGCGCCCGGTGCTGCTGCACGGCTTCCAAAGCTATCCGACGGCAGTCGAGGAATCTTGCCTGGCGCGGCTGTCCTGGCTGCGGCAAATCTTCGGGGATCGCTGCGACATCGGCTATATGGATCACGTAGACGGAGACGATCCTTTTGCCGTCACCGTGCCGCTGCTGGCCCAGGCGATGGGCGCGACCGTGCTGGAAAAGCATATCACGCTGGACCGGGCGGCTAAGGGAGTCGATTACTATTCGTCACTGGAACCGGTAGAGTTTGCCGCCTTCGTCGCCGCCGTGCGCCGGGCGGAGCAGGCGATTGGCGAAGCGCCGGAGCACTTCGCGCCGTCCGAGCGCGAGTACCGCCGCCAGGTCAAAAAGCACTGGGTCGCGGTGCGATCCCTCCCTGAGGGGCACATTCTGACCGAATCCGATGTGGCAATGAAGCGCATTCCAGGCGCGGGCGACCCCGCTGACGCCGTCGAGCTGGATCGACTGTTGGGCCGTCCGCTGCTGCGCGAGCACCCGGAAGAAACACCCCTCACCCGCGCCGACGTGCCCCAAACCGTGTGGGCGTTGGTCGTAGCGCGGATGCGCTCCTCCCGTCTGCCGGGGAAGGCCCTGGCTGACACAGGCGGGATGCCTGCTCTGGCGCACCTGTTTGCCCGCCTCAAGCAAGCCCAAACCGTCAACCGGATCGTGTTTTGTACTACTCAAGAGGCCGAGGACGATCCACTGGTGGAGCTAGCGGTCCGCTCCGGCGTGGCGTATCATCGTGGCCCGACGGAGGACGTGCTGGGCCGGATGCTCGGCGCACTGGAAGGACACGCTGTAGACGTCATGCTGCGCGTAACGGGCGACGACATCCTGGTGGACCCCGATTACGTGGACCGCGCTGTGCGGTATCATTTGCAGGTTAACGCCGAGTACTCCGACCTTAAGGCGCTGCCCAGCGGCACAGAGGTTGAGGTTTTCGACGTGAGTCTGCTGCGCGATCTGTGGGCTGCTGCCCATGACAGCAGCGGCACGGAATACCTGACGACCTACATCACGGATCACCGCGATCAGTTCCGCACGGCCAGCGTGCCGGTAGACGAGCGCCATGCCCGCCGCTGGCGGCTGACGCTGGACACGCCCGAAGATTACCGGGTGATCAGCGCGCTGCTGGACGGGATGCGTGCGCGCGGCAAGGCGCTCACCTATCGCCTGGATGACATTGTCGAGTTTTTCGAGGCTAACCCGCACGTGCTGGAAATCAACGCTCAGGTACGGCAGCGCGCCACGCCGATCACCGTGCACACCGACCTGAATTGGAAGCGGCTGGTATGAACGACGAACGCGCCCCGCTGGTCACGGTCTACATCACCAATCACAACTATGGCCGCTACATCGAACAGGCCATTCAGAGTGTGCTGCGGCAAACCCTGCGCGACTTCGAGTTGATCATCATCGACGACGGCTCAACCGACAACTCCCGCGAGATCATTCAGCGGTACGCCGATCACGAGAAGATCGTCACCATCTACCAACAGAACAAGGGGCTAAACGTCACCAATAACATCGCCCTGCGGGCGGCGCGTGGGCGCTACCTCATGCGCCTCGACGCCGACGACTACCTGGACGAAAACGCCCTGATGGTGCTCGCCGGCGTGTTGGAGCGCAACCCGGATGTGGGCCTCGTCTTCCCTGACTATTTTCTGGTCGATGAATCCGGCGCTGTACTGGAAGTCGTGCGCCGCCATGACTTTGACCAGGTGACGCTGCTGGACCAGCCCGCGCATGGCGCGTGCACCATGATCCGGCGCGAGTCGCTGCTGGAAATGTCCGGCTACGATGAAAGCCTGCGCTGCCAGGACGGCTACGATCTGTGGATTCGCTTCATTCAGCACCACCGTGTGCAAAACGTCAATCTGCCGCTGTTCTACTACCGCCAGCATCCCGGTAGCCTGAGCCGCAGCGAGGAACGCATCCTGAGCGCGCGCAGCCAGATCATCAGCCGACAAGCGCAGCAGAACGGCAGGCGGCTCAGCGCCATCGCCGTGATCCCGGTGCGCGGACCACAACTCGACCCGACCTCGACCGCGCTGCGCTCTCTGGGAGGGCGTCCCCTCATCGACTGGACCTTGCAGGCCGCGTTGGAAGCCAGCCGTATCACCCACGTGATCGTGACAACGCCCGACGAAGATTTGCTGGCTTATATGGAGGCAAAGAACGAACCGCGTATCCTGGCCGTCAGGCGCGACCGCGAACTCGCCCTGCCGAACACGCACATCGAAGATACACTCTTCCACGCGCTGGCCATCTACACGCAACGGTTTCCCGCGCCGGATGTGCTGGCTGTGCTGTACATCGAGTCGCCGTTCCGGGGCGCGCGGCACATCGACGCGGCTATTGACCTGCTGGAACTGTTCAACACCGACAGCGTGATCGGCGTGCGTCCGGAAACGGACGAATTCTACCAGCACGACGGCAACGGATTGAAGCCGCTGCGCCAGTCGCGCCTGCTGCGTCTGGAGCGCGACGAACTTTATCGCCGCGCCGGGCAGATGCACGTGGTGCGGCGGGTATTTCTGGAGGCACAGCGGCAGGTCGTCGGGGGAACAGTCGGCCATGTGGTACTAGATCAGCAGGCAGCCTGGCGGCTGCGCTCGGAATGGGAATGGGGCGTGGCAGAGACGTTGGCGGCGAAGATAGCCGCCGCGAGTTCTGAACAGGAAAAGACAGGTTAACCCTCATGAACTTCTGGAATCTGGGCAAGACCTGGATCGTGGCCGAGATCGGCGTCAACCACGAGGGCGATCCGGGCGTCGCCGCTGACCTGATCCGTCTGGCGGCGGGCTGTGGCGTGGATGCAGTGAAGTTCCAGACCTTTAAGGCCGAGCACTATGTCTCCGCCGTCCAACCGGAACGGCTGGCGCGGGTGCGCAAATTCCAATTGCCCTATGACACGTTCCGCGAACTGGCAGACGTGGCGCGCGCGTGCGGCGTGACCTTCTTTTCGACGCCGCTGCACGCCGACGACGTAGACTTTCTGGACGAGATCGCGCCGATCTTCAAGGTGTCGTCCGGCGATCTGACCTACCTCAGCCTGATCCGCCACATTGCCGCCAAAGGCAAGCCGATGATCATCTCCACCGGCCTGGGCACGCGTGAGGAAATCCAGGCGGCGGTCGATGCCGTGCTGGACATCCGGCCTGACGCGCGGGAAACCGGGTCGCTGGCGCTGATGCACTGTGTGGCCGCCTACCCTGCTCCGCCGGAAGAAGCCAATCTGGCGAACATCGGCTGGCTCAGGGAGACGTTCGGCCTGCCGGTGGGTTACTCCGACCACACGTTGGGCATTAAGGCGTGCGAGCTGGCCGTCACTGCCGGAGCCGTTATCGTCGAAAAGCACTTCACCTATCGCAAAGAGGACCAGGCTTTTCACGATCACCTGCTCTCTGCCAACCCGGAGGATATGCGTCAGTTGGTCGCCGCTGTGCGCCAGGCAGAGGTCTACCGGGGCTGTTATGAGCGCGCCCGCACGCCTTCGGAGGAAAAGATGCTGCTGCACCTGCGCCGCTCCATCGGCACGACAGTGGACATCCCCGCCGGGGAACCTGTGCGTGCCGAGTGGCTGACCTATCTGCGCCCGGCATGGGGGCTGCCGCCCGACCAGTTCGAGGCGGTGATCGGCAAGCGGCTCAAGCGCGCCGTGCCCGCCGGAGATTTGATCCGGGCAGAGGACGTGGAGGCGTAGACCGCGTGCATCCACCCGAACCCCCTGTGGAAAAAAGACTCCAACTTCTGCTGATCGGCAGCGAAAGCGACGCTGTTTCTGCTGCCCAGACACATGCTGACACGCTTGCTGCCGGCGAAATCGTCTGCATTTATCCCAATGCATTTCTACTGCTAGAAAGCAAGGGCTACCACGTCCACCTACTCTCGGAGTGGATCGCCGACGGGGAGGTGGAAACTGTCATCGCGCGCGCGCGCGAAGCGGCTAAGGCGTGGTATTGCCCGATCGAAGCTGAACTGACGTATCGGGGCGTCAACCTAGGCCACGCTTTGCAGAGCTACCTTTTCCTGACGTTTATGGAGTTGATTGCAGCGGACCTGGCGCTCAACCGATTGGTCGATCAGCTGCGGCCCACCCACATCGTCTGCGCCTGTCAGCCCGTCCCGGCGCTGAACCTAGACGCCCCGGCGATTCCGCTGGCCCTGCACATCTTACGCAGCATCGGCAAAGCGCAGGGCATCTCGGTGTCGCAGATTTCGCCCACGCCAGCAGCATGGAGCAGCCTGCTCAAGCGCGCAAAAAAACAGGCAAAGGTATTTGTGAGCCGATCCCCTGCCCTGGAACGAATCGCCCATGCCCTGGCACAGTGGATCAGGCAGCAACCACATCCTGCCAGCGCCGGGAAAATCCCCTGGACAGAGAGAATGTTACATGTGGCAGGTTTCGGCGAAGACTACGATGCCGCAGTCATCAACACTTATCTCGACATGATGCGTGCCGCCGGAAACTGCCAGACAGCCCTCATCACCGATACTCTGGAACTGGCAACCCTGCGGTCTGGGCTGCATCTGGATTCGGGGACACCTCGATTTTCGCTCCAAGCCATCCGGGCCACATCCATGCCGAACCGAATCGCCGAAGCCCGTCGAACGCTTGCCTCGCACCGTTACTCCCAGGCCGACTGCCAGCTTATCCACAAGTATGCCCTACAGCCGCTGATGAACACGATCTGGCAGTGGTGCTACGATCTGACACAAGCGTTAGATCGCTATGCCGCCCTGCTGGACACATCCCTGGATGTGATTTGCATCGACGACCTGGCCTCGCCTTTCATGCGGGCACTGGTCCGGTTAGCGCAACAGTATGGCGTGGCATCAGTCGCCGTACCGCACGGGTGGATGAACTGGCTGGAACAGTTCGCCTTCGATGGTGACTGGATGCTCGTCTGGGGCGAGGCCTTCCGACAGGCTATGCACCCCTATTGTGATCCTGAAACTCGCTTCGAGATCATCGCCGATCCCAGCCTACACCGCCTGTACACAGAGCACCGCGAACATCCTGAGCAGGCCGGGGAGCGGGCCATGCAGGTAGCCGAACGGCTGGGACTGGCCCCGGAAAAGACGACAGTGGTTTTGCTGGCAACCGGCTTCAACCCTTCGATTCTCTCGGACCTGCGACCAGAGGCCTTTTCCGCAACCTGGGGAGCGGTCTTCGATCTGGCGCGCCACCATCCTGACGCGCAGTTCGTCGCCAAAACGCATCCTTCAAAGAACTACAACGCCTGGCTCCGCGCCCACACCGAAGAAACAGCAAACCTTATCCTCTGCGACCGTGAACGGCTGGAAGATGTGCTCCCGCTGGCGGCCCTGGTGGTCGAAATGGGCAAACCGGGGACTGCTACGCTGCTAACCCTGCTGTTCGACAAGCCACTCATTCTGTGCAACTACCTGGCGAAAATATACCGTCCGGTGAATGCCTGGCTGCTGACCCAGCCCGATTTGATCGTCGCATCGAGCGCTGAGGAACTGAACGATCTGATCGAACAGGCACTTACGTCGCCGCCATTACTAACTCCGTCGTCCACGTTGCACCAAATTTTTGATCTCAGCGCGCCACCAGCAGAAAAAATCAAGGTCGTTGTCGAGCAGATCGGGCGCCTCAGAGGAGAGAGAGCATCCCATGTCGTTTAAGGCATTGCTGAAGGCCGCCCTGCGCCGCACAGCAAGTATCGCCTACCCGCTGACACGCCGCCTGGAGCGCAGTCTGCACACGTTCAACAGCCGACTTAAGGCCACGCCCTATCCGCTCACGGTCGAGACAAAAATCGAGGGTATCCGAGCGCTCACGCTGGGTTATCTCTCCCAGATGCGCGTGACACGCAGCGGGCAGTTCGCCGGCTACCGGCATTCGGCCAGCACGACCAGACCCGTCCTTTACGGCACGCTGGCCGCGCTGTTGACCAGGCACCTGTACGGCATCCAGAACGCGCAGACGGCGGAAGAACTGGCGCTCGTGCAGCAGTTCCAGTCAGATGACGGCCTGTTCCGTGATCCGGTAATTGCCTGTAAGCTGGCCGAGACCGAGGACTCGTGGGGCTGGCGGCACCTGACCCTGCACGCGCTGATGGCGCTGGCGCTGTACGGCGTCCCGGCATGCAAGGAAATCCGCTACCTGGATCGGTTCAAGGATAAAGATCGCTTCCGGGCATACCTCGACTCGCGCGATTGGGGTGCGCGCGTCGCCTGGACCAGCAACGAACTGCAAAATGTCGGCGTGATGCTGCAATACGCCCGCGATTACCAGAACGACCCGACGGCTGATGGCTTGCTCGAACTCCTCTACGACATCCTGGACGCCCGCCAGGACCCACAAACCGGGCTGTATGGGCATCGGTTCAAGACGCCGCAGGAACTTTCGCTAGGCGTACAGGCCGGGTATCATTTCTGGCTGCTGTACTTTTACGACGGAAAGCCGATCCGCCACGCCGAGCGCATCATCGACAGCGTACTGAAGACACAAAACATCCTGGGCGGCTACGGCGTCCAGTGGAATTCCAGCGCCTGCGAGGACATCGACAGCATCGACCCGCTGATGCGCTTCAGCCGCCTGACCGACTATCGCCGTGATGAGGTGCAGGCGTCGCTGCGCCGGGCGCTGCCCGCCCTTCTGCACAACCTGAACAGTGATGGCGGCTGGGTCTTCCGGCGGCACGAGGCGCTGACCGTCGTCCACCCACAGATGTTCAGTGCGGCGAACGAAAGCAACCTGTTTTATACCTGGTTCCGGACGCTCGGCCTGGCCTACTGCCTGCGGGGACTCGATGCCGCACCTCCAGGGTTTAATGATGTCTGGCACTTCCGGCGCGTACCCGGATGCCAGTTTCTGTAGGAGCAACGCATGAAGCAGTTTTTGAGGCGTCTGCTGCGGCCCGCTGCGAGATTCGGCAAGGCAGCAGTGCACCGGGCCATCGCTGACGAACTCCCCCTGATCTCCAAAACGGCCCAACATGCCCTGTTTGCGCAGTATCGCATGGCGGCCCTGCGCGGCGACCCGCTGCCTTCGGTCTGGGATGTCGGGTTCCGCGTGTTCTCCCAGACGGATGAGGACGGCATTCTACTTTTCCTCTTCGGAGTCATCGGCACGCAAACGCGGACATTTGTGGACATCGGCAGCGGCACGGGCATCGAGTGGAATAACTGCGCCAACCTCGCCGTCAACTTCGGCTGGCACGGATTGTTTATCGACGGCAACCCGGACGCTGTCGAACAGGGCAAAAGCTATTACGCTGCTCATCCTGACACGCGGTACTACCCGCCTCAATTCGTCTGCGCCCGCATTACGCGAGAAAACGTCAACGCCATCATTCAAGAAGCAGGGTTCACGGGCGAGGTCGATCTGCTCTCCATCGACATCGACGGTAACGACTACTGGGTATGGGAGGCCATTAGCTGCATCGATCCTCGCGTGATCGTCATTGAAACACACGTCGAATTCGGGATGCGCAGCATCGTTGTCCCCTACGACGCAAACTACGTCTATCCGGGCATCGATCCCCACTATCACGGCGCGTCTCCGGCAGCGATGGCGAAACTGGCCTCTCGGCGGGGCTATCGCCTGGTGGCCGCCAATCGGTTCGGCTGGAATACGTTTTACCTGCGAAACGACCTGGGCGTAGGGGTGATCCCTGAAATTCCGGTGGAAAGCGTCTTGCAGCACGCCTACAACAGGACACGCGCCGGAATCTTCGATACCATCCGTCACCTGCCCTACGTGGAAGTGGAGTGAGTGGTGCTGCTGTCCGTCATTATCCCCACGCGCAACCGCGCCGCTCACCTGGCCGACCTGCTGGATTCGCTGGCCGCACAGGAGCCGGTCACGTTCGACTGGGAAGTGATCGTCGTGGACAACGCTTCGACGGACGACACGCCCGAAGTCGCACGGCAAAAAGCGGCAGCGCTGCCGATCACCATCCGCTATGCGCACGAGCCGAATCTGGGTCTACATCACGGGCGGCATCGGGGGGCGAAAGAAGCCGCAGGGACCTTTTTGGGCTACCTGGACGACGACATGATCCTTGCGCCCACCTGGATACAGGGTGTAACGATGGCAGCGCAGGGCCGGGCAGATGCCGTCGTCGGGCGAGTCCTGCCCCAATGGGAAGTCCAGCCGCCAGGCTGGGTCAAGGCGCTGGCCTCCGAGGGAATCGATAACTATCTCGGTTTGCTGGACCTGGGGACGACAGCCAGGCCCGTTGAACCGGTGATGGTGCTCGGCGGCAACGCCTTCCTGCCCAGACAGGCGCTTTTCGAGCTTGGCGGTTTTCACCCTGACGGTGTGCCAACGAACTTGCTCCGCTATCGCGGTGACGGCGAAACGGGGCTGATGGTAAAGTTCAAACAAAAGGGGATGCGAAGCTGGTACGATCCGCGCGCGACCGCCTATCACATCATCGGCGCGGACCGCCTGACCATTGAGTACATCTGCCAGCGCGCCTATCGCCAGGGCATTTCAGACTCGTTTACTCAGATCAGGGCCGCACACGGGCTGGGCGAAGTCCCGTTTTCGGGGCACGGCCTGGGCACTTTTGTGGAAAAGCTGCGAACAATCCGCCCGGCTCAGGCAGCGCAGACTGTTACGCGCAAAGTCGGCAAGGCACTCGGCCTCGCTTCCTTCCTGCCCTACCATGAAATCCAGGAACAGATCGTACAGGCGTATCGGGAAGGCTGGCAGTTTCACCAGGACGAAGTACGGCGTGACCCCGACCTGCTGACCTATGTGCTCAAGCCGACCTACCTGGAATGACGGCGCATCCCATGCTTGATCTGCCGCTGATTTCCATCGTCACACCATCCTATAACCAGGCGTCGTTTTTGGAGCAGACGATCTGCTCTGTATTGGATCAGGGCTACCCGCGCCTGGAATACATCATCATCGATGGCGGATCGACGGACGGTAGCGTGGAGATCATCCGCCGCTACGCAGATCGGCTTGCCTGCTGGATCAGCGAGCCAGACCGGGGTCAGGCGGACGCCATCAACAAGGGGTTTGCGCGCGCCGCTGGCGACATTTTCGCCTGGCTGAACAGCGACGACGTGCTACTGCCGGGGGCGCTTTCAACAGTAGGAGAAATCTTCGCCTGCTATCCGCATATCGCCTGGATCACGGGCCTGCCCGCAAACATCGATTCCGCAGGGCGACCGGTAGGTATGCGGCAGCCGAAGATGGGACACTTTCGCTGGTTCATCCGCAAAAGCTGGTATCATGGCCGAGCGCTGGGATTCATCCGACAGGAAAGTACCTTCTGGCGGCGCGCGTTGTGGGAGCACACAGGCGGCTACGTGATTACGACACGCCATTATGGGATGGACTTTGAACTATGGCAACGGTTTGCTGCGCACGCCAGCCTGGTCACGGTCGCAGCCCCCCTGGCAGCTTTTCGCCGTCACCCAGAACAAAAAACAAACGCCATCGAGCCGTATTACACCGAAATTGGCGTGCGGCTTCCACATTATACACGACTCGTCGCCCTGCCGATCCGGGCACTGTTGGCGCTGATTTCCTGGCCGCTCGCGCCGCGCGCGGTGTACAATCACGCTGAGCAAGCGTGGCGTTTTAGACCTGGGCCGTTCTTTCAACCCGGCATCTCCGCGTGAGCACACAAGGAAACAGACATGCACATCGGCATTGTCCCCGTGTTGGACAGTTATGGGGGCGGCGTTTACACCTACAG
>Ga0209018_1002455_pt1 | contig 13109 bp, 13 predicted proteins | sample YNPBryBLVA2012_FD_185814 | JGI IMG/M metagenome (GOLD analysis project Ga0209018, IMG submission 185814) | Anoxygenic and chlorotrophic microbial mat microbial communities from Yellowstone National Park, USA - YNP Bryant BLVA 2012 (SPAdes)... ...
GGACGTCGGGCGGGCCGTGACCGCCGGCGCCTGGAGCGTGGACTGCTGCGGCACGGTAACCACGCGCCGGCAGTACGGACAGGCCGCGGTCTGGCCGGCATAGGGGTCGTCCACCTCGATTGGCTGCAAGCAGCCGGGACACTGGAACTGGATGGCCATATGCGCGTCACGCTCCTGCAATCGCGGTCGGCGCGCCGGTCGCGCCGCGGTCCGCACGGCGCGGATGATAGCGGTCGGTCAGGCCGGATGTCACGGTGAGGGGAGCGGCGGGCGGGTTCTGCGGCCGGGCCGCGCGGGTGCGGGGCATCAGAGAAGCGACGGGTGCGGGGCGTCGCCCCCGAGCCGATCTGGAGCGGCGGCGGCCGGCCGCATTCCTGGTCGCCCGCGGAGGGCCGGCGCTACTCGTAGCGCAGGGCCTCGACCGGATCGAGCCGGCTGGCCTTGAAGGCCGGGTAGAGGCCGCTGACGACGCCGACGATCGTGATCGTTGCCAGCGCCGTGACGACGACGTTGAGCGTGATCTCGGTCTTGAACATGCCCTCCAGGATCTTGTCCAGCAGGTCGGCGAACATCACGCCCAGAAGCAGCCCGAGGACGCCGCCGACCAGGCTGATGCTCACCGCCTCGATCAGGAACTGGAGCAGGATGTCCCCGCGCCGCGCCCCCACCGCCATGCGCACGCCGATCTCGCGTGTCCGCTCGGTGACCGAGACCAGCATGATGTTCATGATGCCGATGCCGCCGACGACCAGGCTGATGCCCGCGATGCTGTAGAAGACGACCTTGAAGATGAAGACGATGTCGTTCACCTGCCGCATCAGCTCTTCCTGGGTGTGAATCTCGAAGTCGACCGGCTGTCCGACGCGGATGTTGTGGGCGCGCCGCAGGGCCGCCTCCACCTTTTTCTTGGCTTCGTCCACCGCGTTCTGATCGGCGAGCTGGACCGAGATCCAGGTCAGCCAGCGCCGGTTGAAGAAGCGCCGCAGCCCGGACTTGATCGGGATGTAGACCGCCTCGTCGGCGTTGAGGAAGCCGATGTTGCCGCGCGGCTCCATGACGCCGATGACGCGGTAGGCGGCGTTGCGGATCTTGACCGTCTGCCCGACGGGGTCCATGCCGCCGCAGAGCTGCTCGGCGACCTTGTGGCCCAGGCAGGCCACGAGCTTGGTTTCGTCCTGGGCCTCGCTGGCGGAGATGACGCGGCCGTAGCGGGCTCTGTACTCGTTGATCTCGAAGTATTTTTCGGTGGTGGCGATCACCAGGTAGTCGTCGGACTTCTGGAAGTACTTGACCGGGGCCTGGCCGATGGCCTCGCAGGAGATGGCCTTGATATCGTCGGGCAGCTCGCGCAGCAGCGTGGCGGCGTCCTCGGGGACGAGCGTCTGCGCGGAGCCGACCGGGCGGCCCTCGACGCGGGCGATGGCCGGCTGGATGTAGAGCACGTTCGAGCCCAGCGTGCGCAGATCGCGGATGATCTCGTTGGTCGCGCCCTCCAGGATCGACATGCAGGCCACGACCGAGCCGACGCCGATCAGCACGCCCAGCGTCGCCAGCAGCGAGCGCAGGAAGTGGGCATCCAGGCTGCGCAGCGCGGTAATCGCCAGACGCAGATAGAACATCCCGCTGCTACCGGTCCCCCGGCTCCCTGCTCTTGACAGCAGAAGCAAGAAGTCAGAAGTCGGAAAGCAAGCCTGAGCGCGGAGGGCGCCCGGACGGCGCACTCCTCACTTCCGACTTCTTAACTCTGAATGCCGACTCTTCTCCGGCGCATGCCGGCCAGGACGGTCGCCCCGACCAGCGACTCGAAGCCCAGCAGCCCGCACCCCGACAGCAGGCCGAAAGCCGGCTGCGCCTCGGGGAACGCCGGCTGCCCCGTCGGCTCCGCGCGCTCCGTCTCCAGCGCGGAGATCATCTTCGCCGCCGCCTCCGTGCCCTGCGTCAGCTCCACGACGCTCCGCAGCGTGTCCACCGGCGTGCCGATGACCGCCGCCACGCCGCATTCGCCCGCCACGTTGGCCGCCTCGACCTCGACCGTCGCCCGCAGGCTGAACTCCTGGCCCGCCACCGCCGTGTAATCGTAGTCGATGGTGATGTTGGGGATGATCAGTACGTGGAAGGCCGCGAAGTCGTCCACCAGCGACGACAGATCGGTCAGGATGACGCTGCGGCGCGGGAAGCCGCCCGCGGCGACGGCCGTGGCGCTGCCGCCGGTACCGCCGCGCAGCTCCAGCTCGCCGCTGAAGACCGTCTGCTCGGCGCCGGAGTGACTGCTTTGCACCACTGTGACGCGCAGCAGCACCGCGGCGTCGCTGAGGTCCCTGTCCGGATCAATGGCGAAGATCGCCAGCGCGCCGTCCAGGAACAGTCGCCCGGTCAGGTCGATCGTGTCGCCTGTCTGCACGAACGGGCCCAGCTCCGCCGGCGCAAAAACCACCCCGCGCGTCTCCTGGCTCACGGCGCGGGCCTGATAGCGGATGTGCGGCGAGATGCTGTTCAGGGCCAGGTTGATGGCGAACTCCTCGGGGTTGGGCTGGGCCAGCTCGCGTGGGTCGGCGAACTGGGCCGCCGCGGCCGCCGCCGCCTCCTCGTCCGCGATGGCGCTGAGCAGTCGGGCGACGACCTGGAGCGGCAGCTCGGCGGCGGTGCCGGGGAACGACTCGGACGCGCGGTCCGTGTCGCCGGGGGCATCGAAGCGGTATTCGGTCACTTCCGCCTGCGTGAAGCCGGTGATGGAGACGATCTCCGCCGCGGCGGGCAGCGCGAGTGCCGCCAGTACGAGGGGCAGCGTGACGCCGGGCCTGGTCGCATGGGTGTGCATGGTTTTCTCCGGGGCGGGACGGTTGTGCCGCGCCGCTTGCCACGGGCACGGGCAGGGGCCCGCGCTGACAGGATAGCGCGGTGGGCGTGCGCCGACAAGCGGGCCGCTCAGGCCAGGTGCTCGCGGAGCCAGGCCAGGACATGGTCCTTGCCGACGCGGACCTGTCTGAGCGTGTCCCGGTCGCGGATGGTCACCGTCCCGTCCGCCAGCGTCTGGCCGTCGACCGTGATGCAGAAGGGCGTGCCGGCCTCGTCCTGGCGGCGGTAGCGGCGGCCGATCGCGCCCTTGTCGTCGTAGAAGACGTTCCAGTGCGCCTTGGCGTCGCGGTAGAGCGCGTAGGCGATGTCCGGCATGGTCTGGCGGTTGACCAGGGGGAAGAAGGCGGCCTTGATCGGGGCCAGCCTGGGGTGCAGCTTCATGACGACGCGTTTTTCCATCTGGCCCTTGTCGTTGGGGGCCTGGTCCTCGGTGTAGGCCTCGCAGAGGAAGGCCAGGGCCGCGCGGTCCACGCCGGCCGAGGGCTCTATGACGGTGGGCAGGAAGCGGTAGGGCGGACCTTCCTTGGCCTTGCGGGCGGCCTCGGGGTCGTCCTTGAACCGCGGGGCGTCCTGCTGCCAGAGCTGATCGTCGAAATAGGTCATGTCGCGGCCGCTGTGCTGCTGGTGCTGCGCGAGGTCGTAGCAGCCGCGGTGGGCGACGCCCTCCAGCTCCTGGAAGTCGTCGGAAAAGGGGAACAGGTATTCGATGTCGGCGCAGGCGCGCGAGTAGTGCGCCAGCTCCTTTTCCGTCTGGTCGCGCAGGCGGAGCTTGTCGCTCCGGAGGCCCAGGCCGACGTACCAGTCATAACGCACCTGCCGCCAGAAGGCGTACCAGTCCATGTCCGTCGGCTCGTCCTGGCGGCCGGCGTGGCCACGGGCCTGCGCACCGCGACAGAAGAACTCGATCTCCATCTGCTCGAACTCGCGCGAGCGGAAGGTGTAGTTGCGCGGGTTGATCTCGTTGCGGAAGGCCTTGCCGATCTGGGCGATGCCGAAGGGCAGCTTGATCCGCGTGGTGTCCAGGACGTTGCGGTAGTTGACGAACATGCCCTGGGCGGTCTCGGGGCGCAGGTAGACCTTGCTGGCTTCGTCCAGCAGCGCCCCGGCGTGGCTCTCGAACATGAGGTTGAACTGGCGCGGCTCGGTCAACGACTCGCTGCCGCAGTTGGGGCAGGGAATCCGCGACCAGTCGTCGACCTGGGTGTAATCGAGGATCTCCCAGCGCGGATCGGCGGGGACGCCTGTCCTGCGGCTCCACTTGTCAGCCAGGCGCCGGCTGAACTCCTGCGCCCGGCGCTGGGCTTCCTGGGGGGACAGGCCGAGGGCCGCGCTGTACCTGGGTTCCTCGCAGACGGCTGCCCCGTCATCGGGCGCCGCCGGGCGCTGCGGCGCGGCGCGGATAATGGTCAACTGATCAGCCCGGAACAGACCCTTGCAGCCTTCCGCCTTGCACGAGACCATCGGGTCCTTGAATCCGGCCACATGCCCGCTGGCCTCCCACACCTTCGGGTTCATGATGATGGCGCAGTCCAGACCGACCATCGTGACCTCTTTGCCGTCCGGGCCGGTCGGCGGGTTGAGCACCATGTCGCGCCACCACAGGTCCTTGATGTGCCGCTTCAGCTCCACTCCCAGCGGACCGTAGTCCCAGAAGCCGGCGAGCCCGCCGTAAATCTCGCTGCCCGGATAGATGAACCCGCGCCGCTTGCACAGGGCGGTGAGCTTCTCCATCAGGCTGGCTTCGGCTGCCATCACCCGTCTCCCACGCGGTCGCCCCGCCGGGGTGCCCATAATAGGATTGGCGGGGCCGGCCCGCAAACCGGCGCGCGGCGTGCCGCTTCAGGCCGCGGTCACAGATCGATCGTGGGCTCGAACAGCCGGGCGTGCTCGGTCAGGCAGAAGCGGTCGGTCATGCCCGCGACATAATCCGCCACGACGCGCGCCTTGCCGTCGCGCGGGACGCGTTCGGCGAAGCGGTCGGGCATCAGGTGCGGCTTGTCGACGTAGGCCTCGAAGACCTCCTGGACGATGCGCATGGCCTTGTCATCGAGGCGCACGACCTCGCGGTCCTTGTAGACCTGCGCGTAGAGCAGTTCGGTCAGCTCGTCCAGGCGCTGCTGGCCGGCCGGCGAGAGCTCGACCAGACTGTGGGCGCCCCCGGCCGCCGACCCGGTGCGGCGCTGCTCCGACGACGCCTTCAGGTCGTCAATGAGCAGCGTCACCATGCGCTCGACGGTGGGCCGCAGCCAGCGGAGGCAGTCGTCGCGCGTCGGCGGGGTCGGACCGGCATAGCACGCGCGCCACAGCTCCACGTCCATCAGCCGCCCCGGATCGAGCAGGCCGGCGTGCAGCCCGTCCTGGAGATCGTGGATCGCGTAGGCGAGCTGGTCCGCCTGGGCGACCGCCTGCCCCTCCAGCGGCGGCGCCTCGTGGCGGGCCGTTTCCGGGTGGTCGTGCGGCGTGGTGTGTGTGCGCAGGCAGGCGCGAACGGCGGCCGTCAGGTTCAGCCCGCGAAACTCGGGGTACGGGTGCTCCAGGACGGTGAGCACGCGCAGGGTGTGCTCGTTGTGTTCGAAGCGGCTGCCGTGCTTCTTCATGCACTTGTGCAGGGCGCGCTCCCCGGCGTGGCCGAACGGCGGGTGCCCCAGGTCGTGGGCCAGGGCGACCACCTCGGCCAGGTCGGCGTTGAGTCCGAGCGTCTGGGCGATGGTCCGCGCCAGGCTGGCTACCTCCAGCGTGTGCGTCAGCCGCGAACGGAAATGGTCGCCGCCCCGGGCGACGAACACCTGCGTCTTGTATTGCAGGCGGCGAAACGCCGCAGAGTGGATGACGCGCTGCCGGTCCACAGCCAGGGGCGGATAGCCCTCGGCGTGGGGGTCGGGGTGCTCGCGACTGAAGTCCGGTGGCGGGCAGTTCATGCAGCACCCGGGCAGCCGCAACTGTTCGGACCGCGGCTACAGCGTACGCGGCGTTCCGGCCGGGCGTCAAGCACCATGTACGAGGGATGTTAGGTAGCGCTGCTGTGCCGGGGCGGGTCCGTCTTCCGCCGGACGTGAAACGCGCCCGCCGGTTTGCGGTCGGAATCCTTCGCGCGGCATGGGCAATTCGCCTATATGCTATGCCCCCGCGCGTAGCGCGCGACGGGGCGGGCGGGCTGGCGCCGGCGAACAAGCATGGCCGAAGGGCATCCTGAACATGCGTCCGACGGGCAGGCGCCGCAGGGGAGCGCCGTGCGCGCACGCAGGCGGCATCCGGTCGTTCGCGTCGCCATGTTCGCCGCCGGCTGCCTGCTGATCCTGGCCGGTTTCGCGCTCGGCTTCGTGCCGCTCATGCCCGGGTTCCCGCTGGGACTGGCAGGGATCGCCCTGCTGGCGGCCAGCAGCGAGCGCGTGCGCCGCCTGCTGCGCCGCGCAACCGCTCGCCTGCCTGTCCGGTGGCAACAGCGTCTGCGCATGTCTGCGCGCGGCGGCGGTGACCGCGCCGGCCGGTAGCTCGACGAGGCGGTCGGCTGTCGGCTCTCAGGCATGACCTGCGGGCTTCGGCCCCCCGGTCTGCCCGATGGAAGCCGACGCGTTCATGCGCGCCAGAATCCGCGCCGCAGCGTTTTCCGGGTCGTCGGCGCCGATCACCGCCGAACAGACGCATACGCGCTGCGCCCCGGCCCGCACCACCTGCCCCACGTTCTCGGCGCTGATCCCCCCGATCGCCACCAGCGGGATCTCCGTCCGCCCGGCGACGGCGGCCAGCGTCTGCGGGCTGGCGATGTGCGGCTGCGGCCTGGTCGGGCTGGCAAACATCGGTCCGACGGCCAGGTAGTCCGGCTCTTCGGCCAGCGCCGCCTCGAACTGCTCTGCCGTGTGCGTGCTCTTGCCGACCAGCAGCCGCGCCCCCGCAACCCGCCGGGCTGCGGCCACCGGCAGATCATCCTGCCCCACGTGCACGCCGTCGGCGCCGCTGAGCCGGGCGACGTCGGGCCGGTCGTTGATGATCAGCAGCGCCGCGTGCCGGTCGGTCAGCTCGCGCAGGCGCGCGGCGCGGCGCAGCAGCTCCCCGTCCGGCAAACTCTTCTCGCGCAGTTGCAGGCAGCCGGCGCCGCCGCGCAGCGCGCCCTCCGCCGCCTCCAGCCACGGGCGGCGACACAATGCCGCGGTAACGATCACGTACAGGCGCACCTGACGGAAGCGTGCCCGGCGCGTGCCGCGGAGGGCGACGCGCTGTTCCAGCTCATACGCCCGGTAGCGGAGCTGCTCGGCGACGCGGGCGGCGCCCGGGGCCAGCAGCTTGCCGTACTCTCCCAGCACGCGGGCCGCCTCGCTGAGGCGCGCGAACGCCGCCCGCAGCACGTCGTCGGCTGACGCGCGCTCCAGCTCGTCGGGGGTCTTCAGCTCGCGGCCCACGTCGCTCAGGATGTCGCGGGCGGCCAGCAGCTCGGCGGCGCCGACGGCGGCGATGATCCGCCGCAGCTCATGGCGCGCCAGTTTGGCGTGTCGGGCGGCATCGGCATCGTCGAGGACGAAGCGCGCGTGGTCTTCGATGAGGCGCAGCGCCTCGCGGGCGCGATTGAGGTTGGCGTCCAGAATCCGCAGCGTCGGCGCGTCCACCCGTTTCCGCTCCTGCCAGGGGGGTCGGGCAGCAGGCAGTGTAACGCGTGCGCGCCGCGGGCGACAAAGCGCCGCGCGGCGGGCCGCGGGGGGCCGGCGCGCCGTTCAGTGCGGCGGGTAGAACCAGAGGTACAGGTCCAGGGCCATCTGGACCAGGGCGACGATCACCGGGATGGAGGTGATGGCGACCGCCCATTCGGCCAGCCGCCGGCCCGTCTCGCTCCTGTAGCGGCCGATGATCTCGCAGAGCACGACGACCAGCAGCACCAGGCCGAACTTGAACGCGACCATCCCCGGCACGTCCCAGCGCTGGATGAACCAGTTGGCCAGCGCATTGACCTCGGCGCCGCGCGATTCGGTCCCGTCCGCGTCGGCCGCGAAGACGACCGGATGCAGGATCAGGTACGTCAGCATCACGTCGAGGGCGGAAAGGAAGATGAACCAGACGTAGGCGTTCGGGTAGCGCACGTCGGTCCGCAGCGGCGCCGGGGCCGGACGCGCCGCCGCCCGGGCGCCGCGCCCGGAGCGGGGGGCGTCACCGGCCGGCGCCGGCGCGCCGCCCGGGTCGCGCTGCTGCTGGCTCTGGCTCATCGCTTCTTTCTTCGCCATTATCATAGATGCGGCTTGAGCCGCGGCCGGCCGGGGAGTTGCCGGAGGAGCTCGACATGCATGTGATCGCGGATCTGTGTGTGGTTCCCATCGGGGTCGGCGTATCGGTTTCGCGGTACGTGGCGGCCTGCGAGCGGGTGCTCAAGGAGGCGGGGCTGAAGATCAGGCTGCATGCGTACGGGACCAACATCGAGGGCGAGTGGGACGCGGTGTTCGCGGCCATCAGACGCTGCCACGAGGTCGTGCATGAGCTGGGCGCCCCGCGGATCAGCTCGACGCTGCGCTTCGGCACGCGCACCGACCGGCCGCAGACGATGGAGGACAAGGTGCGCAGCGTGCGGCGGAAGCTGAAGCAGGGCTCCCGGGTGCGGGGTTCACGGTCGGCGGGTCGGGGTTCGGTAATCTGAGCCGGCTGCGAAAGATGCGGCCGGGTGGACGATCTGTCCGCGCTTGATGACGGCGCGGACGCGGTTGCGCCCCGGGGTATAGAACCACTCCTCCAGCGTGGGGGCGTCGAGGAGCAGCAGGTCGGCCTGATAGCCGGTCTCGATTGCGCCCAGCCGATCGTGCAGGGCGAGGGCGGCGGCGGCATTGGCCGTCACCGCCACCAGCACTTCGCCCGGCAGCATCCGCATCTGGCAGCAGGCGATGTTCATGATCAGCGGCAGCGACTCGATCATGCTGGAGCCGGGGTTGCAGTCGGTGGCCAGCGCGACCGGCACGCCCGCCGCGATCAGCCGCCGGGCGTTGCAGTGCGGGATGCCCAGGAAGAAGGAGGTCCCCGGCAGCAGGACGGCGATCGTCCCCGCCGCCCGCAGCGCCGCCAGGCCGGCGTCGTCGATCTGCTCCAGATGGTCGGCGGAGACGGCGCGCAGCTCGCCCGCCAGGCGCGAGGCGCCGATCTGCGCCAGTTCATCGGCGTGCAGCTTGGGGATCAGCCCGGCGTCCCGGCCCCGCTCCAGCACCCGCCGCGCCTGCTCGACGCTGAATGCGCCGCGGTCGCAGAACACATCGCAGAAGCGGGCCAGGCCTTCAGCGACGATCTGTCGCAGCAGGGCCTGATCACTGATGCGCTCGAGGTACTCCTCCGCCCGCCCCTCGAACTCCGGCGGCAATGCGTGCGCGCCGAGGTAAGTCGGGACCAGCTCGATCGGCTGCCGGCGGGCCAGCTCGCGGATGGCCCGCAACTGTTTCAGCTCGTGCTCCGGATCAAGCCCATAGCCGCTCTTGCACTCGCAGGTCGTTACGCCGCAGGCGAGCATGCGTTCCAGTCGCGGCAGATTCTCGGCGACCAGTTGGGCTTCGCTGGCGGCCCGCACCGCCTGCGTGGTGACACGGATCCCGCCGCCCGACTGCATGATCGCCAGGTACGACTCGCCGGCGATGCGGCGCACGAATTCGGCGGCCCGGTCGCCCACGAACGGGATGTGCGTGTGCGGATCGATCAGGCCGGGGACGACGCAGCCGCCCGCTGCGGAAACCTCCTCCCCTGGCGGCGCTGTCGGCGCCAGGTGCGCCGGGCCGAACCAGGCGATGCGTCCGTCCTCGATCAGCAGGGCGGCGTCGCGGATGACGTTCACGCAGCGCAGCCGCGCGCCGGCCAGCGGCCCGGGCGGAACCACGACCAGGGAGCCGATGTCCCGGATCAGCAAAGCGCTTCTCCGAATCCCCCAGGCGCCACGGACCAGGCCGCGGGCGCACTGCGGCGCGTCGCCGACGGAGCCCGCCGGCGCGGCCTGCGGCCCCCTCCGACGCTTGCCGCACACTTGGGGGGCCTGATAATGTTTCAGACGCCGAGGATACCCGCGGGCCGCAAGTACTCAAGCGCCAGGAGTCCACAATGTCACCGCGACGCACCGTATTGCAAGCCGCCTGCCTGCTCGGTCTGGCTGTCCTCCTGCCGGGTGGCTGCGTGATCAGCATCGATCCGATCGACGGCGGGGACGACGACGGCAATGGTGGTGGAGCCGACCAGATCACGATCCGCATCGTCAATGCCACCGACCACACGCTCGATCCCCAGATCTATCTCGCCGCAGAGCCGGTGGACGTGGACAGCCTGTTCACCGCCAGCCGCAAGTACACGAAGTTCGGCGTCGGCAACCTGGGCCTGATCGGGTCGTTTGACGCCGACCAGTTCACTGTGGAGTGCAGCCAGGCGCGGGTGGTGGGGACGCGCGGGGGGAGTTTTGGAGGCGGCGACGACGGCAACGATCTGACCGCTCCGGCCGGGTCGGGCACGCAGCTTGTGCTGACGCAGGAGCTGGTGTTCTTCTGCGGCCAGCGGATCACGTTCACGTACCGCAGCTCCGGCGACGGGTTCAGCACGACGCTGGACATCGACTAGCGTCAGGCGGGCGGCAGGGGATCCGGCGATGCAGGTGCGCGCCATGGCGAGCGGTGCGGCGGCCGTCGTGCTGGGGCTGGTGAGCGGCTGCACGGTCGAGCCGCCGCCGACCACCATCGAGCTGGTGAACGCGACCGACCTCGATGTGCGGCCCAACCTGTACACGAGCGGCTCGGCGAGCGATGCGGCCGGGCTGTTCGTGGGGTCGAATCTGCGGCAGGACTTCACCGCTCGTCCGTTTCCGGAGCTGCGCGGGGGCGAGAGCGTGAGCCTGACGCTGGGCTGCGAAGAGGTCGCCAGCCTGGGCGTGGATGCGCCGGTCTTCTTCGACGCCGTCAGCCTGACGGTCGAGGTTTCCGGCGAGCGCATCTGGTTGCGACGGGGCCGCGACTTCGAGTGCGGCGCCACGGTGCGCTTCGTCTATTTCGCGGAGGGGGAGGCGTTCGGCGTGCGCGCAGAGTTTCCCTGATCGGCGGCACGGGGCGGCGGGCGCGGTCAGGAGACGCGCCAGCCCGGCTGGCAGGCTCTTTCGGGTGTCAGGACGACGACGGAGGACTGGTCGTCGCTGACGGCGGCCAGCAGCATGCCGTTGCTCTCCACCCCGCGCATGTTCCGCGGGGGGAGGTTGGTCAGCACGACGATCTGCCTGCCGACGAGTTCCTGCGGCTGGTAGTGACCGCGCAGGCCGGCGACGATCTGCCGCTGCTGGCTGCCCAGGTCCACCTGGAGCACGATGAGCTTGTCGGCGCGCGGGTGCAGTTCGGCCTGCTTCACGGTCCCCACGCGCAGGTCGAGCTTGAGGAAATCATCGAACGCGATGGTTGCCGGTTTGTCGGCCATCGGAGACCTCCGTCGTGCGCCGCTTGGCGCTGTCCCAGGACCTGGCGGCGCATGAAGGCCGCGTACTGCTGCTCCACCGTCGCCAGATCGTCGTGGATGAAGCTGCGAAACAGTTCGCAACCGAAGTCGTAGGTCGGTTCGGCGGAGCTGACGAAGGCGGCCTGAGCCAGCGGCGTCAGGTCCTGCGTGCCCAGGGCCTGCCGGAGCCGGTCGAAGCCCGCCGCATACCGCCCCTGCTCGCCTTCGCGCAGGAAGAGCATCAGGGCCCAGAGCTGCGCGTAATACGTGCCCACGCGGCGCGCGCTGTCGCCGACGACCTGCCCGGCGCTGAGTCGCAGCAGCTCCGGCAGGGGGTAGAGCTCATTCCGCAGCAGGGCCTCGGCCAGGGCCTCCCGCCGGGTGGGGTTGTGCCAGGGATCGAACCCCTCGAGTCCGCCGGCCCCCCAGCGCTGTCCCTCGCACAGGACGGCCAGCCCCTCGTTCAACCAGGCGGGCAGGCGCTGCCCCAGGCAGTGATCCACGAACTGGTGGAACCCCTCGTGGGCCAGGAGCGGGAACGTGGTCGCGTGCGAGACGTACTCCGCCGCCGCCACCCCGCGCTCGGTGTAACCCCCGCGCCGCACCTTCAGCAGCGTCGCCGCCCGCGGCCCTGCCAGCCGGCGCGTGAAGTCCGCCCATTCGGAACGCCGGGCAAAGAGGTAGACCGGCATACGCCGCTGCGGCTCGCGGGCCGTCGGCACAAGCTGACGGTAGAACTGATACGCGCTCTCCAGCGCCTGCGGAATCGCGTCCAGCAGCACCTGGTCGTCCAGGGTCGTGTAGACCTCGTAGTGGGCGGTCGTCAGCCGTCGCCCCAGCCGCCCCTGGTAGCGCCAGCTCTCGGACTCGAACCGCACGTCAGCCCCCGCCGGCGCCGACTTCGGCGCGCCGCCGCAGGCGCTCAAGACCAGTCCCCACGTGCCCGCCAGAAGCAGTCGCGCGCCAGACCGGAGGCAAGAGGCGGGCGTGGCCGGCATTCAGCTGAACTCCACCTGCCCCTTGCCGCGCCGCACGCGCCCGATGACGAACGCCTGCTCGCCGGCCCGTTCCAGAATCCGCACCACCGGGGCGACCGACCGCGGGCGCACGGCCAGCACCAAGCCGATGCCCATGTTGAACACGCGGTACATCTCCTCCTCTGCCACGCCGTGATGCTCCAGCAGGCCGAAGATCGGCGGGACCGGCCAGGCGCCGCGCTGGATGAGCGCGTCGCAGTCGGCGGGCAGCACGCGCGGCACATTGCCCGGCAGGCCCCCGCCGGTGATGTGCGCCAGGGCGGTGATGCGTGGCCGGCGGCGATAGTGGCGCAGCGCCTTGAGCACCGGCTGGGCGTAGATGCGCGTCGGCCGCAGCAGCGCGTCCACCAGCGGTTCGCCCAGGGCGTGCACGACCCCGTTGAGCGGCAGGCGGGCCTGTTTCAGCAGCACCCTGCGGACCAGGGCATAGCCGTTGGAGTGCAGGCCGCTGGAGGCCAGCCCGACCAGTACGTCGCCCGGGCGCGCGAAGCGGCGCTCCATCAGCCGGCCGCGCTCCACTACGCCCACGGCGAACCCGGCCAGGTCGAACTGTCCGGGGCGGTACAGGTCGGGCATCTCGGCCGTCTCGCCGCCCAGCAGGGCGCAACCGGCCTGCGCGCAGCCGTCGGCAACGCCCTTGACCAGCGCCGTGACGACCTCCAGGTCGAGCTTGTGCAGCGCGATGTAGTCGAGAAAGAACAGCGGCTCGCCTCCACAGCACAGCAGATCATTGACGCTCATCGCCACCAGGTCGATGCCGACGGTGTCGTAGCGGCGGGCCTCGGCGGCCACCAGCACCTT